>Ga0207684_10002275_pt1 | contig 19537 bp, 21 predicted proteins | sample KBSK5501metaG_FD_184342 | JGI IMG/M metagenome (GOLD analysis project Ga0207684, IMG submission 184342) | Corn, switchgrass and miscanthus rhizosphere microbial communities from Kellogg Biological Station, Michigan, USA - KBS K5-50-1 metaG... | ecosystem: Host-associated > Plants > Roots >...
AGCGAATTGCCTGGCCGGCCCAGGGATGAGAGGCTCCCGCGCGGCGCGGGCCTTCCGGGCCGTCGAGAGGGCGCCGATCACCGCCGAGACCGCGGCCGCCGCCACCCACGCGCCGAGCCAACGCAGTCGGGTGGGCTGCCGGACGGCCAGGAGGCCGCAGGCGGTCGCGACGCCGCCGATCAGGATCAGCCCCCAGCCGGAGAACGCCGAGAACGAGGAGACACTCTCCATGGTTTCTCGAATGAAACGCAGATCGGCCATGGCCCGGGCGTGGAGGGCCGGTGACTCGGAGATGGGGCGGCCGCCGGGGTCGGGAATCATCGTGGGGTTACGTATAGCAGCCGAGAGTTCTATCTGTCAAGTACTTTGCATCCTAGAGCTTCGATCGCGCGCGGCGGGGCGTTGACGACGCGTCCGGCCGGGGCGAGGATCCGAGGCGGGCTGGCTGCCGTGAACCCGCGCACTCGGCGAGGAGGACACCACCATGACGACCCGCCGCGAGTTTCTCCAGACCACCGCCGGCGCCCTCGGTGTCGCGTTCGTCGGCTGCGATCTGCTGGCCGCCGGGCCCGCCCGGGCCCAAGCGCGGCGCCGGGAGGTGATGGTGGGCGGCCGGCGGGTCAAGACCGTCGACGTCCACGCGCATTGCGCGGTGCCGGAGGCGCTGGCCCTGATGAACCTCAAGCTGCTCGCGCCGGGATCACCCCTGCCGCCCCTCCTGCACGTCGCGACGCAGGCGACCGAGCGTCTCCGGGCGATGGACGAGCAGGGCATCGACGTCGAGGCGCTCAGCATCAATCCGTACTGGTACAGGGCGGACCGTGATCTCGCGAAGCAGATCATCCAGATCCAGAACGAGAAGCTGGCCGAGGCGTGCGCGGCGCACCCGGACCGCTTCGTGGCCTTCGCCACCGTGGCCCTGCAGCATCCCGATCTCGCCGCCGAACAGCTCGAGGTCGGCGTCAAGAAGCTCGGCCTGCGCGGCGCGGCCATCGGCGGCAGCGTCAATGGTGAGGAGATCAGCGATCCAAAATTCCATCCGTTCTGGGCCAAGGCCGAGCAGCTCGACGTCCTGGTCTTCATCCATCCGCAGGGCGCCGGAGTCGCGGCCGACATCCCCAGGCGGCTCAAGGGCAACGGCTATCTGGAGAACGTGATCGGCAACCCACTCGAGACCACCGTCGCGCTCTCTCACCTGATCTTCGAGGGCACCCTCGATACATTCCCGGGGCTGAAGATCTGTGCCGCGCACGCCGGAGGCTATCTGCCCTCGTACGCGGGACGCTCCGATCACGGGTGCCCCACCCGCCCCGCGGCCTGCCCGGGCGGACCGTACGGACCGATCAAGAAGAAGCCGTCGGAGTATCTCAAGCAGATGTACTACGACACGATGGTCTTCTCGCCGGAGGGAGTCCGCCATCTGGCCGCCGAGGTGGGAGCGAGTCAGCTCCTGGTCGGCACCGACTTTCCGTATCCGTGGACGACGACCGCGGTGGATCTCATCCTCGACACACCGAGCGTGAGCGATGCAGACAAGGTGGCCATGCTGGGCGGCACCGCCATGAAGCTGCTCGGGGTCAAGGCGTAGGCGGGCGACCATCCGCTCGCCGACGGGGCCGACACCGCCCCCGCCGGCGAGCGCGGTGCCTATCGGGGCTGGGGAACGATGCGGATGTAGGGCTTCGGGGCCTTCCAGCCACCCGGGTAGGCCTGCTTGGCCTCGGCATCCGAGACCGCCGGCACGATGATGACGTCCTCTCCCTGCTTCCAGTTCACCGGAGTGGCCACCTTGTGCTTCGCGGTCAGCTGGCAGGAGTCCAGGAGCCGCAGCACCTCGTCGAAGTTGCGCCCGGTGCTCATCGGATAGGTCAGCATCGCTTTGACCTTCTTGTCCGGTCCGATGACGAACACCGAGCGAACCGTCGCGTTGTCGGCCGCGGTCCGGCCCTGCGCGGTGGTGCCCGCGTCCTCCGGCAGCATGTCGTAGGCCTTGGCCACCTTCAGCTCGGGGTCGCCGATCAGCGGGTAGTTCACCGCGTGCCCCTGCGTCTCCTCGATGTCCTTGGACCACTTCTGGTGATCGGGGACGGAGTCCACGCTGATCCCGATGATCTTGCAGTTGCGCTTCTCGAACTCGGGCTTCAACCCGGCCATGTAGCCCAGCTCGGTCGTGCAGACCGGGGTGAAGTTCTTCGGATGCGAGAAGAGGATGGCCCAGCCGTTGCCGATCCACTCGTGGAACTTGATCGGACCCTGGGTGGTCTCGGCCGTGAAGTTCGGTGCCTCGCTGTTGATCCGCAATGCCATGGCTTCCCTCCGTTTCTAGATGGTTGCTCCGGATTGTAGAGCGTCGACACCTTCTGCACAAGGCGCCGCGGGGACCGCGTGCGGCTACCCCACCCGCCGGGCCCGGCGGACAATCTCTCGCCCAACCGCGCCCTCGTGCCTGCGGAACCCGTGGAGGGCGCCGGGAACGACGATCCCGGTGAACGAAGCCGCCCGCTAGTCCGGAGGCCGCCGCCTGGTGGCGCCGCAATGTGCCGCATCTGATGAAACCCTGGAAGTCCTTCATGCTTCACGAGCACGTGCGCCACGTCATCGATGACCGGTAGCCCCGCGCCTCGACCGAGGGCCTAGTAGTCCTTGGGATCGAGTAGATCGCGCAGGCCGTCGCCGGCCAGGTTGAACGAGAGCGTCAGGGTGAAGATGGCCAGACCGGGCCACCACGCCATCCACGGCGCGGTTTCCAAGAACTGCTGCGCGGTGTTGAGCATGGTGCCCCAGCTCGGGATCGGCGGCTGCACGCCCAGCCCGAGAAAGGAGAGGATGGCCTCCGCGATGATGGCGGCGGGGACCGAGACGGTGGCCTGCACGAGCAGCGCGCTCACGATGTTGGGCAGGATGTGGCGCAGGATCGTGCGCAGGCCGCCCGCGCCGAGCGCGCGCGCGGCCTGCACGTAGTCCTCCTCCTGCGTGGACAGCACGAGCCCTCGGGTCAGCCGGATGTAGGTCGGGGTGGCCGCGAGCCCGATCGCCACCGTGGCATTGGTCAGGGACGCGCCCATGATGGTGACCAACCCGATGGCCAGGATGAGGAACGGGAAGGCCAGCCAGGCGTCGGTCAGGCGCATGATCAGCTGGTCGGTGACCCCACGCCGGTAGCCCGAGAGGAGCCCGGCGGGCACGCCGATGGCGATGGCGAGCAGGATTGCGAAGACCCCCGCCTGCATGGAGATCCGCGTGCCCCACACCACGCGCGAGAAGATGTCGCGTCCGAGATCGTCGGTGCCGAACGGGTTCGCGAGGGTCGGTCCCTTACGGATCTTGCCGTAGTCGGCGCGCTGAGGGTCGGAGCTCGCGATCCACGGGGCCCCGAGCGCGAGCACCACGAAGAAGAGCACGATCACCGCGCCCACCACCGCGGGCGGCCGCCGCCACAGCCGCCGCCAGAGCCGCCCGCCCGCGTCAGCCGCCACCGGCGGCGCCTCCGATGCGGATGCGCGGGTTGAGCACCGAGTAGGAGAGATCCACCAGCAGGTTGACGAGCACGTAGGCGCTGGCCGTGATCAGCACCACGCCCTGCACGAGCGGGTAATCGCGAGTGAAGACTGCCTCCACGATGAGCCGCCCGAAGCCCGGCACCACGAAGATCTGCTCGGTCACCACCGCGCCGCCCATGAGGGCGCCGGTCTGCAAGCCGAGAATCGTGACCACCGGGATCAGGCCGTTGCGGAAGGCATGGCGGAAGATGACGGCGCGACTGGCGAGGCCCTTGCTCCACGCGGTGCGGATGTAGTCCGCGCTCAGGATGTCGATCATGCTGTTGCGGGTCTGGCGCATCAGCACCGCCGCGAGTCCGGCGCCCAGCACGAAGGCGGGCATCAGCATGCGCTGCAGGTTGCCGAGCGGGTTCTCCCAGAGCGGGACGAAGCCCGAGGCGGGGAGCCAGTGCAGCCGCACGGACAGGAGCAGGATCAGCATGATGCCCAGCCAGAAGCTGGGCACCGAGAGGCCGCAGAGCGAGACCGCGTTGGCGAGGAGATCCCACACCGTGTTGCGGCGGACCGCGGAGAAGACGCCGGCCGGGATCGCGAGCGCGAGCGCGACCAGGAGGGAGAGAAGCGCCAGCTCCATCGTGATGGGCAGCTTGCGGGCCACCGTCCACATCACCGACTCGCGGGTGCGGATGGACTCGCCGAGATCACCCCGGACGGCGAGCCCGATCCAGCGCAGATACTGGACCGGGATCGGATCGTCGAGCCCGTACTTCTGCCGGATCTCGGCGAGCCCGGCCGCGTCGGCGTCGGTGCCGCCCATCACGCGCGCCGGGTCGCCCGGGATCATCCGGACCCCGGCGAACACGATCAGGCTGATCACGAACAGGGTCACGATCGAGATCGCGACCCGCCGGACCAGGAAGTCGAGCACCGCCGCGCGCTAGTTCCAGGACACTCCCTTGATGCGGATCAGGCCGTCGGGCACCGCCTTGTACCCCTTCAGGTTCTTCGGGTACGCCACGATGTAGTTCGCGTGATAGAGGTAGATGATGTTGCGGCGCGCGTTGATCTTGTCGATCGCCTCGCGGTAGAGCTTCGCGCGCTCCGCCTGGTCGCTCACCTCGCGCGCCTTGTTCAGGAGCGAGTCGACGACCTCGTCGCAGACGTGGGTGGTGTTGAGGCTACCGCCGCAGGTGTGGAACTGGTGCATGTTGCCGTCCGGGTCCACGCGCCCGCTCCAGCCGATGACGAACGCCTGGAGCTTGCCGTTGTCGTCGTCGGTCAGCGCGGAGGCGAACTCGCTGGGCCGCAGGCTGATGTTGAAGCCGGCCTCCCGAGCCATGCCCTGGACGACCTCGCCGAACCGGCGCCCCTGCGGGTCGTTCACGATCGTGAGCTCGAAGGCATAGCCGCTCGCCAGGCCCGCCGCGGCCAGGAGCTGCTTCGCCTTCGCTACGTCCCGGGCGGGACATTTCCGGGCCTTGTCGTAGAAGGGGCTCACCGGCGAGATCGGGGTGCACCCCGGCGTGTACTGCCCGTCCCACGCCACCTGGTTGATCGCCTCGCGGTCGAGGCTCAGGTCTAGGGCTTCGCGCACCCGGGGGTCGTTGGCGAGCGGCGTGCCGAGGTCGCCCGCCGGCTGTGTCTTGCCGGTCTTGTTCCGGAGGTTGATCGTGATGCCAGTGTAGGCGATCCCGGTGACGCTCGAGACCTCGAAGCGCCCCTCCTTCTTGATGTTCACCGAGTCGGTGGGGGCGACCTGGTGCATGAAATCGATGTCGCCGGAGCGCAGGTTTGCGAGCCGCACGTTGTCGTCGGGGATGATCCGGAACACGAGCCGATCGAAGCGCGCCTGACCGGGATCGAAATAGTGGGTCGACTTCTCGAGCACGATGCGGTCCTGCGGGACGCGCTCGACGAAGGACCACGGGCCCACGCACACCGGTGCGGTCGCGAACTTGTCCCCGAGCTTGTTCACCGCAGCCGGCGAGACCGGCATCCCGGAGCGGTCGGCCAGGGTGGCCACCAGCGGCGAGAAGGCCGCCTTCAGACGCAGGCGCACCGTGACCGGATCCACCACCTCGACGGCGGTGACCGGCTCCAGCTCGCTGCGCCGGTTGGAGCCTTTCATCTCCCGGTGCCGATCGAGCGAGAACTTCACCGCCTCCGCGTTCATCGCGGTCCCGTCGTTGAACTTCACGCCGCCGCGCAGCTTGATCGTGACCGTCTTGCCGCCGTCGGAAATGACGGGCATCGCGGCGGCGAGCTGGGGGGCGATCCGGAGGTTCTCGTCGATCTCGTAGAGCTTCTCGCACATCTGCGAGAAGATGATCCGGCCGACGTAGGTGCGCGAGAGGGTCGGATCCAGGAGATCGGGGTCCTGGTTCAGGGCCACGACGAGGGTCTTCTTCTGGGCCAGGGCCGGGGTCGGCGCCACGAGCAGGGCCGCGAGCCCGAGCACCAGCCACGAGACACGGGGAGTCCTCCGCATGATGGTCTCCTTTCTGAAGCCGGGTAACCAGCCGGCTCGGCCCACGGTTCCCCTCGACACCGGCCCGAGCGTAATATGCTTCCGCCAAGGCCGAGAACAAGTTTCAACAAGAGTGGGACCGGGCTATGGTACAAGACCGCGGCCCTCGGGAGGGCGCTCACCCGCGATGCGCTGCCATCGCGGGTGAGCGAAGACGACGCAGCGTTACTTGGCCGCCGCGGTCTTGAGGAGTGCGGATGCGCAGGCCTCTGCCACCGCTCGATTGGGGTCCGGTTGCCCCGGGAACGTCGCCCATCCGGTCTTCATCAAGAATTCGGTTTGTTCCCACGACGACGTGATGGCCGTGAGCTCGCCGAGCTTCTTGGCGCGGGCAACATCGGCCTTCTCTCCGGCCAGACAGATCGGTACCAGCGCCGCGGTGACCGCGGTATCCGCCTGCCTCATCGCCGCTTGGAGTGCGGTGCTGCTCGTCGTCCAGCCTCCCCAACTGAACCCGACGATCATGGTGAGAACGCTACCGATGACAACCCCCCAGACCCCTGGTTTGAGCCACCCGTGTTGCACTTGCATGAGACGCCTCCTGGTACTTCGCGGAATGTGTGAGTAGGCCTCTGAGTGTAGCGGGGCGCTCGCCGGCCTGGATAGTGGACCAAAGTCCACTGGGCCGGTCGACGGCAGCAAGCGGGCGTGGCTTCGGATATCCTCCGACTCATCGACCATTCGTGCAGGAGGCCCCATGACACCGTCGCGCGTGGAAATGACCCCCCAGCCCTTGCGCCCCCTTCCCGGGGCCCCGGCCGAGATGGCCCGGGCCTTGGCGACGGCTCACGAAGCCGACGTGGCCGAGGCCCTCAGCCGGGTGGACCCGGCCGCGGCGGCCGAGGTGCTGTCGGCCTTCCCGTTCGAATTCGCGGTGCGGGTGCTCGAGCACCCGGAGTTCGAGCGACGCCACGAGGTCTTTCGGCACTTCGCGACCGACAAGGGGGTGGCCTTCATCCGGGCCATGGCGCCGGACCAGCAGGCTCACCTCTTCCGGGAGCTACCCGAAGCCGACCGGACCCGCTTCCTGGAAGAACTCGACGCGGGGACCCGCGGGACCCTGGCGCTGCTGCTGGCGTACCCCCCCGCGACGGCCGGCGGCATCATGACGACCGACTACCTGAGCGTCCCCTCGACCTGGACGGTGGGGGAGGCGTTGAGTCATATCGCCCAGGTCGGCCGTCGGAAGCCGGTGTACGCGATCTATGTCCTCGATCCCGACGATCATCGCCTCGTCCACGTGGTCTCGCTGCGCGAGCTCGTGGTCGCGGATCGGACCGCGCGGGTCATGGACACCGGCGAGCACCGCGGGGTCCTCAAGGTGGCTCCGATGACGGACCAGGAGGGCGTGGCCCGGCTCCTGTCCAAGTACAACCTCCTGGCGGTGCCCGTCGTGGACGAGCACGGCCATCTCCTGGGAACTATCACGGTCGACGACGTGATCGACGCGGTCGTGAAGGAGCAGACCGAGGACCTCCACAAGCTCGGCGGCCTCGAGGCCCTCGACGAGCCCTACACCCAGATCGGGTTCGCCACCATGATCCGGAAGCGCGCCGGCTGGCTCTGCGCGCTCTTCCTCGGCGAGATGCTCACCGCGACCGCCATGCAGCACTTCGAGACGGAGCTCAGTCAGGCGATCGTGCTGGGCCTCTTCATCCCGCTCATCATCAGCTCGGGCGGCAACTCCGGGTCCCAGGCCACCTCCCTGATCATTCGCGCGCTCGCCCTCCGGGAGGTCAGGGTCGCGGATTGGTGGTGGGTTGCCGCCCGCGAGCTGCCCGCCGGGATCTCACTCGGCTCGATCCTCGGCGTGATCGGCCTCCTTCGCATCGCGGTCTGGCAGTCCCTCGGCTTCCACGACTACGGCCCCCACTGGCTACTCGTGGCAATGACCGTCGGAGCCGCCCTGGTCGGCGTCGTCACCTTCGGGTCGCTCATCGGCTCGATGCTCCCATTCGTCCTCCGCCGCCTCGGCTTCGACCCGGCCAGCGCCTCCGCGCCCTTCGTGGCGACCCTCGTGGACGTGTCCGGCCTCGTCATCTACTTCGGCGTCGCCTATCTCATCCTGCGGGGGACCCTGCTCTGACCCGCGTCACTCGGCTAGTCGCGTGGACGCCCGGATTCAGCGCGACCGGCAGCTTCTCATCTGGTCGGGGCGTCCAGGTTCCCGCCGCATACTCGCCCAAGCCCTTCAGGAGCACCTGGCGTAGCGTGGTCCCCTCGCTCACGGCGCGGATACGCGCCGCTCGCTGAAGCTCGAGGGGTACGCCGCGCAGGAGGTAGATCCCGGTCGTCGCCAAACGTACGAGCACGCGAGTCGGCGTGGGTCGGCCGCCAAGCGAGGGGCGGCCTAGCCCGACGAGGCGAAGCCGCGCCTTACGCTCTCGCGCATCGGACGCACAGGGCCACCCGAGCCGCTGGGCGAGGATCGCACCGGTCGCCAGGACGAACCCGAAGCCGAACATGGCGAACATCCCGGCGGACAGACCAGAGAGAGCCAGGAATGCGCTGCCTCCGATGACGCTCGCTCCGACCCCGAGGCCCATGTCAACGATCAGCCCATATCCTCGTCGGATCATGAAGGTGTCGGCCACCCAGCCGGCGCCGAGGCCAGCAAGAACCCACATCGGACCCATTTGCACGATCTGTTCACTCGTCATTGCACTCCCTCCCCGCTCCCACTCGATCTTTAGATGCTCCGGCTGCGGACCTCGGGACGAATGTTCTCCTTCCAGCATTTCAGGTGGGCGACCTCATTCATTCGACCGGGCACGTCGACCCACTTCTCCTTCGCATTGATCTCCTCGAAGCAGAAGACGCAGACCAACACCTTGGGCATGTGGCACCTCCCCGAGGTCAAAGCAATTCCGCAAAGCTAATCACGACGCCTTGAGGGTCCGGGAGCTCGAAGTAGCGTTCACCCCATGCGGCATCCTTGGGCGCGGTGGGCCCGAGGCCCTTCTCGACAAGATCTCGGTGGAGGGCGTCCACGCCGCGCACCCGGAGGATTACGCGATTCCAGGAGTTGCCACCGCTGGTGGCCGCCCGGCGAAGATTGATGACACTCTGGCCAGCCCGCATCGTCGTGAAGGGAGCATCGGGTCCGCCGTAGGAGATGTCGAGCCCGAGCTTCTCATAGAAAGCCACCGATTCGGCCATGCCGAGCACCGCTAAAGTCACCGCGCTGATGTGGTCGATCGACCAGGATGGCATGGTGATGCGTCGTCAGGTGCCACGGGAGCCCGGATCCGCCCACATGAGCTCACTCTAGTCCGGCCGCTCTGGCCGGACTATTGGACATTGGTCCAATGGCATGCCGTCCGCGCGCGTGCTAGTGTAGGCACGACCATGCCGACCCAGCTACCGAAGGAAGAACAGCGAAGAGTTTGTGACGGATGCGGCAAAGCCAACTTCCTGCCCTACTCGATCCGGATCGGTGAGCAAGCTACCGCGGTGGAGCGGGTCTATTGCTCCCTGGCATGTGCTCGGCTCCATTTTCCTGGCTTCACCGGTCAAACTTCCGGGCGATGATGAAGGCGGTGGCCGGCCTCGTCGTGCCCGACGAGACGCCCGGCCGGCCGTGACGCACCCGCTCGCCGTCATGACGCGCAACCTCTACGCGGGCGCGTCCTACCGCCCGGTGCTGCGCGCGAGCCCCGCACACGTCCCGGCCCGCGCGGCCGAGCAAGTCGTGGCGGTGGGCATTCTGGGGGTCTCCTGACGCTCACGCCCCCAGACAGGCTGGCCGCCGCGTCGCTTGGCCCGACGGCACAACCTGTCGACGACTGGGGTCACGCCCTTAGGCGGTCGTCGGCCAAATCTGGCGCTGCGTAACGATCGCGATGGCCGCCCCGACGAACGCGAACGCGGCTACGAACACCAGCCCCGCTCCTGGAGAGATCCCGAGGGTCCAGAAGACCCAACTCCCCACTGCGCTGCCCGCTAGTCCGAGGATGATGTCCCACCGCAGCCCGTAGCCGCCGCGCTTCATGACGTACCCAGCCAGCCAGCCTACCAGCACTCCGACGAGAACCAACATCGCAAACATGACAAAATTCATAACGCTTCCTCCATACCGGATTACGGCTCACCTCACCGGCTTACGGCTCAACCGCATCACTTCCATTCCCTTCGGCGTCTTGCGTGTGTCCTGTCGGCCCTCTGACGGCACCGAGCGGCACGCGAGCAGCACATGGCCTCCTCACCCCGATACGCTAGTCTGTGCGAGCCCGCCCGCCTATGGGACCTTGGTCGGGGGTGCAGATCGGCCGCCAAGATGGTCGTTGACGTGAGCCGTGGACTCGTGATATAAGATATATAACTTATACCATCACCGATTGACCAACAGCAAGAGAGCTAGAGAGGAACGCACCATGACCACCATGACTCGCTGGTCTCCGTATCCCCCGAAATTGCACTTTCACTACAACATCGACGACCTAGTCCAGAGGATCTTCGACGGCGCCGCGGACAAGGCGGCTCAGTCTGCCGCATCGTGGCTTCCCGCCACGGAGGGGTGGCTCGAGAACGGCACCTACGTCCTCCAGCTTGCCCTGCCCGGTGTGGATCCGAAGGAGGTCGAGGTGTCCTTGATGGACAATGTCCTCACCATCAAGGGCGAACGCAAGGCCGAGCACGACGACGCGGCCAATGACTACTTCGTCCGCGAGGTCGCGTACGGCACGTTCCAGCGGAGCTTCGCGCTTCCCCATGGAGTCGACGCCGCGAACGTGGAGGCCAAGTACGCGAACGGCATGCTCGAGGTGAGAGTCCCCGCACCGCATGCCGTCACGTCGAGGACGATCGAAATCAAGGCCGCCTGATCGAGGGCGGCCTGGGCTGGGCGCGTGCCGGTGCGACCGGACGCGCTCTGGCTTTCACGAACACCTGGAACAGGGAGACACACCATGGCTCAGGCAAAGAAGATGACCCTGCACCCGCTTCACGACCGTGTCCTACTCAAGCGGACCGAAGAGGAACCCGTGCGACGCGGTGGCATCATCATCCCCGACAGCGCGAAGGAGAAGCCGCAGGAGGGGAAAGTCATCGCGGTCGGCAAAGGTAAGGTCTCCGAGGCTGGCAAGAAGACCCCACTCGACGTCAAGGCGGGCGATCGCGTGCTCTTCGGGAAGTACTCCGGGAGCGAGGTCAAGCTCGACGGCGAGGAGTACCTCATCATGAAAGAGGAGGAGCTGCTCGGCATCCTCGGCTCCTGAGTAGTCGCTCCAAGTGGTTTCGCCGTTGTCCTACTGTTCGCACCGACGAGAGGAACACTCCATGTCAAAGCAACTCCTATTCAACGAAGAAGCTCGCGCGGCGCTCCTGCGCGGAGTCAACGTCATGGCTCACGCGGTCAAGGTGACGCTGGGCCCGAAGGGGCGCAACGTCGTCATCGACAAGAAGTACGGCAGCCCCACGATCACGAAGGACGGGGTGGCCGTCGCCAAAGAGATCGAGCTCAAAGACCCCTACGAGAATATGGGCGCCCAGATGCTCAAGGAGGTCGCCTCCAAGACCTCCGACGTCGCGGGCGATGGGACCACCACCGCGACCGTCCTGGCCCAAGCCATCTTCCGCGGGGGTCTCAAGAACGTGACCGCCGGCGCGAACCCGATGGGGCTTCAGCGGGGCATCGAGCACGCGGTGGAGAAGGTCGTCGAAGAGCTGAGGAAGATGTCGAAGTCCACGAAGGACAAGAAGGAGATCGCGCAGGTCGCCACCATCGCGGCCAACAACGACAAGGCCGTCGGTGGCCTCATCGCCGAGGCCATGGAAAAGGTCGGTAAGGACGGCGTCATCACCGTTGAAGAGGCCAAGGGGATGGAGACCGCCCTCGAGGTCGTCGAGGGGATGCAGTTCGATCGCGGCTACCTCTCCCCGTACATGGTGACCGACCCGGAGCGCATGGAAGCCGTCCTCGAGGACTGCCTCGTCCTGATCCACGAGAAGAAGCTCAGCGTCATGAAGGACATGCTCCCACTCCTGGAGCAGGTCGCCCATTCCGGCAGGCCCTTTCTGATCATTGCCGAGGATGTGGAGGGCGAGGCCCTGGCTACGCTCGTGGTCAACAAGCTGCGCCGCACCCTCTCCTGCTGCGCAGTGAAGGCGCCGGGCTTCGGGGACCGGCGCAAGGCCATGCTGGAAGACATTGCCATCCTGACCGGCGGCAAGGCCATCACCGAGGACCTGGGGATCAAGCTCGAGAACCTCAAGCTGGAGGACCTGGGCACGGTCAAGAAGGTGGTGGTGGACAAGGACAACACGACCCTCGTCGACGGTGCCGGCAAGACCGGGGCGATCGAGGGCCGCATCAAACAGATCCGGGCACAGATCGAGGAGACTACCTCGGACTACGACCGGGAGAAACTCCAGGAGCGACTCGCCAAGCTGGCTGGCGGCGTGGCGGTGATCAAGGTGGGGGCGGCGACCGAGACCGCCATGAAGGAAAAGAAGGCCCGCGTGGAGGACGCGCTCAACGCGACCCGGGCCGCGGTCGAGGAGGGCATCGTACCGGGCGGCGGGGTAGCCCTGCTGCGGGCCGCGAAGGCCCTCGACAGCCTCAAGCTCTCCGGCGATGAGGCGACCGGTGCCGACATCGTGCGGCGCGCACTCGAAGAGCCGATCCGGCAGATTGTCCAGAACGCCGGCCTGGAGGGCTCGGTCGTGGTCGAGAAGGTCAAGACGGCCAAGGACACGGCGTACGGCTTCAACGCCGAGTCGAACGAGTACGTCGACATGATGCAGGCCGGGATCATCGACCCCACCAAGGTCGAGCGGGTCGCCCTGCAGCATGCCGCGTCGATCGCGTCCCTGATGCTGACGTCCGAGGCGCTCATCACTGACATTCCAGCCGACGAGAAGACGGCCATGCCGGCCATGCCACACGGTGGGGACTTCTAGGCCCTGCTGAGCGGACCGGGCTTCGGTGGGGGCGGGGGACCAGCCCGCCCCCATCAGGGCTTGGGATTGCTCATCGGCTAGTCGCGTGGACGCCCGGATTCAGCGCGACGGGCACCTTGTCTGCTTGGAGCGTCCAGTACGCTCCGCTGCATCGGCCGGACAAGGCCCATGTCGACGATCAGCCCTACCCTCGTCGGACCATGGAAGTCCCGCCCAGCCAGCCGGCACCGAGGCCGGCAAGAACCAACATCGGACCCATCTGCACAATTTGTTCATTCATCATCTCACTCCCTCCGGCTATCGATCCTCGGAGTGTACGTATCCGTCGCTCCTCCTGGTTGGTCTCGCGCGGGTCGGCCTCGCCGATCGGCCGGGCCGCAGAGCCACGCGATGACCACCAGGCCCAGCACTACGGTCAGAAGGCTCAGGACGCTGTCCATTGCCCAGCCAGTGTCACGGTGTGTACCTCCTCACAGGGTCCGAATGGCTCCCTCGTTCCCCTATGCACCCTCAATACGCCCTTCACCCGGTGGAATCTGTACCGAATTGGACGCATCGGACAAGGTTATGGAGAGGGGAGTAGCACCAGATTCCGCGGCCATAGCAGCCGTCCCCAAGAACTCGGGGTTCCACTGTTGACGTGACGTATCTGCGTCTCGACCAAGCCCATGAGCTGCTCAAATCCAGGCAAGTGATCGTCGAAGATGACGTCGCGTTGACGGTCGATGGACAGAAGGCGCAGCACTCGGATCGGGCCTCGCGTGGTTGTTCTCACGAAGTGCTGGACCTCGCCGACGCCATCCCACGCCAGGCGCATTCGCATACCTCCATAGCCGGTGGCTTCGATGTACTGATCTGACACGGCGATCCGCCAGGCTGTCCGCCAACCCGGACGCGCAATAACCCACAAGGCCGGCCCAACCAGCGAGGTCGCCGCCACCAACAACCCATAGATGCCATAGCGGGCTCCCCACCCGATGATCGCGGCACCGGCCAGGCCGGCGCACACGCGCGCACCCACCACGGCCCACCGATTCGAAACCGAAGACGCGAACGTGGGCGGCTTCACGCCTCTCTCCCCCGGGGCCTCCCGGCCCCCTGAACCGGACTGCGTTCCATCGCACCCTGCCTCTCGAGATAGCGAACGGCTCGTCAGAATCGAAGCAGGAACGCTTCGATGAGCGGCAGGCCACTCACGACGATTGCGAATACCGCCCAACTGTCCATGGCCAAACCCTCCCCACTCTAGGTCTACGCCCCCCGGTGGCTTACCCACGCAGAAGGACGTTGATGAGTCCGATCAGGCTCACGTCGTGTCCTCTCTCTGTTGGCGGGCGCCTTCCCCGGCCCCCCTGAATCCCCCGAGGGCGGTCCATGCCCTAGAGACAAGTGCGGCTCCAGTCGAACGTCTCGCCGCCAAGGCAGCCAAGCCGGCCACGACGGTCACAAGCCGCCGCGCATCAACCGGTTTCGCCAGGCAGTATTGGAACCCGGCCCGCAATACGTGGGCCTCATCCTCCGCGATGCTCCACCCGGTCAGACCAACTGCCGGCGTCTGCCCGCCTCGCTCCGTCGGCAACGCGCGGATCTTCCGGATCAGCGCGTAGCCATCCTCGCCGGGCATGTCAATGTCGGAGACCAGGACATTCGGGCGCGCCAGCGGCAAGGCTTCGAGCGCCTCGGGAACCCCCGCGACCGCGGTCACCCTGGCCCCGAATCCAACGAGCAGCCGGCCGATGACTTCACGGACCACCGCGTAGTCCTCCACGAGCAGCACTCGCACGCCGTCGAGCGGGAAATCGCTCCGTGTATTCATGGCTGCACCCCCGTTGAAAATGTCGCCCGACGGTTGGCGGCCCGGCACGTCGCCGTCTTCTCACTGCAAGCGGGCCACCCGCCACCGCGCGACCAGATCGCGATATGATCCGCGGGCACTCCCTTGGACACCAGATAGGCCTCGGCGGCCTTGACCCGCTGTTCGCCGACCTGCCGGCTGAACGCGCTGTCCCCGAAACCATCCGTATGGCCTTCGATCAGGAGGCGCTGCATCCCATCGCGGCCAAGCCATGCGGCGTGCGCATCGAGGATCTTCGTATCTATCGGCCGAAGGCCTCGCTCGGCCTAAACCCGTCTCGTGTCACAGCCTCCCGTGGCTCTTGAGTCGTCGGATCAGCTCCGGGTATGACGCCGTCCGGATCACGCGGTCGAACTGGGCGCGGTAGCTCGCGATGAGGCTGATGTTCTCGATGAGGACGTCGTAGATGAGCCAGCGATCGGCCTTCTGCAGCAGCCGGGACTCGACCGGCACCTCCGTCCCGTTCTTGGTGACGATGACCGCCCGAACGATGGCTCGATCGCCGTCGATCCGTTCGCTCACGTACTTGATTCGCTCCCCGCCGAACTCACCGATTCTCGAAAGGTACGTCTGCTCGAGGAGACTCCGGAACACCTGGACGAACTCCTGCTTCTCGGCCGGCGTGCGCTGCTGCCAGTGGAGCCCGAGGGCCCGCTGGGCGGTCTCCGATACATCGAAGGCCTCGCTGGCGACTGCCCGCACCGCCTCCAGCCGCTCCGGGGGCGTCATCGTCCGGCTCTCCAGGACCTTCATGACCTGATCGGTGTAGACACGGAGCTGCTCGGTCGGCGAGTTGGCCCAGGCCTGGCCCCCGAGCCCGAGCACGAGGGCAACCGTCACCGCCGACCGCCGTAACGCCGCGCAACCTATCGGCGCAATCAGTCGCTTCCTCATGACCGCTCTCTCGGTCGGCCCCGTCTCAGGAGCCGCGACCCGTTCGTGGAATTACATGCGCCTCGATCTGCTTGTTTCGCAGCTTCGCCAAGAGGTCGGCAAAGGAGGACGTCCGAATGATCGAGTTGAACTGGCTCCGGTAGTTCGACACGAGGCTCACGCCGTCCAGAACCACGTCGTACACCGCCCACCGCGCGCGGCTCTCGACCAGACGATACTCGATCGAAATCTCCATACGTCGGTCAGTGGTGATCCGCGATCGTACCTGCGCGTACGGGCCGCTGACCGACTCTCCCAGGAAGGCGATCCTCTCCCCGGCATAGTTCTCGATGGTCGTCAGATAGGAGCGTTCCAGCAAGTCGGTGAAGAGCCGGACGAACTCCTCCTGCTCCTGGGTCGAGCGGTCCTTCCAGTGTCGGGCCAGGGTCAGACGAGCCATCTCGTTGAAGTCGAACAGCCCCTGGGCGACCCGACGGATATCCGTCCGCCGCTGACCACCGTCGCTCGCGACAACGCGTGGTGACTGGACGATTGCCAGCACCCGCGAGACGGACGCCTTCACGAGATCGAGAGGTCCGGTCTGGTCGGCGGCCGCCTTCGGAGGCGCACCGGCCGGATACGTGCCGACCGCGAGCGCCACCATCAAGATCGCGAGCGCCACCCGGCGGTGAGGCTTCATGGCTCATCATGCTAGCGGGGGCGCTCCCCGTCGTATATTGGACCTTGGTCCGATCCGGTTGCCCTGCGGGAGTCGGTATTGGACCAAAGTCCAATAGGCGGGAGGGCAGACTCCCTACTAGATTTTTGGAATGAAATCCTCCGACTGGACATTGCCCCGACCCGTGAGTGGCCGGGAGCCAACAGAACCAAAGGCGGATCACCCGCGCGCGATCGACCGTTACATCGCCTACTTCGGTGACCGAACCGCGACGAGCGTCGGGGCACCTGCCTCCGGCGACCAACCGCCGCACCCACGCCTCGCTCGCCGCTCGCCGCGCTCGCCGCACTAGATGCGTGACCTGCGCGGCCTTGACGCCTGCGTCAGCTGATGCGGCGCCGGATCACGCCGAACCGGCCACCCGGTGGATGGCGTCGAGCAAGGCCTGGGGGTCGAACGGCTTACCCAGGTACCCGGCGGCTCCAGACGCCCTGATGCGCTCGCGCGTCGCGGGATCGTCATGGGCGGTGATGAAGATGATCGGAATCGAGATCTGATCCGAGGCCAGCCGCTCCTGAAGCTCGAATCCGTTCATGCCAGCCAAGTGGATGTCGAGGACCAGGCAACCGATCCGAGCCGACGGCGCTGAGCCGAGAAAGTCGTCGGCCGAGGCGTGTGTCTCGACGAGGTACCCCGCTGACTGGATGAGTCGGCGGAGTGCCCGGCGCACCGAGAGATCATCGTCTACGATGGAGATCACCGGCGTGGGCTTGAGCACGGGGTCATGGCACTCGAGTGATCCTACCGGAGAGCGATGGTAGCGATATAGGACTTTGGTCCAAGGCGATCAGGATCTCGCGGCAATCACACCCACGGCGCCGGCGAGCCGGACGAGCTCCGCGAGCGAACCCGCCCGCATCTTCTCCATGACGCGGGCGCGATGCACCTTGACCGTCTTCTCGGCGATCCCGAGCTCATACCCGATCTGCTTGTTCAACATCCCGGTCACCACGAGAGCGAAGACCTCTGCTTCCCGCGGGGTCAGGGTGGTCATGTGACTCAGGACCTCCGCCACTCGAGCCTGTTCCCTTCGTTCTTCGAGCGTCCGGGCCACCGCCTGCTGGATGGCGGCCAGGAGCGTCCCCTCGTCCAGCGGCTTCGTCAGGAAATCGACCGCTCCGCCCTTCATGGCCTTGACGCTTGCCCGGACATCGCCATAGCCCGTGATGAAGACGATCGATAGCCGCAGTCCCGCCTCCCGGAGCGCTTCCTGCAAATCGAGTCCGGTCAGGCCGGGCATGCGCACGTCCAGCACCAGGCAGCAGGGGCCGTCGTAGGGAGGACGAGCCAGGAAGTCGCGAACCGAGGGGAAGGGCTCGGCCTCATAGCCGGCGATCTTGACCAGCCTCGCCAGACTCTTCCGCACCGACGCGTCGTCGTCCACCACGAACACGACCGGCGCGGCTGGGACGCTCACGGTCCTTCCTTGACGGCTGGCAGCACGAACGAGAGCGTGGCCCCACCCTCTGGGTTGTTCCTGGCTCCCACCCGGCCTCCGTGCGCCTCCACGATGGTGCGTACGATCGCCAGCCCCATCCCCAGCCCCTCGACCTTCGTCGTGTAGAAGGCGTCGAAGATATGGTCGAGATCGGCCTTCTCGATGCCGGCCCCCGAGTCCTGGACCGTCACCTCGACGGTGACCGGACCATCCCGGGCCGTCCGAAGCACGAGAGTGCGGTTCCCTACCTCCGAATCCCGCATCGCGTCCAATCCGTTCAGAATCAGATTCAGAACAACCTGCTGCAGCTGTACCCGGTCGCCATACACCGGAGGGAGGTCGGGACCCAACACGAGCTGGATCACCACGTCTCGAAGGATTGCATCGCCGGCCACCAGCCGTGCCACCTGGCCTACCAGCTCGCCCATGTCGACATTCGAGCGCTCGAGGGTGCCCTTCTTGAGCAAGCCTCGCAGCCGGCTGATCACCTCACTCGCGCGCTTGTCGTCATCGACGATATCCCCAACGATCGCGAGCAGCTCGGTGGGATCGGTCTTGTCGGACTCGAGCATGCGTCGAATCGCCTGGGCATTGGCCAGAATCGCGGTCAGGGGCTGGTTCAGCTCGTGCGCCAGCGATGCGGTCAGCTCCCCGACCGTCGCGACGCGCCCGACGTGGGCGAGATCCTGTCGCAGTTGTTGCCCCTCCATCTCCGATCGTCGACGCGACAGGGTATTGGCGAACACCTCTCCGAGAAGCCGGAGTCGCTGCACGAACTCGTCCCGCCAGGCGCGCTCGGTCGCCACCGCGCTGAATGCGAGGGCCCCGATCACCACTCCCTCCACCGTCAACGGGATTGCGACCTGCGACTTGACCCCCAGCCTGCGATAGGTTTCCCGATCCACCGCCGCTTCCCTTTCCGGCAGCTCCTCGATCTGCGCGAACCGGACCGTATCTCCCCGTCGCAACTGGGTCACGCTCCAGGGAATCTCCTCGAATCCGAGCGCCACCGGCTGCGGATTCACCCCCTCGGCAATCCACCAGTGCGTGACTCGCGCGGTCCGGCTGTCCTCGGAGTACTCGGTCAGACTGCTCCAGTCCACGGCCAGGAAGTCGACGATCCGACGCAGCGCCCGCTCGATCTCTCGATCGACGTCGGTCCCGGACACGCGGCTGAACGTGGCCGCCTGCTCCGCCAGCAATGTCTCGAAGCGGAGTCTCTCACCGAGCGATAGCTCCGCGCGCCTCCGGCCCGTGCGCTCGATCAGAAGCCCGGTGCTGAGAAGGGCCAAGGCGACGACCAGGGCACCCGCGCCGACGATGTTCCATCCGTACAGGGCCCACAGCGAGGCCTCCTGGTATCGCACGATGCTGCCGGGCGGTAGCCGGCTCGCGCTGAGACCCCACCGCCGGAGCTGCCGCTCGTCGAACATGTAAGAGGTCCCGCCCCCGTCGACGACGGGGAGCGTCTCCGGCTGCTCTCCGCGGAGCACCCGCACCGCGAGCTCGCCCGCTCGCGTCCCCTGGGTCTCGAAACTGGCGAGGCGCCCCCCCACGATCCCGTGTCCCAGGTGGGTCTCCGACCAGCTGTACACCGGCACACTCGAAGCGCGGGCGAGGAGGGAAATCGCTTCCGGGTCGGTGAAGAGACGTCCCGCCTGGTCCCGAAGCAGCGACACAAACAACACGATGCTGTCCTTCGGCA
>Ga0207684_10002276_pt1 | contig 19537 bp, 14 predicted proteins | sample KBSK5501metaG_FD_184342 | JGI IMG/M metagenome (GOLD analysis project Ga0207684, IMG submission 184342) | Corn, switchgrass and miscanthus rhizosphere microbial communities from Kellogg Biological Station, Michigan, USA - KBS K5-50-1 metaG... | ecosystem: Host-associated > Plants > Roots >...
CATCTCGGTGAGCTTCTATGTGAGTGAGCGCTTCGGCCCGGCGCCGCACGCCGCCGCCCCGCCGGTATCCGCTCCGGCGGCGATTTCCGGCGGGGCCGGCGACGGGCCTTCGCCCGGTGGATCGCGCCCGTGAGACCCCGGGCTTCCGCCTGGATCGTCGTCGTGGCGGCGGTGCTCGCCGGCTGCGCGATCGGGCCCGACTACAAGCGGCCGCCCGTGGCCGAGCCGCCGACGTTTCGCGGGCAGGTGACGACCGAGGCCGAATCGCTGGCGGACGCGCCGTGGTGGGAAGTTTTCCAAGACCCGATCCTGAAAGATCTGATCCGCGAAGCGCTGCAGAACAACTACGACGTGCAGATCGCCGCCGCGCGCGTCCAGGAGGCCCGCGCGGCGTTCGTGGCCACCCGATCGGATCTCTATCCGTCCCTCGACTACGGCATCAGCGCCGGGAGAGCGAAGCTCACGCCCGGCATCGCGGGCTCTCCCGGTGGACCGGCGCCCAACGCGAGCAACTTCTACTCCGCCACGCTCACCATGTCGTGGGAGCTCGACATCTGGGGCCGGATTCGCCGTTCGACCGAGGCGGCACGCGCGACGCTCTTTGCCACCGAAGACGCGCGGCGCGGCGTGTGGCTGACGCTGGTCAGCGATCTCTCGCAGGCGTACTTCGAGCTCCTCGCGCTCGACGTCCAGCTGCAGATCGCGCGGAACAGCCGGGACGCGTACCAGTACACGTTCGATCTGTTCCAGGATCGCTTCAACCTCGGAGCCGCCAGCAAGCTCGAGACGGCACGGGCCGAGGGCGCGCTCGGTGGCGCCGAGGCGACCATTCCGCAGTTCGAGAGCGACATCGTCGCCAAGGAAAATCAGATCAGCATTCTGCTCGGGCACGTGCCGGCGCCGATCGTCCGCGGCACGCCGATGTACGAGCAGCCCGTGGTGCCCACGGTGCCGGCGGGCTTGCCGTCGGCGCTGCTCGCGCGGCGGCCCGATCTCCGCCAGGTCGAGCAGCAGCTTGCCGCCGCGAATGCCCGCATCGGCGTCGCCAAGGCGGAGTTCTTTCCCAAGCTGAGCTTGACCGCGCTGTTCGGCACCGCCAGCCCCGAGATATCGGCGCTCACGGGCGGCGCCGCGACGATCTGGGCCGTCGCCGGAGTGTTCAGTGGACCGCTCTTCAACGCGGGCCGCACACTCGGCAACTACCGGGCCTCCGTCGCGCAGTGGGAGCAGGCGAAGCTGCAATACGAACAGGTCGTCCTCACGGCGCTTCGCGAGGTGTCGGATGCGCTCACCGCGCTGGGCAAGCTGAGCGAGGCCGAGACGGGGCAAGACCGTTCGGTGAGGGCGCTCGCGGAGGCGGTCGAGCACGCGACGGACCGCTATCGCCAGGGGCTGGCCAGCTACTTCGAGGTGCTGGAGGCTCAGCAGCAGCTTTATCCGGCGCAAAACACACTGGCGCAGATCCGGCGCGACCGCCTCCTTTCCTACGTCCGCCTGTATCGAGCGCTCGGAGGGGGATGGACACTCACCGACGAGCAGTGGAAGGACGGCGGTCCCTGAAGATCTCGGTTGCACGGGTGCGTGTCCTGATCGTGATCGCGCACGTCTGCACGGTGTTGGGACTGTGGGGTTCAGGGTTCGTTATTGTCGCGTCGGCTCAGTCGGCGCCTCAGCCGAACGCGCCTCTGCCGCCCACGGTCTCGCCGATTCCCGTGCCCGAGGTCGCGCAGCGCGCCGAGCAAGTGGCGCCGGCGCTGCGAAGCATCGAGCAGATCGCCACGGGCTCCGACGTCCAGGAGATCGAGGCCCAGCTTCCCGCGGCCGATGCGTGGATCCATGAGCGCCTCGTCGGGACGACGCAGGCGCTGGCCTCGTCGCCCTCCGCGAACGGGCTGGCCACCCTGACCGATTCGTGGCGGGTGATGCGCGGGAGACTCGCCGGCTGGAACGACATCCTCACCAGGCGCGCGACGCAGCTCGAGCAAGCCGCGGGACAGCTCGAGACGATGCGCGCCACGTGGTCGGCGTCGCGCGCGAAGGCCGTGGAGTCCCAGGCGCCGGCGGCGGTGATCGAGCGAATCGATGCGACGCTGGTCGCCATCGCCGCGGCGCAACGGAGCGTCGGCGACCGGCTCACGCACGTCCTCGGCGTTCAGGACCGCGTGGTGCGGGAGATCGCGCGCTGCGACGACGTCGCCGCCAGGATCGCCGAGGCCGGGGCCATGCTCGTTGGACCGCTCTTTTCCCGGGACAGTCTGCCGATCTGGAGCCACGAGGCGCGGACGTTGATGTCGACCGATCCGGGCGGACGCTTGCGCGAGGCGGTCGACGACAGCGTCGAGCTGACCCAAGAGTTTCTCGCCAGTCAGCTCGCGCGGGTCCCGTTCCAGATCGCGCTGTTCGTGCTCGTTCTCGTGCTCGCGCGCCTGGGGCGCGCGAGCGCGCGGCGGCAGCTCGAGCATGAGCCCGGCAAGCCGAGTCCCGGTCAGGTCTTCGAGCTGCCCGTGTCGTCCGCGCTCGTCATCGCGCTGCTGGCCACCGTCTGGATCTACCCGGGCGCTCCCCGTGTCCTGATGAACGTCGTGGGAGTCCTCGTCCTGCTGCCGGCCGTGCTGATCGTGCGCCGGCTGGCGTCGCCGGCGATCGCCCCCGCGGTCTATGCGCTCGCCGCGTTCTTTCTCGTCGACCGCATTCGCGATCTCTGCGCGGTCGTCCCGCTGCTGGAGCAGTGGGTGTTCCTGTTCGAGATGGCGTCCGGCATCGTGTTTCTGGCGCTTGCCGTCCGCTCCGAGCAGCTGCTGGCGCATGGCCAGAACCAGGCCGGCTTCGGGTGGCGACAGCTGATCGCGTGGGTCCTGTGGGCACAGCTGTCGATCCTTCTCGCCGCCGTGTTCACCGGCGTGCTCGGCTACATGCGCCTGGCGCGGCTGCTCGGAGGCGAGGTGCTCGCCAGCAGTTACGTCGCCCTGGTGTTGTACGCCGGCGTGCGCGTCGGCGAGGGACTCGTGGCCTCCCTGCTCCGCGCAGGCCCGCTGCGGCAACTCTTCATGGTGCAGCGGCACCAGGAGTTGCTGCAGCGCCGCGCCGACCTCATCCTTCGCTGGCTCGCCATCGTGACCTGGGCCTACTTCACCCTGGCCGGGCTCGGCGTGATGGATTCGATCTGGTCTGCGGGGGCCATGATCCTGAACGCGCGGTACACCCGCGGATCCGTGAGCCTATCGCTCGCCGACGTGACGGCATTCGCGCTGACCGTCTGGGCGGCATATCTCGTGTCGTCGTTCGTTCGTTTCGTCCTCGGGGAGGACGTGTACCCGCGCATCTGGCTTCCGCGCGGTGTACCGTACGCCGTCTCGACACTCATTCACTACGCCGTGATCCTCGCGGGGTTCGTCTTCGCGGTCGCCGCTCTCGGCGTCGACCTCACCCGCATCACGATCCTGGCCGGCGCGTTCGGCGTCGGCATCGGCATCGGCTTGCAAAACGTGGTGGCGAACTTCGTCTCGGGGCTGATCCTCCTCCTGGAGCGTCGGATCCACGTCGGAGATTCCGTGCAGATCGGCGATTTGCAGGGGCAGGTGCGCGAGATCGGAAGCCGTGCCAGCACGATCCGGACCTGGGATGGCGCCGAGGTCATCGTGCCGAACGCCAACCTGACCTCCGAGCGGGTCACGAACTGGACGCTGTCCGACCGTTTACGCCGCGTGGATCTCACCGTCGCCGTCGTCTACGCCGCCGATCCGCAGCGCGTGCTGGACATTCTGCGCGCCGTCGCCAAGGCCCACCCCAAAGCGCTGGCCGACCCGGCACCGCTGGCGCTGTGCACGGGATTCGCCGACAGCGCGCTGAACTTCGTGCTGCGCGTCTGGACGGCGCGCTTCGAAGAAGGCGACGCGGTCCTGAGTCAGCTGGCGGTCGATGTGCACGCCGCGCTCATCGCCGCGAACGTCGAGATCGCATACCCGCAGCGCGAGATCCACATCCGGAATGTGGTGCGTGAGCAACCGGACTTTCTGAAGCTCGAAACGGATGGAGAAGGATCGTCATGAGCAGCACGGAGAACATCGGGATCGACGCGCTCACCGAGCTGGCGCTCAACCTGCGCTGGTCGTGGAATCACGGCGCCGACGAGCTCTGGGCTCAGCTCGACCCCGAGCTCTGGGCCTTGACCGCGAATCCCTGGGCGGTGCTCCAGTCGGCATCACCACGCCGGGTTCAGGCGCTCCTGGCTCGACCGGAGAACCGGCAGCGGGTCGCCGCCCTTCTGGAGCGGCGACATCGATATATGACGTCCCAGGCGTGGTTTCAGCAGGCCCACGGCCACTCGCCGCTCGCGCGGGTGGCCTACTTCAGCATGGAATTCGCGCTCAGCGAGGCGCTGCCGATCTACTCGGGCGGCCTCGGCAACGTGGCGGGGGATCAGCTCAAGGCGGCGAGCGATCTCGGAGTGCCGGTCATCGGCGTCGGGATCTTGTATCAACAGGGCTACTTCCGCCAGGTGATCGCGGCCGACGGCAGCCAGGAAGCCCTGTACCCCTACAACGATCCGGACCAGCTGCCGATCACGCCGGTGCGAAATCAGAGCGGTGACCTGCTGCGGCTGCCGATCGTCCTGCCGGGCCAGAAGGTCTGGCTCCGTGCCTGGCACGTGCAGGTCGGTCGCGTGGGGCTCTATCTGCTCGACAGCAACGATCCCGCGAATCCGCCCGCGTTTCGCGGCATCACCAGCGAGCTGTACGGCGGGGGCTCGGAGCTGCGGCTGCAGCAAGAGCTCCTGCTGGGGATCGGCGGCTGGCGATTGCTGCGAACGCTCGGGCTCGAGGCCGAGGTTTGCCATCTCAACGAGGGACACGCGGCCTTCGCCGTGCTGGAACGCGCCCGCAGCTTCATGGAGGACACGCGGCGTTCGTTCGAGGTCGCGCTGGCGGTCACCCGCGCGGGCAACGTGTTCACCACGCATACCCCGGTGCCGGCGGGCTTCGACCGCTTCTCACCGGCGCTTCTCGAGCGATTTCTCCGGTCGTACGCCGAGCATCAGCTCGGGATCTCGCTGCGCGATCTCATGGCGCTCGGCCGGGAGAATCCCGACGACGCCAGCGAGCCATTCAACATGGCGTATCTCGCGCTCCGGGGCAGCGGAGCGGTCAACGGCGTGAGCCGCCTGCACGGCCAGGTGAGCCGTCGCATCTTCCAGTCGCTCTTTCCGCAGTGGCCGGAGATCGAGGTTCCGGTCGCCCACGTCACCAACGGCGTCCACACGCCGTCGTGGGAATCCGCATCGGCCGACGCGCTGTGGGCCAAGATGTGCGGGGCCGAGCGCTGGAGTCAGACGCTGACGACGATCGAGCGCGACATCGCGAGCGCGTCCGACGGCGAGCTATGGGCGCTGCGCACCGCCGCGCGTAAGGTCCTCGTCGACTACGCCCGTGAGCGCATCACGCAGCAGGTTGCCTTCATGGGCTTGCCCTCGGACGAGGCGGCGGCGATCGGGGCGGGGCTGGACCCCGCCGTGCTCACCCTCGGATTCGCGCGGCGGTTCGCCGCCTACAAGCGCCCGAATCTGTTATTGCACGACCCGGCGCGGTTGCTCCGGATCCTGACGAACGGCGAGCGGCCGGTGCAGCTCGTCATCGCGGGAAAGGCCCATCCTGCCGATCGCGGCGGGCAGGAGCTGATCCGCACGTGGGTCCAGTTCATTCGCCGGCCAGAGGCCCGCAATCGCGTGGTCTTCATCGCGGACTACGACTTGCTCCTGGCCGAGCACCTGGTGCGCGGAGTCGATCTCTGGGTGAACACGCCGCGAAGACCGTGGGAAGCCAGCGGAACGAGCGGGATGAAAGTGCTCGTCAACGGCGGCCTGAATCTCTCCGAGCTCGACGGCTGGTGGGCCGAGGCGTACGAGCCGGAAGTCGGCTGGGCGCTGGGGGACGGCCAGGAGCACGGCGACGATCCCGCCTGGGATGCGGCCGAGGCGGACGCGCTCTACACGCTGCTCGAGCGTGAGGTCGTGCCGGCGTTTTACACGCGAGACTCCCGCGGGATGCCGCACGCCTGGATCGCGAAGATGCGAGCCAGCATGGCTCGTCTCACGCCGCAGTTTTCCACGAACCGCGTGGTGCGCGAGTACACCGACACGTACTACGCTCCGGCGGCGGCGAGCTATCGCGCGCGCTCCGCCGACAAGGGCGCGCTCGGGGCCGCGCTCGTGGGCTGGGCGCGCGATCTCGCGCAGCACTGGCCCGACGCGCGCTTCGGCGCCATCCGGACGACGACGCAGAACGCCAAGCATCACTTCAGCGTCGAGGTCGCTCTCGGCCGCCTCGATGCCGAGATGGTGCGGGTCGAGCTCTATGCCGAAGCGAAGAATGGCAAGGGGCCGGAGCGACACGCGATGGCGCGAGGCCCAAGGCTCGACGCGCCCGGCAACGCCTACGAGTATGCCGCGCGCATTTCGGCGCTGCGAGCGTCCGGCGACTATACGCCGCGGCTCGTGCCATACCATCCCGCGGCCGTCGTGCCCCTGGAGGCCAACGAGATCCTGTGGCAGAGGTGACGACGCGGTCGCGGCTGAGCGCCAAGCGGTAACGCCGAGGTCCTGAGCGGCGTCCAATAGGAAGCGAAAGGGAAGGGCTGAAACATGCCGATTTCGCCGCTCGCGGGCAAGCCGGCTCCCAGGGAATTGGGAAATCCCGCCGAGAGCGTCAATTTCGGGACCAGCGGGCACCGGGGCTCGAAAACATCTACAAGATCTACGCGGAGAGCTTCAAGGGTGAGGCTCACCTCGACGCCATCGTGCGACAAGCACAGGCGATGGTGAATCGTTCCCTCGGGAGGTAAGGCGATGAATGCGCCGCAACGTCTTCACGCGCTGGGCCAGAGTCTCTGGCTCGACAACATCACGCGCGACCTGCTCGACAGCGGAACACTCGCCCGCTACATCGACGAGCTGTCGGTGACGGGGCTCACGTCGAACCCGACGATCTTCGATCACGCCATCAAGAGCAGCGCCGCCTACGACGCGGCAATCCGGGCGAAGCTCCGAAACGGAACGTCGGCCGAGGCCCTCTTCTTCGAGCTCGCACTGGAGGATCTCGGCCGGGCGGCGGACCTCTTCCGTCCGATCCACGATCGTAGCGACGGTGTGGACGGCTGGGTGTCGCTGGAGGTGTCGCCGCTGCTGGCCCACGACACGGCGAGCACGCTGATGGCCGCCAAGGCGCTGTTCGGACGCGCGAAGCGTCCCAACCTCTTGATCAAGATTCCGGGGACCAAGGAAGGTCTGCCCGCCATCGAGGAAGCGATCTTCGCGGGCGTGCCCGTGAACGTGACGCTGTTGTTCTCTCGCGAGCACTATCTGGCCGCGGCCGAGGCGTATCTCCGCGGCATCGAGCGGCGCGTCGCCGTCGGCCTCGATCCCAATGTCGGGTCGGTCGCCTCGCTGTTCGTCAGCCGCTGGGACGGCGCCGTCACGAAGACGGCGCCGGACGCGTTGCGCGACCAGCTTGGCATTGCCGTCGCGAAGCGGACATACGCGTCGTATCGCGCGCTGCTCCGTTCGTCGCGCTGGCAGCGCCTCGAGAAGGCCGGCGCGCGCCCGCAACGCCTGCTCTGGGCGAGCACGGGCACCAAAGATCCTCGGGCGTCCGATGTCCTCTATATCAAGGCGCTGGCCGCGCCGTTGACGGTCAACACGATGCCGGAGGCCACCTTGAACGCCCTGGCCGATCACGGTGACCTCGGTGACGTCCTGCCGATCGACGGCGGCGACGCCGAAGCGACGCTGGCCAGTTTCGCCGGCGCGGGTCTCGACGTCGACGCGCTCGCGGTGCGGCTGCAGGACGACGGGGCGACGGCCTTCGTGACGTCGTGGAACGACCTCATGACGGTGATCGCGGGCAAGCGCGCGTCGATCGCGAAGGCGAGCTGACCATGAGCACCATGCGCAACGAAACAGATAGCCTCGGCGTCGTCCAGGTCCCGGCCGACAAACTGTGGGGGGCGCAGACGCAGCGCTCGCTCGAGCATTTCAGCATCGGCAAGGATCTGATCCCGCGGGAGATGATCACCGCCTACGCCATCTTGAAAAAAGCCGCGGCCGCCGCCAACCATGCCAGCAAGCGTCTCGATGACGAGCGGTACGACCTGATCATTCGGACGTGCGACGAGATCCTCGCCGGCCAGCACCACGAGATGTTCCCGCTGCACGTGTGGATGACGGGCAGCGGCACCCAGTTCAACATGAACGTCAACGAGGTGATCTCGAACCGCTGCTGCCAGCTCGCGGGCACGCCACTGGGGAGCAAGACGCCCGTGCACCCCAACGATCACGTGAACATGGCCCAGTCGTCGAACGATTCATTTCCGTCGGCGATGTACATCGCGGCGGCCATCAATGTGAAGCAGCGCCTGATGCCGGCGGTGGCCGCCCTGCACGACGCCATCGACGCGAAGGCCCAGGCGTGGAAGGACATCGTCAAGATCGGCCGCACCCACATGCAGGACGCCACCCCGCTGACCCTCGGGCAGGAATGGTCGGGCTACGCGGGAATGCTGGCCGATGATCTCGAGTGGATCGACGCCGCGCTCGCGGGAGTCTACCGCCTCGCCCTGGGCGGCACCGCGGTGGGAACGGGCATCAACTCCGCCCCGGGTTTTGCCGAGGCGGCGGCGGCCGAGATCGCCCGGCTCACGGGCTTGCCATTCGTCACGGCCCCCAACAAGTTCACCGTCCAGGGCGCTCACGACGCGCTGGTGCAGCTGTCCGGCACGCTGCGCACACTGGCCGTGTCTCTCTACAAGATCGCCAACGACATTCGTCTGATGTCGTGCGGGCCTCGTGCCGGATTCGCGGAGCTGGCGATTCCGGAAAACGAGCCCGGCTCGTCGATCATGCCCGGCAAGGTCAACCCGACCCAGTGTGAAGCGCTCGCCATGATCGCCGTGCAGGTCATGGCCGACGACGTGGCGGTCGGTTTTGGTGGGGCGGGCGGCTATCTCGAAATGAACGTGTACAAGCCGCTCATGATCTTCAACATCGCCCGCTCCATCGCCATCATGGCCGATGGCTGCACCAACTTCCGCAAGTTCCTCGTCGAGGGGACCACGCCCAATCTGAAGAAGATCCACGAATACGTCGAGCGCTCGCTGATGCTCGTGACGGCGCTCGCGCCGGTCATCGGCTACGACAAGGCCTCGAGGATCGCCCATCACGCCATGGACAACGATCTCACGCTCAAGGCGGCGGCCCTGCAGCTGGGGTTCGTGACCGAGGCGGAGTTCGATCGCATCGTCGATCCCGGGAAGATGGTGCATCCCTATGTGGCGAGTGCCGCCTGAGGCGTCGTGAGCGGCGATGAGCCTACTGGAACGGTCGGATCTCGTGCTCAGCTTCGCCCGTGTCCTGCACGTCAACGGCCAATCGACGGACGAGACTGTGACGGCCGCCGAGCGCTTCGGCAGCCACCTGGGCCTGCGCGCCAGCATCATTCCGCGCTGGGGAGCGCTGCAGCTTCAGGCGCGAGACGATGGCGACAGCCTCGTCTGCGTCGTGGCGGCCGATCCCACCGGCGTCGACATGCATCGTGTGGCCGCCGCCATGGCAACGATCGACGGCGCGAGCCGGCTCATGTCACCCGCCGTCGCGAAAGCCCTCGGCGCGATCTCGCAGGCGCCGCCGTCGCCGACCTGGCTGTTCACGCTCGCCGCGGCGGCGGGCGCGGCCGCGCTGTCGGTGCTCTTTGGAGTCGAGCATCTCCCGGCCGTCGCGCTCATCGTCGCCAGCGCGGCGGTCGGCGCCGGCCTGCGTCGCACCCTGGCGCGGTACAGCACGAACGCGCTGCTTCAGCCGTTCTGCGCCGCGGTGCTCGCGGGACTCGTCGGCGCGCTGGCAGTCCACTATCAGCTGAGCTCGTCGCTGCGTCTCGTCGCCGTCTGCCCGTGCATGATCCTGGTGCCCGGACCGCACGTGCTCAACGGCATGATGGATCTCGCCGCGGCACGCGTCCATCTCGGCGCCTGTCGCCTCATCTATGCCGGCCTCGTCACGCTGGCGATCTCGGCCGGTCTGCTCCTCGGCCTCGGAGTTTTCCAGGTCGTCTTGCCGGTGGGCGAACCCGGCCGACTCGTGCCCCTGTGGGTGGATATGATCGCCGCCGGGGTTGCCGTGGCCGCCTACAGCATCTTCTTCTCCATGCCGCTACGGATGCTGGGCTGGCCGGTGGCGGTCGGCGTGCTGGCTCATGCGCTGCGGTGGTGGACGCTGACGGTCGGCTTCGGTGCAACGGCCGGGGCGTTCGTGGCCTGTCTGGTGGTCGGCCTGGTCCTCACGCCCGTCGCTCGTCGTTGGCACGCGCCGTTCGCGGCCATCGGCTTTGCCTCGGTGGTGTCGATGCTGCCGGGTGTCTTCCTGTTCCGCATGGCGAGCGGCCTCGTGCAGCTTGCCAGCACGGCCAATACGACGCTGGAGCTCCTGGGCGCGACGCTCGCGGACGGCATGACCGCGACCATGATCATCCTGGCCATGAGCCTCGGCCTCATCGTTCCCAAGCTCGCCATCGATCGCCTCGCCGACGGCGCAGCGCGATCGACGTCTTGAGCGGAGCGCCCGAGCGCCTGATGAGGACCGCATGATGGACACGAAGCTCGATCAGCTCTGCGTCGACACCATCCGCACGCTCTCGATCGAGCAGGCCTGGACGCTCGGATGGGAGCGCTACGTCGGCAGCCGTGGCCGCATCATCGGCATGCGGCGGGAACAGCTCGGGCGGTGATCACCACCGGAAGCAGCGCGCCGCTGGGGGCGACGTGGTCCGACGACGGCGTCAACTTCAGCCTGTTCTCCCGACACGCCACGGCGGTCACGCTCCTGCTCTTCGAAGGCGTCGACGACCCACGGCCCGCACGCGTGATCCAGCTCGATCCGGCCGCCAATCGCACGTACTTCTACTGGCACGCGTTCGTGCCCGGCGTGCGCCCCGGACAGCTGTACGGCTATCGTGTCGATGGACCGTTCGATCCGGGGACCGGGATGCGCTTCGATGCGAGCAAGGTCCTGCTCGACCCCTACGGCCGCGGCGTCGTCGTGCCGCCGGGCTACCGTCGCGAGGCGGCGCGCAAGGAGGGCGACAACGCCGCGACGGCGATGAAGAGCGTGGTGGTGAATTGCGGCGCGTACGACTGGGAAGGCGACGCGCCGCTGCGACGGCCCTCCGCGCACACGATCGTGTACGAGATGCACGTGCGGGGATTCACCCGCCATCCGAGCTCCGGCGTAGCCGACAAGACGCGCGGGACGTTCGCGGGGCTCATCGAGAAGATTCCGTATCTCCAGGAGCTCGGAATCACCGCCGTCGAGCTCCTGCCCGTGTTCCAGTTCGACGCCCAGGACTGTCCGCCGGGACTCGTCAACTACTGGGGCTACTCGCCGGTCTCGTTCTTCGCGCCGCATCACGCGTACAGCTCGCGCCAGGATCCGCTCGGTCCCACCGACGAATTCCGCGACATGGTCAAGGCGCTGCATCGCGCGGGGATCGAGGTCATTCTCGACGTCGTCTTCAACCACACCGCCGAAGGCGATCACGACGGGCCGACGCTGAGCTTTCGCGGGCTCGACAACGTCACGTACTACATCCTCGAGCACGATCGCTCCCGCTACGCCAACTACACCGGCACCGGCAACACGCTCAACGCGAACCAGCCGATCGTCAGGCGGCTGATCGTCGACAGCCTCCGCTACTGGGTCGAGGCGATGCACGTGGATGGCTTCCGGTTCGATCTCGCCTCGGTGCTCGCGCGCGACGCCTCGGGCGAGCCGCTACCGAGTCCGCCCGTCCTGTGGGACATCGAATCGGATCCGCTGCTCGCCGGCACGAAGCTCATCGCCGAGGCCTGGGACGCCGCCGGCCTCTACCAGGTCGGCACGTTCGTCGGGGACAGCTGGCAGGAGTGGAACGGGCGGTTCCGCGACGATCTCCGGAGCTTCTTCCGCGGCGAGCAGGGCACGGTGACGCGCATCGCCGACCGCCTGCTCGGCAGCCCCGAGATCTACGCCCACAAGGAGCGCGAGGCGGAGCAGAGCGTCAACTTCGTGACCTGTCACGACGGCTTCACCCTCAACGATCTCGTCTCGTACGATGCCAAGCACAACGAGGCCAACCGCGAAGGCAACCGCGACGGCGCCGACGACAACCGCAGCTGGAACTGCGGTGTCGAGGGGCCGACGGATGATGCCATCGTCGAGACGCTGCGCAACCGGCAGGTGAAGAACTTCCTGACCGTCACGCTGCTGTCGATCGGCATGCCCATGATCCTGATGGGCGACGAGGTGCGCCGCACGCAGCGGGGCAACAACAATGCCTACTGCCAGGACAACGAGACGAGCTGGTTCGACTGGACGCTCATCGCGAGGCACGCGGACGTCCGCCGGTTCCTGACGCTGCTGAACGGACGACGGCTGCTGCGAGCGATGGAGCCCGACGAGCAGCACGTCAGCCTGGCTCAGCTGCTCCGGAACGCCCATCGCGCCTGGAACGGCGTGAAGCTCTACCAGCCAGACTGGCGTGACGTCTCCCACACGCTGGCACTCACCGCGCAGGTTCCGCATTCGCGGCTGATGGTCCACGTGATCCTCAACGCCTATAGCGAGGCGCTGGACTTCGAGCTGCCGTCGATCAGTGCCGAGGATGAGGAGCCCTGGCGCCGCTGGATCGACACGTTCCTCGACTCCCCGAACGACATCGTGCCGTGGCATCTGAGCCCGTCGGTGCCCGCCGCGACCTATCGCGCCCAGGCGCGCTCCGTGGTGGTGCTCTACGCGAACGTCTGAGCCGCCAGCAGCCGGCGTCTGAATGGAGGTGAATCGGTGATGAAGCAGAGCATGCTGACATTGGCGATGGTCACCGCGATCCTCGCGCCCACGGTCGTCACGGCGCAGACCTCGACGACCAGCACTCAGGGCGAGTTCCGTTTTGACCTGGAGGAAGCCTCCAGCCACCGAGGGCATGGCGTCGAGGGATACGTCTACAACGGCTCCCAGTGGAGAATCACCAACGTTCGGCTGCGCGTCGAAAGTGTCGATCCGAACGGGGCGGTCACGAACGAAGCCTCCGGCTGGGTCGTGGGCGACGTGAAAGCCGGCGGTCGCGCCTATTTCTACGTCCCCGTCCCCTCGCACGCGGCCAGCTATCGCGCGACGGTTCAGTCGTTCGACCGGGTCATGCTGGAGACGCCCCGGACCGAAGCGCCCTGAGCACGTTCCTCGAGCGCCGCGCCGGCCACGTAGTAAATGGTCTCGACCACCGGGATGAGGTACCAGTCGGTGTGCGGGTATCGCATGACGGCGAAGAAGGCCCAGATGCTGACGACGGCGCCGAGGTACTGCGGATGCGGCAGCACCGAGAACGGGAATGCCGAGCACCACGGCGCGTCGTAGCCCAGGCGATCGCCGAAGAAGACCGCCACGCGGCCGAGGCGGTAGAAGCCGATCATGACGAGCGCCTGGCCGGCGAGGAACAGGGCGCCGGTCACCGCGATCACGCCCGGCGGCGCGCTCGGGACGAGCGACGGCTCGTGCAGGTAGCACCACCCGATGAAGACGGAGAGCTGCAGGACTTTGAACGCGTAGAAGAGCATCTCCACGACGGCCACCGGCTCGCCGAGCCACGTGACACGCGGCCGCGCCGTCCACGCACGGAACGATCGCGGCGCCCGCGCGATCCAGACGTAGCAGGCGCGCTCCACGCCGAGGAGCGCGCCTGCTACCAGCAGCGCCGCGACGGTCAAGCCTGGCGGAGGTAACGCGGCGAGTACGCGATGAGGTCGGTGATCGGATCCGTCACGAGCTTGACGAACCACACCAGCGCGAGACGCGGGCCGTGCTTGACCACCAGGTACGCCACCCGGCCGCCGACCACCGCCGCCATCAGGGCGAACCACTGGTAGCCGACCAGTGGCGCCACCGACCGCACGCCCTCGAGGCTCCACGCGCCCGCGAGGGCAACGGTGGCGAAGGGCAGCAGGAGAAAGCTGCCGAGGATCATCGACTTGTTGCGCGTGTTGTAGCCGAGCAGCGTCGCTTCCTTGTCGTGACAGGGCGGCTCCAGGATGGCGTGACCGAATTGGCGCACGAACAGCGCCGCCATGCCCGCCCACATGGCGGTGGCCAGATCCCACAGCGCGTACGCGTAGCAGGCCAGGAAGACGCTCGAGCTCAGGATGTGCAGAAGCTGGTTCGTCACGTTGCTATGGGACGCATGATGGTCGTCCTGCTTGCGCCGCATGACCTCACGGTAAAAGCTCTGCAGCGGCCGAGGCATCTGGACGAGGCTCCCGATCATTTCCTTGATGAGCCGCGCTCGCATGGTCTTCTCCCTTTCTGGATAGTCGTCGCTGTGGAGCCACCACCCGTCGGCGCGCATCGCGCGCGCGGCGGCGACGAGCTTGTCTCGCAGCGCGTCGTAGTCCTTGTCCGTCATCGCCATGTTCGACAGACACCGACCCGTGCCGACCCAGCTGAGCGTGACGCCTTCGGCACGCAGGTAGTACTGCAACAGCCAGTTGTAGCGGCCGGGCTCGGTGAAGACCACGGTCCACACCGTGGTCAGGTGCTCGACCCGCAGCGGCAGCGATTCCGTCGCCAGCGCTTCGTTGGTGGCGCGCACCCATCGTGCGCAGCGATCGTTCAGCTCCGTGTACAGCGACGCCGTGGCGGGCGCCGTGACCCAGCGCAGGAATTCGTTCATGCTCCCCATCACGACCGGGTGGGCCGAGAACGTGCCCACGACGTACGACATGCGCATCGGGCGGTCGGGATCGAAGCGGCGCATGAGTGAGCGCGTGCCGCACACGACGCCGATCGGCAGCCCGCCGGCCACCGTCTTGCCGTAGACGACCATGTCGGCGCGGACGCCGAAGAACTCTTGCGCGCCGCCCCGCGCGAGCCGGAAGCCGCTGTACACCTCGTCGAAGATGAGCGGCACACCGGCCTCGCTGCACACCGCGCGCAGCCGCCGCAGCCACGCGGCATAGCGTTCCGTGGCGTCCTCGGTCTTCCGGACGTTGCTCGTCAGGAGAATGGCGTCGTTGGGCGGGGGAGCGTTCGGATGGAAGCCCTGGACCGGGTTCACCAGCACGCCGGCGATCTCGCCCGCGCGGCGGCGGATGACGCTCAGCGAGGCCGGGTCGAGGTCCTTCAGGGTGAGGCAGTCGTCGATGGCGCGCTCGCTCCCGAGGCCGGGCTGCACGCCGTCCCACCAGCCGTGATAGGCGCCGGAGAAGCAGACGATGAGCTTGCGGCGCGTGTTGAAGCGCGCGAGCCGCACCGCCGCCATGACCGCCTCGGTGCCGCTCATGTGAAACGACACCTCGTCGAGCCCGGCGATCGACTTGAGGACCGAGATGTTGTCGGCGACGACGGGATGCAGCGGCCCCAGCGCCGGGCCCAGGTCGTGCACGCGCTCCAGCCCGTCGCGCATCCACGTCTTGTAGCGGTCGTAGCCCGCGACGTTGACGCCGTACGCGCCGCTCACGTCGAGGGTCCAGTTGCCGTCCAGGTCACGTACGCGCGGACCGTCGGAGGCGGTCACCACGGCGGCGAGGTTGAAGCGCTCGCGCATGAAGCGCGCGAAGGGAAAGGGCACGCGATTGGCGTCGGTGAAGCGTAGATCGGAGAAGCTCTCGCGGATCGACTCCGCCCACGCCAGCGACTCGGGATACTGCTCGCGGAACAGGCGCGACAGCCGCTCGATGCCCGCCCGGCGGCGCTCGACCTCTCGCGGCCCCGCGCCGTCCGCCCGGTAGAACTCGTCATCGGAGAGATCCCGCCGCTTCACCCACCGCGCGAGGTAGCGCAGGCCGAGCGGGGTCAGGGCCTGCGCGCGCAGCGTCGCCACGCGCCGTACGAGCCATCGCGCTGCGAGGCTCGCGACGACACCGAGGCTCCCGACGATGGCCATCCACATCAACGCCGTCCATGGGTCGATCATTCGAACCTCCCTGTCAGCGTGTCAGGCGCCAGCGGCTCGCCGCTGCGCGGCCATGAGTGGGGCGATGTTGGCTGCGCCTCCGCGGCGGCACGCAGCAGCACGCTTTCGAAGCGCTCCACCACCCGCGCCCAGTCGAGCGGCAGCACGGTCGGCCGCGCGGCCCGGCGGATTCGCGCGAGCAGCCCCGGCGCGCTGATGATCCGCACCGCATTGGCGATGAACGCCCGGGTATCGCCGTAGGGGACGAGCAGACCGTCCTCGGCGTGCGTCACGTGCTCTCGCGCCGCCGCGTAGTCGTACGCGACCACGCCGAGGCCGCTCGCCATCGCCTCGAGGGTGACGGCGCCGAACGTCTCCGTGTCGCTCGGGAACAGGAAGATGTCGGCGGACGCGTAGTGCGCGCCGAGCTCTTCGCCCCTGCGGAAGCCACAGAAGATCAGGTCCGGGTGGGCGCGCCGCAGCCGCTCCTGGGCCGGGCCCTCGCCCACGACCACGAAGCGCAGCCGGCGGTGCACCGCCTGCATGGCACGGTAGGCGTCGACGGCGAGGTCGACGTTCTTCTCCGCCGCCACGCGCCCGACGTAGGCGACGACCACGTCGTCGTCGGCGGCGCCCCACGCCGCGCGCAGCGCCGCCGAGCGGCGCGAGGGCGTGAAGAGCGTGCAATCCACGCCGCGGCCCACCACCTCCACGTTGCGAAATCGCATGGCATGCAGGCTCGCGCGGAGGTCGTCGGTGGCCACCAGGGTGGCGGTGGTCTGGTTGTGGAAGCGGCGCAGGTACGCCGTGACGGGACGCCGCAGCCAGCGGGCGCCATAGTGCTCGACGTAGCGATCGAAGTTGGTGTGAAAGCCGCTGACCACGGGCAGCCCGAGCGCGCTCGCGGCGCGCACCGCCGAGAGGCCGAGCGGTCCCTCCGTGGCCACGTAGATGACGTCGGGACGGCGCTCGCGCCAGGTCGCCCGCAGCGCGGCGCCGGCGGGGAGTCCGAAGCGAACGGCTCGATAGCCGGGGAGCGGCAGCCCGGCCGTGAACGTGCTCTGCGCGTCGGCGGTGTCGCCGCGCCGGCGCGGCCGCACCAGCGACACCGCGTGTCCGCGCGCCCGCAAGCCGCTCACCAGTCGCGCGATCGTCAGCGCCACGCCGTTGATCTCCGGGGGATAGGTCTCGGTCACCAGCGCGATCTGCCCTGCTCTCATCCGGTGGCCCCCTCCGCCGTGGCCGCCGCGGCCCGTGCGGGCGTCCGCGGGAACACGAGCGCCATCTCGCCGTCCAGGTGCTCGACGACGGCGGTGCCGTTCTCCACCCAGTCGCCGCAGTTGGCGTAGACGATCCGTCCGATCTCGCGCAGGGCCGGGCGGTGGATGTGCCCGCAGACCACGCCGGCGAGACCGCGGCGCGCCGCCTCGTGCGCGAGGGCGGTCTCGAAGGCGGTGACGAAATCGACCACGGGCTTCAGGCACTCCTTGAGATAGCTGGACAAGCTCCAGTACCCCAACCCAAGGACTCGGCGGACGCCGTTGCACCAGCGGTTGAGCGTCAGCAGCGCCGCGCAGCCGACTTCGCCGAGCCACACGGTCCAGCGATGACAGCGCGTGACGCTGTCGAAGTCGTCGCCGTGAAGGATCAGCAGCAGGCGGCCGTCGGCCGTCCGGTGGACCGCCTCACGCGTGACCATGATGTTGCCGAGCTGCAGGTCGCTGAACCGCCGCAGGTACTCGTCGTGGTTGCCGGGAATGAGCGTGACCATCGTCCCCGCCCGTGCCTTCGACAGCACCTTGCGGACGACGTCGCTGTGCGACTGCGGCCAGTACGGCTGGCGCCGGAGACTCCAGAAGTCGATGATGTCGCCGACCAGGTAGAGATAGTCGCTGTCGTGGCCGTCGAGAAACGCCAGGAGCGCCCCGGCGTCGCACTGCCGAGTGCCGAGATGAACGTCGCTGATCCAGATGGTGCGATAGCGCACGTCACCATCATTGTGGTGACAGACGGGCCCGAATCGCGCGTGAAGAGTCGGCTACCGATGTGTGTCGTGTGTGCTACGCCGCATGCCCGCGATGTAACCTTGGCCGATGATCCGGCCTCTCAAGGGCCAAAGGGGGACCCATGTTCAAGCCGATCCTGCTCGTGATCGCGCTCGCTGCCGGGGTGGCGTCCGGCGCGGCCGCCGCCGACGTGTCCGTGTCCGAGCAAACCTTTGGGTGCATCCTGGACTGGCCCAAAGTCCGCAATACACGCATCAATCACGCCGATCCGAAGCAGCTGGCCGAGGCCATGCGGATCTTCAGAGACAGCGTCCCGGAGACGGAGTATCCCGTGGGCACCATCCTGCAGCTCGTGCCCTTCGAGGCCATGGTGAAACACCCGCGCGAACGGTTCCCCAGGACGAATGGCTGGGAGTTCTTCGCCTTGGAGGTGTCCGCGGCGGGTACCAAGATCCGCGATCGCGGCGACAGCGTCGTCAATCTGTCCCAGGGGAAGACGTGCCTGAGCTGTCATCAGCCGGCGGCCCGGTTCGACTTCGTGTGTGAGAAGGGCCACGGCTGCGCGCCGATCCCGTTCAACGATCAGGCGATCAATGCACTCCAGCAGGCGGACGCGCGTTGCGCCAAGAAGTAGGGGAGGCGCTCGCGCCGGCTCAGCGCGCGAGCTTGTTGTGGGCGTCGAGCGCCGCGACCTTGTAGCACTCGGCGAGCGTCGGATAGTTGAAGACGGTCTCCAGGAAGTAGTCGAGGCCGCCGCCGAGCCCGAACACCGCCTGGCCGATGTGGATCAGCTCGGTGGCGCCGGAGCCGATCACGTGGACGCCGAGCAGTCGCCGATCCTCGCGATCGAAGAGCATCTTCAGGAGTCCGCTGTCGTCGTCGATGAGCTGGCCGCGGGCGATCTCGCCGTAGCGCGCCATTCCCACCTCGTACGGCACCCGCTCGCGCGTCAGCTGAAACTCCGGCGCACCCACCATCGACAGCTCTGGGATGGCATAGATCCCGATGGGAAAGTGGCGGGCCATCGCGGGCGCCTTCACGCCGAGGCCGTGGCAGGCGGCGAGGCGGCCTTGCTCGGACGACGTCGCGGCCAGGCTCGGATAGCCGACGACGTCGCCCGCCGCGTAGATGTGCGGTACGGCGGTGCGGAACGTCTCGTCCACGGTGAGGCGTCCACGGTCGTCGGCGACGAGGCCCGCCGCCTCGAGCCCCAAGGCACCCGTCGCGGCCACGCGGCCCGCCGAGAACAGCGCCATGTCGCTCGTGAGCCGCTTGCCCGATGCCAGCGTGAGGCCCGCGCGACCGCGCGGCCCGTCGCCGACGTCGATCGATGCGACCGCCTCGCCGAGACGGAACGTCACGCGATGCGTACGCATCTGATGGATCAATTCGTCGACGAGCTCGCGGTCCATGAATTCCAGCGGCTGTTCGCGCCGCTCGATCAGGGTGACCTGCACCCCGAGGGTCGCGAACATCGACGCATACTCGATGCCGATGACGCCGGCGCCCACCACCGCCAGCGTTCGCGGAAGCTCACGCATTTTCAGCACGTCGTCGCTGGTGATGACGACC
>Ga0207684_10002279_pt1 | contig 19521 bp, 16 predicted proteins | sample KBSK5501metaG_FD_184342 | JGI IMG/M metagenome (GOLD analysis project Ga0207684, IMG submission 184342) | Corn, switchgrass and miscanthus rhizosphere microbial communities from Kellogg Biological Station, Michigan, USA - KBS K5-50-1 metaG... | ecosystem: Host-associated > Plants > Roots >...
ACGTTTTGGGCAAACCTCTCGATCAATTTCAAATCGAACCCGACCAGCTCAGGATTATTAAAGAGTCGCTCATCTTCAAGGCTAGTACTCACGTCAGTAAGGTCATTTTTATTGCTACGCCTCACAAAGGCGCTGAAATGGCCAGTGGCCCGATTGGCCGGCTCGGATCCAGATTAGTAAGCTTGCCGGCCAAGCTGGTGGCCATTGGCCCCGGGCTAGTCGAAAAGGCCACTGCAACCAATGGAAAAAAGATTGTCAGGCGTTTCCCCAATAGCATCGACACCCTACGGCCCGAAGCCCGAAGCGTGGTGGCCATGAACCGGCTTCCGATCGCATCTTCCATTACCTACTATTCTATCATTGGCGATCGTGGTGGGAACAACTCCCCGAATAGCTCGGATGGCGTGGTGCCTTATCGCAGTTCTCACTTGGAAGGATCGAGGTCCGAAAAGATCGTTCCATATTGGCACTCTTACGTTCACAGAAGTCCCGAGGGCGTTGCCGAAGTAGAAAGAATCATTCTTAATCCATAAATGCAGGGACGCCTTTTGTGTTGTAAACGTCAGACAAATACAGTTTTGACGGCGCCGCGGCGGCGACAAGTTTCGACGATCGAAATGATGGCGGCTACTCGTGGTCCAGCCTCTTTACTTCCGACATGTTTGGCGGGACCGCGGATGAACCAGGGCTTGATCATCAATGACCAAGTCTACACCCAAGCGGCCAATGGCAGGGTGATCGTAACCGCTGCAATCTATGCCGATGTGGAGAGAGTCGGCGATTTGTTCGCCCGCGAAGCAGGTGGTATCCAGCCGGTAAAAGTCTGGTTCGGATAAGCCGCACCAATGTTCAGGAAAGTGTTGTCGTTTTTGCTGGTGAAAACCCTGGCGACCACGCCTTCAACCGTCGCGCATTCGCCAATGTGCGCTGCAGCTTCGTTTGCGGGAATGACGGTTGCGGGTTCGGCATTGGCGATCGCCAAAATCGCTTGTGAAATGATGAGGGAGGCTAGCGAGCGCGAGATTCGGTTCATGGGGCCCATTCTAGCTAAATAATCCCGCAGTTGTCCGAAGGCGAAAAGCGGCCCGGCCGAAGCGCACTTGACTCGGAGTCAGGCGCAGCTTTTGGCTTCCGTGGGTTTCGAATCCAACCCATTCCGATAGCTCCTAGACTTGATCCCAGAGCGAACCGACTTAGACGAAATAACAGACTCTAAAAACGTGACAGCAATCCATTGCAGTAAAACTGCAGTAAAAACGAATTAGAAGCCCCACTAATAAACCCCAACTCACCCCCAGAACCGCTCTTTACCTTCCGCGATCCCGATGAGGGATATTCGATCCAGATCGTGCCCATACATCAGCCGATCGAATCAGGATCAAACGCCAGGCTCGGCGCCGGCTGTTCGAAACATTGCGGCTACCCCTTGGGGCCAAACATGAAGGATTCTCTGGAACGTTTCGGCCGGTGACTTAATCCAACGACTTCGCCTCGTCTTCTAAAAGCTGTCACAGATACCGTCGCCCTTATGGGCCAAACCAAAAGACAACGAGGAACAGCCCGGCGATATTCGGCTCGCCTTCCAGTGGGGGCTTGATATCAATAACGTTGCGAAATGCTTCAGAGGACCAAGGCGCCCTCACCAAAATCGGCGCCGGCAGGTTGACGCTGACCGGCGCGAACACTTACACCGGCGGGAAGTTCTTCCGGATCGTAGTCAACGGCCAGGTTGCTACCGTTGAGTAGACGCAGACCAGGGTTGGAGTGTGGCGCAATGGTGACTGCGACCATCTGCAACACAGAATCCTTTACGCTCGCCACCGTGCCAGAAACAAACACGTTTTTAAAAGTTGGTCTTTGGGTTCGAGGTACTGCCGGCGCGAAGCGACAACAAATCTCAGCCAGGGGTGATCCCGCCATAGCGGGCGAACCCCTCGTAATGGAACAAGGACGTCGGCCCTGAAGGAGCCGCAGAAGAGTGTGCAACGCCTCGGCCATGGGTTGCCGAAAAACGGAATACCAGGGGTTCTCCCGCCGCGAGACGGCGGAGCTCACCCCTGGCTGAGATCTGTCGTCGCTCCGCGACGCCGGTTTCACGCCTTTTTTTTCCTGACGAACCCAAAATAGAGGCTTGGAGAATCCTTGTGCTCTAGCCTTTAACAGATCCCGCGAGCATGCCGCGTACGAAGAACCGGCCGAGAAAGACGTAGATCAAGAGGGTCGGCAACGCGACCAGGACCGCGCCAGCCATGACTACGTTCCAGTCGACCGAGTACGAACCCTGGAGATTGTTCACCGCGACCGTGACAGGTTGAGATGCTGGGTTTGGGACGACGCTAACTCCGAAAAGAAAGTCGTTCCAGATATTGGTGAACTGGAAGATGCCGACCACGACGAATGCAGGGCGGCCCAATGGAAGCATGATTTTAAAGAAGATCCGGATTACGCCGGCGCCGTCGATTCGGGCTGCTTCCAGCATTTCATCGGGGATATTGGTAAAGAAATTGCGAAAGATGAGCGAAGTGATTGGCAGGCCATAGATCACGTGAACCAGGATCAGACCCGGGATACTTCCGTAGAGTTTCACCATCTGCAGAAACTGAACCAAGGGGATCAGAATGCTCTGATAGGGAATGAACATTCCAAACACCAAAAGGGCGAAAAGATGGTTGGCCCCTGGGAATTTCCATTTGGAGAAGATGTAGCCATTGATCGACCCCAAAATGGATGAAAGGATCGTCGCGGGAATCGTCAGCTGAAAACTGTTCCAAAGACTCGGGCTCAATTTATTCCACGCTTCAGCGAATCCGCCGCCGGAGATCTGGTTCGGCAGATTCCACATGGTAGACAGACTGACATTCTGCGATTGCTTAAGCCCGGTTACTACCATCACGTACATCGGCATGAGGAAGAAGGCAGCGCAGAGCAGAAGAAAAATAAGGATCAGCCAATCCCAGATTGATCGGGGAAGCGCTTCTTTGAGGTTGACGGATAAAACGCGCACGTTCAGCGACCTCTTAGGTTTCGCCAGAGATAAGGAACGATGACGCTGGCGACGAGCGCCAACATCACAACGGACGCGGCCGCGCCGAGGTTGTTTCTCATGGCTCTAAACGTTTGCTCGAAAACAAATATACCTGGCACGTCAGTGGCAAAGCCCGGCCCGGTCCCGGTCATGGCAAAGATCAGATCAAAGATTTTAAGCGAGACGTGCCCGAGGATAATCGCGGTGCTCACAGTCACCGGGTTCAGGAGCGGGATAACTACTTTTGTATACACACCGAGCTCGGTGGCCCCATCGATTCTCGCTGCTTCACGGAGCTCGTGTGAAATCGTGGCCAAACCGGCGATATACATAGCCATGGCAAAACCGGTGAGTTGCCACGCCGCGGCAACCACCACCGGAATCAGAGCCATCGGGATTCCAAGCCGAACACTGTAGGTTTTCAGACCGGGGAACACATGGCCAAGCGTTTCATTGAGGGACCAAAGAACAGATGGATCGGTTATCCACCCCGGTTTCAGGGCTTTTCCTCCCATCGAAACGAGCCAATGATTCAAGCCCAGGCCGTCAAACAGTAGGTTGATTCCGGTTTCCGGATTAAAAATCCAACGCCAGGCGATCCCAGTTACGATGAAAGAGAGCGCGTACGGGAAGAGAAAGATATTTCGAAATACGGAATGACCGAGGAGCCGACGATCGAGGAAAAGCGCCAGAAGCAAACCTCCACCGAGAGATGCCGCCAGAAAAAGGATTGTAAAAACGAGCACGTTGCGCAGGTCACAGTGCCAGCGCGTCATGGAGAACATCTGCCCATAGGTCGCATACCATGGCTCACGCAACCTGAGATCCATGTGTACCGAGCCCCATCTGGATAACGAAACCCAGATAGTGAACAGGATGAACAGGTAAACGAAGGTGATGATCGCCGCCATGGAAGGCAGCACGATCAGCGGGGGCAGAAACCTCTGGATCGAGAATGGCCTCCGTGGCCGCCGTTGGCCCACTCCTGGAACGGCAATTGTCTCTTCGATGGATGACTCAGCCATGATTAAATAACGGCTTTTCTAGAAGAACTGAACAATATTCCAAATCGGCGCTCGGGGCCTGCGATTTAAGCATCACCTGGACGTGCGCGCTCACTTACGTCGTGCCGAAATCCGACGGGGATGCGATCGTTTTACTGCGGGTCCGGCCGGCCGGCCGGACCCAACAGTTAAGCAATCAGAACCGGCTACTTGGGGGCGTTCTCTTTCGCGGCACTCGCCAGAGCTTTCGAAAAATTGTCGACGTTCTTATCCACTACAAACTGGGTAACCGCGTCGAGCAACGCTTGTTTGAAAGCAGGGGGCGCAGCGATACCATGTACCATGCTTGGTACCAGGTGACCTGACGCAAAAGCGCCCATCGACCATTGGTGATATTGGTCGAACTTTGATTTGTCCACGTCGGTTCGTGCCGGAATCGAGCCTTTCAAAGGATTAAACGCTTCCTGCGCTTCTTTGCTGCCAATGCTCTTCAGCCAGGCAATTGTCGCTGCCTTGTGGGGAGCGTTTTTTGCCAAAGTAAATCCGTCCGCAACGATAATAAACGAACCATCGCTGCCCGGATGCGCAACCCAGCCGAAGTCTTCTTTCTCTTTGAGGTTCGCCTTGATGAACTCGCCATCGGCCCAGTCACCCATTGAGCTGAAGGCGACTTTACCTTCCTGTAAGGCTTTGATCGCCTGATCCCAGCTCAAGGCGGAGTGATCGGAATTCTCATAGGCCTGCATTTTGCCGAACGCAGTCATTGCCTGTTTCACTTTCGCGTCATCCCAGCTCAACTTGCCGGCGAAGAGATCGTTCCAGCCATCGGCGCCGACTACTCCGAGAAGCGTGTTCTCAAAGAGCTGCGCAGAGGCCCAGATTCCGGAATCGCCAACACCGAGTGGAGCGACACCGGCGGCTTTGAGTTTGTCGCAAGCAGCAAAAAACTCGTCCAGAGTCATCTTGTCGCCGACTTTGACTCCGTTCTTGTCGAGGAGTTTTTTGTTGTACCAGAGGACGTTGCCCCGATGAACGCCAGCCAGGACGCAGTACGGCTTACCGTCTTTACTGGTCATCTGCACCAGGGTCTCTGGGAACGCTTTGTCCCAACCGGGGGTCTTGTAGACGTCGCCGACTGGCTCACAAAAACCAGGGTCTACATACTGGTTAATCAGCTCCTGGCCTGGATGGGTTTGCCAGGTATCTGGTGGATTGCCACCTTGCAGACGCGTCTGCAGAACTGCTTGAGCCGCAGTACCAGCGCCGCCCGCAACGGTGGCGTTGATAATCTCGACTCCGGGATTCTGCGCCTTGTACGTCTTGAACAAGGCATCAAGGGCGGCAGCCTCCCCACCGGAGGTCCACCAGGAAAATACTTCTAACTTCTTGTCGTCAGCAGCTTGGGTTGAAAGGGGCGCCAGCGTGATGGATAAAAGCGCGGCAGCCGCCACAATCGGGGGTTTGATTCGCATATCGGATTTGTTCGATCGGAGGTTTGGTTCGGTTTCTTAAACGCCTGTTAATCCTCATCTATAGAGGAATGGCGTCCAATGCAGCAATAAAGAAATAGTCGCCCCACATGACACTTTCATCGACGCCCAACTGTTTGCGTTCGTGGTAGATGCCATGTTTGAGAACGCCTTCCCAACCAGAGGTTTGATCTGCCAGGAATTCCGGGGTCATCAGAGTGGTAAGAATCGTGCGAGCATACGATTCATATTTTTGGGCAATCTTGCGGTCGGCCAGTTGCTTGGAGAGATGAAAAAAGCCGCATGCCGCCGTCGCCGCAGCTGAGCTTTCATACGGCAGCCGGGGCTTCGGTTCCTCCCAATCGTTTGGTGGAACACCGTGCGCCGGGGTGCGCGAAAGGTAAAAATCTGCGCAGGCTTGCGCCGTCGCCAGCAAGCGGATGTCCCCGGTTAATTCATAAGCCATGCTAAAACCGTACAGCGCCCAGGCCTGACCTCTGGCCCAGGAAGAATCGCCCCTCCAACCTTGATGGGTTGATTGTCTCAGGAACTCCCCGGTTTCCAGGTCGAAGATCCCTTCATGCGCGGTGCTACCGTCGCCACGAACGAGGTATCGGCGAGTCGTAAGGCAATGTTGCAGACCAACGTCGAGCAACTTCTGATCGTTCGTCTGTTTTGCGGCATAGAGGATGATTGGGACGTTCATCATGATATCGATGAACAAGCTTTCTGGAGCGACAAATGATCGGAGATATTTGGCCTTCTCCTGGAATCGTAGCGCCAAGGTTCTGCCCGCTTCGATGACCACATCGTTTTTGGCCGGGTCCCCCGTCAGATCGTACCAGGCTTTCCAAGTTGGTAAGAAAAGAAAACCGAGGTCGTGAACGTTTCGGTCATATTTTCGGTGTTCGATCAGGAGCGAGTAATGTTCGGCCTGTTGGCGCCACCAACTGTCTCCGGTTCGGCGTGCGAAAATCCAAAGGACGCCACCGAGAAATCCTTCGCACCAGTTCGTCCACGACTCGGATTCGTGAAACCAGCGGCCTTGTTTAGTGAAAAGCGGGAAATAGTCGGGGTGCCGAGTGATGAGGTTGCGAACCTGCTGCTCGGCGAAATCGAAGGCGGTGTGGGTGGAGGTCATTGATGATTCTGCGTCCGGGATGATGGTGGCCGCACGAGGTCGCGATAAATCGCGCCCCTACCGACGATAGAGCATTGGACGCAATCGGTAACGCCGAGCTTTATCCCCCATTCGAGGGACTTGCGCTTATGAAATGCCCAATTGGGCTGCCAAGCTACGGTAACCATTTGTTTCTCGGTCCCAGGTGAACTTGAATCGTTTTCAGTTCGGTAAATTCGTCGATGGCAAAACGGCCGAGTTCGCGGCCTAAGCCGCTTTCTTTGTAGCCTCCGAATGGCAGCTCGGGATAACCATCCATGAATGTGTTGATCCAGATCGTGCCGGCGCGGATGCCGCGTCCGAGTTGAAATGCAACATCGATGTTCCTGGTCCACACACCGGCCGACAATCCATACGCCGTACTGTTTGCGATCTTGAGCGCGTCTTCGGCGGTCTCAAACGAAATAACTGATAAAACCGGACCAAAGATTTCTTCCTTGGCGATCGTCATCTCCGGATTCACGCCGTCAAACACGGTCGGCTCGAAGAATCGTCCCTGTTGAGTCTGCCGCCTGTTCCCGCCGAGTTTCAGAGTCGCGCCCTCGCGCTGACCTGCTTGAACGTACCCTTCAATTTTGCCGAGCTGCACCTGGTTTACGATCGCACCTACCTTCGTTTTCTCATCGAGCGGGTCGCCTACAACGACCTCCCTCGCTTTCTTGATAACATTGGCAGTAAATTCTTTTGCGATGTTTTTCTGCACCAACAGCCGGCTACCGCTGTTACAGCATTCGCCCATGTTGAAGTAGACACCAAAAACAACTGCATCGAGGGCTGAATCAAGATCGGCGTCGGCGAAGACGATTTGCGGATTTTTTCCGCCGAGCTCGAGCTCAACCTTTTTCAAGTTTGAACGGGACGCCTCAACCACGCTGCGCCCTACCGCGGTGGAGCCGGTAAACGAGATCAGGTCGACATCGTTATGTGAAGCGAGCCGCGCGCCCACCGGGTTACCATACCCGGATAAGATGTTTACCACGCCTTTAGGAATGCCGGCAGCCTCAATCAGTTCCCCAAGCCGCAGGGTCGTGCCGGGAGTGAGTTCGCTTGGCTTCACAACGCAGGTGCATCCGGCAGCAAGCGCGAAAGGCAGTTTCTGGCTGATAATCAACAGTGGAAAATTCCAAGGCGTAATCATCGCCACCACGCCGATTGGCTCACGAACCGTGAGACCGATCACTGATTCACCCAAAGCATTGTAAGAGTCGCCATAAATGTGGCGACACAAGGCCGCTGCGTAGTCCCAGAGTCCGGCGCTCCATTCGATTTCATCACGCGCCTGGCTAATCGGTTTCCCGCTCTCCAACACTTCGATCAACGCCAGCTCTTCTTTCTTTGCTCGTAGCCCCTCAGCAACTTTCAACAATGCTTTTGATCGATCAGCGCCCGACACCTTCGGCCAAGGTCCAAGGTCGAATGCCTGGCGTGCTGCGGCGACCGCGGCGTCAGTATCCGCCTCATCGGCCATCGGATAGCGCCCGACAATCATCTCGTGAGCCGGGCTTTCGCGGGTAAACTGTTTACCGGTTCGAGATTGAACCCAATCTCCACCGATCAACATCGAGTATTCGTATGGTTGTTTCGGGAGCATAAGTCATTTGGCGTCCGCCTTCGTCCCGCCGCAGCGGGACTACGGCGCGACAGGTTTTCGCGTTTCGTCTTATTTCTTCAAGAATTTTGCGACGCCCTGTTGACCCTCCTCGGTTGTGGCGGCGAGTGCGCCTGCCAGCGATTCGAACGCTGCGACGGTCCCGGCGTCATTGGCATCAATAACTTGTTTAGCGAGCTGAACAGCGACGCCGGCGTTCTTTGCGATTGAGTCCGCCAGTTCGTGAGCGCCGTTCATCAGGTCCTGCGCTGGAACAACTTCGTTCACGAGCCCCCAAGCCAACGCTGTTTCGGCGTCGATCCGTTTTCCGGTGAAAATCATCTCCTTTGCGCGAGCCGGACCGATCAGTGCTGGCAACCGTCGCGTTCCACCCCACCCTGGCACCGTGCCGATTGTGACTTCCGGGAATGCCAATTGTGCATGTGTGCTCGCGAGGCGAAAGTCGGCGGTTAAGGCGAGTTCGAGCCCACCTCCAAAGGCAATCCCGTTCAGCGCACAGATCAGCGGTTGACGCAGCCGGGCCAGTTGATCGAACACGCGATGACCCTGGCGCACCCAATCGGACCACATCTGGATTGGGCGGAGTGCCGACCAGGCTTTGATGTCGGCCCCTGCGCAGAACGCTTTTTCTCCGGCTCCGGTGAGAATAACGACACGAACAGAAGAATCCTGTTCTATCGCTCGGGCAGCTGTTTCCAAGCCGGAAAGCATTTCGTAGTTCAGAGCATTCAGTTTTTCTGGGCGATTCAGAACAATGGTCGCGATCTGGCCATCGATTGTAAATTGCACAAATGATGAGTCATTCATAGTCACGGCCTTCGGCATCGTCGACCGGGAAGGTCAATCCACGGTCAAGCTTGAAGCTTGGCGACCAACCCTCAAAGCTCATCGTTCTTCTCCCTTCTGAATCCGCTCGACCAGCCGTTCTGCGGCTCGATAACAGACTGCCCACAGGGTCAGGGTTGGGTTGATTCCGGGACAGGTCGGCAATGTTGCTCCGCTAAAAACGTAGAGGCCTGGTGTGTCATGCACTGCGAGCTCCGGCGACACGACTGAGGACCCAGGGTCGTTCGCCATTCGAGCGCCTCCCAGCTCATGGCTGCTGCCGACACCGGTGAATCGTTGGCCTCTCCAGGTCTTCACGGCGCCCATTGCACGGAGAATTTCTTCCGCCTTGCTTTCCATCCATTCGGCCAGTCGGTGTTCGTTTTCGCGCATATCGTAGGTTACGCGCATCACCGGCATACCAAGCCCGCTTTTGTCACGGTACACGGGATCGAGGTCGATAAAGTTGCTTGTGTACGACAGGGTGTCCGGCTGAATCCGGATCACGCCATAATGTTGCCAGTTGCGGATATGATCTTTGTAAGGTTGTCCCCATCGGCGAACGTCGGATGGGATGGCTTCCCGGCTGATCTGGATCGGCAAGAATTGTTGTTCCGCGCCTAGAGTGGCTCCGCCAAGAAACCCGTGCTGCATCGAATCGAACTGCTCCGCCAGGAAATCATCAATCACGACACCTTGCGCCGCGGGACCGGTGTGACGATTGAAAATTGTATTCGGGAAATAGCCATTCACGTGGGCAAACATTTTGGTCATGAAATGTTTGCCTAACTGACCGGTATTATTCCCCAGGCCGTTCGGATGCTTCGAGTCGCCCGAGAGAAACATGAGGCGGATATTTTCGAACGTGTACGCGGACAAAATGACAGTCCGCCCATGTTGAAGATGACTGACGCCATCGGCATCGATATACTCTACGCCGTTGACTCGCCCGCTTGGATCGGTGCAAAGCCGGATCACGTGGCAACGAGTCCGCAAATCGAGATTTCCCGTGGCGACCGCTTCGGGAACGGAAGAGAGCGATGGATCCCATTTATCACCGGAGAACGACCCGAACCCGTTGTTCCAAGCGCAGTAAGTTGTAGCCGGCCGTCCCTTAAAAGGAGTTGTGGTCAAGCCGACGGCCACCGGATGCGGATGCAGACCTAACTCGCGCGTTGCTTTGTTGAAAAATTCTCCCAACCGGAACGGGCGGGTCGGAGGCAGCGGCAACGGCTGGCTCCGCTTGATGAAAGGGTTGGTTTCATCGCCGGCGACACCGATATATTGCTCAAGCCGAGAGTAGTAAGGCTCAAGATCGTCGTAACGAATCGGCCAATCTGTCACGGTGGAGTCAATATCAGATTTGCCCCACTTCTCCTGGATGCGTGTCTTCGTCTTGAAATGGTGCGGATGAAACCGGCGCAACCACGCACCGTAATGGATGACCGATCCGCCCACACTGTTCATCATTCGCCCCAGCGAGAACGTGGCCTCAGTAGTCGGCTCTCCGACATTCCGGCGCCAGCGAGGAACCTCGCTCATGAACTTTGGTCCCATGTTTGCCCGGCAATAGTAGGTGGCTCCAAGTTCATCCGGCAGATAGTCGGCGCCTGTCCGCCATGGACCAGGTTCCAGGGCAACAACTTTAAGGCCGGCTTTTGCAAAAATTGGCGCCACAATTCCGCCCATTGCGCCAAGCCCGACCAAGATGATATCGACGTCGGTCGAGGAGGAGAATTTCGGACAGACAAGCGGCTCGCGCGTCGTTCGGAACTGGCTCAAGTCGAGGTCAGCCAGTGATTGGATGATTCCACCTTTGGTAACCGGCTGGGCAGTCAGATTTTCTTCCGCCGAGTTTTCCAACCAGACCCCGGGATGCCCTAACGCCTTCCATCCCAGCTTCTGATGGTTGCCTCCGTAGGCTGGATCGGAAAACAGGCCTTCCTGCAAATGCGCTCTGAGCAATTCGAAGAATGTGCGGGGAACATCCTGGATAGCGTGGCGCTCCAGCTCTGTCAGCAAGGTATCCTGTTGGTCTAGGGTGCAAGCTGCGAAGCCGGTGCCGTACCGCTCTTTGGCGGCGCTATCTAAACCGGAGAGACCTGCTCGATAAATTTCCAACTGGTCTGAGTATGGGGCGGCCAGAGCCTTGTCGACGTAGTTGGTAACACCAATTTCTGTAGCCCCGGGTCCGGATCCATCGGCGGGAAACAGCCGCTCGAAAATCGCGGTTGCGGTTCGGGCTTCGTGTTCGTTGAAGATAACGAAGGCTTGGGATTCTTGATTATCAGTTGTCACGGTTTTGGAAATTTCATGCGTCTACTTCGCCCTACCCGTCGCGGATTGGTCTGCCATCGGGGTCGCCCCGCACCATTTTTTTGAAGTTGGTTCAAATCACTGAGCCTTCGCTGCTTGAAAATGGTGCTGGGGGACCTCGCGGGGCCACCACCTCGAGTAGCAACGTGCACGAGGCTGAGCTAAAGCTCAGCCCTACCGGCTGTGGGTATTGTCACGTCAGCGGCTCCTCTTTTGCGTCCTTCTGTTCGCCTTTCTCTTGTCAATTCGAGATTCATTGGTTCGGGCTGAAAGATTCGCGGATCCATTTCGCGCAGATCGGGACTAACCCGCAGCGGTGTCCCCGACTGCGCAAGCACATCCCGCTTCAGATCTATCCCCGGAGCGATTTCTGTGACGGTCAGCCCTTCCGGCATCAACTGCACAACGCAGCGTTCCGTGACATAAACAACGTTCTGTTTCTGCTCTTTTGCGCGTCGCCCGCTGAAGGTCACGTGCTCAACTTCGGGTACAAATTTCCGGTTTTTACCCTCTTTCACGATCTGGAGTCGTCCCTCTTCGACTCGGGCATCGAACCCGCCGGCGGTGAAGTATCCGCAAAAGACAATCGATTTTGCACCAGCAGTGATGTCGATAAAGCCGCCAGCACCTGCAGTGACATGGGGACGCGCCGCAAGGCGGGACACGTTCACACTGCCGGACTGATCTACTTGCAAAAAAGAGACCAGGCTGCAGTCAAAGCCGGCGCCTTGAAAATAGGTAAACTGATCCGGTGACGGCATAATGGCGTCGGCGTTACCGGCGCAGCCAAAGGCAAACCCGAGCAAGGGCATGCCACCGACCGCTCCTTGCTCAATAACCCAAGTAACCTGTCCATGTAGCCGTTCTTCAAGCAGGATTCGCGGTACCAGCGCGGAAATACCAAAACCGAGATTTACCGCGTCGTACTGATGCAGCTCCATCGCAGCTCTCCGCGCCAGCACTTTGTCCAAGCCCCATGGCACACCCTCAAACGCGGCCACCGGGCTAAATATTTCGCCGCTGATCGCCGGATCGTAGGCGGTTTGCGTGGTTTGCAGTTGTTCTGGATCGACAACAACGTAATCAACGAGAACCCCCGGAACTTTGACCTGCTGCGCCCGCAAAGTTCCATTTCCGGCCAAGCGTTTAACTTGAGCGATGACGATTCCTCCGTTGTTCCTCGCCGCTAACGCCTGATCGACTACGCCGAGAAACGCTCCCTCGTGTTCCATTGAAATATTGCCGTTCTCGTCAGCCGTTGTGCCTCGAATGATGGCAACATCGGGTGCGATCGAGCGGTAATAGAGCCATTCCTGGCCATCAAACTGAACGACTTCTACCAAGTCGCTCTTGGTGAATGCGTTCATCCGTCCCCCGTTACGGCGCGGATCGACAAATGTGTCGACACCAATCTTGGTTAAGACACCGGGGCGTTTCGCGGCGGCTTCACGATGCATGTGATACAGCACTCCACTAGGCAGGTTGTATGCCTCGATTCTCTCTTCCTCGATCAACTTCCAGATTTTCGGCGTCGGGAAAGATGAGGGCCCGCTCGGCAACGAGCCGGCAATCACACGTTTTAGCAAACCCGGCTGCGCCAAATGATCGATCCCAGCGATGCCGTACATATCGCCGGCAGCGATTGGGTGTAGGGTGATCAGATCGGTGGGGTGGCCAACCCGCTCAAATCGCTGGCCAATCGCTTTGAGTGTTGCGTCCGGGCACCCCAACCCACTCGACGAGCTGACCGTAACGATCGCTCCATCTGGAATCAGATCGGCCGCTTGTTCTAAGGAAATAAATCGTGTTTTTGGCATAACAAACTTACTCAAGTCACTAGGCGTCTTGAACGGCGATTCGCCGGGCTCTTCCCGCCGCCTCCATCACCGCCAATGCGACGGCCAGCGACTTCACACCGTCTTCGCCGGTAGTAAACGGTTTACCGCGTCCATGAACGGCTTCGTTGAAGTGTCGCACCTGATGAACGTAAAGATCTTCGAACGGCTCCAGCTCGACTTCGCGAGTCTGATTGGAGTGCCGGAGAAAAAGTCGGCCAACAGGATCCTGGGTCATGACATTCTCGCCAACTAACGAACCCTCGGTTCCATGGACCTCCAATCCAGTCGGCGCGTTTGGGACCGTATAAGCGTCGTGGAATTGGGCGATCACTCCGCTTTGAAAACGAATCACGCCCATCACCGCGTCTTCAATCGGGCCTTTGGAAAATCCTTGTCTCGCTGAAAACGCGGTGACCTCGACTGGTTCATCATCGAGAACAAAACGAAGGGTATCAGCGTCATGAACCGTAATATCGAGAATAACTCCACCGCCTTTGCCGCGTTGTTCGAGGCGCCATCCTCGCAAATGCAAAGGCAAATAGACTGCGTGGAAGACACGCGCTGCCAGCGGCGTTCCGATTGCTCCTTCCTGGATCAGTTGCCGCATCGTGCGATGGGTCACGGCGTTACGGAGATGGTGATTCGTTCCCATCACAACGCCCGCCTCGCTGCAGGCTTGTACCATGGCGCGAGCGTCCTGAAGATTCAGGGCTAACGGCTTTTCGCAAAGAACATGTTTCCCCGCTTTTGCCGCGGCGATCGCCTCTTCTTTGTGCCGGTCGTTGGTCGTGCTGATGTACACCACTTGAACGTCCGGATCGGCCAACAACACCTCCAAAGAGCTACACGCGCGCGGAATCCCATTTTCCGAGGCGTACGCTTTTGCCCGATCCGAGTCGCGGCTCATCACCGCCCGCACTTCGCTATCCGGCTGCGAATTTATTGCCGTTATCATCCGCGTTTTTGCGATATCACTCGCGCCAATCAAGCCCCAGCCGATCTTGTCGTGTTGAGCGTTCATCCGTTAGAGTTTTCGTAGTTCAGATGTCCGGAGGACCCGCGCAGAATAAGCCGCGGTCGCACCAGTCGTTTGAGAAATGGAGCATTGGGTTCCTGAATTCTCCGCAGTAGAAGTTCTGCCGCATTCGTACCGATCTGGCGAGGCATTGTATCGATTGTCGTTAAAGTCGGGCGACAGACGGCTGCTTCAGATACATTATTGAAGCCAACGATCGAAAAATCTTTTCCCGGCTTTCTTTCTGCTGCAACGAGCATTCCCATCGCGCCAATTGCGACAAGGTCATTAAAACAAAGAGCCGCAGTAGGCGGATCCGGCAGGCGCAAAAGCTCGCGCATCAACTGGTATCCGCCATCGCGGGTCGGCTTGCTTTCCGGCGATTCGAACACGTGGAGACCGTGCTTGCGCAGAGTTTTTTGATAACCGGCCACTCGTTCATCCCGCGAAGAGATGCCCGCGGGCCCCCCGAGAAACGCGATTCGGCGGTGTCCCAAATTTATCAAATGTGTCACGGCAAGTTCCGCGCCGTGCCGGTTATCGACTCCGGAGTAATCGGAAGGAACGTCTGGGAGCGAGCGTGCGACGAGCACCTTCGGCGCCCTGCACCGGCGGATCTGCTCAGCCAACTCGTGTGATCCGTCCGCGGACGAACAGAGCAATAGTCCATCTACAGGGTACTCCTCCATCGTTTTCACCAGTCGTTGTTGCTTGGCGGCAGTCTCCGAAGTGTTTCCCAGCAGCGTTACGTATCCTGCTTTTTCCAATCGTTCTTCGATTGTGACGATGATGTCTGCGAAGAACGGATTCGCGATATCTGTCACAACCAGACCGACTGATCGGGTTTGCTGGGTACGGAGGCTGGCAGCGCCACGATGATAAACATAACCGAGCCGGCGCATTGAATCGAGCACCCGCTGGCGTGTCTGCTCGGCGACGACTGGAACATTGCGAAGCACGAGCGAAACCGTTGCGCGTGAGACATTAGCGTCCTGGGCGATGTCGATGAGGGTAACGCGGGAACTCGGCTCTGATTGTGTAAGAGCTGGCATGGGCGGATGCAAACTAGATCGATCTAAAAAAGATGCAAGCACTATTTAGATCGATCTAAAAGCACGCCGTTCGTTCTGGCACCCTTCCACGGTGCTTTCGTTTCTTGATGCCTGACCAGGGGTTGAAACCCCTGGCTAAGTTCTGTCGTCCTTAACCTACTTGACGAGGTCGTGCGGTCCGAATGCGGGACGAACACGCCCGCGGCGTAAACCGGGAATCGCTGCCGCCGGAGGGGCTCCGTATAGCCCGTAGGCGCTGCGTTGAGTCCACGCCAAACTACCCCTTCGGTACGTGCATCGGCGGACTGCGGAACGACAGCAACCAGGTCAGTCGCGATCAGCGCGAGGAGAATGTATTTTTGCATGATTTTATCTACTGCTTCCGGAATACGCAGCGGACATTTCAGAATTCTCCAACCAGGGCGATCGGAAGGCGTCAGAATGCGCTTTCGCCTGAGAGCTGCTCCCAGTTAAGAGGCGATTCGACTTCGTATTCGCGCCATCGGGCGATCTTGCCTTCAACCATTTTCACCATCACTAAGCCGTGGGTGCGTGCCGTCGATATTAGGGAAGCTCGCGATCATAAGATTTTATAGGCTACTGGTTGGTTGCGGCTGGAGTCGCCTTATCGTAAGATCGTTCCTTCTGACCGCTAAACTTTTCTCAGATCTCGGCTTATCAGCTCCTCTGCTGAAAGCGATCGACAGGCTCGGCTATGAAAAGGCCTCACCGATTCAAGCTGAAACGATCCCACTCATTCTCGGCGGCAACGACATCGTAGGCCAATCTCAGACCGGCTCCGGTAAAACTGCAGCCTTCGGGATACCAGCTGTCGAACTCGCCGATCCACGCCTACGCGCTGCCCAGGCTTTGATCCTTTGCCCAACCCGCGAACTCGCCGTACAAGTCGCGGAAGAAATCTTCAAATTGTCTGCGTGCAAGCGCGGAATTCAATCGATCCCAATCTACGGCGGGCAATCGTATGATCGGCAGATCCGCGCTCTCAAACAGGGCGCACAGATCGTGATCGGCACCCCGGGGCGCATTCTGGATCATATGGAACGCAAGACCTTGATGCTAAACCAGATCAAAATGGTCGTTCTGGACGAAGCAGATGAGATGCTGGACATGGGCTTCCGAGACGACATTGAACGGGTTCTCGAAAGCATCCCGACAAAACGACAGTTCATCTGTTTCTCGGCGACAATGCCGAAACCAATCATGGAGCTGATAAAGACATTCAGCCATGACCCAAAGACGATCCAGATCGAGCACAAAGTTCTGACCGTTCCGACTGTCGAACAGGCCTACTACGAAATTCGCGGCCGATCGAAAACCGAGGCGCTCACACGGCTTATCGACCTGCATGATCTCAAGTTAGGCATCATTTTCTGCAATACCAAAAGGATGGTTGACGATTTGACGGAGGAATTGGTCGCGAGAGGCTATTCGGCGGATCGAATCCATGGCGATATGAGTCAGGCTCAACGGGACCGGGTCATGAACAAGTTCCGGAGTTCGGGGCTTGAATTCCTGGTCGCAACCGATGTTGCAGCCCGTGGAATTGATGTCGATAACATCGAAGTAGTTTTTAACTATGATCTACCTTGGGACGAAGAAGATTACGTCCATCGTATCGGCCGGACTGGTCGCATTGGAAGATCAGGTCGCGCCTTCTCTTTGGTAGCGGGCCGCGAGATCTACAAGCTGCAGAGCATTGAAAGATACACGCGGACGAAGATCGCCCGGCATCAGGTACCGTCGCGCGATGAAGTCGAAGAAAAGCGAACAAACATCTTCTTTGAAAAAGTTCGCTCTGCGCTTCAAAGGGAGGATTTCGAGAAAGAATCCAGAGTCGTCGATCGACTCCTTGAACAAGGGCATTCAGCGACAGACATCGCGTGTGCTGTGATCCATGAGCTTCGGAAAGAAGAAACCCGAAACATCGACTCGCTTGCTGAAAAAGAGGAGATCGAACCCCCAAGACCGCGACCGCGACACAGTCAAAATTTCCGGCGCAGACAATAGGCGTCAACGACGACGGCCCGTCCGACACAGCCTTGGCGACGTCGGAAACGTGGCTCTCCAGAGATTCTTGGCATTCTCGGTATTCGTGGCATTCTTGCCGTCAAGCGTGCGCATGCCATAAGTATGGGATGGCTCGATCACACTCTCGCACTCACACTCAAACTCACACTCACAAATCATGTGCGGAATAGCGGGATTTGTCGGAACCGGAAACGTCAAGGTCCTTGAAAAAATGACCCGCGCGCTAGCGCATCGCGGACCGGATGGTGAAGATTTCCGGGTGGATGCGCCGGTCTATCTCGGCCACAGACGACTGGCTATCATCGATGTCGAGGGTGGACGCCAACCGATGAGTACACGGGACGGCCGTTATTGCGTGGTTTATAACGGCGAGATCTATAATTTTCGTGAGTTGCGAACCGGGCTGGAGAAAAAGGGTTACCGATTTTCCACCGACCACTCGGATACAGAAACGTTGTTGTTAGGGTTCGCTGACGCACAAGAGAAAGTTTTGGATCAGCTCAACGGCATGTGGGCGTTCGTAATTTATGATCGCGCAGAAAAGACCTTGTTTGGGGCCAGAGATCGGTTCGGCAAAAAACCGTTCTACTATTTTCATCGAGGAACCGACTTTGCCTTCGCTTCGGAACTGACCGCGCTGCTGGAACACCCGGATGTCTCGCGTTCGGTTTCGAAGTTGTCGCTACAGAAATATTTTGCTTACGGGTACATCCCAGCGCCTCGAACTATTATTCGCGATGTCTGGAAGCTGCCGGCCGGGCATTGGTTCCGGTTTGATCTTCAAACGGGAAACCTGCGAATCCAAAAATATTGGGATTATCAGCCGGAACCGGACGAAACAAAAAGGGACCCTCGTGCGATTGCCGAAGAATTGGCGGATGCGCTTGAGCAAGCAGTTCGCAGTCGCCTGATCTCAGATGTGCCATTGGGCGCGTTTCTCAGCGGCGGGATTGATTCCTCCGCAATCGCGACCTTCGCCACTCGCGCAATCCCAGACCTGAAGACTTTCACAATCGGATTTGAGGAACGAACATTTGACGAAAGCCGGCACGCCGAGCTAGTGGCAAAGAGTCTTCAGACATCACATTCGGTTCAACGACTCAGTCTGGAGAAGTCGAAAGATCTGCTGCCTTCCCTGGTGGACCGCCTCGACGAACCGATGGGTGACCCGTCATTGTTACCGACCTATCTTCTTTGTCAGTTCGCACGCGAGCATGTAACTGTGGCGATCTCCGGAGACGGAGGCGACGAACTTTTCTGCGGATACGACCCGTTCAGAGCTCTTCGCCGGGCCAACGTTTACTCGAAGCTTGTTCCGAAGCCGCTCCACATTGGAATCCGGCTCTTGGCCAGCCGGCTACCGGTCAGCCATCGAAACATAAGTCTAGATTTTAAAATCAAGCGGACACTGCGCGGGCTCTCTTTTTCGGAAGACCTTTGGGCTCCGGTCTGGATGGGCCCGCTCGAACCGAAGGAACTGAACGAACTGTTTCACGAAAAAGTGAATCTAGAAGAGATCTATTCGGAAGCGATTGACGCGTGGGACAGCTGCAGTCAACCGGACCCGGTATCACGAACGCAGCAGTTTTTCATAAAGCTGTATCTTCAGGACTGCATTCTGACCAAAGCCGATAGAGCGAGCATGCTAAACAGCCTGGAAGTCAGGTGCCCATTTCTTGACATCAATCTCGTGAATCTCGCGCGCCGGATACCAGCGCGCTGGAAACTTTATCGCGGCCAGGCGAAATGGATCCTGAAACAAGCCTTAGCCACAGTCCTTCCACAAAGCATCATTAAACGCCGGAAGAAGGGATTTGGCATCCCAGTTGGAAGATGGTTCAAAGAAAATACTTTGATCGAGTTATCGGAAAGGCGGCAGACATACGCCAGGTTCCGAGCGAATTTCTACGATAGGAAACTGGCAGAACACCGAGCTAACCTGGCCGACCATCGTTTGTATCTTTGGAGCGGTTGGATGCTGAACCAGTGGCTGGCCCGATGACGCGCGCCGATGGCGCGCGGTTGCCGGTTTTCATTTTCAGTTTTTCCGCCTTCGCCAACCTGTTCCTTCGTAGTCCCGCCAGGGCGGGACGGAGGAGACTATGGCGGACAGGTCGGTTTTCGGTTGGGTAGAAATTT
>Ga0207684_10002280_pt1 | contig 19508 bp, 16 predicted proteins | sample KBSK5501metaG_FD_184342 | JGI IMG/M metagenome (GOLD analysis project Ga0207684, IMG submission 184342) | Corn, switchgrass and miscanthus rhizosphere microbial communities from Kellogg Biological Station, Michigan, USA - KBS K5-50-1 metaG... | ecosystem: Host-associated > Plants > Roots >...
GGCCGGGTTGGCGGGGTCTTCGAGGGCGCTCCGCTGGTCCTGGTGCATCACCGCGGCCGTAAAAGCGGGCGGGAGCGCGTCACCCCGATGATGTACCTCCCGCAGGACTCCGAGCCGGACATCATCTATGTCTTCGCCACCAAGGCTGGGGCACCCACCAACCCGGACTGGTACCACAACTTGACCGCCGCCGGCGACGCCACTGTTGAACGCGGAACCGAGATATACAAGGTGACCGTCCGCGAATTGACCGGCGCTGAACGCGACCGCGTCTACGCCGAGCAAGCGCGGCGCTACCCAGGCTTTGCGGAGTACGCACGCCAAACTGCTGGAGTCCGCACCATTCCTGCGCTCGAACTCAGGCGGGCGTAGCCTACACCCCCGCTCGGCCACCCCGCTGACCTCGGTGACGTTCGAGGAGCATGCACCCGCCACATCGACTGGTCGCTCACCGTCGGTCGGCGGACACGCCAGACAGAGCACCAGGCAGCATCAGCTATGCGGGAGCTCGAAGGCGTCCAAGCGCTGCTCGAAGCCGAAGAGGCCGTCGATGACCCGCCGCGGATGGCCCGCTCCCTGCTGGCAGGTAAGGCGGTTGCCTGCATCGTCAACGCGGTCGACCGTGAGCACGGCGAAGGTGGTGACGACGAACCGCGCCCGCCGACGGGTGGCGAGCTGGGCAATAGCGCCCTCATTCGGGGGCGAGGGCGGCCAGCTCGGCGGCGGTCAACACCTGACACGCTAGCCGGGGCGGTCACCGGATCCCGGTGATGCGGGGTCACCTGCCAGCACTTGACGATGGCGTCGTGGACCCGGCACCGGCCCCGTACCTGATCCGGATCCGCGGGCAGCTGGGCGCCACCGTGCTGGCGGCGTTCCCGTCGCTGGCGCCGCGGCGCGACGGCGGGCATACGGTGCTGACCGGCTTGCTGGACCGGTCGGCGCTCTACGGGTTGCTGGCCGAGATCGAGGCGCTCGGCCTGGACCTGCTGGAGATCCAGAAGCTCAATCCCGGGCGGCATATCACCGGAACCAGGTGACCGCCGGTCACCGTGACGGCCGCTAGCGTCGGGCGCAGCCGGTCGGCCGGTTCGCTGCCGGGGGCCCTGGGGTCCGGCCGCGGCCGGCAGCAAGGGAGGACCAGCCGTGAGCAGGACCGATGACGGCCCGCTGGCCGTGGCGCCGCTGGATGACCGGGTGGATCACGTCCGGGGTTCGCCGGCCGGGCGGGTGATCCTGGAGTACGGCGACTACGAGTGCCCCTACTCACGGCAGGCGTTCCACGCCATCGAGCTGGTCGAACAGCGGCTGGCCGGGAATGTGCGGTTCGCGTTCCGGCACTTCCCGCTGACCGGCCGCCACCCGCACGCGCTCGCCGCCGCCGCGGCGGCCGAGGCCGCCGCCCTGCAGGGCCGGTTCTGGGCCATGCATGAGCTGCTGTTCCACCGGCAAAAAGCCCTCGGTGACGGCGACCTGCTCCGCTACGCCGCCCAGCTCGGCCTCGACACCGCCGCGTTCGGCACCGACCGGGCCAGCCCGGCGGTGCAGGCCCGGATCCAGCGCGACCTCGACAGCGGCCTGGCCTCCGGCCAGGTCCTCGGCACCCCCACCCTGTTCATCGACGGCATCCTGCACCGCGGCGGCTACGACCCGCCCACCCTGCTCGCCGCCCTGGCCCCATGACCACACCCCGCCCGCAACCCAGGCAGCATCAGGGTGGTCGGCAGGCAATGCCTGTTCACGCGGCCCCGGAAGCTGAGCGGTGTCGGAGCAGCAGGCGGGGCCGCCGATGGTGTCATCGCCGGGCCAGAACCCGAACAAGAGGACCTCGTGGCTGTGGGCCCCCAGCCACTCTCGCCCAGATGGTCCACGAAGCAGGCGAACGATCATGGCAGATGCCCCCTCACAGCAGCCCGCTCAGCCACCCGCCCCGGCCATCGTCGCGGACGTCATGCGGCCGCCACTTACGACGGCTGACCAGGACGATCACGTGGCCGCAGCCGCCTACCTTATGCAGCACGCGGGCGCGAGCGCCCTCATGGTCCTGGACGCGCACACCGGCCAGCCGATAGGCATCATCACCGAGAAAGACATCGCCCACGCGGTAGCAGACGGCAAAGATCTCGAACAGACCCGGATCCATGACCTGATGACCGCCCGCCCGACCGTCATCAACCCGACGACTAGCATCCTGGACGCAGCCACAATCATGAGCCGCGGCCACTTCCGCCACCTGCCAGTCTCCGGCGACACCGGCCTGGCCGGAATGCTGGACATCACTGACGTCTGCCGTGCGCTGATCGACCCTGGCCTCTCTTAGCGGCCACCAATGGCAACGACCGGCCGCGGCAGCCCGGTCACGTCCTGCGGCGTGGTGTGTGAAGGCAGGGACGGCACACGCGGCAATCCTCGCACCGGACCAAACGGTCCGGAACCCGTCAAGGGCGGAGGGATCAGCTCCCGATGGGCCGGGCGGCCGCGGCGCCTTCGAGCATGGTCTCGGCAACGAGGTTGAAGGCCAGCGCCCACGCTTCGCGGGTCGCGCCGTCGAAGCCGTCGCCTAGGACGGCCGCGAGCGCGGCGCTGAGAGAGGCGCCGACGGTGGGATAGTCGGCGGCCTTGACGCCGTAGGCGACATGCCGGGCGCCGAGCGCGCGGGTGTGCGTGAGAAGCTCGTCGAGGCGCGGCATGGCCCAGACGATCTCGGTGAGCTTTTGGGTGAACTTGACCTTCTGCTCGGCCATGTCGGTGGTGAACAGGGGGCGGAGGGCTGGGTCTCGCTGGAACAGTTCCTGGTAGAACCGGGTCGCCACGGCCGGCAGGTCCGGGCCGAGGCGCGCGAATGACGACTGCACCAAGGTGATCTGTTCCGGCGTCATGACGTGCTCCCCAGGGCTTGGACCAGGCCGGCGCGGCTGCTGACACCGAGTTTGGTATAGGCGTGCTGCAGGTGATTGTTTACCGTCCGCACGGACAGGAAGAGCCGTTCCGCGATGTCCTTGCTGGCCATGCCCGTGGCGGCGAGCATCGCGACCTCGCGTTCGCGGCCCGAGAGCGGGAACGCGGTGACGGCTTGAACCGTGGCGGCGTGGAGTCCCGGGGTGACGGCGCCTTCACATGCGGCAGCGAGCGCGGTGGAGCGATGCAGCGCGGCGGTCGCCGCTCGCCGATCACCGGCACGGCCGAAGGCATCGGCGGCGCTGGACGCGGCCTCCGCCGCGAGGAGCATTGCCCCGATGGCCTCGAAGTCGGCGGCGGCGGCGGTCAGCTCCCTGGCGTCGCGAGCCCGGGCAGCGACGGCGTGGCGGGCGCGGGCGGAAACCAGCGGCGAGTCGCACGCGCCGGCCAAGTCGCGCAAGCGCGCGGACGCGTCCTCTCCACTGGTCCGCATTAGGTCGTGCAGCAGCCAGGACTCGCTGGTCCGGTGCCCGGTGGCGGCAGCCTCCGCAGCGGCGGACCGGAAGCGGTCCGCCGCTTCCGCCGGCCGATGCGACGCGATCGCGGTCCACGCGTCGGCCAGGTGCTGCTCGGGCCCGAGGAAGCCGAAGGCCGGCAGCGTGGCCCGCTCTTCCAGTACGGCCGCGGCGGCGTCGGTCTGGCCTAGCATGGCATGCGCCACAGCCAGGCCCGACAGGGCCACGCGCCGCGGGCCGGCGAAGTGGCTGGCCTCGGCCAATCCAGCGGCCTCGGCGTAGTAGCGGCGGGCGGTCGCCACCCGGCCCTGGAGGATGGCCACCCTGCCGAGGTTCGCGGCGAACCAGATCTGTGCGATGGCCACCCGCTGGGAGGCGACGAGTTCGGCCCCGGCCCGGGCCAGCTGGTCCGCTTCGGCGAGCCCGCCCGCCTCGGTCAGGCCGAACACCTGGTTGACGATGTGCATCGCGGGGTGCGCGATGGCCAGCTCGTAGCCGAGCGCGACGTGGTCGGAGAAGCCGGCCTTGGCAAGGCCCACCCCTTCGGCGGTCCGCCCGGCCACTGCCAGGGCGATGGCCCCGGCGATGGCACGCACGACCCGGGTCCGCTGGTCGCTGCCGCCGATGCGCTCGAGCACGGCCAGCGCCCGGTCGGGACGGCCCGAGAACGTCAGGACGGAGGCCTCGTCGGCCACGAGCTCCTCGACCTGCGGCCCTGAGGTGATGACGGCCCGGGCGGCGGCGTTGATGGCCAGCGCCGTTTCGGGCCGGCACAAGCCCCACTGGGCGTTCTTGGCCCGGGTGACCGCCAGCCGCAGGGCCGTCTGCTCGCTGCTGGGCAGGCCCTGCCCAAGCGCGAGGACCCGCTCGGACCCGTCGAAGTCGCCAAGTTCGTACAGCGCCTCACCCAGCAGCAGCGCTCCGACTGCATCCAGCTGCTCGGCGGGCACCGCCTCGATCAGGCGCCGGACCACGCGAAAGTCGTGCGCGTAGCGGGCTAGGTGGGCGCCGCGGACCAGGACGTCCGGGTCGGGCCGTCCGCCGGCGTCCAGCCGCCAGACCGCGATCCGCAGCGCCGCCGGGCCAGGGTCAGCGTCGGCGGCCTCCAGCCGCTCGGCCTGGGCCAGCAGGATGGCTCGCGCCCGCATCCTCGGTATCGAGGCGCGAACCACCTTGCCGTGCATGGGGTGAGCCAGGCGTACCTCGCCGTAGGAGACGGTGATCGTCACCAGCCCGGCCCGCTCGAGCGCCTCCAGCACCTCAAGCGGGGCGGTCGTCTCGAGATAGCTGAGTTCCAACGGCTGGCACAGGGCGAGGAGCTCGACGACGGAACGGGCATCGGCGGACAGGCTCGCGATCCGCTGCTCGACCAGGTCGAGCAGCCGGCTCGTGGCGGGCAGGTGGTCCTCCAGGTGCCATACCCCGGACCGCTCGACGAGCGCGCCCGATTCCAGGGCGCCCAGGACCAGTTCGTGCACGTAGAGGGGATTTCCCCGGGTGACCTCCCAGAACTCCCGTCCCGCGCCGGCCTCCATCGGGCCACCCAAAGCCAGGTGCAGAAGCGTATCGAGATGGGCGCGGCTGAGGTCGTGGAGGTCGACCCGCTCCAGCCGGCCATCCCGCCACAGGCCGGTCACCAGGTCCGGTACCGGCTCGCCGGTGCGTACGGTGGCGATCAGAAAGATCGTCCCTTGCCCGGCCAGGTAGCTGAGCAGGGCAAGGGACACGTCGTCGAGCAGGGACACGTCGTCGACGACGGTTACCAGGCGGCGGCCGTGGTGGCGCTCGTGCAGGGCCCGGCGGGTCTCCTCGAACAGCGCTACCGTCTGCACCTGCCCGTAAGGGCCGGACCGGCCGAGGCCGCCGGCGAGCAGGGCGGCGACCGCGCCCAAGGGCAGCAGCGCCGCGGTCCGGCTGCCGGCCACCCGCTCGGTAGGGTGGCCGGCGGCCGCCGCGTGCTCCCGGCACTCATCGGCCAGCCGGGTCTTCCCGACTCCGGCACGGCCGTAGATGGCCAGGCCCGCCGGGTCACCCAGGCCGAGGGCCCGCTCGAACACCTCGAGCTCCGACCGCCGGCCCACGATCGGCCACCGCTGCAGCGTCATCGCCACACCAGCCAGCATGCCAGCCCCGGCCCGGGCAAACCATGGTCGGCGCCGGGGATCTGGTGTGCCGGCATACCTCAGGCGGTCACCACGGCCGGCCGGAGCCCGGCCACGATGCCAATGATCTGGTCGGTCAGGTGACGGGGAACGCCCAGCTCGTCCAGGGTGTCGATCAGGTGGCCGGCGACCCGGTTGAAGTGGTCGTCGCTGATGGCCAGGCCGCGGTGCGCCGCGGCGATGTCGGGTCCGCGGTAGCGGCGGGGCCCGCCCAGCGCCTCGCCGAGGAAGGTGGCGAGGTAGCGGCGGTGCCGTTCCCCGACGCCGCCGGGGAAGAACGGGCTGATAGCCGGGTCGGCCAGGAGCCGCCGGTAGAAGACATCGACGGCAGCGACCAGGGAGGGCTGTCCGCCGATCGCGTCGTAGAGGCTGGGCGCCTCCGCTGCGGCGGGCGCGGAGAGGGTGGTGGTCATGGCAGATCTCCTTGTTGTCAGGTTGTCTGCCACGACGATCCCCGAGGCCCAGCGGCCCGCGCTTGAGCAACGAATGCTCAACTTGCGGGCGCGGGGCACCTGAGTAACCGTGCCGCCTGAGTAACCGGGGGCACCTTCCTGAGCCGCCTCGGCCAGACCGCCTAAGCCGGCCCAGTCAGGCCGCGCGCCGCGTCGGCGATGTAGACGTCGTCAAGGTAGGACAGGCCGGCGGCCCCGGCCAGCTCACGTCCCTGCTCTGACTCTCCGGGCGGGGCCCAGCAGCCGTCGGGTGCCTTGGTCCCCGCGCTCGTGAGCCCCGTCTGGCGCCAGATCGCCGTGGCGCCAAGCCGCTGCGCCATGGCGATGATGGACGGCAGTTCGATGAACGGCCGGTGCCAATAGACAAGGTCCACGTGGTCCGGCGCTCGGCCAATGGGGCGGATCACCGGCTCGCCGTCGCCGGCCTCCCAGGCGGTGTAGTCCTCCGGCCCGGGGCCGCCGCGGACGGTCACCGCGAACCCGGCGGCGGCCAGCGTGGCCGGCACGTCGCGGCTGGGCCAGTCGATCAGCAGGACGCTCCTGGAGACGGCCAGGATTTCCCTGGCCCTGGCCGCCCCCGTCACCGCTTTCGCGTTCATGGCCACCCCCCCGCTTCGTTACAACAACTGTTACTATCCGTATGCGCAATGTGACAAGCTGTAGATAATAGGTCGGCTGAGGGCTTCCGGAAGGAGCTTACCGACGTGAAGTACCCACCCGGCCTGCCCGCCCGGCGCCCGGCGGCCCACCACGCCAAGCTGGCGGTCGCCGCCGCGCTCCTGGCCGCGGCCGCCGCAGCCGTCCCGGCCGAAGCGGTCGGCGCGCCGCACCCGGGGCAGGCCAGCCTGTGCCGCCGCTACCAGCACGTCTCCGTGACGACCGCGCAGGGTACCCGCTTCGTGGTCAAGAACGACAACTACGGCGGCGGCCGTGAGTGCCTGGCAGTCCGGGGTACGCGGCCCAACTTCACCGTCACCCGGTCCCCCGTGCCGGCCTGGCACAGCCGACCGCAGGCCTACCCGTTCATCCTGCGCGGCTGCAGCTGGGGAACCTGCTCGCCGGACAGCGGCCTGCCGCGCCGGGTCTCCGCGCTGCGGCAGCCCATGGCCAGCTGGTCCACCACCCGGGTGGCGCACGGGAGGTGGAACGCGGCCTTCGACATCTGGTTCGGCACGCGGCCGTTGACCACCGGGCAGGCCGACGGGGCGGAGCTGATGATCTGGCTCAGCGCACGCCACATCCCGGTACCCTCCGGAACCCCGGTCGTGACGGTCCACCACGCGCGCTGGTACCTGTTGTCCGGGCGTGCCTGCCACGGCGGCATCTGCTGGACCTACGTCCAGTTCCGCCGGGTGCGGCCGGTCAGCCGCGTCACGAACCTGCCCCTCTCCCCCTTCTTCCACCGCGCCGAGGCCCGCGGCTGGGTCAAGCGGGGCTGGTGGCTGGAGAACATCGAGGCCGGGTTCGAGCTGTGGCAGGGCGGCACCGGCCTGGCCACCGACTGGTTCTGGGCGCGGCCCTGACGGCCTGAGGACGGCGGACCGCCGGGGTACCCCGCCGCACCCAAACATGTCCGCCGCCCTCATCAAAGAGCGCGCGAGCCGTCCACTGGTTGTCCGCGGCAGGTCACGAATGCGTAAACGTACCCGGGCCCGCCGAGCTCGCCCGCGGCACGGCCCGTCTAGCATCGGCTCCATGCCGAGCGCGCTCTGCTCCATGCTAAGCGCGTTGACAGGAAGGTGACAGCCATGGACGCCGAGGCCCTCCGCACTATGCAGCAGCCGCTGAAAGACGCCTACCGCAGCGACCCGGCCGGTGCCGTGGTCACCCTCCGGGCGCGCGGCGAACTCGGCACCGAGAGCATCAGCTGCTCGGTCGAGACCGGGCGCGCCCTGGCCGTCGCGGGTCTGCACCCCGCCAGCGGCGGGGACGGCTCGCTCGCATGTTCCGGGGACATGCTGCTGCAGGCGCTGGTCGCGTGCGCGGGGGTTACGCTGCGCGCCGTGGCCACCTCGCTAGGCATCGAGGTCACCGGCGGCGCCGTGCACGCCGAGGGTGACCTGGACTTCCGCGGCACGCTCGCGGTGGCCAAGGACGCGCCCGTGGGCTTCACCTCGATCCGGCTCAGCTTCGAGCTCGACACCGGCGCCAGCGATGAGCAACTGGATGCGCTGCTCCGGCTGACCGAGCGGTACTGCGTCGTCTACCAGACGCTGGCCCGCCCGGCGGCGCTCACCGCCAGGCTGACCAGGACCGGCTGACCCGGCCTCAGGCAAAGCTGGCACACCAAACAGAAGGGGGCCGGTTGTTCCGGCCCCCTTCGTTCGGTCCGGTCCCGGCCTGGGCCGGGTCCGGTCTGGGTTCAGTTGTTGATGGTCAGGCTCGTCGATTCACAGTTGCTGGAGCTCGTCACGTTGGGATCGGAGCTGGTGAAGGTGACCAGCCAAGAGACACTTTGGCTGGTGGTGACCGTAAAGGTCGTGTTGTTCGTGCTCAGCGTCGCCGGGGAAGCGGCCTTCGACAGTGTCGTCGAATACAACTGCCCGCCGACGGCGTTGCCCCCGGCGGCACCGCATGCGCCGTCCGTGTAGAGCTGCATGGACAGTGTCCCGCTCAGCGGTGCTCCGTGGGCCGATGTGATGGTTGCGCTGTCGTTGGGCAGCCAGGTTTGGGCCGAGGTGCTCGCCGTCGTGTCATTGACGGTGAAGCACTCACCGGAGCTGGCGTCCTGCGATCCGGTGTAGTTGCTCCCGTTGGCGCCGCCCGGCGTGTACACCGCGCGGAAGCACCACAGGCCGGTCATGTTGACCGTGACCGCGGTGGAGTCAGCGGACGATGCGGGTGGATTCGAGAGCGGCACCGCCGTCGCGGTGGCCGTGTTGAGCTGCGTGCCGCCGGACGAGCAGGTCCCCCCGCTCACCTGGGTCGGGTCGCAGATGAAGAAGGTGACGGTGCCGGTCGGGGTGCCATCGCCGGACGTGCTGGCCTGCACTATCGCGTGGTCGGTGACCGTCGAATTGAAGGTGGTCGTCCCTCCCGAGCCGACCGATGGCGTCGTGGTGGTGGTGGTGGGGATCGTCCGGACCGTGAAGCACTCGTTCGTGCCGTCGGCACCGCCGGTCAGGGCCCCGGGGTAGTTGCTGTCCCCCGGCCACTCGGCGCGGAAGCAGTAGAACCCCGGTGTGAGGGGGCTGGCCGATGTGTTCACGTCGGGCGAGGTTGCGCTCGCGGTGCCCGGGGCGCCGGTGGCGCTGAGCGTCCCGGTCCCGACGTTGCTGCCGCCACTACTGCACGAGCCTGATCCGCCGGGGATCGGCCCGCACAGGAAGAAGGTCACGGTGCCGCCCGGTATGTCCGCGGCCTGGTTTCCGACGATGGTGGCCGTGTCGTGCACGGGCTGGCCGGGGAAGACCTGGCCCGTGGCGGACTCCTGGGTCGTCATGGTCGCGACATTCTTCTTGTTGACGTAGACGCAGGTCACCAGCCCCGTTGGCTGCAAGGTGATCGTCGCCGTCTCACCCGACTTGGTCACCGTCGAGCCCGAGGTGGCATCCGCCGTGCAGGTCAGGCTCTCGAAGGTAAACCCGCCCGGCTCGGCACCCTCGCTCACCGTGTAAGTGCCCGCGACGACGTTGGGGCCGGTATCGACGGTATTGCCCGTGCTGTTCTGGGCCGGGTCGGTGCTGCCCAGCGTCTTGCCGGTGTTTCCGGCGTCGTTGAGGCAGAAGCTGCCGTCCGACTGGATACCTGGGCCGGGGTTGCCCGAGCAGGTCACGCCGCCAGCACCGCTGTTCTTCGGCAGGTTGGATGTGAAGCTGAACACCTGGTCGTGTCCCCGTGGGTCGGTCTGCTTGATGATCTTGATCTCACCGCAGTTGGCGATGTTCACCGGGATCGGCGCGATGAAGTCCTTGACCTCGGCGGTGAAGGACGCCGAGGCGCGGCTCTTCAGGAACGCGCTGCCGAACGCCTTGCAGGTTCCGGGCGGGAACACGCCCGCCGCGGTCAGGTCGATCGCCGTCTCGCCGAACTGCAGGGCTGGGACGGGGTTGATGTAGTTGGGCGAAGTGGGGAAGAGCGGGTCGGTGACGCCGTCGAGGTTGTTGACCGCCCCGATGGAGTCGGTGCCGTTGAGGATCTCTTGCTTACCCCAGCACGGCAGCGTGTTGCTGGAGAAGCACTGGCTGGCCGTGTTGCCCGCGGCTGCGGTCAGCCAGAAGAGCAACCCCAGGGTTGGCCGGCCGCCACCGTTGGTGAAGTCGTAGGTGACCAGTAGGTCACCGGCCGTGCGGTTCAGGGTGACGGGCCCGGTGGTGTTCGCGTTAAACCCTGTGGTGGCGTTCTGGTTGATCTCGAAGTCCATGTTGGCCGAGCCAAGGACGTTGCTTCGCTCCCACGCCAGGTACAGGAAGTTGTGGCCGTTGGTGCCGATCTCGGATGCCTCGTAGAAGCGGGTCAGGTCGCTCTTGTTCGGCGGGATCGAGCCAGTCACCACGGTGACGTTGGCGTTGTCCTCCTTGGTGCCCTGCCCGAACGAGTTGTCGGTGGTGCCGCTGAGCTTGTCGAAGCCCTTGTTCAGGCCGGCGACGTTCTCCCAGTCGGTGGCGCCGAAGGTGGTCGGGCTGGCCAGCAGGTTGCCGTCACCGCCGGCGAACGTGCTGCCGGTCAGCGGCCCCGAACAGCCCTGGACGCCATTGTTGAGTGGGGAGAAGTCACAGCCGCTCGTGTTGTCCGCGAAGCTGGCTGCGGGGATACCGATGGTGATGAGCGCGGCGGCGGCAATCAGCACGCCCCACGTTCGCTTGCTCTTAAGAAATCGCCGGGACCTGCGGCCCGGCGGCCTCGCGCCGTTGCCGCGTATATCGGGTACGCTCATATTTTCCGCTCCCTCAGGAAAGCCTTGAACGGCGGGACCAGATCGGCAAAGGCGCGGTTAACTTATGGCGTCAATCCCTTCCTTTAGCCGCGCAGGTCACCGCCAGACAGTTCGCGTTGCTGGTTGACGATTGAGGACGCCTGAATACTCGGCGGTGCCGCGGTCGCCGTGCGGCCGCAAGAGATCGTGCCCTGCCTCGCGGCAGCGGCAGCCGAGCGGGCTGGCCGGGGGCCCCCGCGCCGTCCGGGCCTTCCACACCCGCTGCCGCGGCGGCAGCGGGTGACGCTGACCGGTACCCGCCGCGGTCTTAACGCGGTACCCGCAGGGTGCACCCTCCCAGTGGCGGTGCTGCCCCGCAGACACTCGTGCCGAACCAGGCGCCCACGGGCAGCGCCGCTGCTGCCCCACTCGAAAACCCCCCCAAGCAAATCTCAGTCGGGGTCAGAACCAAATTAAGGTAAAGACCACGTCAACAAGGTCAAGACGTTACTATCCGCGGAACCGGGACGCAAGGGGAGCAAGGCGCTTATATCGAATAACAAAGAGATAACTACTCATAGTCGCCCAAGCGATGCTGGCTGTGCCCGGATGTTGGCGTTGGCGAACGGGTTCAGCCCCGGCCTGGCGAGATGCCTAGCCGACAGTTCAGTGCATCCGAAGGATGAATCCGGGTACCCACCGTTGACCGGTTTGCGCGGCGCCCTGCAACCATCCTCGTGAGCGAATCAGCGCCCGCCTCGAGGGCGGGATCCAGGCGCACGGGGCGGGCTCATCGCGGGGGCCGGTCACCTCCGGGATAGTACTGGTCACGCCGCCGGCCATGGTAGGCATGGCGCATGGCGGAACTCATCCCACGGCGGGTCCTGTTCGGGAATCCGGAACGCGTCAGCCCCCGCATCTCCCCTAACGGGGCCAGCCTGGCGTGGATCGCGCCCTACGAAGGCGTTCTCAACGTCTGGATCGCCCCGCTGGGCGCCGACGGCGTCGCCTGGGGATCGGCCCAGGTCGTGACCGACGACACCGACCGGGGCATCCGGGTCTTCAGGTGGGCCCACGACGGGCGGCACCTGCTCTACCTGCAGGACACCGGCGGGGACGAGAACTGGCGCCTCTATGACGTGGACCTGCACACGATGCGGCGGCGCGACCTCACCCCGTTCGAGGGGGTGCAGGCGCAGATCCTGGCCACGGAGAAGAAGCACCCCGGCGACATCCTGGTGGGACTGAACCGCGACAACCCGGCCCTGCACGACGTCTACCGGCTGGACCTGGTCACCGGCGACCTGGTCAAGCAGGTCGAGAACCCAGGCTTCGCGGGCTGGGTCGCCGACACCGAGCTCGAGATCCGGGCGGGCGTCGCGCTGGAGCCCGACGGCAGCATGGTGGTCAAGGTCCGCGACGGCGTGGCCGGCGACTGGCGGGTCCTACTGAAGATGCCCGCCGAGGACGCGCTGACCAGCGGGCCGATCGCGATCACCGCGGACGGCTCGATGCTGGCGCTGAGCTCGGTCGGCGCCGACACGGGCCGGCTGGTCCGGATCGACCTGGGCAGCGGCGCGACGGAGGTGCTGGCCGCCGATCCCGAGGCGGACGTCAGCGGCGTCAGGCTGCACCCGGACACCCGGGAACCGCAAATCGTCACCTGGAACAAGGAGCGCCTCGAATACCGGGTGCTCGACGACGCGGTCGCGGCCGATGTGGTGGCCGTGCGCGCGCTGCACCCGGGCGACCCGGAACTCGTCTCGCATGACCACAGCGACATGGTGTGGCTGGTCGCCTTCACCAACGACGCCGGCCCGGTGCCCTACTTCCTTTACGACCGCCAGCGCCGGGAGGGCCGGTTCTTGTTCGATCACCGGCCCGAGCTGGCGCGTTATGAACTGGCACCCATGGAGCCCTTCTCGTACACCGCGCGGGATGGCCTGACCATCCACGGGTACGCGACGTTCCCGCCCGGGGCGGCGCGGACCGGCCTGCCGGCCGTGCTGAACGTCCACGGCGGGCCGTGGGGGCGCGACAGCTGGGGCTTCAACCCGGAGGCGCAGTGGTTCGCGAACCGCGGGTACCTGTGCCTGCAGGTCAACTTCCGCGCCTCCACCGGGTACGGCAAGGCGTTCGTCAACGCCGGCGACCGCGAGTGGGGCGGGGCCATGCAGAACGACCTGACGGACGCGGTGGCGTTCGCGGTCGGCCAGGGCTGGGCGGACCCGGCGCGGGTGGCGATCTACGGCGGCTCCTACGGCGGCTACGCGGCGCTGGCGGGCGCGGCGTTCACCCCCGACCTGTTCCGGTGCGCGGTGGACATCGTGGGCCCGTCCAACCTGAAGACCCTCATCGAGACGATCCCGCCGTACTGGCAGCCGCAGGTTTCGCTGTACCACCAGCGCGTGGGCAACCCGGAGACCGACGCCGAGTTCCTCTGGTCCCGGTCCCCGCTCTCCCGCGCGTCCAGCATTCGCACCCCCCTCCTCATCGCGCAGGGCGCCAACGACCCGCGGGTCAAGCAGGCGGAGTCGGAACAGATCGTCGCCGCGCTGCGCGACGCCGGGATCGACTATGAATACATGCTCTTCCCCGACGAAGGTCACGGATTCGCCAAACCATCGAACCGGCTGAGGTTTTATAAAGCAGCAGAACGATTTCTCGCGCGCCATCTGGGCGGCCGAGCCGAGGAGTAGTCCGGCGTGATCGAGATCAAGAGCGACGCCGCGCTGGACGCGATGCGGGAGGCGGGACGGGTTGTCGCCCGGGCCCTGGCCGCGGTACGGCAGGAGGCGGCCGCCGGGGTGTCGCTGGCCGACCTCGACGAGGTGGCACACGAGGTGCTCCGCAAGGCCGGCGCCCGGTCGCCGTTCCTGAACTACCACCCGTCGTTCGCTCCCACGCCGTTCCCCGCGGTGATCTGCGCGTCGGTCAACGACGTGATCGTGCACGGCATCCCCGACGGCTACCGGCTGCGCGGCGGCGACCTGGTCAGCATCGACTTCGGTGCCGAGCTGGACGGGTGGACCGGCGACGCCGCGGTCAGCTTCATCGTGGGCCGCGCCGACCCCGCCGACGAGCTGCTCATCGAGACCACGGAGAAGGCGCTAGCCGCGGGCGTCGCGGCGGCGGCCGTGGGCGGCCGGCTTGGGGACATCTCGCACGCGATCGGCTCCCGGGCGCGCTCGGCCGGGTACGGCATCCCCGCGGGCTTCGGCGGGCACGGCATCGGCCGGCACATGCACGAGGACCCGCACGTGCCCAACGAGGGCAGGCCGGGCCGCGGGATGCGCCTGCGCCACGGCCTCGTCCTCGCGATCGAGCCCATGCTGATGGCCGGGGGCCGCAGCGACTACGACGTGGCGCCGGACGGATGGGCGCTGAAAACCGTGGACGGCAGCCGCGCGGCGCACGCCGAGCACACGGTCGCCATCACCCGCGACGGCCCGCGCATCCTGACCCTCCCGTAACCCCGCCGGTTAGAGTGCCCGGCATTAGGGCGCTGGAATAGTGAGCGGCGGTCCCAGGCAATCCCTGGCAAGGCCGAGGAGGGAGGCAGCCTGGAGGGCTGTTGACCGACGAGAACGCAGCCAGGGGCAGCCTGGGCGCCGCGAGCCCAGCAGTCTCTATTGCCGGGTGCTCTTAATTCCGGGCTTCGGCCAGAAGGGCGGCCAGGGGTGCTTCGGGTTCGAGGACGTACAGGCCGCCCGCGATTCGGTCAGTTACCCAGACCAGGCCGCCCGAGTCCACGAACAAGTCGTTGATCTGGGGCACCGGCTGGCCGGGCGGCGGCTCGGGGATCCAGTGCGCCACCTCTACCGGGTGCCCGGGGTCGGCCAGGTCGTAGACGCGAACCCCGGCGCTGAAGTAGGTGGCGAACACGATCCGTTCGCTGTTGTAAGAGCCGGGCTGGTTCTCGTGGAGGTTGTGCGCTCCGAACCGCAGCGGCAGCGCGTCGAAGCCGGCCGGATGCGGGCACTCGGCGAGGACCCGCGGTACCGTGCCGGAGACGTCCAGGACGCGGATGGACCGCCGCGGTGCGTGCGGCCCGTCGCGGATCTGCTCGTCGGTGGCGAGCAGCAGCCCACGCCCGGGCAGCGGCAGGCAGGTGTGCGTCGACCCGCCGTCCCACCGGGCCGCCGAGGTCGCTGTGCGCGATCAGCCGGAGCCCGGCCGCGGCCGCCGTCCTCGCCGGGGGCGTCATCGCCCGGTCATGCCCGCGCGGCCACCCGGGCGCCGAGCTTCTCCGCCGCCCAGTCCGCGGTCTTGTACCGGTGGAACGGGGCCAGGTTGGCGCACCCGTGGTTGCCCTGTTCGAGCAGCAGCAGTTCGGCCGGCCCGCCCGCCTCGTCCACCAGGCGCTCCGCCTGCTGCCAGGGGATCAGCCTGTCGCGCTTGCCCATCACGGCGAGCAGCGGGCACCGGATCCGTTCCGCCCGCCCCACCAGGGTGAGCTCCGTGGCCTTGGCGCGGGCCGTGTCCAGGTCGGGAGACTTGGACCGGACCCGGAACGCCTCCCTGGTGAGGACCGGGCGGTTCTCCCAGTTCTCGGCGAACACGAACGGGCCGGCCAGGGCGATGCAGGCCTGTACCCGCGGGTCGCCGCTGGCGACCCGCGGCGCGTAGTACCCGCCGAGGCTCACGCCCCACACCCCGATCCGGCTCGGGTCAAGCGCCGGCTCGGTGATCAGGTAATCGATGATGGCGCCGCCGGGGACCTCCCAGTCGCCGCGGATCGCCAGGTCGTACTCGGCCTCGCCCTGGCCGGGCCCGTCCACGCTGAACGTTGCGATGCCGCGCTCCAAAAACAGCTGCTCGGTGCTGCGCAGCTCCTCCTTGGTCGAGTCCAGGCCGGGAATCATGATCATCACTGGGTACGGGCCTCTCCCCCGCGGCTGGCGCAGGATCCCCACCATGGCGGAGCCGTCGAAGGGGATCTCCACCCGGCGGCCCGGCGGGTCGAGATAGGGCAGCGCGTCGTCCAGGCACCGGACGGCCTTGCCGTGCGCCTCCCGCATCTGGGCCAGGTCGTTGACGAACAGGAACTTGGCGAAGTGGTAGTAGACAGCCGCCTGGGCCAGGTGCGCTCCCGCGGACTGCTCCCGGCCCGCGGCAACGGCGTCACGGCCGAGAGCTTCGTGCTCGGCGGCGACCGCGCTCCATGCCGCGCACCAGTCATCCCACGAGTCAAGGCCGCTGGTGATCCGCTCGAAATCACCCGCGGTGACCCCGTTCATGGTGAATCTCGGCGCCCAGTGCGAGATCGCCATGGCTACGCGCTCATCCACGCGGCCTCCCGAGGTTGCCCGGCTAGAATCTGCAAACGAATGCATACTCTCATGCCCGGGTACGGCATGCTCCGTAACCAATAGCTTGCTGCCACGGAGAGACGATGGAGCAGCGCGAACTGCACGTGACCGTGAACGGCACCGGGCACACGCTTGCCTGCGACCCCGGTGCGCCCCTGCTTGACGTGCTCCGGCACGAGCTGGGGCTGGCCGGGCCGCGGTTCGGCTGCGGCCTTGGCCTGTGTGGCGCGTGCTTTGTCATCATCGACGGCACGGCCAGGTCGTCCTGCGACTACCCCGCCGGGGCCGCCGAAGGAACGCAGGTGACCACGGTCGAGGGCCTCCTCGATGGCGGCGCGCTCAGCGCGGTGCAGCAGGCGTTCCTCGACGAGCAGGCCGCCCAGTGCGGCTACTGCACCTCCGGGATGATCGTCACTGCGACCGCGCTGCTTGAGCGCAACTCCGCTCCCACCGAGCAGGAGGTGCGGGAGGCCCTCGACGGCAATCTGTGCCGCTGCGGCACGCAGCGGCGGATCGTGACCGCCGTTCTGACGGCGGCGGCCCGGCGGGAAGCGCAGAGATGACGGCCGCGCAGCCCCCGCGGCTGCCCGCCAGCCTCGCCGCCAACCCGGTCCTGTCGGCCTGGCTCTCGTTCTCCCCCGCCGGGGCGGTCACGATCTTCTCCGGCAAGGTTGAGTACGGGCAGGGGGTGTGGACGGCCTTGGCGCAGATCGCGGCCGAGGAACTCGACCTGGCGCTGGCCCGGGTGACGGTCGCGCCGGTGAGCACCGGCAGGAGCCCTGATGAGGGGGTTACCTCGGGCAGCCTGTCCATCCAGGACTCGGGGTCGGCGCTGCGCCAGGCCTGCGCGCAGGCCCGCGCGGTGCTTCTGGCGGCCGCCGCGGACAAACTCGGCACCGGTGTGTCGTCTCTGGTGGTGGACGACGGCCAGATCGTCGCCGCCGGGCGGGCCACCGGGCTGAGCTACTGGGAGCTGGCCACCCCGGGGCTGCTCGGCCGCGAGGCGGGCCCGCCCGTGCCCGAGAAGCCGCCGGAGCGGTGGTCGGTCGCGGGCCGCAGCGCCCCCCGGCTCGACCTGCCGGACAAGGTCGCCGGGCGGCCCAGGTTCCTGCACGACCTCGTCCTGCCCGGCATGCTCTACGGCCGGGTCGTCCGGCCGCCCGCCGTCGTCGCGGACCTGGTCAGCACAGGCGACCCGGAACTGCCGCCCGGTGTGGTGACTGTGCGCGATGGCTCGTTCCTCGGCGTCGTGGCCCACGCCGACCGGGATGCGCTGCGCGCCGCCCGCCTCGTGCACGCCGCGGCCCGGTGGCACGTCACCGAGTCGCTGCCGGACGCCGATGACCTGAAGGGCTTCCTGCTGTCCTCGCCGGCCGAGGCGGTCCCAGTCGAGTCCCGGCACGATGCCACCGCCGCCGCGTCGGCCACGCTGGCCCGCACGGCCGAGTACAGCCGGCCGTTTCTCGCCCACGCCTCGATGGCGCCCAGCTGCGCGATCGCCCGCTGGGACGGCGACGGTGGGGGCGGGCGCGGAGCGCGGGGGCGGGAAAAGCAGAGCGTCACGGTGTGGAGCCACAGCCAGGGCGTGTTCGCGCTGCGCGGCGCCCTGGCGGCCGGACTGGGCCTGGAGCCCGCGCGGGTCACCGTCAACCACGTCGAGGGCGCGGGCGCCTACGGGCACAACGGCGCCGACGACGCCGCCCTGGACGCAGTGCTGCTCGCCCGGGCCGTGCCCGGGCGGCCGGTGCGCGTGCTCTGGTCCCGTGAGGACGAGATGGGCTGGGCGCCGCTCGGGCCTGCCATGCTGGCCCGGCTCTCCGCGGGGCTCAACGCTCACGGCCGGATCGTGACCTGGCGGCAGGACGTGTGGAGCAACGGCTTCATCGGCCGCCCCGGCCGTGGCGGCGAGCCGCGGCTGCTGGCCCTGGGGCACCTGGCCGGGGGCCGGCCGATGCCGCCCGCTCCCGACGGCCCGCCGACCGGGGCGATGGGCTCCACCCGCAACGCGGTGCCCGGGTATGACATCCCCGACCTGGAGGTCGTCCGGCACCGGCTGCTCACCATGCCGATCAGGACCTCCTCGCTGCGGTCGCTGGGCGCGTTCCTCAACGTGTTCGCGATCGAGTCGTTCATGGACGAGCTCGCCGCCTGCGCCGGAGCTGACCCCGTCGAGTTCCGGCTGGCCCACCTAACCGACCCGCGGGCGATGCGGGTGATCGAGGCGGTGGCGGGCCTGTCCGGGTGGGCCGGCCGAGCGCCTGCCGAGGGCACCGGCTACGGCCTCGGCTACGCCAGGTACAAGGGCCTCGCCGGGTACTGCGCCGCTGTGGCCGAGGTGACGGCCGGGACCGACGTGCGGGTGAGCCGGCTGTGGCTGGCGGTGGACGTGGGCGCGGTCATCAACCCGGACGGGGTCATCAACCAGGTGGAAGGCGGCGCGGTGCAGAGCACCAGCTGGGCGACCAGGGAGCGGGTGACCTTCGACAGGGCCAGGATCACGTCGGTGAACTGGGACACCTATCCCGTGCTCCGGTTCACCGAGGTCCCCGAGGTGGCGGTCCGGATCGTTCCCGCCACGGAGCCGTCGGCCGGCGCGGGCGAGATCGCCCAGGGACCGGTCGTCGCGGCGATCGGCAACGCACTCGCGCGGGCCGCCGGGGTGCGGGTGCGCGACCTGCCGCTCACCCGCGACCAGGTGATCCGCGCCATCGAGAAGAGCTGATCGACCTGGGTCAGTGCTGCCCAAACAGGGCGCTGACCGACTCGCCCTCGTGGATCCGCCGGATCGCCTCGGCCAGGGCCGGGGCGACGGAAAGGACCTGGAGCTTGGGGGTCCTCGCGGCGTCCGGCACCGGCACCGTGTTGGTGCAGACGATCTCCCTGACCTCCGGGATTGCGGCGATCCGCTCCAGCGACCCGGCGCTGAACAGCCCGTGGGTGCAGGCGATGCGCACCGAGGTGACCCGGTGCTCCCTGAGCCGGTCCAGTAGCTCGACGATCGTGGTTCCCCGGGCGATCTCGTCGTCGAACACGATCACGTCCTTGCCGTCGACATCGCCGATGATCGAGGTGATGCTGACGTGCTCGTCGTCGATCCGCTCCTTGGCGCCGGCCGCCACCGGCAGGCCTAGCCTGGCGGCGAACGCGGCCGCGTTCTTGGCGTTGCCGAGGTCGGGCGACACGACCACCGTGCCGGACAGGTCCTGGCCGCTGAAGTGACCGGCCAGCTCGCGCAGCGCGTGCAGGTGGTCGACGGGCACCGAGAAGAACCCGTGCACCTGGCTGGCGTGCAGGGTCATCGTCAGCACCCGGCT
>Ga0207684_10002281_pt1 | contig 19506 bp, 15 predicted proteins | sample KBSK5501metaG_FD_184342 | JGI IMG/M metagenome (GOLD analysis project Ga0207684, IMG submission 184342) | Corn, switchgrass and miscanthus rhizosphere microbial communities from Kellogg Biological Station, Michigan, USA - KBS K5-50-1 metaG... | ecosystem: Host-associated > Plants > Roots >...
TCGCCTCGCCGATACGCGTGGTGACGTCGTATCCGAGGACGACGGCCGCGATCACACGTGACGGCGTAGCGCGCAGCGCCTGGCCGAGGGCGAGCGACACCGGAATCACCACCGCGCCGATGTGACAAGCGGCGGGGTCGTCGTCGTAGTCCAGGGCGTGAACGGCGGTGCCGTTGACGAGCGCGGCCAAGGGCGCGCTCATGCGGTCCGAGCGCCCGAGCACGGACGCTCGGCTGGGCGACGCCTGCGCACGGGCCACGGCGAGCACGCGCTCGACCCACGGCATGTCCGCGCCCGCAAGCGCGCACGCGACCGCGTCAAGCACGCATCGCTTCGCCGCGTGCACGACGGATGGCGCCAGAGCCGCGGGATCGACGAATGCCGCCCACGTGGCGAGAGTTTCGGCCGCGGTCATCATCAGCGCGCCTTCCCGACGTGGCCGCCGAGCACCCATCCGGCCATCAGGTACACGACGACGTAGCTCACGATCGCTGCCGTCGCCGACGATCGCGGCGCGACATACACGAACGAGAGGCTGTCCAGGCCACGGCGGCCCGCCTCGTGCACGATCTTGGTCACGTCCCATGCCGAGAGGCCGAGCGGCTCATCGCCCCAATCGGGCACTTCGCCGATGTCGAGCACGTCCATGTCGAGATGGAGCCACGTCCGCTCGGCGCCGTCGAACGCGTGCGGCAGGGCCTCGAGACACAGCGCCTCGACGCCCATGCGACGCACGACGGCGGACGGATAGAGATGGGCACCTTTCTTCCGATACGTCTCGACGACCGTTCGCGTGTTACGCGGGCCGCGCATGCCGATCTCGACGTGGCGTGCCGGATCGATGTTCGGGCAGTGATCCCACATGCGCATCTCCCAGGTCGCTGACCCCGGCGCGCGGTTCCCGGTCGGTCCGTACTCAGAATCGTTGGCGTCGCCGTGGGCGTCCAGGCTGACCACGCCGATCTTGCCGGCCGTGACGGCGGCCAGGCCCTTGGCGGCGGAGTAGCTCGAGCACGGCGAAAACCCGCCGAGCGTGATGGGCCGCGCCCCTGCCGCCAGGACGTCCTGCACTTTCCGGCTCACGTTTTCCATCGACTGCTCGAGATCGTCGACGATCTCGGCGTCGCCATAGTCGACAAGCTTCACGTGCTCGAACGTATCGAGATCGAGCTCCGGCAGGTAGCCCGCATAACGCAGGGAGAAGCGGCGGACATCCGCCGGCGCCTCACGGTAGCCCGACCACTGGCCCGCGGGACGCCCGGCGGTCGCGGGCCGATCGTACGGCACGCCGATGATGGCGGCGTCGGCGCTTTCGAGTTCGCGCGGCGTGCGCGCGATCGGGACGCCCAGGAAGGTCGGCACGCCCGCCCTCAAGATCGGGATCTCGAAGCCGTGAAGCTGGCTGAACTTCGACACGAAACGCTCGGTCATGACGGAGCTCCCCCCATGCGTTCCACGACGGGGGGAACGCGGTTCAGGTCGTCGAGCGGAATGTGGCACCAGATGCGATGCCCGGACGGCGCGACGTGCGCCGGCGGCGGCGTGGTCTCGCAGATCACCCCGAGCTTGCGTGGACAGCGCGAGTGGAACCGGCACCCCAGGCCGGGGTCGACGGCGCTCGGCACCGGACCGTCGAGCCGCACGCGTCGCTGTCGCACGGCCGGATCGGCGATCGGGATCGCGGACAGGAGGGCCTCCGTATATGGATGATACGGCGGCGTGAACACGTCGTGCGCCGTGCCTTCCTCGCAGAGCCGTCCCATGTACATGACCGCCACGCGATCGGACACGTAGCGGACGACCGAAAGATCGTGGGAGATGAAGAGATAGGCCGTCGCCGAGCGACGCTGCAGGTCGACGAGGAGATTGAGCACAGCCGCCTGCACCGAGACGTCGAGCGCCGACAGCGGCTCGTCACAGACGATCACCTCCGGCTCCGCCGCAAAAGCGCGTGCGATCGCAATGCGCTGTTTCTCACCGCCCGACAGCTCGTGTGGGTGGCGATCGGCGTAGTGCGGTGGCAGATGAACCACGGCCAGCAGCTCGCGCACGCGACGGTCGCGATCGGCGCCGCCACGCGCGAGGCCGAACAGCTCGAGCGGCCGGCCCAGCGCCTGTCCGACCGTGCGTTGGGGATTCAGCGTCGCCTCGGGATTCTGAAAGATCACCTGAATGCGCCGGCGCAGATCGCGCGCCCGGTGCCGCGCGAGCCGGGCCAGCGCGGCGCCGCCGAATCGCACGTCCCCCGCGGTCGGCGCCATCAGCCCGACGATTGCGCGCCCGAGCGTCGTCTTGCCGCAGCCACTCTCCCCAACCACGGCGAGCGTCGCCGCGCGCGCGAGGTCGAGGCTCACGCCGTCGACGGCGCGCACGGCGCGCGCGGGCAACCGTCGGAGCGTCTCGGCAAGGGTCCGGCGAACCGGATAATGGCAGCGGAGATCGTCGATGGTGAGTAATGGTGGCGCCAGGGACGCGTCAGACCCGGTCTCCTTGGCCACGGCGTCGGCGCCTTTCCCGTGCATCGCCACACGGAATGCCGGCAGCTCTGTCCATCGGAGGCAGCGCACCGCTCCGCCCTCGGGAACAACGGCGAGCACGGGCTTGCTCTGCGCGCAGGCCGGACGGCGCTCCGGGCATCGCTCCTCGAACACGCAGGCTCGGGGCGGATCGAGCAAGCTCGGCAGCGCGCCATCGATCGCCGCCAACGGACCGTCGTGCTTCACACGATCCAATCGCGGCAGACACGCGAGAAGGCCCCGCGTGTACGGGTGGCACGGCGCATCGAACACGCGGCGGACCGGTCCTTCCTCGACGATCTCGCCGGCGTACATGACCACCACGCGATCGCAGAACCGCGCCACGACACCCAGGTTGTGCGTGATGTAGAGGATCCCAGGACGATGGCGAGTCTTCATCTCGGCGATGAGGTCGAGGATGCGCGCCTCCGTCGTCACGTCGAGGCCCGTGGTCGGCTCGTCCATGATCAGCAGCTCGGGCGCACACGCGAACGCCATCGCGATGACGATGCGCTGCTGCTGTCCCCCGGAGAGCTCGTGCGGGTAACGCGAGTACACACGTGCGGCGTCGGGCAGGTTCACCTGTGCGAAGAGCTCGAGCGTCTGCTGCCGCGCCTTCGGGCGGGACACCCCAGCGTGGGCGCGCAACACCTCGGCGACCTGCTCTCCGACCGTGATCGTCGGGGTCAGAGCCGTGTGCGGATCCTGGAACACCATCGCGATACGCGTGCCGCGCACGCGCTGGAGGGCCGCCGGCCCCAGCGCGAGAAGCTCGTCGCCCTGGAAGCGAATCGAGCCGTGCGTCACGCGGCCGTTGGCGTCGAGCGCGCGCATGACGGCGAAGGCCAGCGACGATTTACCGGAGCCGCTCTCCCCGACGAGCGCGACGGTTTCGCCGGCGGCGACGACGAGGTTTGCGCCGCGCACGGCGTGCACCACGCCCGCCGGCGTCGCGTACGCCACCGAGAGCTCGCGCGCCTCGAGGACGGCGTCACTCATCGGCGGTCTTCCGCGCCATCAGCCACTCTCGGAGGCCGTCGCCGAGGACATTGACGCCGATCACGAGGGTGACGATCGCCGCCGCCGGGAACAGCACGACCCACGGCGCCTGCACGAGGAATGCGCGCTCCTTGGCGACCATCAACCCCCAGTCCGGCGTCGGCGGCTGGGCCCCGAGCCCGAGGTACGAGAGCGACACCGACATCAGCACCGCAAAGCTCATGCGGACGCACGCCTCGACGATAATCGGCGGCCAGAGGTTCGGAAGGATCTCGCGGGTAACGATCCAGCTCCCGCGCTCGCCGCGGACCTGCGCGGCCTCGACGAACTCCGCGGTTCGCAGCCCGAGGACGGCGCTGCGCACGACCCGCGCGACACGCGGCACGAACACGACCGCGATCGACAGCACGGCGTTGACCGCCGATGCGCCCAGCACGGAGACGACGAGCAGCGCAAGCAGGAGCGAAGGAAACGACATCACGATGTCCATGATGCGCATCAGCGCCTCGTCAGGACGGCCGCCGACATAGCCGCTGCCGAGACCGAGGACGAGGCCGACGGTGACTCCGAGTAGCGTGCCTGCCGCCGCCATCGCGAGCGTGCTCCGGCTCCCGACCACCACGCGGCTCAGGACGTCGCGCCCGTACCGGTCCGTCCCGAACCAGAACGCGTGAGACGGCGCCTCGAGCGCGGACGCACGATGAAACTGCTCGACGTCGTAGGGCACGATCCAGGGGCCGACGGCCGCGAAGATGGCGAACGTCCCGAGGATCGCCACGCCGGCCACGAGCGCGGCGGGCCAGCGCCGCGCCCGCGGCAGCGCGATGGCCGCCGGCCTCGGGATCGTCACGGCCATCAGTAGCGAATCCGTGGGTTGAGCACCGCGTAGAGGACGTCGGCGGCCAGGTTCGCCACGCAGTAGGCGAAAGCCACCACGCACATGCTGGCCTGGAGCAGCGGCAGGTCGCGCTGCTCGATGGCGAAGAGCACGAGGCTGCCGATGCCCGGATAGTTGAAGACCTGCTCGACCACCACGACGCCGCCCAGCATCCAGCCGAAGTTGAACGCGACCACCGTTACCGTCGGCAGGAGCCCGTTGCGAAGCGCGTGCTTCACGAGTACCACGCGGCGGGGCAAGCCCTTCAGCGTCGCCGTGCGCACGTACGGCGTCTTCAGCACCTCGATCATGCTGCTGCGGGTCGTGCGCGTGATGTACGCGAGCGACTCCACCGTGAGCGTGGCCACCGGCAGCGCCAGGATCCGCGCCCAGTAGCCGGGGCCGCTCCCTTCCGCGAGCGCGCTCGACGACGGGAGCCATCGCAGCCAGCCCGCGAAGACGAGAATCAGCACGGAGCCAAGCACGAACGCCGGAACGGAGACGCCGGTGAGCGTGACCACGGTGATCAGATGGTCGATGATCCCGTTTCGGCGCGTGGCGGCGACGACGCCGAGCACGAGCGAGATCGTCACACCCAGCACGAGCGCAGGAATCGCCAGCCGCAGCGAGTAGCCGAGCCGCTCCGCGAGCAGCGGCGCGATCGGCACGTCCATGGCGAGGCTCTTGCCGAAGTCGCCGCGAACGGCGCCGGCGAGCCATCCGAGGTATTGCTCGTGCCACGGACGATCGAGGCCGAGGCGCGCGCGCATCGCGGTGAGCGTGGCGCCGGATCGCTCGGCCCAGGCGCCGAGGATCTGTTCGGCCGCGTCGCCCGGCAGGAGCTGGAAGATCCCGGAGACGAGCAGCGAGATGGCGAGCAAGGTCAGGACGAGCAGTCCCAGCCGGCGCAGGACGTAGGCGCCGAGCGTCACGTCAGCCGAGCCGCCGCGACAACGTTACTCGAGCCAGACGTCGCGCAGCTCGACGTACTGCACCGGAATCAGCTTGTAGTTCCTGACATTCGTCCGGATGGCCGAGAGGTAGTTGCGGAAGTAGGCGACGAGCCACGGCCCCTCGTCGTGCAGGATCTTCTGGGTCTCGTCGTAGAGGCGCTTGCGCTTGTCGAACTCCGTCATGCCGAGCGCGTCGGTGAGGAGCGCGTCCACACGCGGGTTCGAGTACTCCATGAAGTTCCAGACGCTCTTCGTGAACATGAACGGCGTGATCATCTCGTCGATCGTTGGCCGGCCGAACCAGTTCACCTGCATCATCGTGAACTCCCGCGGCTTGCGGAGGAACTCGCTGTACAGGCGCGTGATGTCCACGCTCTCGAGACGCACCCGGATGCCGGCGTCCTTGGCGGATTCACGGAACGCGACGGCGGCCTCTTCCATGCCGGGCCGTCCGGTGGAGGTGTACAGCGTGACATCGAGGCCATTCTTGAACCCGGCCTCCGCCAGGAGCTGCTTGGCTTTCGGGACGTCGCGCTCCCGCTGCGGCAATGCCTTGTTGTACCACCTGCTAAACGACGGCACCGGGGTGTCGTTGCCGAGGACGCCGTGCCCGCCCGTCGACGCCTCGAGCATCGCCTTGCGGTCGGCGGCGAGCTTGACCGCGAGGCGCACTTTCGGATCGTTGAACGGCTTCTGGTTCATAAACATCTCGATGGACTGGAACGACGGCGACGGCACCTCGAGCACCTGCACGTTCGCGTCCTTCTTCAGCTGGCCGATGATCTCGACCGGCACCAGATACATCACGTGGATCTCACCGCCGCCGATCGCCGAGACCTGCGCCGCGTATTCCTTCAGAAAGACCTGATGCACCTCGTCGAGGTAGGGCAGCCCCTTTTCGAAGTAGTCGGGGTTGCGGGCGAGCACGACGCGGTTGCCCGGGCTGTATTCCTTCAGCTTGAACGGGCCGGTCCCGATCGGCTGGCTGTTGAGCTTATCGACGTTCTCCTTGGCCACGATGCGCGCGAACGTGTTGCCGAGCTGGAGGGGCAGGTCCCCGTAGGCGCCGGCCAGCTCGAAGATGACCGTATACCTGTCCTTCGCGACGACCTTCTTGATGGGCCCGAGCGCCTTCGCGCCGCGGCTGGCTGTCTTCGGGTCGAGGATCCGCTCGATCGAGAACACCACGTCGTCGGCGGTCAGCTCGCGCCCGTTGTGAAACTTGACCCCCTGCTGCAGATGGAACGTCCACACCGTGCTCTGCGCGTTCGCGTCCCACGACTTCGCCAGCTGCGGCTTCGGCTCGAGGTGGTCGTCGATCCGCGTCAGGTTCGAGAAGATCGCCTGCGTCAGCATGTAGCCGTCGCCGGTGGAGGTGTGCGCGGGGTCGAGGCCGGGCTTCACGCTCGGCACGGCGAACTTCAACACGCCGCCGCGCTTCTGCGCCGGCGTGGAGGTGATGGTGCCAACGAGCGTCGCGATGACGGCGATGACCACGGCGAGCGTCTTGAGCATCAGCGGGCCTCCGGTCCGACGTACCAACGAGCTGCTGATCACGACGAGACCGCCACGGTAATCGGAGAGCACGAGCGTGTCAACGACGGTGCGCCCGCCGAAGACGGTGTGCTAGGGTCGGCGACGTGTTCACGCTCCTGCGCGGCGGCCACCTGTTCGATCCCGATGATCGCGGCGTCACCGACATTCTCATCTGCGGCGAGACCGTCGCGGCCACCGCGCCGTCGATCGATCCCGCGGGGCTACCGGCGCCCGTCGAGGTCCACCAACTCGGTGGAGCCCGGGTGGTGCCGGGACTGGTCGATGGCCACATTCACCTCATCGGTGGCGGCGGCGGTGAGGGGTACGAGTCCCGGCTCCCCGAGATCTGGCTGTCCGAGCTCTCGTTGCGCGGCATCACGACCGTCGTCGGCGCACCCGGAATCGACATGGTCAGCAAGCGCATCGAGACGCTGCTCGCGAAGGCGTATGCGCTCGAGCGCGAGGGGCTCTCCTCCTTCATCTATGTTGGCGGCTTCGTGCGCCCGTGGGGCACGATCACCGGATCGGTGACCGACGACCTGTACGCGATCCCGAAGGTGCTCGGCGTCAAGGTGGCCCTCGGCGAGCACAAGGCGTCGCGCTACGCCGACGACGAGCTGATCGACCTCGCGGCGCAACTCTATCTGGCCAGCGGTCTCGCGCAAAAGTCGGCCGTGCTCCACGCCCATCTCGGCCTGCGTCGCAAGCCGGCGTCGCAGCTCGCCGCCGTCATCGCGCGGAGTGACGTGCCGCCTGAGCGCTTCGTGGCCACCCACGTGAATTACGGGCCGGAGACACTGGCCGCGGCGCCGACGCTGGCGCGACTCGGCGCGTGGATCGACGTCACGTCCGTGCTCGGACCGTGGAGCGCGGCGGCGGATTCCGTGAAGGCGAGCGTCGCCGTCCGGCGCTTTCTCGATGCCGGCGTGCCGTTGGCGCAGATCAGCATCAGCTCGGATGCCAACGCGTCGGTGCCCCAGCTGCGCGACGGCGTGCGCGCGCCGTACTGGACGAAGGTCGAGACGCTGCCGGGGGCCGTCGCGGATCTCGTCCGCGAAGAGGGATTGAAGCTCGGCGACGCGCTCCGGCTCGTCACGACGAACCCGGCCCGGGCGCTGGGCCTCGCGGATGACAAGGGCGCCATCGGGGTCGGCCGTGACGCAGACATCGTCGTGCTGGACGAGGCCTTTCAGGTGAAGCACGTCTGGGCGCGGGGACGTCAGCTGGTCCGCGATGGACAGCCGCTTTCTCGGAGCATGTTCGAGACGAAGCGTTAGGATCAGCGGAAGAATCCGCCGAGCCCCACGGTTTTATGGAGCGCCCAGATCCCGCTGAACATCGCGATGACGACGAGCGTCGCGATCGCCGCGATGGTCGGATCGTTGCTGAACTCCATGTAGTTGTACATGCGCACGGGCAAGGTCGTGGTGCCCGGCCCGACCAGGAACGCCGAAATCATGATGTTGCTGAACGAGATCGCGAAGGCGAACACGCCGCCGGCGATGAGGCTCGGCTTCACGAGCGGCAGCGTGACGCGGAAGAAGGTGCGCAGGGGGCGCGCCCCGAGCGTGGCGGCGGCTTCGTCGAGCGTCGCATCGTACTGTGTGAAGGCGGCGTGCATCGCGCGCACCGCATAGGGCAGTGCCACGACCGTATGGCCGATCACGAGCGCTCCGAGCGAGCCCGACGCACCGAGCCGCGCCGCGAACTGGAGCAGCGCGAGCCCGATGACGATGCCGGGCAGAATCAGGGGCGACGTGAGGTACTGAAGCGCGATGAAGCGGAACGGCATCGCCCGCCGCGCCAGCGCCCACGCCGCCGCGGTGCCGAGTACCAGGGCGACGATCGCGGTCACGAGGGCGACCTCGAGGCTCACCCATGTCGCTTCCATGAACTGCCGGCTCGTGAGAAACGCGCCGAACCATCGCAGCGACACCCGCTTCGGCGGGAACGCCAGCGTGGCGCCGTCGTTGAGCGAGGCGACGACCACCACGGCGATCGGCAGCAGGAGAAATGCGTAGATCGCGACGGTGACCGCGCGAAACAGGATGCTCCGATCGTTCATCGGCCGCCGGGCTCTCCGCGGAGCGCGGTTCCCACCCACGCGTAGGCGATGAGGAGGAGCAGGCTCGTCGCGAAGAGCACGCACGACACCGCCGCGGCAAACGGTCCATCGACGGTGAGGGTCGCCTGCTGGAAGATCAGCGGGCCGACCATGTTCACCTTCACCCCGCCGAGGAACAGCGGGATCGCGAAGCTGCCCATCGACAGCGCGAACACGATCACGACGCCGGCCGCGAGCCCGGGCAGGCTGAGCGGTAACACGACCTTGCGAAAGACGCGTGCGTGGCGGGCGCCCAGCGAGCGCGCCGCCTCTTCGAGCTCCGCCGGGATACCGCCGATGGCCGCCGCGAGCGGCAACACCATGAACGGCAACAACACCTCCACGAGGCCGAGCACGACACCCGTCGGTGTGAAGATGAGGCGCACCGGCTTTTCGACGACGCCGAGCCACATCAGCGCCTGATTCACGACGCCGAAGTCGCCGAGCGCGACGAGCCAGCCGTAGCCGCGCACGACGTCGCCCACCATGAGCGGCGCGATGAGCAGCGTGAGGAAGACGCCTCTCACCCCCGACCTCGCCCGCGCGAGCTGGTAGGCGACGGGAAACGACAGCACGACGCACGCGGCCGTCGTCACGACACTCACCAGAATGCTCTCGGTCAGAAAGCTTCGGTAGAACCCGTCGAGCATGAATCGCCGGTACTGGTCGAGCGCAAGCCCGCCGCCCTTGGCAATGAAGCTCGTCACCGCCACGAGCGCGATGGGAACGCCGAAGAAGATGCCGAGAAACACCACGGCGGGCAACAGCAGGAGCCACGCGCGTATCATCACGAAGCCTCCGCGGGCAGGACAACCGCGTCGCGCTCGCTCCAGCGCACGCGCACGCGTTGCGCGACGCGTGTGTCCTCCCGTCCCGGCAGTGTCTCGAGCACGCGGAGCCGCTCGCCGCCTTCGAGGGTGACGCGCAGATCGATGGTCGGACCTCGATAGGTCACGCTCTCGACGGATCCCGCCAGCCCCCTCACCGCTCCGCGATCACGGTCGAGGACGATCGCCTCCGGCCGCACGATGAGGACGGCGGCACCATCCGATGCGGCGGCGTCGACGGGAAGCTCGAGGCCGTGCTCGGTGACGAAGACCGCGCTTGAACCAGCCCGGCGCACCCGTCCGCGCAGCACGTTCGCGTCGCCGAGGAAGTTCGCGACGAAAAGATCGCGCGGCGCGCGATACACCTCGAGCGGCGCGCCGCTCTGCACGATGGCACCGGCCCTCAACACGACAATGCGGTCAGCGAGGGTCAGCGCCTCCTCCTGGTCGTGCGTGACGAAAACCGTCGTGATGCCGAGAGCCCGCTGAACGGCGCGGATCTGATCGCGCACTTCCTGCCGGAGCCGCGCATCGAGATTCGACAGCGGCTCGTCGAGGAGCAGGACGTCGGGTTCGAGGACGAGCGCGCGGGCGAGCGCCACGCGCTGCTGTTGGCCCCCGGAGAGCTGGCGCGGATAGCGCCGCTCGAGTCCGACAAGCTGCAGGAGCGTGAGCGCTTTCTCGATGCGCTCGGCGGCGGTGGCGCCGCGTATGCCACGCGCGTCGAGCCCGAACGCGACGTTGTCACGCACCGTCATGTGCGGGAACAGCGCATAGTTCTGGAAGACGAGGCCGATGCGGCGCGCGTAGGCCGGCGTGCGCGTCACGTCGCGGCCGCGAATCAGCACGCGGCCACGGTCGGGCTCTGCGAGGCCGGCGAGAATCCGCAACAGGGTCGTCTTGCCGCACCCGCTCGGGCCGAGAAGGCAAATGAACTGGCCAGGCTCGACGCGCAGGGAGACGCCGTGGAGCACTTCGGTCGCTCCGAAGCGCTTCGCGATGTCGTCGAGCTCGACCTCGGCCGACGTCGTTATCGACCGGTCAGCGCGCGATTCCATTCCTCGACCCACGCCGCCCGCTGCTTCACCACGGCGTCCGCGTCGAGGTGCTGGAGGCGGTCGAAGCTCACCCGCTTGGCCATGTCCGGCGTGAGCGTCGCCGTCGTCGTCGTCGGCATCAACAGCGCCCGCGGCGCGAACTTCTCCTGGACGTCCTTGCGGAGCGCGTAGTTCACGAACTGCATGGCCGCCGCGCGGTTCCTGGCGCCCTTCACCACGCTCCACACGGTGAAGATCGGATAAACGCCCTCCTGGGGCACCGCGATCGCGACGGGTGTGCCGCCTTTGTCGAGCTGGTTCACCCAGACACTCGAGAACGGCGCGAGCCAGACCTGGCCCTGCTGCGCCATCGTGTTGAGCTGCGTGGTGGACGTGTAGACGACAGCCTCGTTGGCCTGCTGAAGCCTCTTCAGTCCCGCGAGCCCGGCCTGCACGTTCATCTCGCTCCCACTCTCGAGCTTCGCGGCCAGCATCAGCATGTGCAGGCCCCACGTCGTGTTGATGTGCGGGATGGCGACGTGGCCCTTGTACTTCGGATCCCACAGCGCCTTCCAGCTCGTGGGCGGCGGCACGACCTTGTCGCGGTTGTACATGAGCACCGTTGCGCTGGACGTGAAGCCGGCGCCGGTATCGCCGGCGATCCTCGCCTCCTTGCGAAGATCGTTCAGGTTCGGCACGTCCGTCACCGTCATCCTCTCGACGAGGCCCTGGTTCGCCGCGTCCGTGGTGAGGATGTCGTCGAGCATAATGACGTCGAGCTGGGGGCTGTCCTTCTGCGCCTTGACCCGCGCGAGCGTCTCGGTCGACAGGCCGACGACGTAGTCCACCTTCACGTTCTGCGCCTTCTCGAACGGCTCGATGAGGTCGGCGCGGAGGTCGCGTTCCCAGGCGCCGCCGAACGAGGCGACGACGACGCGGCCGGTCTGCGCATCGACCGGCGCCGTCAGCGTCGCGACGGCCGCGAGCGCGCCGACGACGAGCGCGGTGACACCGGCGCGGAGCGATCGGATGGACATGATGACCTCCTCGACGGATGTTCGAACCGTGCGAGCATGGCGAGCGCCGAAAAGGTTGTCAAGGCGAGCTAAGATCTGCGGACGGAGGAATGACCCGTGGCCCACGATCCGATCATCGCGTTCATCGGCGTGCCGTACGACGGCGCCGCCACGCTCGGCTGGCCCGGCGCGCGGTACGCGCCCGCGGAGGTGCGCAAGCACCTCGCGTGGATGCGTAACCGCGTGCAGGACGGACGCATCTACTGGGTCGACGAGGACCGCGTCGTGCCGTTCGATCCCGCGCAGCTGCACGACGCGGGCGACGCCGCCGTCGTCCCGCACGACCTGATGGCCACCCTCGCCGCGGCGCGCGCGAAGATCGCGGACGAGACCCGCGCCGGACGCATTCCCGCCGTCGTCGGCGGGGACGACTCGATCCTCTTCCCGGCCGTCGCGGGCTTTCACGACGCGGTGGCCGGCACGGTGGCGATCGTCCACTTCGACGCGCACCTCGATCTCCTGGACGAGTCGCCGGCCCAGGGCCGTTACAGCCACTCCAGCGGGATGCGCCGCGCGCTGGAGCTGCCGCGCGTGGATCCGCGTCGGTGTGTGCAGGTCGGGACGCGCAGCTTCAATTTCCCGGCGTCGAAGCGCTTCATCGACGAGATCGGGCTTACCGAGGTGCCCGCGCGCATGGTGCGCCGCCGCGGGATCGAGTGGACGCGCGCGCGCATCGGCGAGGTCACGACAGGCGCCGATCACGTCTTCCTCACCGTTGACATCGACGTCCTCGATCCCGCGCACGCGCCGGGTGTCGGGTGGCACGAGCCCGGTGGTCTCACCAGCGGCGAACTCCTCGACCTCCTCGTCGCGCTCGCGCCGCAGGTCGGCGGCTTCGCCCTCAACGAGGTGAATCCGATGACAGACGCGGGCCCGAAGACGACGATCCTCGCCGCCAATCTCGTCTTCCAGTTCGCCGTCGCCGCCGCGGGGAGAAAGTCCTGATGACGACGGACCCATTTCTGGAAGCGGCGCGCCTCGGCGCGCGGAGCTCGACGTTGATCGACTACGAGGAGATCCCGCATTTGCCGCGCCTCAAGCGCCGCGCGCGCGAGTACGCGCTTGTCGATCTCGCGCACGCGGTCATGCTGGCGGAGGCCGGCATCGTCTCGCCCGAGCGCGGCGCCCGGCTGCTCACCGGGCTGCTCGACATCCTCGAGCGCGGGCTCGCCACGTTCCCGTGGGACCCGCGCGTGGGGTCGTACCTGCCGCAGGCGGAGCGCTATCTCGCCGAGCGCATCGGCGAGGACGTCGCCGGGCGACTGCAGACCGGGCGCAGCCGCAACGACCAGAGCGGCGCCGCGGAGCGCCTGTGGATGCGCGACGCGCTGCTTTCCGTGTTCGCCGACCTCCTCGCGGTCGAGCACGCGCTGCTGAACCTCGCGGCGAGGCACGCCGACACGCTCATGCCCGGCTACACGCATTCCCAGCACGCGCAGCCGACGACGTTCGGCCACGCGATGATGCGACACGCGGCCGTGCTCGAGCGCGATCTCCAGCGTCTCGCCGGCGCCTACGCGCGAACGAATCTATCGGCGCTCGGTGGGGCGGCGATGGCCGGCACGTCGTGGCCAGTGAACCGCCGGCGCGTCGCGGAGCTGCTCGGCCACGATGGCCTCGTCGTCAACTCGGCGGACGCCGGCGGCTTCGCACGTGACCATCTGGAGGAAGGCGTCGCCGTCCTCGCCTTGATGATGTCGGACCTCGGCCGGCTCGCGACCGATCTCTTCGTGTGGCACACGTGGGAATTCGGGTTCGTCGAGGTGGCCGACGCCCTCGCGGGGACGAGCAGCATCATGCCGCAGAAGAAGAACCCGCACGCCCTCGAACGCGTGAAGGCGCTGGCGGGCCAGGCGATCGGCTGGCTGCCGGGCATGATGGGGGCGCAGCGCACCGTGCTGTCCACGGACCTCGATTTTGCATTCGGCGACGATCCGCTGACGCCGGCGGCAGACGCGTGCACGGCCGCCCTGCGCCTGATGGCGGACGCGCTCACGTCACTCACCGTGCACCGCGACGTCATGGCGGAGACGGCCGGCGCGTTCTGGAGCACGACCAGCCACCTCGCCGACGAGCTCGTCCGCCGCTTCGATCTCCCGTTCCGGATGGCGCATCAGATCGTCGCGACGTTCGTGCGCGACTCGCTCACGGCGGGCCACACGCCGGCGAGCGTCGATCCCGCCGCGCTCGCCCGCGCCGCGCGCGACGCCGGTGTGGACGTGCGGCTGACGGCGGACGAGCTCAGAGCCGCGCTCGACGCACGACACTTCGTCGAGTCTCGGGCGAGCGAGGGCAGTCCGAATCCTCGCCACGTGCGCGCCCATGCGGCGCTCGTGGGCGCCGCCATGGAAGCGCACACGCGGTGGCACGCCGAGAAGTCCCAGCGCGCCGCGCGCGCCATCGAAACGCTCGTCGAGCGCGCGCGGGCGCTTGCGGGAGGCGCCGGATGACCGACACCGCGAAACTCGCGGCACGCGCGGCCGAGGCCGTGGACGACGGAGCGCTGGTGACGCTGCTCCAGCGCATGGTGCGGATCCGCAGCTATTCGGCAGGCGGTGAAGAGGCGCACATCGCGCGCTTCGTGCAGGACTGCTGCGCCGCGCTCGGACTCGAATCCACGCTGCAGGAAGCGCAGCCGGGTCGATTCAACGTCATCAGCCGCTGGCGCGGCACCGGCGGCGGCACCAGCCTCATGCTCAACGGGCACCTCGACACGAATCCCGCCGGCGCGGGCTGGAGACGCGATCCGCTCGGCGGCGACGTGGACGACGCCTTCATCTATGGGATCGGGGTGTCGAACATGAAGGCAGCGGACGCCGCGTACATCGCGGCGGTGCGCGCGGTGCGCGACGCGGGCATTCGTCTTCGCGGCGATGTCGTGCTCGCGCATGTCGTCGGCGAGCTCCAGGGCGGCGTCGGCACGGTCCACATGCTGCGGCAGGGGGTGCGCGCCGACCGCTTCGTCGTCGGCGAACCGACCGATCTGGCGCTCCTGCTCCTGCACGCGGGCTCGATGGAGCTCGAGCTGGTGACTCGCGGCGAGACGCGCCATCTCTCGAAGATGGAGGAAGGCGTGGACGCGATCGAGCACATGCTCCGTGTCGTCGCGCGGCTTAAGGCCATGACCTTCTCCGGGCCGGCGCGCGCGGACTACGAGAGTGTTCGCCGTCTCGCCATCGGCGTCATCCGCGGCGGCCTTGGGCCCGAGTTCCTCGACTGGCGCCCGTCGCTCCTCGCCGATCATTGCGCGATCCGTTTCGCGGTCCGCTACAGCCCCGGGCAGACGCAGGAGTCGATCCTCGCCGACGTGCGCCGCGAGATCGCCGCCTTGCGCGCGGCGGATGAGCGCCTCGACGCCGACGTGCATCCGAACCCGGCGCGCGCGCTGTTCATGGAGCCGTTCGAGGTGGCGGCCGATACGGACATCGTGCAGGCCGTGCGTCGCGCGCACGCCGAGGTCGCCGGCGCCGAACCGCTCGTCGGCGCCCCCGCGCCGTATCGTTACTACGGGACCGACGCCGCGCATCTCTCCCGCGCGGGCATGGTCGGGCTCGTCTACGGACCGGGCGGCCGATACAACACGATGCCGGACGAGCGCGTGGATCTCGTGGATCTGTTCAATGCCGCTCGCGTGTACGCGAGAACGATCGTGGAGGTGTGCTCGTGAGGACAACGTGTATTCGCCGTGCCGACTGGGCCATCGCGTGGGACGCCGCCGCAAAGCGGCACGCATATCTCAAAGACGCCGACGTCGCCTTCGCCGGAAACGTCCTGACCTTTGTCGGCCGCACCTATGCGGGGCCGGTTGACGAGACCATCGACGGGCGCGGCCTGATGGTGATGCCGGGCCTCATCGACGTGCACTCGCATCCGATGTGGGAAGCGGCGTATCGGGGCATCCGCGAGGAGCACGGCCTGCCCGAGATGTACATGTCGGGACTGTTCGAGCGCGCCCAGGCCTATTGGCCCGACGATGAGGGCAAGCTCGCATGCGGAGAGGCGGCATACTGCGAGCTCCTGCTTTCCGGCGTGACGACGCTCGCGGACCTGAGCCGGGTCATGCCCGGCTGGGTCGAGCTCGCCGCGAAGAGCGGCCTCCGCATGGTCCTCGCCCCGGGGTTCGCGTCGGCGCGCTGGGTGGTCCGGCGTTCCCATCTCCTCGAGTACGAGTGGAACGAGGACGCGGGTCGTCGCGGCATGGACGACGCACTCAAGCTCGTCGACACCCTCGCGACGCATCCGAGCGGTCGTCTTTCGGGCATGATCTCGCCGGCCCAGATCGACACGTGCAGCGAGGACTTGCTGCGCGACAGCATCGCCGCCGCGCGCGAGCGCTCGCTGCCCTTCACCATTCACTGCGCACAGGCTGTGAACGAGTTCTACGAGATCGTGCGCCGCCACGGCGTCACGCCTGTCCAGTGGGCGCATGGACTCGGGCTCTCGGGCCCCGGCACGATCCTCGGGCACGCGCTCTTCGTCGACGAGCACTCCTGGCTCCACTGGTGGTCGCGCAAGGACGTGGGAATTCTCGCCGACACGACCACGAGCGTCGCGCACTGCCCGACGCCATTCGCGCGCTACGGGCAGACGCTCGAGAGCTTCGGCAGATATCACCGCGCCGGCGTGAACTTCGGGATCGGCACCGACACCGTGCCGCAGAACATGCTCGAGGAGATGCGGTGGGCGACCGTCCTCGGTCGCATCGCCGCCGAGGACATTCGAAGTCTCGAACTGGCCGACGTGTTCCACGCGGCCACGGTCGGCGGAGCGACGGCCTTGCTGCGCGACGATATCGGGCGGCTCACGGCCGGCGCGAAGGCGGATTTCGTGCTAGTCGATCTGAAGAATCCGTGGATGATGCCGGCGCGGGATCCACTCCGGTCACTCGTGTTTCACGCGGCAGACCGCGCCGTGCGGGACGTCTACGTCGACGGGCGGCGGGTCGTGGCGAATGGTCGGGTCGTCACGCTCGACCACGCAGGCGCGCTCGAGCGCCTGACCGAGGCTCAACGCCGCATGGAGGCTCTCGTACCTCAGCGTGATGGACGACACCGAAGCTCGACGGAGATCACACCGCCTTCTTTACCGATGTCGTCGTGAGCGTGTCCCAAACGATCGGCAATGAACCCAAATTAAGCAATCTTCGAGTTGGAAGAACGGGAGAGTCGGGCGAACTGCCGACCGTCGACGAGCGCGTCCAGCATGGCTCCAAATCATGACTGACCAAGGGCATGTCATATACGCGCTGCTCCGCTGCGACCCACTCGACAATGTCATGGCCGTCTTCACCGAACTTGTTGTAGAGGTCACGCACTCCCTCCGACGGCGGCGTTCCACGCAGTCTCGCGAACGTCACCGCGTACCCGCGCTTCGCGAGATCTTGAAGCGTCGGGATGAAGAAGGCGTCCAGCGCGATGTCGTAGCCATCGGTCTCCGCGACGCACGGCGGTGTCGGCGATCCCGGCGGCAATGTGGGAACCCAAGTTCTCGTCTGGAGCCTCACACCATCGCGCACGGGAACGAACCGCTCCTGCTCGGTGATCTGATAGATTGGCGGCGATGCCGGAGAGGGTAGCGGGCCCTCGACCACTTCCGGTGTTCCGTGCCTGCTCCCTTGTCCGTCTCTGCGGCACCCGGAACGGTCGATAGTGTAAGCAGCACCGCAACGAGTGCAGTCGACCAGCCTAGCCGTATGCGAGCCATCATTTCACTTTTCCTCCGATCTGGAGGCAGCAGCCTTCGTGTACCGCGCGCGGCCGCAATCCTCGTCGTCGTCCTTGTCCTTATTTGTTGGCGCCGTCGTCATCTACGCCACGGAGTACGCGCCCGTCTTCGTGTTCACGGTCACGGGACTGCGGTAGAGCGGCGGGATGATCTGGGTGTTCGGCATCGTTTCGCGGATCGCGAGGCGCAGCGGTTCCGTAGCCATATCGGGCAACGCCGCGTTGAACGGCAACAGAATGATCTGATCGTGATGACAAGGCAGGAAGAGGTCTGGCGTGAAGAGGTTTACGAGCGACATCGTGACGGGGACCTGGAGGTCCGGAACGCCCTGCAAGGTATAAGACGCAATGGCGAGATCCGTGTTTCCGACTCTGCTCATGACGGTGGTTAATTGCGAAGTGATCGGCCCGCCGCTGTCTATCCAGACTAGCCGGTAGCCGCTGTCGAACGTGAATAGGTACGCGATCGTTCCTTGAGTGATGATCAGCGGATCGAACGACCCTCGGGCGAGCACCGCTTGAAACTCCGCGACCTCCGCAGTGGTGAACGGGTCCAGTGCCGCCGAGTACAGATCGAAGAGCGCCTGGGCGACGGTTTCACCTTTGCTGTTCGTCCGCGTTGGCGCCACGGCGTGGTGAGCCAGGATCGGCTCGACCGTGAAGCCATCGAAATGTAGCAACTCGCCACCGAGCCCTGTCACGGTCTGAAGCTGATTCGCCGGCGTCCCGACCGACGCCCCGTACCGTGTGGAAATCGGGGCACCGATGATCGTCGCGCCGGTGCGCGCGGCGATCGGCGGTGCGTCCGCGATGTGGTCGAAGTGTGCGTGGCCGATGAAGATCGCCTCGGTCTGGATGACTTGTTCGGGCGTGATTCCGACCGGCCTGGTGCGAGGCCCCCGGTCGAACCAGGCGTCCAGCAAATAGACCTTGCCTCGATGCACGAGCTCGTAACAGGAGCACCCGAGCCAGCGCAACGAGATGACATGCGGATTGGCGATCATCGGGCCACCGACGGCGGCCGGAACGAGACTAGTGTAGGCGTCGTTCGAGAACACCGCTTGCACGTTCGGCGGCGTCGCCTTCGCCGCCACGGCACTTCGCGGAAGCGCCGACGCCGCGGCAAAGAGTACGCCTCCACTGAGAGCTCCTGTGAGAAATCCACGCCGCGTAACGAGACCTTCGCCGCACTCGCCAAGAAACGCGACCGGTTCGGGCTGTTCCATATCTCTCTCTCCCTCTCTCGTTGGTAACCTGCCCCGATCTACGCGGTGGCCACTGCTCACGACAGCACCAAGACCACGCGGCGCCGCTCCCGGCCGGGTTTAGCGGTCGTCTTCGGCGTCCGACGTCGCGACGGCCCGATCACCTCCCTCCTTGTTCGCGATCACGAGGACGAAGACGAGGAAGCGCCCTGCCTTGCATGACGTGCGCCCCTGTTGTCTCAAGGTTCTGCGGATCGCGGGTTTTCGTTTTGCCACGCAGTACCACTCCACATCGCGATCGAGCCCCTCTAGGTCGGTTGAATCGTCCGCTTAGGCCGAGTGTCACGAAGTGCGGAGCTGCGCTGCGCGAGTTGCAGGCGGAGTGAACGGCCGGCGGCTTCGATGTGTCGACGCAGCCGATCCTGCACGGCATGCGCGTCGCGAGCATCGATCGCGGCCAAGATGGCCCGATGTTCTGAGACCGAGCGCTTTAGCTGGCCCGAAACGATCATCGGGGTGAGCGGCGGCCGCCCCGCCCACAACGTCTTCACGATCCGGACGAGGCGGCGCCACCCGCTGGCTTCATACAGCGTCCAGTGAAACGACTTGTTCAGCTCGACATACCGAGCGTGATCGCCGGCCCGCGCGGCAAT
>Ga0207684_10002282_pt1 | contig 19506 bp, 17 predicted proteins | sample KBSK5501metaG_FD_184342 | JGI IMG/M metagenome (GOLD analysis project Ga0207684, IMG submission 184342) | Corn, switchgrass and miscanthus rhizosphere microbial communities from Kellogg Biological Station, Michigan, USA - KBS K5-50-1 metaG... | ecosystem: Host-associated > Plants > Roots >...
GCGGGGACGTGGGGACGCGGAGGAAATCGGAGGGGGGGACGGGGAGACGGGGGGACGGGGGGACCGCAAGGCGCCGGAGAGCGTGGACGCGGGCGATCTGGACGCGGGGACGCGGGGACGCGGGGACGCGGCGAATTTGACAGACGTCGACATGGAGACTCGTGCTTCGCAGCGAAGCGCTGCTTCGCAGAATAGTACGCAGGAACGAGGGGACGCGGAGAGGGCGGAAGAAGAGGCGTTCCTGGCATCGGAGGAAGCCTTCGGTGGGTTGGCCGAAAAGTCCGCTCTCGGTGCGGGGGAACCCCAGGTTGCTCCCACGGTCGAGCGTGCGGCTCGCGAGGAGTCTCCCATCAACGAAGCCCCGGCGCCGGCGGTGGACCGGCGCAAGGCTCCGCGTGGTCCCCGGCCTTCACTGGAGGAGGAACGGGAGCCGGTCTTCCACGACGAGGGGGGCTATCGCATGCGCATGGAGCCCGCCGCTCTCGCGAAGTTACGCGAGTTGCCCGGAGCGAAGGGTAAGACGGATCGCGAGCTCGGCGAGGAATTCTTCAAGGGCCAGTCGGCCCGCCTGGTCGCGTCGATGGCCGGAGACGTCGAAACTCCCGCGGAGGTGCGTGTTGTGGTCGACCCCTATTCGCGGCAGGCATTCCTCGCCGTGGGGCGGACGATCCGGGGAATCGTGAGCTTTTAATGAGTCGACAGTCGACAGCTGACAGTCGACAGGGGCTCCGCTCTGAGCTGTCGACTGTGGACTGTGGACTGTCGACTTCTAAATGTCCGCGCTGAAGAGACGAGAGGAGCCCCGGACCAGATGCGCCTTGCGCTGATGAGAATCCAGCTCGACTGCAACCTCGCCTGGAGATGCGCCGGCGTCGGCGAGGTTCTCCGCCCACCCTTCCACCCGGAATCGGAGAAAGTCCTCGACCAGAGCCGGCTCTTCGCGCCCCTCGAACTCTGCTATCGCCCGGAGCCTGTCGATGTTGCCGCGATCGAGAACAAAAGTGTACCCGTCCTTCTCGCGGCGGTAAGACATGGGTCGGTTCATCGTCATGGCGGGGAATTTTAGCCGCAATGGCCTGTTTTTTGCGCGTTGAGGTACTCGCGTGAACCGATGCTTCGCCTTCGTTACATGGCTCCTGCTCGCGGCATCGGCCTCGGCTCAGCCGGCCGTCACCCCCCCTCAGCGAATTCGCAATCACTTCGATTCGGACGCGCACCTCGGGCCCCCGTCCTTCTTCGATTTCGTGGTGCTCGGAGCGCCGGGTGTCGCGGAATGGAAGGTCGTCGCCGGACGCAACCCGTTCTCTTCGCCCAATCAGGCGATGCAGGTCGTCCCGGAGCGCCCTGCCGATTCGATCGCGGCGGCCATTCGCCGCAACGCGGTGTTTCGGGACGGAGCCTGGTCCGTCGCGATCCTGCAAGCGCCGGGGCGGGGCGGCCTCGTCTTTCGAATGGCGGACGAAAAGAACTTCTGCGTTCTTCTCGTGAATCTCGTTACGGGGGATGCCCGGCTCATCGAGTACGAAAAGGCGAAACCGGTGGAGCTCGCATCGAGCCATGCCGCGGTCGATAACCCCTGGGGGCTTCTGTCGATCACCGCGCGGGGCCCCAAGATCACGGCGACCTGGGACGGGAAGACGCTGCTCGAAGCGACCGCGAGCCATCCCGTCGCCGGGAGCGCCGGCCTCGCCACGGCGGGCCCGGGAATCGTCGCGTTCGACGAGTTCATTCTGGATCCGAGTGACAAGTGACGAGTGACAAGTGACGAGCCGGAAAGCCGAAAGGCCTCCGGTCACTCGTCACTGGTCACTTGTCACTTCTGCTTGAAGTCCGCGGCGAACCGAAATTTCCCGCCTTCGACCTTCAAGATCACCGGCAGCTTGTCGGGATTCCGGTCCGCATCCATCGTGATGGCGCCGCAGATTCCGGGAAAGTCTCGGGTCGCCGCCAGCGCGTCCCGGAGCCGCTTCCCTTCCGTCGAACCGGCCCGGCGAATGGCGTCGGCGATCAAGCGAGCGGCGTCGTAAGAGAGGGCCGCGATCGAGTCCGGTGTCGCGCCGTGCGCCTTCTGGTAGGCGGCGACGAAGCGCTGCAGCTGCGGGGAGGGGTCGTCGGCGGAGTAGTGGTTGGAGAAGTAGGACCCTTCCACCGCCGCCCCCCCGATCTCCACGAGCTTGGGCGAATCCCAGCCGTCTGCCCCGAGGAGTATGGCGGATAGGCCGAGCCCCCTGGCCTGGCGCGCGATGAGACCCGCATCCGTGTAGTACCCGGGAATGAAGAGGACCTCGGGATGGCTCGTGCGAATCGCGGTGAGCTGCGCCGAGAAGTCGCTGTCGCCCTCGGTGTACTTGACCTCCGGGTCGATCCGTCCCCCTTCCTTCTCGAAGCTCTCGCGGAAAGCGTGAGCCAGGCCGACGCTGTAGTCGCTGCGTGCATCGACCAGAATCGCCGCCGTCTGTGCCTTGAGGTTCCTCCGCGAGAAGAGCGCCAACGCCTTCCCCTGATTGGGATCGATGAAGCACACCCGAAAGATGTAGTCCCCTTTCTTCGTCACCTCGATGTTGGTGGAGGTGGGGGACACCATCGGCACCTGATAGGTCTGCGCGATCGGAGCGGCGGCGAGGCTGCGCGACGAGGCCTGCTCTCCGATCAGAGCCACGACGTGGTTACGGGTGATGAGCTTCGAGACGGCCGAGGCCGCCTCCGCGGGCTCGTTGCGGTCGTCCTCGACGAGCAGCTCGATCTGCTTGCCGAGCACGCCTCCGGCGCGATTGATCTCCTCGAAAGCCATCCGGACCCCATTTCGCCCCGAGAGGGCGAACGTCGCCTGCGGGCCCGTCAAGGCCCCGAAGAAGCCGATCTGGATCCCCTGCGTTTCCGGGGCCTTCTCCCCGCCGCACGACAGGTTGGCCAGGATCAAAGCGGCGAGCAGGACAGCGGCGAAAGCGCGGCGCACGGGGGAATTGTAGCCGCGTCGGCCAATCTCTTCGCTGCTCCGTGTCCTTCCCAGCTACCGCGTCCCAGCCAGCTCGGGTACCATTCCGCGCTTCGGAGGACAAACGATGTCGCGCATTTCTCGCCTCGGGCGCTCGCAGGTCTCGGGCGCCGCCCGAGACTCCTTCGAGAGGAAGATCGCGGAGCGGGGAAGCATCCCCAACATGTACCGCATCTTCGCTCACCGGCCGTGGCTCCTCACCACGATGGACGCCCATTTCTCCGCGGTCATGGGCTCCGGCACCGTCCCCCTCCGCTTGAAGGAGATGCTGGCGCTTCAGACTTCGCTCGCCAACGCCTGCGGCTATGGAACGCACTCCCACACTCTTGCCGCGGAACGGACGGGCGCCACGAAGGAGCAGATCGCGGCGGTCCTTGATTTCGAGGGCGGTCCCTTCGAGAAGAATGAGAAGGCGGCCCTGCGGTTCGGGCTCGAGATGACCCGCCATGCGAACGAGATCTCGGAAGAAACCTTTCGCGAGCTTTCGGCATACTTCGACGAGGGAGAAGTCCTCGAGATTGCCGCCGTCGTCGGCCTCTTCAACTACTTCAACCGGGTCAACGAGGCTCTCGCAGTCGAGCCGACAGAGCCGGGGGAGGGAGTGGACTCCTAATTTCGAATTTCGAAATTCGAATTTCGAAATGAATGCGGTAGGCTATGCCGCTTCTCGAGGCTGAGAAAGGTACATGAGCTCCACCAAGACTTACGATCTCGTCATCATCGGCTCCGGGCCGGGAGGATACGTGGCGGCCGTCCGAGCCGCCCAGTTAGGGCTTTCGGTGCTGATCGTGGAGAAGGATTCGCGCCTGGGCGGGGTCTGCACGCTGCGCGGGTGCATTCCGACCAAGGCGCTTCTGCACACGGCCGACCTGCTCGAAGAGGCTCGACACGGCGCGGACGTCGGGGTCGCGGCGCGCGAGGTGAAGCTGGAGCTCCCCGCGGCGATGAAGCACAAGGAGAAAGTGGTCCGGCAGAGCTCCAACGGCGTCACGTACCTGATGAAGAAGAACCGGGTGGACGTCGCCAACGGCTTTGGCCGGATCGTGGGAGTGGGAAGAGTCGGGGTCACGCCGGCCGACGGCGCGGAAACGGTTTTCGCCACCAAGAACATCATCGTCGCGACGGGCTCCGACCCCCGGTCGTTGCCCGGCATGGAGATCGATCACAAGACGATCCTGTCCTCCGACTCCATTCTGGAAGTGACCGAGGTCCCCCGATCGCTGATCGTGATCGGGTCGGGAGCCGTAGGCGTGGAGTTTGCCTCGATGTTCGCGCGCTTCGGTTCGAAGGTTACGGTGATCGAGATCCTTCCTCGCATCGTTCCACTCGAAGACGAGGAGATTTCGCGCGAGCTGGCGGCGTCCTTCAAGCGGCAGGGGATCGCGGTCTACGTGGACTCGCGGGTCGAGCGGGTCACGAAGACCGACGCCGGAGTGGAGGTGCTGGCCCGCACGTCCGGGGGCAAGACGGAAACCTTCCGCGCGGAGAAAATCCTGCTGGCCGTCGGGCGCAAACCGCTCTCGGAAAAAATCGGTCTGGAAGGTATCGGTGTCGCGACCGACCGGGGTTACATCACGATCGATCCGATGATGCGGACGAACGTGCCCGGTATCTACGCGATCGGCGACGTCGTTCCGACACATTGGCTGGCGCACGTTGCCATGGCCGAGGGGGTCGTCGCCGTCGAGCACATGGCCGGCCGGGAAACGCGCCCGATCAACTACGACCAGGTGCCCGGATGCACCTACTGCGCCCCGGAAGTCGCATCGATCGGGCTGAGCGAGACGAAGGCGCGCGAGCGCGGCTACGACGTCCTGATCGGGAAATTCCCTTTCTCGGCGAACGGCAAGGCGCGCGTGATCAACGACACGTCGGGCTTCGTCAAGATCGTCGGAGAGAAAAAGTACGACGAGGTGCTCGGCGTCCACATCGTCGGACCGCACGCGACGGAATTGATCGCGGAGGCGGGGGCGGCCTTGAAGCTCGAGGTCACGTCCGAAGAGCTCGTGCGAACGATCCACGCCCATCCGACTCTCTCTGAGGCCATCCACGAAGCCTCGGAGGCCGTCGGAGGCCACGCCATTCACATCTGAGAGCGAGTTGTCAGTCTTCAGTGATCAGTTATCAGTTCTGAGATCTCGAGCCGTCTCGGGAGATATATCAGATCTGACATAAGACCCGGAACGGATGACTGACAACCGGGAACTGATGACTTCTATTGCGGCGCCTTCGGCGGGTCGCCGGTCTCCACCTTGGCCCGCGGGAGATCTCCCGGAGCAGCCTGAGTGACCGGAGCGGAGGGATAAGCGAAAGTGCGTCCCTCCTTGTAGTCGTTGGGCGAGTTGGGGTTGCCGATGTTCAATCCAGGGACTTGTCTCGAGTCCCACTCCGGCTTGTACGCACGGTCCGGATTGAAGAGCGCCGTTCCGTCTTTCGTCTCTCCCGGCGCTGGATTGCTCGTTGCCTTTGCGCCGGCCGCGGCGGTCCGTCTCGTGGCGCCCGCGCCTGCCTTTCCGGCCGCCGAGGCCGGTCCTCCGCCGCTTCCGGTGATCCCGATGTCCACCGCTGCCCCCGCGGCAAGCCCGCGCACGGGCCTCGATTCGGGCTTTGTGATCGCGACGTGAACGAGATCGGACCGGCGGATCGAGACGAGGGCTCCGTCGGGATAGCGATGGAAAGTGACGAGAGCTCCCGATTGCATCGGCGTGTCCTTCGACCAGACGGCGCCGCCGCCGGAAAGCTCGAGTCGATACAGATTCGCCGCGGCAGGCTGAGGCGTCGATGTGGCGGCGGCACCGGCCAGAAGGATCGCGCCGATGAGGAGCATGACAGGAATCATAACTCCGATTCGGAGGTTGAGATTCCTTCCAAGGCCGACCGCCGAAAAGGCTCTGACTCGGCTCTTGGCGAATGCGCACAACAGGTTACGAAGAGGACGGAGCCCAAGGCAGGGATGAAAGGCAGCTAGAATGGCAGGCTCGACATCTCGGCCGACGATTGCAATGAGCTCCGAAAAACAAACACCCGATCTCTCCGCTTTGAGGATCCACCGCGAGCCGGAAAAGCCCCGCGGGGGCCGGCTATGGCTTCTGCTCGCGGCGGTCGTCGTTGTCGCGGCGGGGGTCGCGGCGTTCTTTCTGCTCGGCCAGGGTCGATCCCTGGCGCCACGACTGGCATCGCGCAAGGTCGAGACCGTGACGGCTTCGATCGTGTCGGAGGGGCAGGCCACGACGATTCTGACGGCGACCGGCTACGTGGAAGCGGAGCGCAAGGCGGATCTTTCTCCCAAGATCACCTCGCGCATCACGGAGATGAACGTCACGGAAGGTTCCCGCGTCAAGAAGGGAGATGTGATCGCCAGGCTGGATCACACGGATATCGATGCGCAGCTCGCCGACGCCAAGGCCGCCTGGACGAACGCGAAAGCGGAGCTGGATCGGCAGAAGTCGCTTTACCAGCAAGGCCTCGCGCCCAAGTCCTCCCTGGACGCGGCGACCGCGGCCGAAGCTTCCATGCGGGCGAAGGTCGGGTTCGTGCGGGCGCAGATGGACTACACCGAAATCCGCGCGCCCTTCACGGGCGTCGTCACGGCCAAGCGTGCGTTCGTCGGGGAGGCTGTTTCTCCCTTCGGAGCTTCCCCTTCGGGCGGAGGCTCGGGGGGCGCGATCGCCACGCTCGTCGAGTTCTCGACCCTGTACGTCGGCGCCGACGTCAATGAGTCGAACCTGGCCAAGCTCTCCCCGAATCAGCCTGCCGAGATCACGCTCGACGCCGTGCCGGACCACACGTATCACGGGTCGCTCAAGCAGATCGTGCCTTCGGCGGACCGTCAGAAAGGAACCGTTCGCGTCAAGGTCGCGTTTGCCGACGCCGATGAGAGAATCCTGCCGGACCTGTCGGCCCGGGTCGCGTTCACGACGCAGGCGACCGCGGGGAAGGCCTCGCGCCCGCGCGTGCTGGTGCCCAAGGCGGCGGTGGTGGCCCGCAACGGCCAGTCGGGAGTCTTCCAGTTGATCGAGGGACGCGCGAAGTGGGTATCCGTGGAGGCGGGGGGAGACGTGCAGGGACAAATCGAGATCACGAAAGGTCTCCAGGGGGGAGAGAAGTTGATCGTGGCTCCGCCCGGCACGTCGATCCAGGACGGCGAGCGAGTGAAAATCGAAGGGGAGAACAGTTGACAAACGGCGATCCGCTGATCCAGATCGACCACGTCGTCAAGGTCTACCGGCGCGACGCGCTCGAGATTCCGGTCTTGAACGACGTCAATCTGAAGGTGCCGGCGGCCGAATTCGTCGCGCTCATGGGGCCCTCGGGCTCGGGAAAAACGACGCTGTTGAACCTGATTGCCGGCATCGACCAGCCCACGCGCGGCCGCATCGTCATCGGCGGCCGCGACATCTCGCAGATCTCCCAGACGGAGCTCGCGCGCTGGCGTTCCCGAACGGTCGGCTTCATCTTTCAGCTCTACAACCTGCTTCCCGTCCTGACCGCGTTCGAGAACGTGGAGCTGCCGCTCCTGCTGACGAAGCTCTCGAAGAAAGAACGGCGCCAGCACGTGGAGACGGCGTTGTCGATCGTGAGCCTGACGGACCGCATGGATCACTATCCGCGACAGCTCTCGGGCGGGCAGGAGCAGCGGGTCGCGATCGCGCGCGCCATCGTGTCGGACCCCGCCATCCTCGTCGCGGACGAGCCGACCGGGGATCTGGACGCGAAGTCCGCTGACGAGATTCTGGAGCTCCTGAACCGACTGAACCGGGAGTTCCACAAGACGATCGTGATGGTGACCCACGATCCGAAGGCGGCCGGCCGGGCGCACCGGATGGTCCATCTGGACAAAGGGGTCCTTCATGCGGAGGAGCTGACCGGGACGGGCACGTTGAAGAGGGTGTGACCGCGTGAAGTTCTTCCACCTGATCTGGCGCAACGTTTTCCGCAAGAAGCTGCGGACGATCCTGACCACGGGCTCGATCGTGCTCGTGCTGGTGTTGATCGTCGTGCTGGTCTCGCTTCTGCAGGCCATGGAGGCGGACCCTTCCGGCGGCAATGGCTCCAACCGGCTCGTCGTCCAGCACGCGACGGGACTGGGAAACTTCCTGACGCTCTCCCAGAGGCAGCGCATCGAGCAGATTCCGGGTATCGCGGCCCTGACCCCGGAGGTCTGGTTCGGCGGCGTCTACAAGGACGACCGCCCGGAGAACTTCTTCGGTCAGCTGTCCTGCGATCCCGAGATCTTTTTTCGGGTGTTCGACGACGCGACGATCGATCCCAAAATCGAGAAGACCTTTCGCGAAAATCGCAACTCCTTCGTGGCCGGCCAGAAACTCGCCGAGAAATTTCACTGGAAGCCGGGTCAGCACATCATCCTGAAGGGGACCTACATCCCGATCACGCTCGATCTGGTCTATGCCGGCAGCTACCGCGCCGGAGACGAGTCGAACATCTTTTTCTCCAACGAGGTTCTGAACCAGTCCAAGTGGGCAGGCGCGAACAAGTTCACCGGCATTTACTACCTGAAGGTCGGGAACCGCGAAGACATCCCGCGCGTCGTGACGGCGATCGACAAGACGTTCGAGAACAGCGACGCGCCCACCAAGACGATGACCGAGAAGCAGTTCCAGCTTCAGTTCATGGAAATGATGGGCAACGTCAAGGGGCTGATCCGGATCATCTCCCTCGTCATTCTCTTTGCGGTCACGCTGATCGTCGCCAACACCGTGGCCATGTCGGCCCGCGAGCGCGTTACGGAGATCGCCGTGATGCGGACGCTCGGATACCGGCGCAGCCACATCCTCTCCTTCATCCTTTCGGAGTCGGTCGTCATGGCGCTGCTCGGCGGAGTTCTCGGCGTGCTTCTGGCGAAATACTTCTTCATTCCGGGAATGGTCAAGGGAATGGAGACGTCGCCCATGGCCCCGTTTCTCTTGAACTTCAAGGTGACGATCCCGACCCTGGCCGCGGCTTTCGGCGTGTCCGTCGGTGTCGGCGTGCTGGCCGGATTCGTGCCCGCGATCCGTTCGTCGCAGGTGCGGATCGTCGATGGGTTGAGGCAAGTTGTTTGAGGAGTTATCAGTTATCAGTTTTCAGTTATCAGTTTCGAAACCGGAGTCGGGCAACTCAGAACTGAAAACTGAAATCTGAGAACTGAAAACTGCTATGGCAATACCCCTGAAATACAACTTGAGGAATCTGGCCGTCCGAAAGGTCTCCACCGGCATGACGGTGCTCGTCGTCGGTCTCGTGGTCACGGTCTTTCTGTTCGTCCTCGCGCTGTGGCAAGGGGTCGAGAGGACGCTTTCCGTCACGGCATCCACGCGCAACGTGCTTGCCATGCGGGTGGGAGCCCAGGCGGAGATGCAGAGCGTCGTGACGCGGGATCAATCCGAAATGATTCAGGCGCTGCCGGGGATCGAGCGCAATTCCCGGGGAGAGCCGATGGCCTCGCCGGAGCTGCTGATCCTGATCAATCTCCTGCGCGCCGACGGGAAAACCACGAACGTCCTGGTTCGGGGTCTGGCGCCGGTGGGTCTGGAGATGCGGCCGGTCCGGATGACGGAAGGCCGCATGTTCAATGGCGGCACGAACGAGGTCGTCGTTTCCAAGAACCTCGGTCACCGCTTCGCGAGCATGAAGATCGGCGACACGATCAAGACCGGGGCCTACCGGTGGGTGGTCGTGGGTTACTTCGACGCGGCCGGTTCGGCGTACGAGTCGGAGATCTGGACGGACGTCAAGGACCTCCAGGCTCAGTCGAAACGGCCGATCCTCTCCTCGGTTTTCGTCCGCACGCCCGATTCCGCGTCCGCGCAGCGCTTCATACAGACGATCGCGGGAGACCAGCGGCTGAAACTGGAAGGCAAGACGGAGAAGAAATACTACGAAGAGCAGATGGTAACGGGAGCTCCTTTGAAGGTGCTCGCGATTCTGGTCGGAGTCTTCACAGCGGTCGGGGCGGCCTTTGGCGCGATGAACACGATGTACGCGCAGGTGTCCGCCCGCACCCGCGAGATCGGAACGTTGCGGGCGATCGGCTTCACGAAGGGAGCCGTCCTTTCCTCCTTTCTCCTCGAGGGCGCGCTCCTCTGCCTGATCGGGGGAGTTCTGGGCACCCTCGTGGCCTTCGTGGCGTTCAACCTGATCCTGACGCGTCCGACAGGGACCATGAACTTTCGGACCTTCTCCGAGGTCCTGTTCAACTTCCGACTGACTCCTCCGCTCGTGGCGGCAGGAATGGTCTTCTCCCTCGGTATGGGACTCTTCGGCGGCTTCTTTCCCGCGTGGCGGGCCGCGCGGCTCAAGATCGTGACGGCGTTGAGAGAGGTGTAGCCGACTGAGGACTGAGGACTCAGGAGACCCAGGCTGGAATGTCGCTCTTCGACTGAAGCCGTTTGAGTCCTCAGTCCTCGGTCCTCAGTCCTCAGTCGGGGATCCGCACGGCGTCCACTCCTACCGGGTGCACTCTTCTCTTCCCGTTCACGTCGTCGACGATCTTTCCCCACGGCACATCCGGATCGTGCACGAAGACGCAGAGCCAGCCCTCGCGAGCGGCCTGGTCGGTCAGACGCTTCTTGTTCTCGATGAGATCGACCGGATACAGATCGAAGGCCATCATCCAGGCCACGGGCACGTGGGCGGAGGTGGGGAGCGCGTCGGAAAAGAAGAAGGCGGTCTCGCCCTCGGAGTCGATCCGAACGGCGTGCATCCCTTCGTTGTGCCCCCGCACGGGAACGACCGTCAGCCCAGGACGGATCTCTTTTTCTCCCGCGACCGCGGCGAGACGTCCGGCGAGCGCGAGCGGCTCCCAGTTCTCGGAGCGGTAGGAGGCACGGTCCCGCTCGTGAGGCGCCCGCGCGTGATCGAGCTCCGCCTCCTGCACGTAGACCGCCGCGTTGGAGAACGCCGCGACTGTGCGGCCGTCCCGGGTGGTCGTGGCGGCGCCGCAATGGTCCCAGTGCAGATGGGAGAGGATCAACGCGTCGACGTCTTCCGGCGCGACTCCATGACGAGCGAGCGAACGGGGGAGACTCGCCGAAGAATCCACCTGATACATCTCTCGGGACTTCTCGTCCCACTTCTCGCCGAGCCCGGCATCCACGACAGCGACGAAGTCCGGTCCCTTGACGAGCAGACAGTTCGTGGCGACGGCAATCCGGTTGCGTTCGTCGGGCCGGGCTTTCTTCTCCCAGAGCACCTTCGGAACGACGCCGAACATAGCGCCGCCGTCCAACCGGAAGGTCGCGTCGGGGACGATCTGGAGCTCCAGCTTGCCGAGTCGCATTTCGCGAATCTTAGCCCTGGGCAAGTCGGCTGTTGACCGTTGACTGTTGACTGTCGACCGACTCTTCCATCTTCCGAGCGGGCACATAATGTCCTCTCTGGAAATGAGGAGTCGATCATGTCCGTCGAACTGATCCATCCGATCGCGCGGCGCTGGCTCGAGGACGCGAGGACAGACCCGGAGGCGTTCTGGGACAAGGCCGCGCAGGCGATCCCCTGGTTCCAGAAGTGGGACCGCGCCTTCGAGTGGACGCCACCGACCTTCCGCTGGTTCTCGGGGGGAAAGACGAATCTGGCCTGGAACGCGCTGGACCATCATGTCGAGGCCGGCCGCGGCGGGCACGCGGCGCTCGTGGCGGTCAACGAAAGAGGGGAGCGCCGCGTCTTCACCTACGCGCAGCTGCTGCATGAGGTGGAACGGGTCGCCGCGGCCCTGCGCGGGATGGGGATCCAGAAAGGCGACCGTCTGACGATCTACATGCCGACGATGCCCGAAGCGATCATCGCGATGCTCGCCACCGTCCGGATCGGCGCCATTCACGTCGCCGTGTTCGCGGGCTTCGGGGCGGGAGCGCTGGGCGATCGCATCGCCGCCTCCGGGTCGCGGCTGGTCCTGACAGCGGAGATCACTTTCCGAAAGGGAAAGGACGTCCGGTTGAAGGAAATCGTGGATGCGGCCCTGCAGAACACCGCCACTTCCGTCGAGCACGTGGTCGTTCTGCGCCGCGGCGCTTCGGCCTGTCCCATGAAGCCGGAGCGCGACATCGGCTGGGAAGAGTTTCTCGCGCGCGGGCAAGGCCAGAGCGGCAAACACATTCCCATGGAATCCAACGAGCCCGCCTTCATCCTCGCGACCTCCGGTACGACGGCGCGGCCCAAGCTCGCCGTGCACACACACGGCGGCTATCAGGTCCACATCGTCTGCATGGCGAAATGGTGCTTCGGCCTCGAGCCGAAGGACGTCTGGTGGTCGACGTCCGACATCGGCTGGGTCGTCGGGCACAGCTACATCGTTTACGCGCCGCTGGTCGTGGGCTGCACGACTCTCGCCTACGAGGGGGCGATCGATCACCCCGCTCCCGACACGCTCTGGAAAGTCTGCGAAGAGTTCGGCGTGACCGGCATCTTCACTTCTCCGACCGCTGTGCGGCTTCTGATGCGTTATGGGGAGGAGCACGCGCGGGGCAGCGATCTCTCCGCGCTCGAGCGGGTCTTTTCGGCCGGAGAAGTCCTGAACGCACCCGCCTGGGAGTGGCTGCAGAAGAAGGTCCTGAAGGACCGGGTCCCGGTGATCGATCACATGTGGCAGACCGAGACGGGCGGCCCGATCTTCGGCAACCCGTACGGTCTCGGAATGCTGCCGATCAAGCCGGGTTCCTCGGGAATTCCGCTGCCGGGGATCGAGCCCGAAGTGGTGACTCCGGAAGGCCAGCCCTGCGCGCCCGGTGAAAAAGGAATCATGGTCTTGAAGCGCCCGTTCCCGGGCTTGACGCCCACGCTCTGGGGAGAGCCGGAGCGCTACGGCCGCGACTACTGGCAGTGGGACCGCCTGCCCGGCGTCTACTACACGGGGGACTCCGCACACATCGATGAGGACGGCTACGTCTGGTTTGCCGGGCGCGCCGACGAGATCCTCAACATCGCGGGCCATCGCATCGGCACGATCGAAGTCGAGACCGCGTGCCTGAAGCACCCGGCCGTCGCCGAGGCGGGTGTGACCGGACGGCCCGACGAGCTCCGAAGCGAGGTCATCTCGGCCTTCGTCGTGCTGAAGCAGGGCCACAAGCCCTCGCCGGAGCTCAAAGCCGAGGTTCTCGAAACAATCCGGCGCGAGCTCGGGCCGGTCGCCGTCGTCGGCGATCTGAACTTCGTCAACACGCTCCCCAAGACTCGAAGCGGCAAGATCATGCGCCGGGTCTTGAAAGCGGTGACACTCGGCAAGGAGCCGGGAGACATCACGACGATCGAGGATGAAGGCTCCGTGGAGGATGCTCGCCATGCGTGGGAGGAGATGAGAGCGCAGCTCCGCCCTTCTCCCAGGTCCTGATGTGGCGACAGTCTGGATAAAGCCCTCCCGGGCTCCAAACTGTCGACTGTCGACTGTCGACTGTTGACTCGACTCCACTCCCGTGCTCCTCCACTTCTACGGCACCAAGGGCTATGTCGAAGAGGAGTCCCCGGCCCACAAGGGCCACTCCGCGTTCGTGCTCGAGTCTGGCGGGTTCCGTCTCCTCTGCGACTTCGGGCAGAACCGAAAAGGATTGCTCGACCAGATCGCGCCCGACGCCATCTTCGTCTCTCACGCTCATCCCGACCACGCCTGGGGCCTGGAGCAGGGAACAGAGCTGCCCTTCCACGCGTCGGCGATCACGCACGACCTGACGAAAGACTTTCCGATTCCCCGGCGGGTCATCCTGGAGCCGGGAAAGGCGATGAAGGTCGGGCCGTGGCGGGTCACCGCTTACCCGGTCGTCCACTCCGTGCGGTGCCCGTGCGTGGCGGCGCGCATCGAGACGCCGGAAGGCGTGGTCGTCTATTCGGGAGACATCGTCAGCTTCGATCAGCCGGCGGAGGCTCTCACGGGCGCCCGCCTTTACATCGGCGACGGGTCGACGCTGACGGGCTCGCTCGTGCGCCGCCACCCGAGCGGCGTCCTGATGGGACACACGACCGTGCGAGCGCAACTGGGCTGGCTCGACAAGCACGGTGTGCCTCGAGCCGTCTTCTCCCATTTCGGCAAGGCACCCATCGAGATGGGGGACGAGGCCCTCCGTCAAAAGCTCGCCGAGCTCGCCGCCGCCAAGGCCCCGCGGTGTGAGGTCTCCGCCGCGCGCGACGGCCTGCGGCTCGAGATCGCGTGACGTGACCGGCGCGGGCGGTGAGAGCTAGCGCCTGGCCGCGGTGAGCTCAGGCGCGTGCCTGGCAGGAATCTCGGCAGGAGTCCGTCTCGACTCGGCCAGCTGCGGATAGCGCCGAAGAAGTGTCCGGATCGCGTCGTCGATCGCCTGGGTATCGGTCGCCCGGGTCTCCAGTTCGGGGGCGAGGGGAGAAGCCAGCGGGACCCGTACGGAAAGGGCGCTCGTGGGCGGTCCCGCATACTGTCCCGCGATCAAGGGGTCGGGTCGATGGACGACAGAGAAAGGGATCGAGCAGGGAAACGCATCCCGGCAGCGCGAGAGAGGCACGAACTGACCCGCCGCCGTCCCCGAGACGAAGACGGCGGCCGCGGCGAGCAGGAGGATCCGATCGATCCGAGCGCGTCTCATCCTTTGCTGCTCCCGTCGGGACAGGGACGAGTTGCGATGGATCTCACTTGCGAAAAGTTTCACAGGTCACCTCCGAACCTCACCGGCGATCGTCATTGGCCGGGTCCCCGCGGAACCGGGTAGCCGTTGGGCCCCACCGCGGGCGGCGTCGAGCCAGGCGCTCCCGGCGGAGAGAGGATCGGCGTTCCGTTCGGGCCAATTACCGGCTGCTGGGAACCCGGCGCGCCCGAGGGACCCATGACCGGCGTTCCGTTGGGTCCAATCGTGAGGGGCTGCGAGCCTGGTGTCGCCGGAAAACCGTTGGGTGCGAACGGCGACTCAGCCGTCGGGGGCCGGCCCGATTGCGCCCTCGCAAGATCGCCGCCGGTGGGTGTCAAAGCGATCGGAGCGATCGGATTGCCGCGCGCGTTCGGCGCGTTGTAGAAGCCTCCACCATAGCTCGGCATCCGCGGATCGTAGACACCGCCGGGAATCGTCGCGCTGCCAGGCGCGGGAGCCGCGGCCGTTGGGTATGCCGGGGAAGGCTGTCCTTCCCCCGTCGGCCCGAGAATGATGAGGTCGCCGGGGTTCAGCACGGAGATCGTCGGAGCCTCGTTCACGCTCGTTGCCAGCGCGGCGTTGACTGCGAAGAGGAACTCGATCGGCAGCGAGGTCACAACCCCGCGCGGATACGGGTGGTAGAGCAGAACGCTCCCGGAGCGAACAGGGCGGTCCTTGGCGAGAATCTGCCTGCCGTCCCGCAGAGTGATTCGATAAGGGGCGGTCGCAGCCGCCAGCGCGGTCGCGGCAGCCAGGAGCAAAGAGCAAACGATGAGCATGAGGCGTTTCATGGCCTAACCTCCACTGAATAGGGATGCAGGATTCGCGCCCATTCGCGGGCACGCGATAACAAGTTAAATATTGTTGTCACCGAACGGGGTCAGGGACCGCCGCGGAGGGGAACGGGGATGGGCGAGGAAGCGTCGATCGGCGGGGAGGCGTTGATCAGATCTGCGATCGCGAGTGCGCCGGGGCCGTCTGGCCCGCAGGCGCGACGTGGCGACCGAGCGGGATCTCTCCCGCTTCGACCACGTTGGCCCGGTGTGCTTCCCTCGTGCGCTTCAGGAAGGCCAGGAATGCCCCGCCCATCATGACGTAGAAGCCTGCCCAGACGAGCACGATGAGGGGTTTTTGCGTCACGTCCACCGAGAGCGACTCCGTCGTGGCGGCCTGATACTCCGCAGCGGGATCCTTCGAGATGCCGCGCATCCAGAGCACGACCGCGCCGTCGTTGGGAGAGACCGCTTCCACACGCATCTTCGAGCCTGCCGCGCCGGGGATTTCCGCTTCCTGGGCCTCGGTGGGACGGCCGTCCATATGGAACACGTAGCGCAGCGTCACGTCGTGCTTGGAGCCGTCGGGAGGCGTGATGGTCACGACCGTCAAGACCAGCACCTTCTTCTCTCCCTGCATCATCGCCGAGCGATCCGCGTTGAAGTCGCGGAAGGTAAAACCGATTCCCTCGATCGACTGAGTCGTCCCTTTGGAAAGGCGGACGAAGCGGCCGACCTGCTCCGGCTGGCCGGGATCGTACGACTGAGGAGCCATGTAGAAATCCGAGATGGTCGCGTGCTCGATCGCCGGATTGGCCATCATCTGCCCGGTCCGGCTGTTGACGTACATCTTCGGATAGGCGTAGTAGGTCTTCCCCTTCGCCGTCTCGACCTTGACCTCCATCGCCTGCTTGCGCGTGGCCGTGCCGGGGATGACACGGAGGAATGTCAGAGTCGATCCCGCGACCTTCACCGGCTGATTGGTCGGGAGCGTCACGCGCTTGGAGCGCGCGTAGACGCCCGAGACGACGATGCCGGCCAGCATGATGCCGACCCCGACGTGGGCGAGATAGCCGCCCGCGCCCCCGAACTTGCCGTTCTTCGCCTTGCGCAGCACGGCGCGCAGGTTCATGTCCGCCGCAAACGCCGCCGCGAAGATCAGGATCGCCGGCATGACCTGGCGGGCCCCCAGGAGGATCGAGACGAGGACGATCACCGCCGCGACGGCCAGGGATCGGCGGCTGCTCTGGAAGAGCTCGCGCACGCTGACGCCTTTCAGGAGGACGAACGGCACCAGACCCGAGAGCAGGACGAGGAGGAACCCGGCGGGCGTCGTCGTGCGGCTATAGAAGCCGTTCATCACCTGCGAGGGGTTGCCGGTCACACGTGTGAGCAGCGGCGCGGACGTGCCGAGCAGAATCACGAAGGACAGCGCGCAGAAGACCGCGATTCCCAGGATGAACAGGACGCTGCGCGACAAGACCGCCGGCTCCTCGCTCTCCATTGACGGGATCGACCGCCAGCGCCACGCGATCATCACCACGGACAGCAGCACGAAACCGAGCAGGATCCCGACGAGCCACCCGGTGATCCCCAGATCCACGAAGGAGTGGACCGAAAAGTCCGCGAGGATGCCCGAACGGGTCAGAAAAGTTCCATAGAGGATCGTCGCGAACGCCAGGCATGCCAGGATCAGGTTGACGCGCCGGTGGCGCTTCTGCGATCGCTGAAGGAAGAGCCCATGCACCAGCGCCGCCGTGCAGAGCCACGGGACGAGGCTCGTGTTCTCGACGGGGTCCCAACCCCAGTAGCCTCCCCAGCCGAGCGTCTTGTAGGCCCAGTACCCCCCCATGAGAATCGCTGTTCCGAGCGTCAGGAAGGTAAAGAGCGCCCAAGGAATGACGCGCACGGCCCACCCGTCCCATCGCTTCTTCCAGAGAGCGCCGATCGCGAACGCGAACGGAACGGAAAGAGAGGCGAAACCGGAGAACATGACCGGCGGATGGATGACCATCCACGGATCCTGCAACAGCGGATTCAATCCGACCCCGTCCTCGGGCACGGGCGGCGGGAGCAGCTTGAAGGGACTCTGCTTGCACAGGATCGCGACGAGCCCCAGGAACGTCGCGAGGTACACGATCATGACCGGCGCTTCCTGCTCCCGCGCGCTGCGGTAGACCCAGAGGCCGATCAGGGCTCCACAGAAGCACCAGAGCAGGAAGGATCCCTCCTGGCCCGCCCAGAAGGTGGAGATCAGAAAATGCAGCGGCAGGTCGCGGCTCGAGTAGGCGTTGACGTAGGAAACGTCGAAGCGGTGCTGGAGCAGCAAAGCCATCAGCACGCCGGCGGCCGCCACGATGCAGGTCGCAAACGCGTTGTAGCTGCTGCGGGCGAGCGGGATCAGATCCGTGCGGCCGCGATCCACGCGAACATAGACGACGAGAGAGACAAGACCCGCCGCAAGCGCGCCCCAGAGGGCGGCAACGCCGGGCCAGAAATAGGAAGTCGTCAACTGCGCGAGCCTGAAGGTCCGGGCTTGGACGAGTAACTCTTCTCCACCTCGGCTCCCTGATACTTCGACGGACACTTCACCAGGAGCTTCTCCGCCTCGATTCGGCCCTCATGGTACGGACCAATCGCGACGATCGAGATCGCATCCTTGAAATTGCCCGGCTTCACGCCCCGATACACGACGGGGATCCGTCCCCCCTTCTCGTCCAGCAGCTCGAAGGAGAGCTCCTGCTTGGCCGTGTCGTAGCGGTCGCTCTGTTTGTCCAGCGCGCCCATGACCTGCACCACCCGGCGCGCGTGCCGCGCCTCCTCGAAGCTGACGTACGGCGTCAGCGTCTTCTGAAAGGCCGTCACTCCCAGCCCGACGAAACCCAGCGCGAGCGCGGCGGCGATCCAGTATCCTTTTTTCATCTTCCCCCTTCTTTCTCGGCGATCCGACGATCGATCCGCCAGAGGTAGAAGAAGAGCCCCACCCAGATCACCACGTTGACCGAGGCGAGAAAGAAGAGGCTGTTCATAACCACATTGTTTTCCGCACGACCCTAGGAAAGCAACCCTGGAGGCTCCGGCCTTGATCCAAATGCATTATGACGTTTGCTCGAGCTCCAAACCCCAGAAGTTCCCCAGGCCCAAGCCCTTCCTGAAACTTATGGGCTTGACGGATGCCCATGTGTAGTGTAAACGCATCAGACAGGTTCTCTTCCCGGGCTTCGAGCTCCTTTCAACTGGCGATTCATCCGCTTCAAGGGTGGGGGGTAGCGATGCTCCAGAAGGGTCGCGGGACCGGAACGTTCCCGAAAAAGGGTCTTCTCTTCTCTCTCCTGGGCGCCGCGGCGCTCGTCCCTCTGATCGCCGGCGCCTCCTCGCAGACGACGGACGGCCGCCGGGTCGAGGTTGCCTCGGCACAAAAGGCGGCGCCCGCGCCGGAACCGACGAAGAGGCCCCGCACCGCCGAGCAGATCGTGGGCGGCAAGTGCCTCCAGTGCCACCGGGCGGTCGTGGAGTCCTTCGTCAACGAGGTGCACGGCAAGGCCGCGCACTTCGGTTCGGGCACCTACGACATGTCGACGTGCGAAAGCTGTCACGGAGACGGCACCAAGCACAACGACTCGACGCTCGCCGCGGACATCCTCAATCCCCCCAAGATGAAGCCCGAAGAAGTGAACAGAATGTGCCTGACGTGTCACTCCAAGGAGCACACCAGGCTGTCCTTCGCTGCGAGCGAGCACGACCGGAAGGGGATGAGCTGCATCTCCTGCCACAGCACACACCACGCGCAATCGCCGGTCAAGGAGCTCGTGAAGACGACCGAGGGAGAGCTCTGCACGAGCTGCCACATTCAAATTCGTAAGGCGTACTACCAGCGGTCGACGCATCTTTTCCGGACCGATCAGCAAAACGAGAAGATCAGCTGCGCCTCCTGCCACAACCCGCATGGCGGCGAGCGCGAAAAGCTGCTCGTCGGCGTGTCTTCGAATTCGGAGTGCTACACGTGCCACGCCGAGCGCCGCGCTCCGATGCTGTGGGAGCACCCGCCCGTCCGGGAGAACTGTTTGAACTGCCACGTCGCGCACGGGTCGAACAACTTGAGCCTGATGAGGGCCAGAGCCTCGCAGCTTTGCCAGACGTGCCACATGCACATGTT
>Ga0207684_10002283_pt1 | contig 19506 bp, 17 predicted proteins | sample KBSK5501metaG_FD_184342 | JGI IMG/M metagenome (GOLD analysis project Ga0207684, IMG submission 184342) | Corn, switchgrass and miscanthus rhizosphere microbial communities from Kellogg Biological Station, Michigan, USA - KBS K5-50-1 metaG... | ecosystem: Host-associated > Plants > Roots >...
CATGTTCGCGCTGGAATCGGCGCTGGACGAGCTGGCGGTGGCAGCTGGGCTTGACCCCATCGAGCTGCGCCTGCGCAATGAACCAGAGTCCGACCCCGGGACTGGCCGTCCCTTCAGCAGCCGTGGTCTGGTCGCCTGCCTGCGTGAAGGCGCCGAGCGCTTCGGCTGGCAGCCGCGCGACCCGCGGCCGCGGGCGCGTTCGGAGGGCAGATGGCTCGTCGGGACGGGCGTCGCCGCCTCGACCTATCCAACGCGGCGCAGCTCATCGTCCGCTCTCGCGCGGGTGGACGGTGCGGGACACTATACGGTCCTCATCGCTGCCTCAGACATCGGGACCGGCGCGCGGACGGTGCTCACCCAGATCGCCGCCGATGCGCTCGACGTGCCGATGGAGCGCGTGCAGCTGGAGATCGGCGACAGCTCGTTCCCACGCGCGCGCATCGCCGGTGGCTCGATGGGAACCGCCTCCTGGGGGACGGCGATCGTGGAGGCGGCTGGCAACTTGCGCGCACGATTGCGCGACGAATTCGGCGGCGTCGTGCCGCCCGAGGGACTCGAAGCGCCCGGTGAAGCCGGCGACAATCCCGAAGCGCAGCGGTTTTCCATGCACGCCTTCGGGGCGCAGTTCGCCGCAGTGCGCGTCAACATGGACACCGGCGAGGTCCGCGTGCCCCGCCTGCTCGGCGTCTTCGCCGTCGGGCGTATCATGAATGCCAAGACCGCCCGCTCGCAGCTCCTCGGCGGGATGACGATGGGGCTCTCGATGGCGCTGCACGAGGCAAGCGTGCTGGACCCGCGCTTCGGCGACTTCGTGAACCACGACTTCGCCGAGTATCACATTGCCACCAACGCCGATGTCGGCACCGTCGATGTCTCCTGGATCGACGAAGACGATCCATACGTGAATCCTATGGGCGCAAAAGGCATCGGCGAGATCGGCATCGTGGGCACCGCCGCCGCCATCGCCAACGCCGTCTATCACGCGACGGGCGTGCGCGTCCGTGACCTGCCGATCACGCTTGACAAGCTGCTGTCCTGAGGCTGCGATCAGCCGGTGTCTTCAACATCCGCCAGTAGAAAGGCCCCTGCATGTCTTCCTCCACTGCCGTTCCGCCGCTGCCGCTGCAGGGCATTCACGTGCTGGACCTCACGCGCCTGTTGCCGGGTGGCTATGCGACTCAACTCCTGGCGGACCTGGGGGCTGACGTGCTGAAAATCGAGGAGCCGGGCCAGGGCGACTACGCGCGCGGCATGCCACCGCTTGCGCGCCACACTGGCCGGGCGTTCGTCGCCGTCAATCGCAATAAGCGCAGCGCCGCTCTCAATCTGAAGCATCCGGAGGGGCGCGAGGCGCTGCTGCGCCTGGTGGACCGCGCCGACGTGCTGATCGAGAGCTTCCGGCCAGGGGTGATGGGCCGCCTTGGCCTCGCACACGAAACGCTCAGCGAGCGCAATCCGCGGCTTGTCGTCTGTGCTATTTCCGGCTATGGGCAGGACGGCCCCTATAACCAGCGCGCGGGCCATGACCTGAACTATATCGGCTACGCTGGGCTGCTGGCGCATCTCACGCCGCCAAGCCAGCCGCCGACGCTCCCCGGCGCCCAACTCGCCGATATCGCCGGCGGCTCGCTGATGGCCGTCGTCGGCGTGCTGGCGGCGCTGGCGGGCCGCGCGGCAACCGGGCAGGGGCGCATCGTAGACGTCTCGATGACCGATGGTGCGCTGGCGCTGTTGCCGCTGCTGGCCGCACAGGCGCTGCTCGGCGGCGGCGAGCCGGCGGCAGGCGAGGCTTGGCTCGCTGGCGCGCTGCCCGGCTACAACGTCTATGCGACGGCGGACGGCAAGTACGTGACCGTCGCCGCACTGGAGCCGAAGTTCTGGGCCGAGCTATGCCGCCGGCTGGACCGACCCGATCTGATCGAGCGGCAATTCCCACGCGACGCCGCGGACCGCCAGGCGACGATGGCCGAGCTCGCCGCAATCTTTCGCACACGCACTCGCGACGAATGGGTGGCCGAGCTCGGCGATGCCGACGTGTGTGTTGGCCCTGTGAATAGCATTACCGAAGCATTGGACGACCCGCAGCTGCGCGAGCGGGGAGTGAGCGCGCCGCTGGACTATGGGCTGGGTGAGGGCGTCGCTGGCGCGCTGCGCTCGGCTCCCACCATGAGCGGTGTGCCGTTCCCACCCGCGCGCAGGCTGCCGGCGCTGGGCGAGCACACCGCCGAGGCGCTGACCGAGGCCGGATATGCCGAGGGCGAGATCGCCAGGCTGGCCGCCGTTGGCGCCATCGCGCTTGGGGCGTAGCCGCTACTCCTTGGTGAACGACTGATCGAGCGCTTCCGCCCGCTCCACCAGGTCGGCCACGGCGTCATTCCATGCGCCGGCGCGCACGCGCGCCGCCACCCGCTCCAGCAGCAGCGCCGCTTCCTCAGGGCGTGCTTGCGCCACGCCCAGGTGCGAGAAGAGCAGGCTCGCGCCGTCGCCTGCCTGCTCGCGGGCGCGATTGAAGAGCGAGCGTGCGCCTATTCTGGGAAAGCGTTCGCGAGGCATGGAGTGCGACCTTTCACGGCAGTCAGCGAAGATACGTCAGTGTGTCCAGCATCGGCTGGAAATAGCGCGCGTTCGAGACGTCGAAACCCGTGGCTTCGTCGACCAGGGCGATCAAGACCGTGTAGTCGCCGTGGATCGAGGCGAGCGCGACGACATGATAGACCGTCGGCCCGCTGCTGTTGCGCTCATCCACGGAGCTCTGCATCCAGGTCTCGCCTGCGAGCGTGATCGTGTCTGGCCCGCGCGCGTTCGTGCCGATAGGTGCTCCATCGCGGAACAACTCCAGGTAGGTGCGCACGGCGGCACTGGCGCTGCCGACAGAAGGCGCCGAATACTGTAGGGTCAGCGACGCTTTGCCGGTGGGATCGGTGGGATCGGTGAATACGGTGGTACGAAAAGGATCGTCGCCGACCGGTGCCGCACGCCAGCCCTTCGGCTTGCCAATGCTGAAGAAGCCATCGCTATCTCGGTAGAAGCGCAGCGTGGCGGGGGAGATCGTCTGCTTGTTTGTCGAGAGCGCGCCCACGAGCGTGACGGCGATGGCCAGCGTGGCGAGTGCGGCGAGTGCCCAGGCCAGGGGCCATCCCACCCATCGTGGTCGCAGCCACTCGCGTGCCCAGATGAGTGGCTGCTTGAGTGCTGACGCCGGCGGCCACCAGCGCCGTCGCCTCGGCGGCGGCGCTTCAGCGGCTATGATGCGGCCGCTGATGTATCCCCATTCGTCGTGCGCCGGGGCAGCCGTAGGATCTGCGTCTACAATGCGGGCGCGAACTCCCTGCCACTCGTCCCGCGCGACTGGCGGCAAAGGCTGTCCGCAATGCGAGCAGATGGCGGCGTCGGTCTGAAACACCAGGCCGCCGCAGGTGGGACAGGCTATCGCACCACGCATGCGCCTCGCCTCCATCCCTCAGCCACCGCTGACGCTCAGCAGGCGGTAGCGGTACCAGCGTCAGCGTTACGCGCCACGCCCCAGCCATACACGCGCCACGGCCACCGCGACGGTAACTATGCCACTCAACCAGGCGCCGCTGGAAGGAATGATGAATCCCCCAGTGGTTGAACGGACCAGTGCGAGCAGCACCAGGCAGCTGCCTATCAAAAGGAGCAGGACGACCGCGATGATGCCCACGATCCACCACACAGCACTGGACGTGCGTGCGGGCTGCTGTGGCGTTGGCCCACCGGGATACGGCGGCATGGGGGGATAGCCATAGACTGGCTGCGCGGGCATCCCTGGCGCGGGCGGCCGGGGCTGGGGCGGCGGTGGCCCCTGAGGCGCCGGTGGATAGGACGCTTGTGGCCCCTGCGGAGCCTGTGGTGGCGGCGGTGACATAGGCGTTGGATAGTAGCCGGGCGCCGCTGGCGGGTAGGACGCTTGTGGCGCGGCGGGCGCCTGGTAGGGAGACATGGCCGGCGTCGGGTACGCGGGTATGGCTGCCGGCGCCGGGGCAGGAGCTGGAGCGGGCGCTGCTGCTGGCGGCGCCTCGGTGGGAGCGGGCTCGGCGGCGGCCGGCTCAGTGGCGGCCGGCTCAGTGGCAGGCGCGGACTCAGTGCTCTCCGGCGCGGCAGCCTCCGCTGGCGGCGCACTCGCCGCCGCGACAATGGGGGTGGAGTCCACGACTGGCGCGCCAGGCAGGGGTGGTATGACAGCCAGAGGCACCACCAGGCTCTCGGCGGGCGCGTCCGTTGCCGGCGCGGCGGCCACGGCCGCCGCGGGCGCTGCTGGTTCCGGCGCTGCTGGTTCCGGCGCTGGCGGCGTCGCGGCCGCCGGCTCGGCCTGCGCAGGTGCGCTAGCAGGCACGGTGTACCCACAGCTTGGGCAGGTGCTCGGCCCGCTCTCCGCCAGGGTAAAGACACGACCGCAGAGGGTACACTGCGTCTGCTGCATGAGCGCTCTCGCTTCTTTCTACCTCTCGCCCCCGTACTCCTGCGCGGAGCGCGAGGACGGGCAGCCGATGATTGTGGCACTGCTGGCTCGCGTGGCCCGTGCCTAGATCCGCGCGGTCCGCAGCGCATGCCGGCTTGCGGCAACTCTATCATGCGCCTGGAAGCAGCGTCAAGCCGCCACGACCGGGTGGTAGCCGCCACTGGGCGGGGATGGCCGACAGCGGACCCGCTGGCATTGCGCATGTGTGGGAGCGCATGGGGTTGTCCGCACGCAAACCGCCTGCGCTGCGAGAGGCCGTAACGCGTGGCGGCGCCAACGCGGATGGCCTGGCTATGGCGTGGCACCTGAACGCAAAAATCAGGTATATACCTGATTGGACGACCGGCGCGAATCGGCTACACTCTAGGCAGTACGAGCGCCGCATGCCCTCTACTTGCCTGGCGTCGGACGCTCAATCGCGCGGGAGCACAGTACGACAGCCCGTTTGGGTGATTGTGTCATCGCCGCCGCTTTGGTATAATGCTTTGGCTCCGCGCTCCGGGGAGGATGACTTGCTGATCCCCGGCACGTGCAGATCGTCTCGACCATCGCGATGAGCGCGCGGCGTAGATGCGCGGCGCACCCGGAGGAGGCAGTGTGAGCACGATGAATCGGGGCCTGCTGGACAAGGCCTGGGCGGGCGTCACGTCGAGCCAAGCCTGGCGCTCCATTTTCCGGCACGGCTATCCGGATACGCCCCTCAACCAGTCGCTGGTGATGATGGGCAACGTCTTCCTGCACCTGCACCCGGTGAAGGTGAGCCGCAAGGCCATGAAGATCACCTATACCTGGTGCCTGGGCGGCCTGTCCTTCTTCCTCTTCCTGGTGCTGACGATCACCGGGGTCTTCCTGATGTTCTACTTCGTTCCTGAGCAGCGCACCGCCTATTTGAACATCCAGCAGATCCAAAGCGCCGTCGCGTTCGGCAACCTGGTGCGCAACATGCACCGCTGGGCCGCGCACTTGATGGTGGTGACGGTCACCTTGCACATGGTGCGCGTGTTCTATCACGGCGCCTACAAGCCGCCGCGCGAGTTCAACTGGGTCATCGGCGTGCTGCTGTTCTTCTTCACGCTGTTTCTCAGCTTCACTGGCTATCTGCTGCCGTGGGACCAAATTGGCTATTGGGCGATTACCGTCGGCACCAACATGGCGAGTTACGCGCCACTGCTCGGCACCCAGGCGCACGTAATACTGAACGGCAGCCCCGTCGGCGTCGGCCAGGCCACCCTGATTCGCTTCTATACACTGCATGTCATCGGCTTCCCGCTGGTTGCCGCCATCCTCATGGCCGTGCATTTCTGGCGCATTCGTAAGGATGGCGGCGAGGCTGGTCCGCCGCCGCCCTCGCGCCGCGAAGTCGAACAGACGCGCGGGCGTAGTAATGGCTCTACCATGTAGCGCATCTGGTGAAGGGGGACGCTGGCCGAATCGCGAGTCGGCCGGCGTGCCTGAGGGAGACGACCAAGGAGATTCCCATGGCGACAACAGAGCCGAGAACGGCGGCAGCGCAGAAGCGGTATCGCACGCTGGCGGTGGTCAAGCAGGAGGCCATCACACGGGTCGAGAAGCAGCTCGAAGACTCCGTGTTTGTCTGGCCGCATCTGCTGGTGCGCGAGTTCATGTCCGCGATGATAATGACGGTGATGCTCACCGTGGTCAGCATCGCGATAGACGCGCCCCTGCGCGAACATGAGAACCCGAACCTGACGCCGAATCCAGCCAAGGCGCCGTGGTATTTCCTGGGCCTGCAAGAGGAGCTGCACTACTTCCCGCCGACCATCGCCGGTGTACTCCTGCCGGGCTTCGCCCTCGTCGGGCTGGCGCTGCTGCCCTATGTGGACCGTAACCCCAGCCGGGCGTTCGAGGATCGCAAGCTTTCGATCGCGCTGTTCACCATGTTTGCGATCTTCTTCGCCGTAACGATTCTGGCGGGAAGCTTCTTCCGCGGCTCGGGCTGGGTCTGGATCTGGCCCTGGCAGCACATCTACTTTGACCTGTAATCGAGCGTAGGGGTGGGCGCTCCCATATTGGCGGACCGACCAGGAGCGACCCTACGGAAGAGGGGCATGCATGGGTATTGACACCTCACGCACACCGCAAGAGTACGAGGTGCTGACGGGTGGCGGCGCCGAGGCCGGCGAGCTTTCGCGCCGCGGGCTGAGCCGGCGCCAGATGCTGCGCCGCGCCGTGGGCCTGTCGCTAGGTCTGCTCGGCGGGATCGCCACCTACGACGCGCTGACGATGCTCTACCCGAATCTGGCCGGCCAGTTCGGCTCCAAGATCACGCTCAAGGACAAGGCGTCGTATCCAGCGGCCAGCCAGACGGCGGTGGCGATAGACGAGAAAGGCATCTTCTACGAGCAATCGGCGAAGGCGTACATCATGCACCTCTCAGGCGACGGCGCGCGCTTCGATCTCACTGGTGAGGCGCTCACCGCCAACATGGACGCGCAGAACTGGGTGAAGGACGGCGACGGCTCGTACTGGGTGGCGCTCTATCAGGTCTGCGTCCACCTCGGCTGCAAGGTGCCCTTCCGCAACGACTGCATCAGCTTCAAGTGCCCGTGCCACGGCTCGCACTACAATATGGACGGCGAGTATCTGGACGGTCCCGCGCCGCGCAGCCTGGACCGCTTCACCATGTCATTTGAAGGCGGCAACGTCGTGGTCGACACTGGCAAGCTCAATCAGCACATCCAGCGGCCCGACGCGCAGACGCGTATCCTGGCGGTGCCGGGCGTGCAGTGCGCCGCCTAGACGGCGGGCGGCGCGGCCACCTCTGGGCGAGACGAGGATAGAGGTAGATGGGAACGAATCGCGGGAATCCTGCCTTGCTGGTGGTTGTCGCCGGCGTGGCGTTGGGAGTTATTTTCGGCTTGCTGGGCTTCACCGGCGTGCTGTCAGGCCGCATTGGCTTTGGCCTGGCGGCGATATGCCTGGTGATGGCCGCGCTGATCTACCTCTTCTATTCGCGCAGCAGCGTCATCGAGAAGACCGGCTACGCTTCGCTCCTGTTCATCGTCGCCGTCGCGTTCGTCCTCCCGTTTTTGACGGTGACGCAGCAGCAGGACCAGCTTTCTGCGAGCGCGGCGCAGTACAACACGACGCTAGAGCGCGGCGCCGCCCTCTTTGGGCAGTATTGCGCCTCGTGTCACGGTTACCAGGGACAGGGCATCAACGGGCCACAGCTCAACAACAATCCAACTGTCGCCAAGTTGACCCCCGACGACCTGCGCGGCATCATCTCGGGCGGCGTCCGCAATCCCAACGACCCCAGCAAATTCCTGATGCCGGCCTGGCTCGATCAGTTTGGCGGATCACTCACCGAGGAGGATATCGGCTATCTGGTGGCGCTGATCCAGTCCTCCAGTCCGTCCGTCCGCGCCCAAAACAACCTGGCCAACACCAACGGCTTCGATTACGTCCTCGGCTCGCTCACCAATCCGACCCAGATCGCCGAGTACAAGAAGGAAAAGGCGGGCGGCTCTAAGCCACCTGCCACCAGCTTCAACGATCTGACGGGGCAGGCGTCGGTCACGATCGACGCGAAAGACGACGCCACCAACACGTCGGGGTACGGCTGGCTCGCAGTGGGTGCGAAAGCTACTCCCCTTAGTGGCAACAATGCCAACATCACGATCAAAGTCGGCACGAAAGTGACGTGGGATAATAAGTCTTCGGCGCCGCATACCGTGGTGGAGGGTACGTCAGCCGCACCAGGGAAAGACTTCGGCGACTCGACGAAGATTCTGGCCGCGAACAGCTCGGACAGTTACTCGTACACGTTCACCAAAGCTGGTGATTTCCCGTTCTTCTGCAGCATTCACCCGGCCATGATCGGCTGGATCACCGTCGTCGCGGGATGAGGGCTTGGCGCTGGGAGCCGTCGCTCGGCTCGTCTCCGCTCACGCGAGGTGAAGCGACACAGTGCGGCTGCGGCAAGCGGGACGCATCGTCTGAAAGGGATACTGACCCATGCAGGTAACGGCAACGACTCCCGTGCGGGAGCATGAAAGGCCGATGTCGTGGGCGCGGGCGATCTTGATCGCCACCGGCTTCTTCTTCGTCACGGCCATCCTGACAGGCCAGCTCCCCGGCTACGTCTTCACTACCTCCACCCTCTCGACGCTCGCGCAGTTCGAGCAGGGCATGCTAGACCTCGCCCTCTTGGCGATCGGCATCGGCGTGCTCTGCTTCGAGATCTCGTTCCTCTACGATCCCAGGCCGCTGATTCCCTGGATTCTGTTCGCCGTGTTGGGCCTGGGCGCCAGCGTGGTCGGCCTGTTCCTGGTCTATATAGTCTCCGTCGGCCAGCCCGGCACCACTATCTTCGGGCAGCCTGGCTGGCCAGAGTTCCTGCCCTCAGCCAACTGGCCGACTCCGGGCCAGTCGTATCTCTTCCATCCCGCTTGGTTCCAGCTGAACAGCATCGATATCCCGGCGGTCGGCATGATCGCCATCCTCATCGGCCTGGGCATGTTCTTTGTGGCGGTGCTGAATCCGCTAACGCTGGCGGGCAAGCTGGCCGGCCCCCTGCATGACCTCGTCGTGCGGGTGTGCATCGGCGCCGCATTTGTCACGGTGGCGGCCTACCTGACGGTCTACACCTTCGCACAGACCTATCATGCATCGGGCACTGGTGCAGCCACTCCGAGTGGGATTGGCAATGTGCTGCTCTTCATCGCGCTGGTGCTGGCCATGGCGGGCGTCCTGCTCTGGCTGCTGCCGGTGATGATCGCTCGTCGCCAACGCTTCATGCCCGCGGTCTATCTGCACGGCGTCGTGGGCCTCTTGGGGAGCGTGGGCGTGCCGCTGCTGATCATCTGGGCCGTCACCTACCCACTCGTGAACTTGATCCACGGTTTGGACCCGACCGAGGTCTGGGTGCAGTGCTCGCAAAAGACGGTTATCCCAGGGAGCTGCTCGTTCACGCCGTTCACCGGCTACATTATCGCCGCCATCGTCTTCACGACGACGTTCGGCCTGCTGATCGCCGGCCTGTACTTCTGGAGCACCCGCCGCGACACTGTGGTGATGGGCGGCCTCATCGGCATGCTCTATCTGGCCATCGCCGTGACCGTCATTCACGTGAGCGACCCCATACAGCTTCCCATCGGCCTGATCATCGCCACGGCCATCACCATCGTGGCCTTCGTCTGGGTCTGGTCCACGCAGCGCGAGTTCGCGCCCACGGCGCCCCAGCAACTTGGCTGCACCGGCCAGTGGCTGGTGCTCGGCACGCTGCTGCTGATCTACCTCTTCGGCTTCGCCGTGTTTTCGATGCCGAACTTCTTCGAGTCCGAGGCGCTGGCGCTCTTCTACCAGCCCGGCCGGCTCGGGCTGCACGACGCTTATTGGGCGACGCTGATTCTCGGTGGCCTCACGGCGCTGCAGTTAACGCTGCTCATTCGCCGCCGGCCGATGAGCACGCTGCGCAAGTTCGCGCTGTGGGTGCTGGCCATCAGCACGGTCCTGGAGTTGATCGGCGCGATTCAGGGCTTCCACGCGAATGTGCTGACGCAGGGCGTCGACGCCATGGAAGGCTCGCACGCGTTCTTCCTGACCGGTATGATCTTCCAGGCGGTCGGGGTCCTCACCTGCCTGCTCGGCGCCGTGCGCGCGCGCTCGATGCCGTGGATCGTGACCATCATCGCCGTGGCCCTGGTGGGCATCGCGGTGGCAATCGTCGCCTATAGCTTGCCAGAGGCCTACCCGGAGCTCGTGGTCTTCGGGCTGATCCTCGCCTCGGTCGGCGCCTATGCCTACAGCGTGGCCGGCCCGGACCCCGAGGAGGAGCTGGCCTACACCAACGGCAACGGCAACAGCAACGGATCCTTCGTGGTGACCCGCTAGTCCGCGGCCACCGTGACGTTGGCGGGCACCCTGCCGGGGTCTTGCAGCCATATTAGCTGCGAGATCCCGGTATTTTTATCGGAAGAACCGGCTGAAGGCCCCTGTACTGTAGACATGGGGATGAAAGCCGGGTCGCCGTCAGGCGACGAATATCCTGGCCTATTGCCGCTTTTCCATCCGTCAGGCAGTATGGAACAGTATGGACCAGCAGGCTGATACCATTCGCAAGACCTTCAAGTACAAGCTGAACCCAACGCCAGAGCAAGAGCAGGCGTTGGAGACGGTGGTGTGGCGCTGCCGCACGCTCTACAATGTTGCCCTTGAGCAGCGCAAGACGTGGTAGGGACGCGGCCAGGGTATCGACGCCTGCTACTACCAGCAGGCGGCAGAATTGCCGGATCTCAAGACGGCGTGTCCGGAATATTCCCAGGTGCATTCCCAGGTCTTGCAGGATGTGTTGCGCCGGGTGGAGCGGACGTATCAAGCTTTCTTTCAGCGCCTCAAGGATGGCCAGACACCTCGGGCTGTCGGCTACCCTCCCTTCCAGGGACGCCAACGTTACCATTCCTTCACCTATCCGCAGTACGGCAACGGCGCGGTATTGGATGGGAGTGTACTCAGCCTCTCTAAGATTGGCCGCATACCACTCCGCATGCATCGCCCGCTGGAAGGCACGCCCAAGACGGTGACGATCAGCAAAGAGGCGGATGGCTGGTACGTCTCCTACTCGTGTGCCGAGGTGCCCACCGAGCCGTTGCCCCTCACCGGACGCGAGACCGGCATAGATGTGGGGCTGAAGGTGTTTCTGGTGACAGCGGATGGCGACGTGGTAGCGAACCCACGGTACCACCGCACGGCGGCAAAGCAGCTTGCCAAAGCGCAGAAGCGGGTGTCGCGGCGGAAGAAGGGGAGTAAACGCCGCAAGAAGGCGGTGACGCTGTGCGCAAAGCAGCATCAACACGTCCGCCGGCAGCGCACCGACTTCCATCACAAGACGGCGCTCGCCATGGTGCGGCAGTACGACACGATCTATGCGGAGGCCATCCAGCCCGCCAACCTCAGCCGGCGCCCCGCGCCGAAGCCAGACGGGAAGGGCGGCTATCTGCATAATGGGGCCGCGCGGAAAGCCGGCCTCAACACGTCTATTCAGGACGCCGGGTGGGGCCACTTCCTCACCCTGCTCACTTTCAAGGCAGCATGCGCCGGAAAGCGAGTGGAAGTGGTCAACGCGGCGTATACCTCGCAGGATTGTCGTGGCTGTGGGGAACGTGTGCCCAAGAGTCTGAGCGTGCGCACCCACATCTGCCCCGCCTGTGGACTGGTGCTGGACCGCGACGAGAACGCGGCCCGCAATATTCAATGGGCCGGGCAGGCCCTTCGGGGACTCGCGGGGATGCCTGCGGGGGCGAACCGAGAAGCCCCTTGCCTTTAGGCATGGGGAGCATGTCACGGACCGGGCCTGAGCCATCCTCCCTCTAGCGGAGGTGCCATCTCACCTGCTATACTGCGGAGCGCCCCCTCACGCAAGCCACTTCGAGCGCTGTGCGGCCGCGCTGGCGCGGCTCTTTTCCCTCGCCGGCGCGCCGGCGGAGGGCACGCAAGGGATGCGTGTTCGTTCTCTGTAGGAGTCTGTTCGTCTCGCGCCGCGAGCGCTTCCAATGGCGCCGCGGCGGCTTCCCTTCGTCCGCGCATTGGAGGACAGCCGATGTCACATACGCTTCCGATCTCCACCGGCGCGAGTTATGCCTATCCCGTCTACCCGACGGCCTCCAGGATTCCGATCTCCCCACCGCTGCAGCCAGACCGCGCCCTCGACGAGCCGGCGGCCGCTCCGCTCGACGTGGCGGCGGCGCTGCGCGGGGAGCCCTTGCGCGTGCTCTTCGTGGCGTCTGAGGGGGTGCCGTATGTCAAGACCGGCGGTCTGGCGGATGTGATCGGCGCGCTGCCGCGTGCGCTGCGCCGGCTGGGGCACGACGTGCGCGTGGTACTGCCACGTTACAAGAACATCGACCCGCAACGCTGGGGGCTGCGTACGGTGGTGGCCAACCTTGCCGTGCCGATGAACCAGGCCGTCGAGCCGGTGGCTGTGCTGGCCACTCCTCCCGGTGAGGAGGTGCCGGTCTACTTCATCGACTCCGAGCAGTATCTCCAGCGCGAGAAACTGTACGGCTACGGCGATGACGGCGAGCGGTTCATCCTCTTTTGCCGCGCCGCGCTAGAGGCCGTGCGCTGGCTGAATTGGGCGCCCGACATCGTCCACTGCCACGATTGGCACACGGCCATCATTACCAACTGGATGAAAACGCTCTATCGTGACGACCCGTTCTTCGCTCACAGCGCCACGGTTTACACCATCCATAACCTCGCCTACCAGGGCATCTTCGGCTACCGCATCCTGGAGGTGGCCGGCGTCGCCGAAGAGGGCTTCCTCTACGCCGAGCTGCCGGAGCTGGCGAACGTGGTGGACCTCATGGGGCGCGGCATCCACTACGCGGACGTGGTCAGCACCGTCAGTCCACGCTATGCGCGCGAGATCCTGACCCCTGAGTTCGGCGAGCGGCTCGACCCCGTGCTGCGCGAGCGCAAGGACCGCCTCTACGGCATCCTCAACGGCATCGATACCCAGGCGTTCGATCCCGCCAGCGACAAGACGCTCGCCGCCAACTACGACGCCTTCTCGCTCGAGCGCCGCCCTGCCAACAAGCGCGCGCTGCAAGAGCTGGCGCACCTGCCGGTTGCCGAGCGCACGCCGCTGATCGCCATCATCTCGCGACTGACAGACCAGAAAGGCTTCGACCTCTTCGATCAGGTGGCGATTCCACTGATCGAGCAGGGGGTGCAGCTGGTGGTCTCGGGCACCGGCGACCAGCACTATCACTCGATGTTTCAGCGGCTCGCCGCGCGCTATCCGCAGCAGGTCTCCGTTCACCTGACGTTCAGCGTTGAGATGAGCCAGAAAATGTACGCCGGCTCAGACATGCTGCTGATGCCGTCGCGCTTCGAGCCATGCGGGCTGACGCAGATGCTGGCGATGCGCTACGGCAGCATTCCCATCGTGCACTGCACGGGTGGCCTGGCCGATACAGTGCAGGAATTCGATCCGGCCCACGACACCGGCAACGGCTTCAGCTTCCCGCGGTACGATCCCTTCCACCTCTTCGCCGCCGTCATGCGCGCGCTCGAGGTCTATCAGTTCCCGCAGGTCTGGCAAGGCTTGATGCAGCGCGCGATGTTGGCAGACTACTCGTGGGACGCCTCCGCCGAGCAATACGTCGCGCTCTACCGCCGCGCCCAGGAGCTGAAGCGCAACGGCGCGGCACGCGCGGGGTAAGCGGACGCGCCCGACCCCGGATCGGGCTCAACTATCCGCGGTGTGCTGGACGGCGGACGTCTAGCCGCGGCCGAAGAGGCGGAACGTCAGCATCTTCGCGCCGGTGAGGCCGAGGCGCGCGAGATCGAGCCGGTCGAAGTGGATGCTGGCCAGCTCCGGCGGGATCGCGTAGGGCTGGCGCGTCCAGTAGACGGGGCGGATGAACTCGCGCCGGGCCAGCTCCAGCGCGTGGCGCCACTCCTTCTCAACAGCGAGGGATCTGGCCGCCTTCTCGGACCAGAAGAGCTGGAAGATGTCGGCCTCGCCGATGGCGCGGAGCAGCCGCTCGTCCCACTGCTGGCCGCTGCGCAAGAGCGTCACATCGCGCAGGTAGCGGTCGCCCAGCGCCTCTGCCGCCGATTCGCAGGAGCGCACCACCACCGTGTCACCATGCGAGTACGAGGCGAAGATGCGGCGATAGGCGCGCGCCACGATGCTGGCAAACGTGCTGGGGATGTCGGCGCGCTCGCCGGCATGCCGCACGTAAACGGAAATCGGCACCTCGGCCAGGAGCAGCACGCCCCGATAGATCTGGATGCTGCCGTTGGCAGCGCGGCCTAGTGCGGCCGAGGTCGCGCGCAGGCGAAAGTCGTGCCGTTGCATGTCCTCTTCCCACGTCACGCGCAGGGACGGCGGGTTGAAGGTGAAGCCGTCCAGCAGCGGCACGATGGCGAGGCGCGTACCGCGCTTGATCGCTGCGGCGGTGGGCGCAGGCGCCGCGCGAAAGTCGCTCTTGCGATTGCCAAGGCGCTCCTCGGCGTCCGCGGCGACCCCAGCCAGCGTGCGCGGCGTATCCAGCGCGATGTAGAGCAGCATCTGCTGCCACTCGCGCGGCTCGATCTCGCGCGGATGATAGGCCGTGAACGTCACCTGCTCCGTGCTGCGGATGGCTACTGCCTCTGGATCGGTGCGCAGGAAGCGCGACTGCCCCAGCGACCCAAACGAGCCGGTATCGCCGGAAGCGCCGTAGTCGGACGGTTGGGAGGCGGGCGGCACAGCCTGCGGCGGACCTGGGGGAGCAGCGGCCGGCATGCCTGCGAGATCTGGGGGAAGTCCAGCAGGTTCCAAAACCGGCGCGGATCCTGGCGGGACGGGTTGCCACGGACTACGTTCAGCGCCTCCGCCCGACCGATCATCAAGAGTTGGCGCGTCAGGCTGCTCCTGCACGGGGGGTGCCGGAACCTCTTCCTTGGGAGGAAGCATGCCGCTGCCGCGCATGGTCTCCACCGGGAGGTCCTCTTGAGACCACCGCCAGGCAGGTGGTGGGGGCGGCACGGCCGGCTCATCTCCCCTACGCACGCCGGTGATTCCCCGCGCGCGCTCTTCGCCTGCCTCCTCGTGCTCTCCGGCCGATTCGGACACTGGCGGCAAACTGGCTGCGTGCTCGTCGTCCAGCGTGCCGAACCGCTCTTCGAGCTCCTTCACCTTCTCCGGTGAAAATGGATCCGCAACGTTGATGCCGGCGCTGGCGTCGAACTCATAGAGCACGGTGTTGATGACGAATTCGAGGCTCAAGACCGCTTGCTCGCGCGGCCGGTCGAAGAAGTCCACGGTCACGTGTTCTGCCAGGTCTGCGGGCAGTGCGACGGCGCCCATGCGCACGGGAATAATACGCCGCGCAGCCGCCGTGCCTAGCAGCGCCCGTATCTGTGCCACCGCGCGGAGGAGCCAGGCCGAGCGCAGTCCCTCGGGCGAGAGCACGACGAGGAAGACATCCACTGCTGGCAGCGGCGGAGCATCGCCGCCGTCTGGACCTGGCTCGCCCAACGCCAACGGCGCCTCGATCGCATCTAGGCCGACATCTCGCAGGTCGGCGATCACCTGCCGGGCAAACACGCTGTCTACCGGCGACGAGACGACCGCTACCTGGGATGTCGTGGGCATCGCGCCGCTCCTTCTGCTCGCGAGGGGATCGAGTGCCGGCGTGGCAAGAGTACGCGGTAACACCTACCGGCTACTGTATCATAGCCGGCAACAGGGAGGCCGCGTCACTGCGCCGTCGCCGTGAGCAGCATCTCGCCCCACAGGCCGCGCGTGAGGGCGCGATACTGGTCGCGTGCGCCGCGCGTATTGCCGTGCTGGGTCGTGGAGCGGATGCCGAGCGTGTGGCCCAGCACCGCCAGCGGCCAGGTGGAGGCTGCCATCCAGTGGAGCCGACGCAACGACGGACGCACATGCGGCGTGAGGTCACGCAGCTCGAGTGCGCCGAAGCCAGACTCCGCGGCCCAGGCGCGAAACTCGTCGCCGGTGGCGATGTCGGGGATCGCCCAGCCGGAGAGCCAGCTCGCCAGCAGCGCTTCGTCGGCAGGGGCGTAGGGGCGGCTGCCGCGCATATACTCGACCATGCCAAGCCGCCCGCCTGGCCGCAGCAGCCGGCGTGCCTCCGCCAGAAACAGCCGCTTGTCCGGCGCATGGCACACGCTCTCCATAGCCCAGACCACGTCGAAGCTCCCGCCGGCCAGCTCGGTCTGTGTGTAGTCCTGCTGGGCGAAGGTGACGCGGCCCGCCAGGCCCCGCTCCGCCGCGTTGCGCCGCGCCCGCGCGATCTGGCTTGCCACTGGCGTGATGCCAACGACCTCGACCTCATAGCTCGCTGCCAGCCAGCACGCGCTGCCGCCCACGCCGCAGCCGGCATCCAGGATGCGCTGGCCGGGCTGGACGCCGACGGCCTCCGCCAGCACGCGGTTCATCGCCAGCAGGGAATCCGCGTGGCTGTGCGTGCGCGCGTCCCAATACCCGAAGTGGATCGCCTGATTGCGCGGATTCAGCCACAGGAAGCGGTAGTCCAGCCAGGTCTCGTCGTAATAGGCGCGGATGCGGGCGAGGTCCGGAAGCCGCCGCTCGGGCTGACCACCTGCGTCGCGTTCCGGCTCCGCCACGTCCTCAACTGACACGTCGTCTTCCCTTTGCGCTCCCACTGCGTCACTATGCGCCAGCATACTGTATCGCATTGGCATCTGGATAGAGAGCCGCCGCGCGCTGTAGACGCGAGCGGTCGCCTGTCCTGGCTGGGGCTAGGGCAGCGCCGGCGGCGTGCGCGAAGGCCGCAGCGATGCGAGATTGAAGGCCGGATCACCAAGCACCAGTGGATTACCCGGCACCTGAGGTCCGGCAGCAATCAGCTCGCGCAGCAGATCGAGCTGGCTGGCGTCGTTGACCAGCAAGGCAGCCACCAGCCGATTGCCGTACACGTAGAGGGCGCTGAATGCATTGTCCGCCAGGCTGCCGCGCAGGACGACCTGTGCATTGGGGAAGGGATAGCCGAGCATATTGATGGCGAGATCGAACTGGTCGGAGAAGTAGTAGGGCACGTGGTGGTAGAACGCCGTCGCGCCCGTCATGTTGGCCGCGGCGGCCTGGCCCGAAGCCACTGCGTGGTCCCAGTGCTCGAAGTGCATCCAGCCGGCAAGTGGGTCTGGATAGGTCACGATGTCGCCCGCGGCGAAGATCTCCGGCACTGACGTCTGCATGCGATCGTTGACCAAGACGGCCCGTCGCTCTCCGAGCGCAAGGCCGGCCTCAGCTGCCAGCTCAGTGTTCAGGTCGATGCCGATACCAACCACCACGACATCGCAGCGAATGTCTTCCCAGGTGCTCCCTCCCTGCATTGGCGCGATGCGCACGGCGCCGACGCGACCATCTGCTCCCGCTAGCAGCGCGACGGGTGCGTGGCCCAGGCGGAGTACGGCGCCATGGGCGGTGAAATACTCCTGAAAATATACGGAAAGCGCTGGCGGCATGAGGCCGCGCCAGAGCCGCGGCGTGGCATCTACCAGTGTGACGTAGGCGGCCTTCATGATGGCGCTGGCAGCAACCTCCAGACCAATGAAGCGCGAACCGATCACGACGAGCCGCCGCCCTGGCGCGCTCAACTCGGCACGCAGCGCATCGGCGTCCGCCAGGCTGCGTAGGGTGTGGACGCCTGGCAGGTGAGCACCGGAAATGGGAAGCCGGCGCGCGCGTCCGCCCGTCGCGAGCAACAGCGCGCGATAGTGGAGCGTCATGCCGTTGGCGAGCAGAACACTGCGCGACTCGGCATCCAGCGCTGCCGCGTTGGCGCCGCGGAGAACCTCTACGTGTTGCGACTCATACCAATCGAGTGGCTGAACGTAGATACCGCCAGCGCCGTACGTCCCCTCGGTGCCGATTTCACCGCGGAGATACTCCTTCGAGAGTGGTGGCCGGTGATAGGGATACGCAGTGTCGCCGGAGACGATGATAATGCTGCCGGCGTGGTCGTGCTGGCGGAGCGCCTCCGCTGCCGTGGCCGCGGCCAAGCCGCCTCCCAGGAGCAGATAGTCTACCGTACCCTGTGCACGGCCTGCGCCCATCGACTACCTCTTTCAACTGGTCGCCTGCTACCTTGCTAACCAGTGTACAGTGTGGCGCGATCCTGTGCAAGCCCCGTGTCGAGTAGTCGCGGCGATAGCCGGAGAGTGACTGCGCATGTGCGTCGCAATTGCCTGGACCGAAGCTGTGACCTCCGCCTGTCCCTGCTCGAATTCCGCTATTTGGATGGCACGTCCTGTGCGAGCGAGAACGCCTCATTGTGTATTTAACGCCGCCTTAACCTGGTCTTAAACGGATGGTGAGCGGTGGGTGCATAGCGGGAGGAGCATCGTGGACGCTGAAGATTTCGTCACCCCTGAAGTCGGCATCACCGCCGCCGTCATCGCAACCGTCGCCTCCCCACAGGTCCGCAAGGTCGTGCGTCGCGGCGCCGTCTTCGGTCTCGCCGGCATCCTGATGGCCGGTGACGTCGTCACCTCATTTGCACGCGGCTTTGGCGAGGGGGCCCAGCGCGTCACTCATGACGCGGCGCAAGCGGCTGGTAGGGATGGCGCAACCCGCCGCGAGGAGGGTCAGCAGCAATGACGACACCCGAGCAGCCCGCGCACGAGGCCCCCACCCCTCCGCCGGCGACAGAGCGCGCTGAAGTCCTGGTGGACCAGCTTGGCCAGAAGCTTGGGCAGTGGAGCGGCACCGCGGGCGAACGCCTGCGCCGCTTCTGGGCTCGTGCGCGCGAAGAAGGTGAAGACATGTGGGCCGAGGCGCAGGACATCCGCCAGCACAATGCCGTCGGGAACGGCCCGGCTCATAGCGGCGTCGCTGCCACGGAGAGCGCCACTGTGGCCGCTGCCCCCACCGCGCAGCCGGAGATCCAAGAAGACTGTTGACGCGGCTTCGCCCTCGCGGGCCTGGGGCGCGCTGCCAACGGATCGGCGCGGTGAAGTGCGCGGCGCCGGCGGCGCATGACGGCTTTCGCATGCGCTCGTGCGCGATGGACGCTCGTTTCCCGCATGCTCCGCGCTGCGTGAGCGGGTGGTCCCCCATACCGCTACGTATGTGGCCACACAATGACCAGAAGGATGGACCTGTCATAGACCCCCGGCTTAAAGCGCGGGGGCTTGCAGCTAGCCCGCGAGGGCTGCCGCGTCTGGCGGTATGACAGCCGCCCGGCGGCCAATGTTGCCGTGGAGAGCACGCAATTGTTGACGCAAGGCTTCACATTCGGCAATGTACTGCGAGTTGAGACGCCTGCCGATGCGTTGGCCATTTTGGAAAGCTATTGCGAGTTGTGCTTGCTGGCGCTTGATGCGAAGGTACGGTTCTATGTCAGCCAAGAATCGCCCGGCGGCGGCTGTATGGATGCGCCAAACAGATACGCCAGGACGCCCGTGTTGGCCGACCGACCCTCCCCACAGCGTACAAAGCCATTCCAGCGTGGTGCTCTCAGATTGTGCCACTGAGACATGCAAGCTGAAGCCTTTGCTTTTGCGGGGAGGAGTAATCTGTATGC
>Ga0207684_10002284_pt1 | contig 19503 bp, 37 predicted proteins | sample KBSK5501metaG_FD_184342 | JGI IMG/M metagenome (GOLD analysis project Ga0207684, IMG submission 184342) | Corn, switchgrass and miscanthus rhizosphere microbial communities from Kellogg Biological Station, Michigan, USA - KBS K5-50-1 metaG... | ecosystem: Host-associated > Plants > Roots >...
CGAGGATCTCGGGCGCGATGGGGAACGCCGTGAGGATGTTGTCGCGGTTGAGCGCGGCGAGCTCGGGGATGCCGATCTCGGCCGGGGTGCTAGCTCCCGCAGTCCACTCCATCGGCTCCGGGAACAGCAGCAGCCTGCGGGCAGAGGCAGGGTCCGACACGACGTTGCGCCACGCCCGCTGCGCGTCCGTGAACTCGTCCTCGTTGAGGCTGCGTTCCTTGGGCCACAGCATGCCCGCCAGCCTGCCTCCGGTCGACAGGAGGTCGGCGGTGTGCTTGGTCAGCAGGTCGGTCAAGGGGAGTTCGGCGTAGACCGCCTCCACCGCGCCGATGCCGAAGATGTCGTCGTCGTCGGCCGAGGCGTTGGAGAACGGCACGATCTCCCACGTCTCGAACGGCGTCCCTCCGCCGGGTTGGTTGTAGTCGAGCACCCAGCCCATGAGCTGCTTGCGCGAGTCGTAGGCCGGCCACAACCGGGACGGGGAGATGCCGTAGATGGCAGTGATCGGACTCGACTGCGAGGCCGCTTCGAGGTACCAGAACGCCACGCCCGCCATGTCCCGGCGGATGAACGTCTTCTGGCGGAGCTGTCGGCCCGTCTGACGGGGGTTGGGCCGCTCCATGAGGCGCATGAACTGCTCGATCGGGTTCAGCTGCTCGATGGGAACGTCGAGGTCCGGCCGCCCGATCTCCGTCTCTCTGGGGTCGTCGGACTCGATGTCCCCGTCGGTCACCGTCCACGGCAGCGTCGAGAGGTCACCCGAGATCTTGGACTCGGCCTTGTAGAACCAGCCGCACTTGTACGCCTTGAGGTAGGCCGCGCACTTGTCCTGGGGCGAGTTGCCGAGGGTCGACAGCGGGTAGTCGTTGGCGTACGCCGCTACGCCGGGGCCGGTCACGGCTTTCAGCGGCAGGCGTGTGACGCCCAGCGGTTCGCGGATGGCGATCTGACTGGCGGGGGTGCCGGCCCACGACGTGCCGTCCCACTCGCTCATGTGCGCAACCTTGTACAATCGTGCGCATGGATGTACTGAGCAGCACGGAGTTCCGGAAGGCCTACGCTCGGCTGACCAAGCCCACGAAGGTCCTCGTCAACGGCCACGTCATCGGCATCTGGACACCCGGCGGGCAGCTGAGCTACGACGACCTGCCGGATGTATTCGACAGGGTCCTGAACCCATCGTCCGATATCCGGCCGTTCAACAGTCGACCCTTCACGCCAGTCCCCAAGAAGTAGGTACGTCACGCAGCAGCTCCGAAGCTTCGGACCCGGCGTCGAGCGCGTGACCGGGCGTGGATGGCGAGGTTGAAGGCGTCGGCGAGGTCGGGGGAGGGCAGGCCCCTGGCCTTGAGCTCCTCCTTGGACTCGATCTGGACCTTGCCCGACGAGGTCATGCGGTAGGTCGGCGCGGTCAGCTCCGCCCGGAGACGCTGGTAGGTCGACTCGTCGAGACGGGCGAGGCTCAGCGGCTCGTCAGTCGTAGCGGGGTCGAGTTGGCGACGGACGTCCCACCACAGCTCGGCGCGGAGGTTGAGGAGGAGTTCGGGGTCGTGCTGGGGCGCATCAGCAACGTTGACGGCGAGGAGCGTTCCCGGAGGGTGCTGCTCGCGAATGCGATCGACGACTCCGGCACCAACGCCGATAACGTCCACCGCGAGGGTGCCCCGGCGTCGGTCCAGGTAAGACTTGCCGATGCCGGCGACCACCATGGTGTCCTGACCGTGGACGATGTGGGCCGATTCCGGGCCATTGCCACTGCCCTCCACGAGTACCGAGTCGTCCGAGCCGAACCGAGCGACATCGAGGCCCGCCCAGTCCCGCGCGTCGGTCACCTGGTCACGGACCCGCGCCGCCTCCACCCACGCGAGCGGGATGACGGCATTTGACGCGGTGTCCGGGAACTGGCCGAGTACCTTGGCCTGCCACCACGGCGTGCCCTCGAGGCCGTCCCGTCTCCGTTCCTCCAGCCACACCGGCCCGACGAGTTCGGTAGCGGCCTTGTCGGGCACCGCTTCGCCAGTGAAGTTCGGGGTGTCGAACACCGAGATCGGGATGACGTGCCAGTTGGCCGACTGGCAGGCTTCGTAGAAGGGGCCGGTCGGCTCCCACGGGTTGCCGATCGCCAGCACCCGCGACTCGGCGTTGACCACCAAGCCCCGAACCGCCTCCCACAGCTGGGGCGACACGCCGTTGGCCTCGTCGATGACCACCAGCACCCGCCGCCCGTGGATGCCTTGGAGGCCCTCGGGGTCGGTGTCGTCGGGCTTGCGGCCGATCGCCCACTGCCCGTCCGCCACGTCCCAGCGCAGGTCGTTGCCCCACGACGGCTTGCCCGGCAGGGTGCCTCGCCGATGGGCGGTCCTGAGCTCGCGCCAGTAGATGTCCCTAAGCTGAGGGAAGGTGTTCGACGTGGCGATGAGGATGCCGCCGGTGGCCACCCACCACACCCCGACCCGAGCGGCGATCCAGTCCTTGCCCGAGCCGAAGCAGGACGGTACCGCTACCGAGCGGTGGTCGACAACCGCCCGCGCGATGCGCGCCTGGATGGACCACGGTTCCTCGTCGAGGATCTCGCGGATGAACTCGACCGGCTCCGCTAGGTAGGAGCCGTAGCCGTCAAGCCTCCCGATCTCCCGTAGCAGCGCCTTCTGCTGACTCGGCGTCCTGGCTGCGGAGATGATCGCGGATAGCTTCGGCGAGAGCCTGCTTCTCGTGGTCCGGGAGTGCTCCGACGTCGCGGTGGTCAATCGGGCCTCCATCCGGGCCGCTCATCTCGACCCGCTCACGGCGGGCATAGTCACTGGGATGTCGGCGCTCCAGCCACCACGCGGCGGCCGTCCAGTTCTTCGGCACCGCCGCCTCGCGGGCGACGATGGCCGAGAACTCCGCCTCCGCCTCGCCCTCGGCCTTTTCGATGGCTGTTACAAGCGTGCCGTCGTCCTTGTCGATCATCCTGTACAAGGTTGTACGTGAGAACCCCGCGAAGGCGCTCGCAGCGCGACGGGTCATGCCCAGCCGCAAACCCTTCAGCAGCTTCTCGGTGGACTCGTCAGTAACCGCTCGACCCTGCGCCATCTACGCCGCCTTGGCCGCTGCCTTCTTGGCCTTGGCCTCGCTGGGGAAGCATGTCGCGCACGGCTTGTCGAGCTCGGCTTCCCACGACGTCAGGGGTGGCACGACCACGCCGCAGGCCGTGATCTCCTGGTCCGACATGAGGTGGTCCTTGCCGTCGACCTTGACGATGATCGGGGTGCGTGGCATGTCAGTCTCCCTAAGTGCCGTAATGCCTACGGCGCGCAGTAACCGTCAACCATGGCGATTGACCACGCTAGATCACGCCAACTGCCGCCGAGTTTGTACCCGACCGCCAGCAGCGAGTCCGGTCGTACGCTGAACCCCTCGGCCTGGCGGTAGAGGATCTCGGCCTGGTCGCGCGACGACGCGCCGATCGGCACCATGGCCGAGCGACGGTGCTGGATGTGATACAGCCCGACGCCGGCGAGGAGGGTCGTCTTGGCGTTGCCCTCGGGGACAATCAGCCAGCACTCGGGGATATCGGCGAAGAGGTCTTCGAGGAACGCTTCCTGGAACGGCTCGGTGTCCCACTGGTTGCCGTTGTCTAGTTCGAGCCGTCGCGCCCACGCCCGGAAGTGCTTGACCGTGAAGGGCCGCTCTTTGGAACCGGCGTGAATGGTCGGCTGTTGAAGTTGTGGACGCCCCGCGGCATCGGTGTCGGTGTCGGAGGTCCGGTGACCGCGTTTGTCAGCACCAGCGGCTCGAGCGGGCTTGACATTGCGGCGAGCCGACGCTTGAGCCGTCGTATCTCGGCCTCGAGTTCGTCGATCCGGGCCGCGCATTCCTGATGCATAGGCTGTTCGGACAGGGGCCGCCTCCGAAGAATCACGGGACGGCCCTGCGGAGGGTCCGCGGCGGCCTCGGCTCGCTCGGCCTTCTTACGCGCCCTGTAAGCGCGCATGTACTCAGCGGTCGGCGGTGGCACGACTTACGCGACTCCTTACAGGCGTCCGGTGTAAGACTTACGGGACCGGTGTAACTCGCGGCGAGGTAGCGCGGGGTCTATGGCCACCCGCTCGATTACGTCGTCGGGGTACCCCCCGCCATGCGTCTGCTCGTCTTCGCACGCTCGTTGCACGAGTAGCACGACGCGATGTAGCCGAACGCAGGGTCGCCATCGACCACGTGTGCTGCGACCCAGCGTCCATCAGGTGTGAGCCACGTACCGCAGCCGTACCCGCAGTACCCCGGAAGGGCCGTCCTAAGCGAGGCGCGCACTGCTTGGTGCGTGGAGCCATAGCCGCGTGCCGCGCTACCCGGACGGCGGGTCCGGTCATGTGCTCGGGTGCAGTCCCCGCAACGTGGCCCCGGCGAGGTGCGCCGCCCGCATCTGTGGCCCGGATAGCCGAGACACACCCGGATCACGGCGTGCCCGAACCAACGGTGGGGACTGAGCGCCGTCCGGCTAGCTCAGTGTGCGGTGACGTGCGCATCCTACGTGCTGTTCGGTTCCTCTACAACGGGTGGCGCGAACGACGTCCAGCGTCCGGGGCGCTTGCCGCGCCAGCGCCGCATCCGGATGGGCCGATTGCCATCCCAGTCCCATTCCTCGACGACCCGCTCGCCTTTGGTGATCGTTTCGCGATACGGCCCCACGATGCCGCCATACCACGCGGCTGCTTCCGAGGCATGGACCAAACCCGCCCCGCCGTAGTAGTCCGGCGAGAAGGATTGCGTGATGAGCGTGCCGTCCTTCCAGCGCGCTTCGAGCTTGAGCATCTCCATGGTCGCCATTATGCCGCTGTCACCGCCACTTCCTCGGACCGAGCACCGACATGGATGCGCACGTCGCTCATGGCGTGGAGGAACGAGCGCAGCGCGTTCTCGGCGACTTCCTTGGCGCACCATGCCGGGACGCCCTCGGCGATGGCCGCTTCCTGGGGCCCTTGCGAGCCGATGGTGACGTGACTGACGATGGCCGCACGGTGGCGGTCCGGCATCTGCGCGAGCGTCGCCCGGAACGGCGTGTGGTAGTAGCCGATCGGATCCCGCTCGCCGGACTCGGGGTTACGCGGCGCATCGTCGCTCGACTCGGAGCCGAAGATGTAGCCCTCGGCGCGCGCCGTCATGCGCGGCGTGCCGCCCTCGCCGATGGCCGTTTCGTGGAGCTTGGTCGGCACTTCGTCGGCGTAGGCCGCGCGGCACATGCGCACCGCTTCGCGGAGGTCTCGGGGTTGGCGATTGCGCCAGTCCCAGGCGATCCTGACCGACGTATCGGACGCCGCGGTGTACGGCGCGCTGCGACGGGCCAGCGCCTCGGCATTGGCCTGCGCGTCGCTGGGGCCGATGTAGGGACGCTTAGACAATGTTGACGAGCACCCACGCCGCCAGCCCGACCGCCAGCAGCGACAGCCGGCCCGCGCTCACCCCGATGGCGGCGGCCACGAAGCAGACGAAGGCCACGATGTAGAGAACGAGATGGACGCTCACGACGTCGTGTCCCGGCCCGGCAGCTGCACCTTGAGATACAGCGCCAGCACGCTCAGCGACACGGATGCGGCGCCGAGGAACACCTTGGGCACGCCCTCGAACGCCACGTCCGTCTGGGACAGCAGGTACGCCACCACAGCCTGGAGCACCAGGATGATGACGGCGATGATCTGGGATAGGTTCATGTCGCGTCTCCGTAGCGGCGCACGCTCCACGACCACTCGAACGAGCGGCTCGCGAGGTTCAGGCCGATGCGCCATTCGGTCTTGACCATGCCGCCGTAGTGGCGGGTCGTCTCACCGCCGATGTACAGCGGGCCGAGGGTCCGGAACCAGCCGGCGCCGGTGCTTTCGATGGCGGTCATGTCAACGACCTCCGTGCGGTGAGGGCGGCTTGGGCGGCCGCCTCGATGCCATCGTTGAAGGCGTTGGTGACGTCCGCTTGGCTGAACGGCGTCGTGTCCGGCGGGATGGTCGTCACGCCGGGGACGTCGCGCACGTTGGTCGCGGCGATGAGCCGCACCACCCGCGCACCCGCCGCGTCGGTGGCGTAGATGCCGCGCAGCGTGCCCACGCCGTAGGGCGAGGGCTGGTTCGCGTATAGCTTCGGTGCGACCCAGCCATCTGGCTTGCCGTCGAGGAACAGGCGCTTGGCACCCGCCGGGACGTCGACGATCTTGGTCGTGATGTTGGTGATCGAAAGCGCCATGCTCCCTCCTATGCCCGCCAACGTCTGGAGATCGGCGAGCGAGCCGTTGAAGCGGTTGCCGTCGATGCCGTTGATGGGGCCGAACTGCCAGATGTCCCAGGACCGGGGCGGGGGTTGATCGGCCCAGTAGGCGACCCAGTCCCAGTCCTGGCCGGCGTTGAAGAAGCCCGACAGCGAGTGGTACAGGCCGATCTTCTTGCCGCGACTCTGGACGCGGTCGATGAACGCCTCCGACTGCGCCCGGCTGAACGCCTGCGCACCCTCGACGTCGAGCGCGAGCAGGTCCACGTCACCCGCCGCCAGGAGGAAGGCGTCGACCTGGCTGGCCACCGATAGGTCGTTCCAGTTGAAGTGGTACGCGCCCGTGACGACGCCGGCCTTGCGCGCGTTGGTGATGTGCTGGTCGTAGCGTTCGTCCTTCTGCGTGCCGATTGTGGCGCGGGCGAACAGGAACTCGACGTTGGACAGGCCGGGGGTCGTGGACTGCCATTTGGAAACGTCGTATCCGGTGACGGTCACGGTGCCACCCGGCAGGTGCGATTGCGCAGCGTCGCCGCGAACGCGCACCAGTTGCCCCGGACGCGGGAATGGGTGCTCGGCCAGCGCGTGCGCCCCGTGTCGGCGCTGTGCGACGGCTCCGGGGACGGGGTCCGCACGGCCTTCGCCGGCCACGTCGGCGGGGGAGCGTGGTGCATGGCCAGCAACGCGCTGAGGGTGGTGGCGACGACGAAGGCGAGACGACGGGTCATGCGACCGAACTCGTCGTGGTGAAGTACCAAGCCGCTTGGCAGCCACGCGGACACGGTTTCATTACAACCGTGTGGCTTGACTTCCATGGCTCGCTATCGAACGACCAAGGCTCGGAAACAGTGCCGTGCCCATGACAGTCAGGACAGGTCGGCGCGCTGACGGTCCAACCCTTCTCTCTGAGCAACGCGGCGGCCCGCTTCTCCTCTTTCGAGGCCTCGTATTGCCAACCGCTCACGGCGTGTCCTTCTCGATGATCGCCAGCAACGTGAGGCACGCGGCGTGGTGCGCCTCAGCCTCGTCCTGGTACATCTCCGCTTCCTCGCCGTAGGCGTGGTTGGCGGCGAGGCGCGCTTCGGCCTCCGCCTTGGCGTGCGCCTTCCATGAATCACCGTGAGCGTCGAGCGACGCCTGCTTGGCGTCGTAGGTCGCTTCCACGCTCACTGGAACTTCCCGCGCCAGTACGCCGCCACCCACAGCAGCTGCGGCGCGCTCAGGATCACGAGGCCCGCGCACAGGAACAGGAACGCCACGCCGTCGGCGAGGATGACGCCGAGCAGGAACGCGCCCGCCAGCACCGCGGCCAAGCTCGCGCCGACGCTCAAGATGACCGACGTCGACGCGCGCTCCTGGAGGGCCGGTTCACCGAGGTGCAGCGCGGCGCGCACCAGGATCACCGTCGCCAGCCAGTCGACGACGGCGAGGCCGATGAGCAGCCATGACACGGCGGACGGGCCACTCAACGAACCCGGACCCGCTGGTACGAGCCAAGCTTGGCGGTGGCGAGGTCACGCACCCGCTCCGACGTCTCACGGGCCTTGACGCTGCGCTGGCGGATGGCCTCGGTGCGCCGGTCGTGGTCGTGCGCTTCCTTGGCCGAGTACCACGGCATGAGGGCTTCGAGGAGCGCGCGCAGGCGGCTACCCATCAGGCCGCCTCGAAACGACAGGACGGAGCTCGTCACGCAGCAGCCGCACATCGCGACGCAGGCCGGCGATCTCTTTCATGGCCGCCACCAGCGCCTTGGACGTGGCCTCGAGCGCCTCGGCGTTGCGGACCGCCTGTGTCTCGGCGATCACCCGCCCCTGGCGCTCCATGTCGTAGAAGAAGCCCAGAACCAACCAGCGCCGCCACAGCGCGATGCCGGCGAACATCGTGATGAACACGAACAGCGCGAAGGCCGACAGGCCGGCGATCTCGGAAGCGGCGGTCGGTGACGGCACTCAGCATGTCACCGGGACATTGGGAACACCGGTGCGCCATCGGCCCCGACGAACCATGTCGCGCATGTTCTCGCGCTGCGTTCCGAGATACAGATGATCTGGACGGACGCAGTTGCGAACATCACACGTGTGGTTGATCTGCATGCCGGGTGGGATCGGCCCGTTGTGGAGTTGCCACGACAGGCGATGCACGGGCACTGAGCGACCCTCTACCGTCAGCAGCCCGTACTCAGCGACCGGTTCATCGAACCGCGTGACCCAGAGCCAGCAGCCGCTAGTCTTGCGAACATGAGACCAGAACCGATCGGCCACTGTCCCATGGCGGGCGCGGAGGATTGCAGCCTCGCGCGGAGTCAACGGCCCAGGAGCACGACGACGGTGCATCTGGGCAACTATTCTGGCAACTATTCGGCTCGGAAGTCCATGCTTTGTGGACCACCGTGGACCACCGTGGACCACGCTATTCGTGTTCAGATTGGCTGGTGATGGTCGATTGGAACGGCTACAGGTGCCGAATCCGGCATGCGGTACCACATCCCGAGTTCGTGCACGAATCAGGGGATATCGGGCGGTTGGGCAGCCATTCGGGCAACTATTCCTCCAGCGCTGCGTCATGGGGCTGTTCAGACCACGCGACATCGAAGCTCAGCAGTGCTGTCAACTGAATGATCGGATGCGCTTCTGGACCGAGGCGCAGAATGAGCATCTGTCCCTCAACGACGGCGACCGCTTCTGTCAGCCCGTAGATCGCGTGCTCAGGCACAACCGCCTGCCAGCGAACGTTTCCATATGCCCTCGTGTTCCGCAAGTCAATGCTCGTTTTCACCCCACAACCTCCTGCATCCGATCGGCCGCACTGCGCCCCATCCGCGGCAGCACCTTGACGTAGCGCCGGGTCATCTCGAGCGACTTGTGGCCGAGGATGGCAATGACACGGCAGACGGGCTTGGGCTTTCCCATCAAAAAAGATAACCCCGCCAGTCCGCTTGCGCGAACGACGGGGAGGATTACACGCCGAGAGTAACCCCCGGCGCGTCGAAGTCAATAGTGAACAATATGGGGGCATTGCTGCCCGGGAATCGAGCCTGTAGAATCGTACGAACTAGTGGACCTCAAGGGGATCCGAACCCTTCCCGGGTAGGATGGAAAGCCCTCCGGGGACCGTGTCGAGGCCCATTGGTAAAATGAATGGGGCGGCCATCTCCTCGAAGCGGATAGGCCGCCCCTTCGCTATGCCTGGGGTTTGCTTCCTCTTGTGATTCGGTAGTAGACGCGGCATGCCTGGTCGAAGAAGGCGAGCCGTGTCGGGTGCGAGCTCATCGTCGAGCTGGATGGGGATCCCGAACATGACCGGATGCGCGGATGCCTTGTGGGCAGCCAGCCGACGGAATACGTCCGCCGAGACGTGCCACTCAAATCCACGGCTATCGGCTAGCCCGAAGGGGCGCCCCGGTTCGCGCCCGATGACACGCACGGCCTCCTGCCACATTCGGTCGAACAGCGGTCGATCCATCATCCGACCGCTCCCTGCATCCGATCGGCCGCGCTGCGCCCCATCCGGGGCAGCACCTTCCGCTTGGACCACTGGTGCGCCATGTTCTGCTGATGACTCCCAGGCGATAGGTGCCTCGGGTTGCAGCATGGTGGGTTGTCGCAGGCGTGCATGATTTCCATGCCGCTCGGGATCGGACCCGCCGTCAGCTCATAAGCTGCCCGATGCGCGCGATAGTTCACGTTTCCGGCTCGAAGGTTCCCGTATCCGTCCGGATCGCGCGCACCCAACCAGGGCCAACAATCCCCAGTGCAATCCACCCTCGCCCAGAACGTCTCCGCAACCAGCCGTTTTGGGAAGTTCTTCTGGACTAGGTCCGAACAGGCACGCGAGCAATACGACCTCAGACGACCCATCCGCAGGTTCGCTGCGTGCACCGAATGAACGCGCTCGAAGGTGCGGCCACATCTATCGCAGGTGAGGACGATGGGCGCAACAGGACGCGGCGGCATCTAGCGATTACCCATTACGCGATCCATTCGACTAGCCGCGTCGCGCGTCATCCTTGGCAGTGCCTTCATGTAACGCTTTGTCATCTCGCCACTAGCGTGACCGAGGATGTCCTGAACGATTCTCTCAGGAACGCCCTCGGCCAAGAGGATCGTCGCCGCTGAGTGACGGAGCTCGTGCCAGCGAATGCGCGGCAGCTTCGCACGTTTCAACGCACAGTGAAACCACGTATCCAGCGACGTGAACGACACCGGGTCGCCGTGCTTGTCGCTGAACACGAGGTCATTGGGCGCCCATACCTTCGCGGCTTTCTTCTCGGCGTCGCGCTCGTCAATGCGCTCCCGCAGCGCTGTGACCACGAACGCCGGGAGGGGCAACGTACGGCCCGAGTCGCGCTTCGGCGCCACCAGCCGCCACCACTCGTCATCCTCACCGCGAGCGGACACCGGCACGCGCCGGAGCGAATGGCGGATGGTCATCGTCCCGGCATCGAAGTCGATGTCCGGCGTCCGCAGGCCGAGTGCCTCCCCCCGACGTAATCCGAGGCCCAGCGACACGACTAGGATCGGTGCGAATCGCTCGCCCTTGACGGTGTCCATGAGCCGGCGCGCGTCCGCGACGTCGAGCACGTCGGGCGTCGTGGGCTTGGGTCGGGGGGCCTTGATGTTGGCCGTCGGGTCGTGGGCCAGCATCCGGTCCGTCACCGCCTGGCGCATCGCCGCCCGGAGCACAACGAACGCGCCCATCCGCGTCGCGGCGGCACCCGACCAGCGGGTCATCGCGGAGCGCACCATCGGTGGGGTGAGGTCGGCAAGGGGCACGGAGCCGAGCGTCGGCAAGATGCGCTGCTCGATGTGGTGGCGATAGCGATCATGCGTCCACGGGCCGAGGTCGGTCGTCATCAGCCAGTCCGAAACGTACGAGCCCACGGTGTGCTCGGTCGGCACGGTGTCCTGCTCGGCCAGCTTGTCACGCCGGAGCCGGTCCGCTTCCTCGCGTGACGCGGCGCACAACCACATCTCCCGGCGTCGGCCCGATGCGTCGGTGTAGGGCACCACCGCCACCCACGGCAGCCGACGCCAGTGGTCGTTCCGCTTGATGACGGTTCCTTCGCCGTGGTGCCTTCGCTTGCGCCGATGTCGACCCGTCGGATTCACCGTCGCCATTGTCGTACACACCCTCCATGAGCGTGAGCACGGCGGCACGCGGGATCCGGATGCGCCGCAGACCCGGCACCTTGGGCAGCCGGCCGTCGCGCGTCATCGAGGCGACGGTCCATTTGCTCACCTGGAGCAGCCGCGCGACTTCGGCGACGGTCAGCACGAGCGGCTCCGTCATACGCCGCTCACCGAGACCGGCACTGCTTCCTGACGACTCCGCCTTGCGGCCATCAGCGACTCAATGAACGTCCGCACGTCGGCTAGGCAGCCGGTGCTCCAGACGCTCATCGGCTCAGGCTCAAAGACGTACTGACGCCAAGCGCCACGCCACAGGATCAGTCCCAGCGGATCGTTCGTCCGCGCCGACAGAACCATCCACACTTGCGTCTTCCGGCGCGGCTCGGTGGGGGCCTGCACGAAGCGCAGGTACTCGGACCGCATCAGCAGCGACATTCGTCGATCGCCCGCAGGCACCCGTGACAGCGAAGAGTATTGCCGCGACGATCCCAGACACCGATGTATGTCTGCCACTTGCCACAGCGACAACGCGGCATCGCCCCGCGGCGCGACAGCTCCCGCACCAACTCCTCAGTTGTCAGGTCACGGCCGCTCATCTCTCCCCCTCCTTGTCAGCGTCGAGCCGGGAGGCGTGGAGGGCGGCGCGGAGATGTGTCACCCAATCGACCGCCTTGGGCTCTGAGGAGTCCCAACCACACGAACAAGCTAGCCACGTCGAGTCGTCGATCCAGCTATGGATTTCGGGCCAGTGGTCGTCCAGCGCCGCTCGTAGCTCATCAGAGGAGGAGGCCTCGGCTTCGATGGCGAGGATGGCGGCGGTAATCGACTCGTGAGTACCACCGAACAGTTGGCCGCCGTCGAGCACGATGCCTTCGATAAGGCGTCGTCCGGCCTCGGTGCGCGGCTCGCTCATGCCGGTGTCTCTGGCTTGGCTTCGGTGCGTGCGGCGGGTTCCACGAGTCGTATCTCACCAGCGCGCTGAGCGTCCTCGATGGCCGCCGTCACGTCGAAGATGCGACCAACGCCGCCGCACATCGGACACTTGAGGCCAACCACTGGATCGACACTAGTCGGCAGCCCCCCAGCCTCCGGGTCGCTAGAGCCGGAGAGGGCGGCCCTGCCGATGTTGTACGCCAGCGTGGACAGGAGCCGGGCGACGTCGAGCCACGCCTGAGCGTATCGGCCCGCCATGTCAGCGAGCCCGTAGTCGCTGTCCAGCCGCGCCACGACGGCCTCTGTCTCCTCGGTCGTGAGCGGGCCGAAGCGGAGCCAGTTCCCCGGCTCGATGGACTCCACAGACCCGGGCCGGTCATGGGCGAGGGCGGCGCGCAATGTGCAGTTCCGGCAAGTCGGCAGATTGCACGGTTCGCGCTTGTCGGTCGCATCACAGAAGACGAATGGCTCGATCAACTCTCGTGGCACGGTCACCAGCGCCTCGCGTAGTCGTTCCCTCTCGTCCGTCATGCCATTGGCTCCGGGTACTCACGATGGGGCGCATCGGGCGGTCCGGGTGGTGTCGCTCGCGGCATTCTCCTGCGCTCAATACACGGGCAAGGCCGCCACGGCGTTCCGTTATCAGTCGCGTATCGAGCGTCACAGACAGCACCCCGTTGGTGAAAGTGACGGCAGTTCGGACATTCGCTGCCCGCCACATTGGGCAATCTCTGGCCGTCGAAAGTCATGTCGGTGACTCCTGCTCGGCAGCGGCCACGGCAAGGGCGGCGGTCTGGATAAGCCGCACGTAGCGGGACGCACCCGGCATCTCGAGCCGCGACCGGATGAGGTCGTTCCATTCGTCATCGGAGTGTTCGGCGTCATGCGACCATCGCTCGCGCTGCAACGCTCGCTCGGTCTGGACGTGGGCCAGCACTGTCGCTTCCATGGGTCGTTCCCTCTCGTCCGTCATGGCGTCTCCAATGTGTCGGTTGGCGGGAGTTCAGCGCGGCCCACGGTCACCCAGACAACGCCCTGTGACGGCGGGGCGAGCCGCGCGAAGTCGCTCTTGGCCAGGTCCAGCAGCGTCGGCTTGCCGTGGCGCGAGCCGCACGCACAGACATCCGTCAGCGCCGTCACCAGGCAACGGCTACCGGCGCACACCGTCACGACGCGGCCGCGCCAGTCCCCGCTCCGGAACAGCGGCCCGGCTGCTGCCATCCCGGCCTTGGTGTCGAACCAGGTGGCCCAGCCTTGGAGCGCCGACGCGAGAGCCACGGCGCCGTCCTCACGCACCCCGAGTCCGTCCGCGGCCGGTGAGGCTGGCCTGTCTGCGGGCGCGACATGAACGAGTGTCACCGGCGCCGCGACTCTGACATGCGGGGCCGTCGGTACGAGCAGGACCAGGAGCAGGATGAGGAGCTTCATGCGGACCGCCTTCGACCAGCCGAGATGCGCCGTCCTCGCTCGGCCCGCTCGTCGTCACTGAGTGCGGCGAACCGGAGTCGCGTAGCCTCGCCCTGGCGCTCCCGCTCGCCATCACGCGACCACCGCTCGGCATTGGCAGCCCGGATCGCGACGAGCATGCCCGGACGGTGGTTCGGCCCCCACGCCCCCTCGGGCTGCCGGACCTCAGCGGCGTGCTTCCCCGGTGCCAGCGCCAGCGGAAACGGCGACACGGCCCGGAGCGGGCACACCGCGTCCCGGCAGACGCCGGACGGCTCGCAGCCGGCGCACATGGCGTCGATTGAGCCTTGCAGCACGCCGAGCCGCGTCTCCAGCGTCCGCGAGCGACTCTGCCGCTTGGCCTCGGAGCGGCGGTACTCGGACAGCGCGCCAGCCAGCACTTTTCGGGACACCGTGCCCGTCGTGCCGTGGACCCGATCGACCTCGGCCTTGACCGCCGCGTAGAGCAAGCCGACCGGACCCTTCGCCCGTAGCTGTTCGTCGACTTCCCGGCATTCGCTGGTGCAGAACCGCTTGGGCTGTCCACCCTCGTTGACGAACGCCCGACCGCAGCGGGCGCACGTCCCTTGGCGACCGGCGCGGGCCAACTCGACCAGGCGAGGCGCGTCCAGCGCGTCAGCCAATCGCTGCGCCGTGTCCGTCCGGGGGAGGTTGTCGCCGGCACGCCATACTGCGACGGCGGACGTGGCTGAACCGATCGCCGCGGCCAGCCGCTTGGCGCTCACCTTCCGGGACGCCATGACGCGGTTAAGCTCGGCGGCGAACCGCGCCGCAGCCAACCGGCGCGGGGAGTCGGGAGCCAGCGCCCTCATAGCCTCCCCCTCCCCAGCCACCGAGCGAGCCTGCGACGCCAGCGCGACGGCTTTGGAGTGAGTACCGCGATAGTCCTGTCGAGAGTCGCATTCGTCCGGACAAGGCTGCGGTGGATCCATCGGAACGTCGCGGCCGTCGTATGCGGCGCGGGATAAACCGGCTGCGCCATGTCTTCCCAGGCTTCCGGGACATGGCACTCGAGGTCGGCGTAGGGTGGTTGGGAGGTCATAGCAAGCGGATCGGCTTTCGGAGGGCGACCCGCTCGTCCTCGGACAACGCCGCGAACACGTCATCAGGCATGGCGTCAGGTTGCCTACGCGGCTTGGCTCGGTACTCGTCCGGCGTGCAGAGCGGCGAGAGGCCGTGCTTTTGCTGGTGGTCGTTGCACCGCGCCAGCGGATGATTCGGATCTCCGAGTGCTTGCTGCAATGAGCGGAGATTGACGTTGGTCGAGCCGCATACCGAACACACCCACTTCACGGCATTCTCCTTGCTCGGGCTCACGGGACGGTCTGAGTCGGTCATGCCGAGTCACCGATGCGCCGCAGAATCGAGGCGATGGACATGACGGCGTCGCGTGGCGTCGCGTCGTCCTTGCGCTCCCAGTCGGCCTCGCGCTGCGTCTCGTCGGCGTCCAGCCGCAAGCGATCCTCGAGCCCGATGATGCCGTCCACGACGTCGTGCCAAGAACGGGAGCGGCGAACGATCTGCTCGAGCCTGCCGGGGTTGTCCTCGAGCGCCCGCCAGACGATGGCGCGTTGGCTCGGTGATTCCACCTCCCGGTCGTCGTGTATGGTCCCGGACGGCGGGTAGATGAAGCCGCGGTCGGCGGCGATGCGACGGATGGCCTGCCAGCGGTAGCCAAAGTCGCCGTCGTCCCAGGCAGCCTGTGAGGCGAGCCAGTCGGCTCGGCTGTATGTCCTCATGGCTCCACGACTCCGCTAAGGCGCGCGCCTCTTGTTGCCCCAACCAGTCGTTTAGCCTTTGTCGTAACAGTCAACGCCAACGCTAAAGCCCTACAACGTAGTTGTAGCGGAGAGTTACGCACCGGTTACGCCTCCGGTTACGGTGCGGGTTACGCCGTTGTTACGGTGCTTGTTACGCAACTTGGCCATGCGGTCGCGGACGGTCATGTCGCCTTCCTGCCACTCGTCCCAGCCGGGCAGGTACGCCGTCCCGTCACCGGCGACAGCTATGTCCCCCTCGGCCACGAGGAAGGCGACGTGGCGCGCGTAGCCGGCGGGCAGCGTCATGCGCAGAGCCTCCACGGATCGAAAGTGGCCCCGGTGCTTCTGCCGTCCGGCGACAAGCTGCACCTTGAGGAACGCGCCGAACTGGGCGGGCGTGTAGTGCGACTTGCGCTCGTCCATGAGCGGGTCGACACGGTGGTACGCCCTCACCTGGCCGCTCGCCATATGGCGTGGCCGGTCGAGGCGTTGTGGGACTGGACGGCGGCGAATACGGACGCGGCGCTCTGCGCGAGGATCGTGCCGCCGCAGGCGCATGGCTCGAACCGCGGGTAGTGCGTCGTCACCAGCGGGACGCGGATACAGCGACACGGGAACGACTCACACGCCAGACAGACGCGGGCGGGTGATAGAGTCATGCTGGAACCTCGGTGCTGGGAGCTTTGACACCCTCAGCGTCGGGGTTCCTTCTGTCCGACGCAAGGGGGTTATCCCCGCACCTTCCAGAACGGACGGTCGAAACGTGTTCGCGCATTGTGGAAACCACGTTCACAACGCAAGGCTCGTCTGCTCACCCGTCGTAACGGGTTTGGGCTCCACGACGAAGTAGCGGTCGCGGCCGTCCGTCCCCTTGCGGCATTCCACCTTGTATCCGGCAGCGCGAAGGTCGGAGATCCTCCCCGTCACGTTCACCACGTACAGGTCGCGGGTTATCTCGAGCGACGACGCACCCTGGTGGTCGCGCAGGTAGCGGAGCGTGCGCATGGCCTGTCCATTCATGCGAAGGCGCGGCCGTTCGTCCCTCCCCCTATCGTTGCTCACGTCAGTCGAGCTCGAATGGCGAAGCACTCGGGACAGCCGAACGCGAACTCGACGTGCGTGTGCTCAGGCTCGCGCTCGGCTCGGCACGACGCGCAGTCCCCGGACAGCCAGCGGTTCACGTCCAAGAGCACCGGCCGCCAGCGGCGTCCCTCGCGCGTCTTCATGTCGTGGTGCCACGAGCACAGTTGCGCGGCGTTGGAGGCGATGGATTCCGACTTCATGCCGACGCCGTGGGACGCGCGGATGTGGTCGAGCTCGATACCCGGCGAGCAATGGCCGAGCATGCCCGCCAGCGGGCCGATACAGCGGCCGCGCTGGTGCTCGCGCACGTGCTCGCGTACCTCGTCCGGCCAGACGCTCCCGCGCGATGGCTTGAGCGGCGTCCTGCGCCTCATACGGCCGTCGCTTCCTCGGCGTCCAAGCGCCCGGATTCGGCCGCGTCGAACGGGAGGGGCTCCTGGCCTTCGGCGAGGGGTACGGCCTCCGGCAAGGCCGGGATACGGACGTCCGGCGTCTCGATGAAGTGGCCGTCGGCCTCGCCCACGACGAGCCGGTTGTACGTCGTGCGGCCCGGCACCCGGACGGCGTAGAGACGGCCCTTGACGTGGACGTCGGCGCCCATGAACTCGGGCTCGGCCACGCGCAACGCGTCCGCGATGTCGCCGATGACGAGCACCTGCGGGATGTCCTTGTCGCCGTTGCGCCGCAGCGCGAAGCCGATCGCCGCACCGTCCGGCGTCTCGCGCCAGTCGCCCTTGTACCGCTCCGAGCCGCCCGGCGCGGCCTTGCCGCGGACGTCCACCTTGCCGAGCAGTTCGAGCGTCTCGGTACCGCTGGTCTTTGTCTCGGCCGGTTCAGTCTGATTGCCCGCGGCGCGGTTGCCGTCGTCGTCGTCCTCGGCGGCGATGCCGAGCATCGCCTGAATGGCGTAGCGGCGCAGGTAGGTGATGGCCGAGCCGTAGCCTTGGATGTCGCTCGACGACGGGACGGGAGTGCGAGCCTCCAGTGATGCGCCCGAGTCGTGGATGAGCATCGTCACCAACGCGTCGGAGTCGAGCAGCTGGACGAGCGCAAGGCCGTTCTTGGCCAGTGGTGCGCGGACGACGCTGAGGATCTGGTCGAGCGGTGCGTAGGCGAACTCGTACGAGCCGCCCGACTTGAGCTGCACCTTGACCTTCTTGCCGCGCTTCACGTCGCCGAACTCGCCCTGCGCCTTCGCGAGCGCGGCGGCCAAGGGACCGAGGCCGTCCGTCGTCATGCCGCCACCAGCCGATCGCAGTCGAGGTTGCGACACACCCGGTACGGCCCGACGCGATAGGCCCGGCAGCCGCACGCCCAGCAGCGCAGTCGAGGCTTGCGCCCGTACGGGCTCACAGTCCCCAGTGCTCCAGCGCGAACAGGCAGGCCGCCCGCAGCGGATACACCGTCCGGTGCGGCAGCGCGCGCGTCACCTTGAGCTTGTCGGTGATGACCTCGCCGTCGCGGGTCAGCCACAGCAGCCAGCGCTGCCCGTCAGGGGTCACGCTGACACCGAGGACGACGTTCTCCGGCAGGCGGGACTCGACCTCGGCGCGCTCGGCGGCCGTGATGCCGTCCCTGGCCCAAGGCGTCGAGAGACCCATGGCCCCGTGGGTGGCGGTGGGGGTGCTCACCCTCGCACCGTCCCGTCCGCGTACTCGGCCTCGGCCTCGGCAATGCGCCGACGTGCCTCATGGAGGGTGGCCGTCGCGACATCACCAGCGGGCGTCACGATGTCCGCCGTCTCCACCTCGGAGAGCATCTCGCCGATCACTGCCAGCGCGATGCTCGCGGTAACGCGAGCCGGGGGTACCGAGCCGGACAGCAGGTACGTGCGCGGGCGCTGCGGCGTCGGCGGGTCGTATGGCGGCTCGTTGCGGACGTTGGCGCTACACACCGGTCGGCTCTTCGGTCCACGTCTCGATGGCATCAGCGGTGGCTCGGAGTGCAGCGGCCGCGACCCGGCGTTGCTCGGCATTGCCGGTGAGCGTCAGACGGAATGACGCGTGGAAGAACCCCTCGCTGTCGTGGATGTCGATATTCGGATACACCCGCCCGTCGAACGTGATAGACGGCGCACCCACCAAGATGTGCGTGTTGGTGTGAACCGTTGGCGCGGCCGGGTCGTACTCCCAAGGGAGTCGCTCCGCGGGCTCGACGGCGGGAGCTTCGGTAGTCAATGTCACGTGACGGCTCCTTCCTGTGACGGCTGGGTGCTCGGGGCCGGGAGCGCCGTCACGCCAACTCCCGGCCCTGGGTCCGAGCTAGGTCCCTGCAGGACCCACAGGGGCGCCCGTCGCGTGGACGCTGTCCGGCACCCCGCGCGGACGAGCGACACCGGGATGCCGATCGGCCGCGCTAGGAGTCGGAAGCCCCCCGACCGTTGCTCCGTGCACCGGCCGGGGGGTATTGAGGGGGAGAGCCGCTGTCTCCAGCGTCCCGCTCAGCGCGTCATCCACCCCCGCAGATGCACGCGCTGAACTAGAGGCTGGAAGCACGCCGTGATTGCGTGGACAACCGGGGACGGCGCAAGCGACGAGCCGGTAGCGCGCCGTCATGCCGGCACCGCCGATCGCACGTCGCACATCTCCCCGAACAGCGCGAGTGCCGACTCGAGCAGCTCGTCGGTCGTCTCGCGCAGCGCCACGTCGAGCAGCGGTCGGGCGGCCCTGTAGGCCGCGTCGTATTGCGCGCTGTAGCCCTTCTTCTTCGACGCGGCGGCCCCGGCGGCGTCCCAGGCGGCGGCCCCGGCGGCGGCCCCGGCGGCGTCCCAGGCGGCGGCCCAGGCGGCGGCCCTGGCGGCGGCCCCGGCGGCGTCCCAGGCGGCGTCCCTGGCGGCGTCCCAGGCGGCGGCCCTGGCGGCGGCCCTGGCGGCGTCCCAGGCGGCGGCCCCGGCGGCG
>Ga0207684_10002286_pt1 | contig 19501 bp, 22 predicted proteins | sample KBSK5501metaG_FD_184342 | JGI IMG/M metagenome (GOLD analysis project Ga0207684, IMG submission 184342) | Corn, switchgrass and miscanthus rhizosphere microbial communities from Kellogg Biological Station, Michigan, USA - KBS K5-50-1 metaG... | ecosystem: Host-associated > Plants > Roots >...
AAACCAAAACGACCGACCTGTAAACTTTTCCGTCTAGTTAGTTTTAGACTGGAGGCAGAAACGATTGGCTAGGTATCGAGATGCGGTGTGCCGTCTGTGCCGCCGCGAAGGTGCAAAACTTTTCCTCAAGGGCGACCGTTGCTACAAGCCCTCTTGTCCGATTGAAAAGCGCGGCACGCAGCCGCCCGGACAGCATGGTAATTCGATGCGCCGCGGAAAGGCGCTCGCGGGTTATGGCCAGCAGCTGCGCGAAAAGCAAAAGGTCAAACGGATCTATTTCATCCTCGAAGGACAATTTCGAAACTATTTCGAACGAGCGGCGCGCCAGAAAGGCATCACCGGCGAGAATCTTTTGTCCTTGCTGGAGCGGCGCCTGGATAACGCTGTCTATCGCGCCGGCTTTTCGACTTCACGGCGTCAGGCGCGCCAACTGGTCAATCACGGGCACGTGCTGGTGAACGATCGAAAGGTTGACATTCCTTCGTATCAGGTAAGGCCGGGCGACGTGGTTACGGTAAAAGAGGCGAGCCGAAAGAACGCCCATGTCGAAGGCGCCTGGCAAACTGCGGCAGGGCGCGGTCGTCCGTCGTGGATCTCGGCCTCGGGAGCAGAAATGACTGCAACTATTTCGGGCCTGCCGACCCGAGAAGACATTGACCGCTCGATTAACGAGCAACTGATTGTGGAACTTTATAGTAAGTAATTAGGTCGCACCTGGACGCGTCGCGAAGTGCGCGCTTCAAGTGCACAACTTCCCCTCAAATCTCTGACGGTACGTTATGGACCAAAATAATCTCTGGACTGGTTTTCAAATGCCGCGCCGCCTGGCGGCGGACAGCGAGACGTTGACAGATCGCTACGGACGATTCTCGGCCCAGCCATTCGAGCGTGGCTTTGGAACGACTGTAGGCAATTCATTACGCCGAGCGTTGCTATCTTCGATTGAAGGCGCCGCGATTACGGCTGTCAAAATTGAAAGCGTCGAGCATGAGTTCTCGTCGATCAAGGGTGTCGTCGAGGATGCAACCGACGTGATTCTTAACCTCAAGCAGGTGCCGTTCAAACTTCACGGCAACGAGCCCAAGACTTTGACGATCGCGAAGACAGGGCCGGGCGAAGTTACCGCCGGAGACATTCAAGGCGACGCCGACGTTGAGATACTCGATCCTGGATTGCATATTGCCACCCTGAGCGATGGCGGCACACTTAACATCGAAATGCGCTTGAAACGCGGTCGCGGATACGTCTCTGCCGATCGTAACTTCGATGAGGATCTTTCACTGGGGTACATTCCGATTGATTCGGTTCACACCCCTGTGAAGAAGGTGAATTACTCAGTCGATGCGGCGCGCTTGGGGCAGAACACTGAGTACGACAAACTCACAATCGACGTGTGGACGGATGGCTCGATCAAACCGGACGACGCGATTGGCCTGGCGGCAAAGTTGATCAAGGATCACATGGCGATCTTCATCAACTTTGAGGAAGACACCGAAGACTACAGCTATCAGCAGGCGGAGCGCGCACCGCTGCCGCGAAACGATCAATTGGATCGCTCGGTTGATGAATTGGAGCTGTCAGTGCGTTCTTATAATTGTCTGAAGAACGCGGGCATCAAGACGATTCGCGATTTGGTCCAGCGCTCTGAACGCGAGATGCTGGCGACGAAAAACTTCGGCAAGAAATCCCTGGGCGAGATTCGCGACATTCTGCGCGGCATGGGTCTCGATTTTGGAATGCAATTCGACGAGCAGGGCAATCCGATTCCTGGCAGCGGCGAAGGTGAGACGGAAACTGAAGCCGGTGAAGAGGATTTCGAAGCAGCAGTACAATAGGAATGCAGTATGCGCCATCTTAAGGCCCATCGAAAACTCGGACGCCCGACTGAGCATCGCATTTCAATGCTGCGCAACCTTGCGACTTCGCTGATCAATTCGCGCGAGGAACGGATCGTTACAACCTTGCCGAAAGCAAAGGAGTTAAGGCCATTCGTTGAGCGCGCGATTACTCTCTCGCGCCGCGCCGCGAATTTGCAGGGAAACGGTTCCCAAGCCAACGGTTTGCATTTGCGACGGCAGGCTGCTGCTTTTTTTCACTCCGGAAATTTCACCCAGGCTGCTGCCAGTGGTCGCCGCGGCCAGCCGCGCCCGCCACGCACCGCGGGCGTCGCCGCGCTTCGCCGGCTATTTGACGAACTGGGCGAGCGCTTCAAAGATCGGCCCGGCGGCTACACGAGAATAATCAAAATGGGGCGACGCACCGGCGACGGAGCGCAACTTGCCATTATCGAATTGCTCGGCAATCCACGCGAAAAAGAAGCTCAGGAATCCGCGCGCAAGCGCACGAAAGGCGGAGGTAAGAAGAAAGCGGAAACGAAAGCGTCGGAGAAGGCGTCGGACAAGGAAGAAGAAGGCGGAAGCGAGGAATAGAAGGTTATTTGATTTGGCCCCGGCCGGCACTTCGCCGACGCTTGGGGTCTTTGCTTTAATAGGAAAGATGCGCGGCTTTCGCGGCCGGAAAACTCAATCCTTCCCGGAGTGTTTTCATGACAACCGGAGCCAAGAGGGCAATGAGCAATCAAAAAAACCAGTCCCCGGCTGAGCCGTCAGCGCCATCAGAGTCTCCGCAGCGAGTACACCGGGAGCGCGGCCGGCGACGTAATCGCAACCAACCGCGGAATCTGGAAGCCTCCATCAATATGGATGAGCTGCGCGAGCTCATCGGCCTCATCACAGACAATGGCCTGACGGATTTCGAGTTGGAGCGCGAAGGTTTTCGAGTCAAGGTTGGTCGGAATACTTATCCTGAGGGCTCTGTTGTCGTGCCGGCTGTCCCGGTAACTGAACGACAGGCTCTCACGGCGTCTGGCGTTCAGACGCGTGGTGCAGTTCAAAGCGTGCCTACTGCTGCTCCACCGCACCCCGGAGCTCTTGCTGAAGAGGCCGCCTCGGAAGATCAGGATCTGCATATCATACCTTCGCCCATAGTTGGCACCTTCTATCGAGCGGCATCTCCAACCTCGGAAAGCTTCGTACGAATCGGCAGCCATGTCGGGCCCGACACCGTCGTTTGCATTATCGAAGCCATGAAGCTAATGAACGAGATTCAGGCCGAGACCACCGGCGAAGTCGTCAAAATTTATGTCGAGAACGGCCAGGCCGTCGAGTACGGTCAGCCGCTTTTCGGAATCAAGCCCTAGTAAGCAGTGAGCAGTAAGCAGTAACACGCAGGGTTTCGCTGCTACTGCTTACTGCTCACGGTTTACTGGCTACTCTTATGCATAACAGCTCGCGTCGATTTCGCAAAATACTGATCGCCAATCGGGGCGAAATCGCCTGCAGGATTATCTGGACGTGCAAGGAGATGGGCATTGGCACCGTCGCCGTGCACAGCGATGTCGATCGCGACTCGCTCCATGTGCGCTTCGCTGACGAATCCGCGTGCATCGGACCCGCGCCATCCGCCCAAAGCTATCTGAATATTCCCGCCATCATCAGCGCAGCTGAGATTTTCAACGTCGATGCGATTCATCCCGGCTATGGATTTTTGGCCGAGTCCGCTTATTTCGCCGAGATCTGCGAGGCCTGCAACATCAAGTTCATCGGTCCGCGCCCAGGCGTCATTCAATTAATGGGCGAGAAAGTTGAAGCCCGGCGCGCAATGCAAGCAGCCGGCGTTCCTATTGTTCCGGGCAGTCCCGAAGCACTGCAATCGGAGGAAGAGGCTCTTAAGTTCGCGCGCGAGATCGGTTTTCCCGTCATCGTCAAAGCCTCGGCCGGAGGCGGTGGGCGCGGCATGCGTGTGGTGCATTCGGAAAAAGAACTCGGACCAGCGCTCGAAACCGCTTCCACTGAAGCCGCAGCCGCATTCAAGAATGGTGACGTTTACATCGAGCGGTTCATCGAACGGCCGCGCCACATTGAGATTCAGGTGCTAGCCGACGAGTATGGCGAATGCACGTACCTGGGCGAACGTGAGTGTTCTATTCAGCGGCGGCATCAGAAACTTTTGGAAGAGTCGCCTTCGCCGGTGATGACTCCCAAGCTGCGTCAGCAGATGGGCGAGGCTGCAGTGGCGGCGTGCAAGTCAATCGGATATTCAAGCGCCGGCACGATCGAGTTTTTGCTCGACGAAGACGGGCGCTTCTATTTCATGGAAATGAACACCCGCATTCAAGTCGAGCATCCGGTTACTGAAATGGTGACGCTGACCGACATCGTGCGCAACCAAATTCGCATTGCCGAGGGAGAGCCGCTGGGTTTTGGTCAGGACGACGTCATTATGGTAGGTCATGCGATCGAATGCCGCATCAACGCTGAGAGCCCGGAAACCTTCGCACCTTCGCCAGGATTGATCACGACCTTCAATCTTCCTGGTGGCCCCGGCGTACGCGTGGATACTTACGTCTATCCGGGTTACCGCGTGCCGCCATTCTACGACTCGATGATCGCGAAGGTAATCGTGCACGCGCGCACGCGCGAACTGGCGATTGCCCGGATGCGGCGCGCGCTGGAAGCGATGGTCATTGAGGGAATCAAGACGACAATCCCTCTTCACTTGAAGATCATGAACGATCCCGACTTTCAAGCCGGCGATATTTCTACGCGCTTTCTGGAAGAGTTTCTGGCCGGAAATGGGTTGAAAGGGAAGCCGGCGGCTTCTGCCGCGTTGACGATCGCATCCGCGTGATTTTATAATGCTCGACTTTTCAGTATCGGAGTTGGGCTTGCTAGAGGTAGTAACGACAATGTCCTTCGCAATCATTAGAGCCGGCGGCAAACAGTTTCGCGTCGAAGAAGGCGCCACTGTGCGCGTTCCTTCGTTGAAACGGGACGTTGGAGCGTCGGTGGAACTCGACCTGCTGGCTACCACAGATGACAAGGAATCCAGGGTGGGCGCTCCTCTCGTTGAAGGAGCGAAGGTGACCGCCACCGTCGTGGATCACGGACGGGCGCCGAAGATTGTTGTGTTCAAGAAGAAACGGCGAAAGCACTACAAGCGAACTAAAGGTCACCGGCAGGGATACACGACGTTGAAGATTGAATCGATAGGATAGGGGGGATCGCCGATTGCCAAATTCCAATTGCCGATTTGAGTGAGAAGCTATTTTGAATTGCCAATCGGAAATCGAAAATCGGAAATGAAATCATGGCTCATAAGAAAGGTGTAGGTTCTTCGCGAAACGGACGAGACTCGCACTCGCAGCGTCTCGGACTCAAGAAGTTTGGCGGCGAGCGAGTACTCGGTGGCAACATTCTGGCGCGACAGCGCGGCACGAAGTGGAAGCCTGGCAGTAACGTCGGCCGTGGTAAGGACGACACGCTGTTCGCTCTGATTGACGGCGTGGTGAAGTTTGAGGATAAGGGCCGTTCCGGCAAGTTTATTAGCGTATACCCAGAGACAGCTTCGGTTTCATCTTAGTACTAAATTGTTCTTGCGTTTTCAATCCAATGCGACGCCCGCGCCAAGTGTTAGCTAAGCGGGGCTCGCATTTTTGATTTTCAGAGTGTTCATCGATCGCACAAAGATTCGCGTCCAGGGAGGCCATGGTGGAAACGGCGTCACTGCGTTCCGCCGGGAAAAGTTTGTGCCTCGCGGCGGCCCATCCGGAGGCGACGGCGGACGCGGTGGCGACGTTTGGATTGTCGCTGATTCATCGCTGAATACACTTTTGCATTTGCGTTACAACCCCGAACACGTGGCCGGTCGTGGTATGCATGGCGAGGGCAGCGACCGTTCTGGCCGTGAAGGCACCGATGCGATTGTTCGCGTGCCGGTCGGAACTCAAATTTTTGATCCGCGAACGAATGAGCTGTTGTTTGACTTTGACGAAGACGGAGCGCGCTGGCTCGCCGCGCGCGGCGGGCGCGGAGGTTTCGGCAATGCGCACTTTACCAGCTCGACGAATCGCGCTCCCCGCTATCACCAGGAAGGAAGTCCCGGCGAAGAGTTTGAATTACAACTCGAGCTTAAGTTGCTCGCCGACGTCGGGCTGGTGGGCTTTCCCAACGCGGGCAAATCAACCTTTATTTCAACGGTTTCGGCGGCCCGGCCAAAGATCGCCGACTATCCGTTCACGACTCTTGAGCCGCATCTCGGCGTGGTCGACGCAGGCGACTTTCGGACGTTCGTCATCGCCGACATTCCCGGACTGATCGAAGGAGCGCACGAAGGCCATGGGCTCGGCGATCGTTTCTTGCGTCATATCGAGCGAACGAAGTTGCTGCTTCATCTCGTTGACGCGTCATCGGCGTCAGGTCGCGATCCGGTTAGTGATTACGAGGTGATTAATCGCGAGCTGACCGCGTACGATGCGCGCCTCAGTTCGCGCGAGCAGTTTGTCGTGGCAACGAAGATCGATGCGGTGGACGAGCCGGATCGGGTTGAGCAGTTGCGAAAGCGCGCGTCCGATGATCGGAGACCGTTCTTTGCGATTTCGTCAGTCTCGGGCGCCGGTCTGCGCGAACTTGTGACCTCCGTCGCGCGTGAACTGGAGCAGCTTCGTGAGCATTCGACGGATCGTCAAGAGCCGAAAGCCGATGATACGTTGCTTATCAGCAGCGGAAGTTCACGATTCTGACTCGCGTTGTAACCGCGCGAAAGATCTTTCGGTCTGATGATGGACTTGCGGCGCGCAGCTATTTTCGGAGGCACGTTCGATCCGGTGCATAACGGCCATATGGAAGCGGCCCGAAGGGTGCTGCATCTGTTCGCGCTCGATGAAGTGATTTTTGTTCCGGCGTGTGCGCCGCCACATAAGCGAAACGCTGATATCACGGCTGCTTTCCATCGTTTTGCGATGCTGGCCCTGGCGACTGAGGATGATGTGAAGTTGCGCATGTCGACAATTGAGCTGGACGCGCCCGATCTACCTTACGCCGTTGAGACAGTGGCGCGCGTTCAAAGTGAACTCGGCCCGAACTGCCGGCTGTTTTTCATGATGGGCGCGGATTCATGGTCGGAGATCACGACTTGGCGGGATTGGCAGCGACTACTAACGATGTGCGAGCAGATAGTTGTGACCAGACCAGGATACGAGTTGAATACGAGTGAAGGTTCCCAACGAGCAGTTGTTGCAGACGTGCGCGGCCTGAGTGAAGAAGAAATCTCAATGTCGCTACGAGATGATGACCAGCCACGTACCTTTTTCACCGATGCGGCGATGGTAGACGTTTCCGCGACTGAGATTCGCGCTGTCGCGCACTCAGGCGCGTACGGACAGTTGAGAGAGATGGTGCCGCCCGCGGTTGCGAGCTATATCGAAAAGTACGAGCTCTACCGGAACTAGCATGAGTCAAAAGTTGAAAGAACAATCCTTACGGTCTGAAGTGCAAGCTGCTTCGCTGGGCGCTCGCGCGAATGTCACCAGCGGCGACTTTTCAGGGTTTGACGAGCGCATCCGGTTGGCGCTGCACGCCGCGGCTGAAAAAAAGGCTCTCAATTCAACGGTGCTTGATCTAAGGGAAATAGCCAGCTTTACAGACTTTTTCATCATCACGACCGGAGCCAACAAGCGACAGATGCAAGCCATCAGTGATGAAATTGTCGAGCAGCTGAAACGCCATGGCACACGCGCTGCCCGCGTCGAAGGTTATCAAACGGCGGAATGGATTTTGATCGACTACGGGAATTTCATCGTCCATGTGTTCGACGAGAAGTCGCGGCGCTTTTACGATCTTGAGAGGTTGTGGCGCGAAGCAAAGCGTTTTGATATTTCGCCGGGGCAGCTGGCAGAAAACCGGCCGTGAGGGAGGGCGCAATCGCGGGCCAGTTTTAAGGTTCGCGCTGTCTTCGCGGGCATTGAAAGAGGAATAGTGATCGAGATTGTGGCGGTGTCGGATGCGATGCGCGAGGCAGTCGGCCTCGCAGAACGTGTCGCTGCAACCGACGCCAACGTGCTGGTGACCGGCGAATCGGGTGTTGGCAAAGACGCTGTAGCAAGGTTGATTCATTCGCGCTCGCCCCGGGCCGTACAGGCGCTGGTTAAGATCGACTGCGCAACGTTGCCCGCCGAGTTGCTCGAAGCCGAGCTATTCGGTTACGAGAAGGGAGCTTTCACGGGCGCGACAGAGGTCAAGCCGGGACGGCTGGAGGCCGCGGATCGCGGCACACTGGTGCTTGACGAAATTACGCATCTTTCGTTAGATGCGCAGGCAAAATTGCTGCGGGTGATCGAACATCGCGAGTTCGAACGCTTAGGCGGACGCAAAACGATTGAAGTTGATGCACGACTGGTAGCGCTAACCAACGCCGATCTCAAGAACGCGGTCGAGCGACGCGCTTTTCGCGACGATCTGTTCTATCGGCTGAACGTTATTCATATTCAGGTGCCGCCATTGCGCGAGCGCGGAAAGGACTTGGAGGCGCTCAGCCGTGCTTTTCTACAAACCTATTCGGAAAAGCATGGACGGGCAGTGAAGAAATTGAGTTCCGAAGCGGTCGATTTTCTGCTCGCTTACGATTTTCCCGGCAACGTTCGCGAGCTGGCGAACATCATTGAGCGCGCGGTAATCGTTTCCAACGGCGCACAGGTTGAGGCAACCGATTTGCCGGAAGGCTTGCGCGCAGCTTCGGTACAGAAGGTGCGAAAAGATCGCCGGCCCACGCTGGCGGAAGTTGAAACCGACTACATCCGCGAGACGCTGGCTGCAACAAAGGGGAATAAGACGGCGGCGGCGGCGATCCTGGGCATCAGCCGCAAAAATCTTTACGAGCGGCTGGCGCGGATGGACAAGGATGAGGGATGAAGGCGGAATTATGAAAGAAAATCTTTCGGAGCCGGCCGCCGCAATTGAGGATGAAAGCAAACGCTCCTTTCATTCTTCATCCTTCCGCCTTCATCCTTGCCGGTGATGCGTTTTCGCTTTATCTGGCCGGGCAAGACGAAAGACGAGCGATTGCGCTCGTTGGTCAGTGAATATTTGAAGCGGCTTTCGCGATTTGCAAAGTGCGAGATTGTTGAGATACGTGAAAGCGCTGCCAGCGATCACTCCGGGCGCAGCAAAGAAGCGCGGCGAGTTCTGGAAGCGATTTCGGCTGCGAGCTTCGTGATTCTGCTGGATGAGCAGGGACGCGAGTGGAGCTCAAGTGAGTTAGCCGATCAAACGCAGCGCTGGGAGAATGACTCGACTAAGGAAATTGCCATCGTGATCGGCGGACCGGAAGGAGTCGGCGCGGAAGTAGAGTCGCGTGCCCAGGTGCGGTGGCGACTGTCGCGGCTGACGCTGACGCATGAAATGGCGCGCGTCGTCGTCCTCGAACAGCTTTATCGCGCTTACACAATCAATCGCGGGTTGCCGTATCAGAAGTAGGGAAGACGAAGTCAGAATAGAGGAGTCATAAGGAATGCAAAGAATGGACAAGCGGAAAGCAAAAATCTATCGGGATAAATTACTGATTCGGCGTGAAGGCCTGGTGGGCCAGGTTCAGGCCGCGGAGGCCTACAGCCGGGAACGTGATGCGGAAGCCACGCAGGACCCAGCGGATATGGCCGCCAACGCGTATACCAAGGAACTTTTGGTTTCGATGTCGGCGAATGACCGTCAACTACTGGAATCTATCGACGCCGCCCTGGATCGAATCGAAGAAGGCAAGTACGGAAAATGCATTAACTGCGGTCAGCCCATCCAGGAGAAGCGGCTCGAAGCCGTGCCGTGGGCGCGGCACTGTTTGCGTTGTCAGGACCTTAATGAGCGCGGACTGTTGACGGTTGAAGAAGAATAAGTTTGCGATATTTCAAATCTGAAATTTGAGATTTCAGATAATTTCAGATCATACATGTGACATAATCGCGGCCTCCTGTGAAACCGGGAGGCCGCCATTGTTTTAGGGGTCGGCCAGAGAGTGTCGAGTTAGCGAATCGATTAGTTCAACGCAAGGGACGCTGAGTTTCGCGCAAACCACGCAAAGTATTTCTCTTTGCGGCTCTTTGCGAATGCCTCTGTGCGACCTTTGCGTTTCAAAACGTTGTCAGCCGCAGTCAAACTTGGCTTTCTTTACGATTCAGCCCTCGCGCTGCTCTATCCGCAAGCCTGCGCTGTGTGCGGCGGCAGCGTCGAGTCTCGCCATGACGGCGTTGCTTGCGCAACATGTTGGAGCGCGACGCGCGTGTTTGCCGAGAGCCATACTTTGTGCTGGAAATGTGGCGCCTTCAGCCGCGCCAATGTTCGCGAAGACAGGCGTAAGAGCATTCGCTGCGGCCAGTGCGATCAGGACGCGTTTACCGCCGCTCGTGCTTGCGGGTCTTACGAAGGCGCCTTGCGCGCATCGGTGCTGTCGCTAAAGCGTGAGCCACATGTGGCAGGACGCTTGGCACGTCTAATGTTTGCCACGCAACGGCGAGCGCCGATCAATGAAGCAAGGCTAATCATTCCTGTTCCGCTTCATCCGGATCGCGAAGCTGAGCGTGGCTTCAATCAGGCGGCTCTGCTCGCGCGCGAGCTTGCTCGCATAAGCAAGCTACCGCTCGACGAGCACAGTGTAATCCGCCGCATTCATACTGAACGGCATCGCGCCGGTATGGACGCGCGCGCCCGTCGCGAAAGTGTGGTCAATGCTTTCGCTGTTCGCCATCGGGAAACAGTTGTCGGCCAAGGCGTGTTGCTGATTGACGATGTCTTCACTACCGGCGCTACCGTCTCGGCATGCGCCGCGGCGTTGAAAGAAGCTGACGCTAATGAAGTTTTCGTCCTCACCATTGCGCGTTCTCAAACCTTCTGATCGGGCGCATTCTTCTCACGCTGAAGGCGTGAAATGCAATAGCCAGGGGTAAGCGAACAGGTCGCGCCACCCCTGGATCAAATCATCATTAACACCAAAGCCCTGTGAAGGGGCGGCATGACCGCGTCGTAACAATGAGGCGACAATGGGAACCAATTCCGCGCCTTCAGCGCTCCTCAGTTCTAATAACAACCAAACCTAGGCCGTTGGCCCAGGCTTTGCATTTCGCGCCTTTGGCGCGTGATTTCCTATTCGATATTCGCAAATTCGAAATCACTTGACGTACTATTCTTATCTAAAAGCAATGATCGTTCATGGGAGATAAAGTATAAGGCCAACGTGACTGAAATCGCTTCGGATGTCTACCGAATCTCGACATTTCATCCGGAGTACGGAATCCAGTTCAACCAGTTTCTCATCAAGGACGACGAGCCGTTCATTATGCACACTGGATTCAAGAAGATGTTTCCAATCACGCTGGAAGGAGTGAAGAGGGTCATCGATCCGGCGAAGCTGCGCTGGATTGGATTCAGTCATTTCGAATCGGACGAGTGTGGCGCTTTGAACGACTGGCTCACCGTCGCGCCAAAGGCGCAAGCAGTTTGCAGCTTCGTCGGCGCGATGGTTATGGTCAATGACTTCGCGGATCGACCGCCACGTCCGCTCAACGACAACGAAGTCCTGGAAATCGGCCGCCGCCGGCTCAGATTTCTGGCAACGCCCCACGTGCCGCACGCCTGGGACGCCGGTCTCTTCTTCGAAGAAACCGATCGCACGTTTCTGTGCTCTGATCTTTTCTTTCATCCAGGTGATCCCGAGCCGTTGACGGAATCAGGCGTAGTAGATCGAGCGCAGGAATCAATCGTTGGTGCTCTCTCAAGTCCTTTGGCGAAAGACATGCCCTACACGCCGTACACCGACAGCACTCTTAAAAGGCTTGCCGCGCTGGAACCGCAAACTCTTGCGCTTATGCACGGCTCTTCTTACCGTGGCGACGGGCGCAAGGCGATTCTCGAACTTGCAGATGTCATCAAGCAAACTTTGAGTAAGCCGAACGCTACGTGATCGACTCCACGACAAGGTGATCCAGCCTTGGTAATTAAGTGCCATGTGCAATTATGATGTGCACATGGCAGAACTCAGGACCCTCTACGATCCGATCGAGCCTTACGACACTGGGCGTCTGAAAGTCTCGGACGTTCACGAGCTTTACTACGAACAATGCGGAAATCCGAATGGGAAGCCGGTCGTGTTTCTGCACGGGGGACCCGGCGGCGGGCTTGTGCCTGAGTATCGCCAGTTCCATGATCCGCAAGCCTACCGTATCGTGCTATTCGATCAGCGCGGCTCAGGAAAGAGCACGCCGCACGCGAGTTTGGAAGAGAACACAACGTGGCATCTCGTGGCAGACATCGAGCGACTGCGCGAACATCTCGGCATTGATAAATGGCAAGTGTTCGGCGGATCATGGGGCAGCACGCTGGCACTGGCTTATGCTGAAACGCATCCGGATCCCGCGACGGAACTTGTACTCCGCGGAATCTTTCTGTGCCGGCCGAAAGAAATCAAGTGGTTCTATCAGGAAGGCGCAAGCTGGATTTTCGCGGACGTGTGGGAGGAATATTTGAAGGTCATTCCAGAGAACGAGCGCGACGATATGGTCAGCGCCTACTACCGACGGCTGACCAGCAATGATGAGAAGGTGCGAGTCGAAGCGGCGCGCGCCTGGAGTATCTGGGAGGGCAGCACTTCAAGACTTTTCTTTGATTACGAATCGATCGAGAGATTTGGCGATCCGGAGTTCGCACTCGCCTTCGCGCGTATCGAATGCCATTACTTCATGAATAACTGTTTCTTCAAGAGCGACAATCACCTTATCGAAAACGTCGGTAAGATTCGCCACATTCCCGGCGTCATTGTTCAGGGACGTTACGACGTTGTCTGTCCGATGATGAGCGCCTGGGATCTGCGTCGCGCGTGGCCGGAAGCGGAACTGCACATCACGCCTAGCGCCGGACACGCGATCATGGAGCCGGGAAACCTGAGTGCCCTGGTCGAGGCAACAGATCGGTTTCGGTAGCCTTAAGTCGAGTGTTGGGTGACTTATGAGCCCTACCTGACGGTCAGGCTACTACCCCCGGGCTCGTGCCGCTTAGTCATAACCCGGAAAAGAAAAGCCATACTTTTGACACTTTCCGGCGGCCTCGCGTAATATCACAATCTCTATGAACGCGCGTGTTCTAGTCCTAAACGCTTCCTTCGAGCCCATCAACGTGTGCACTGAACGGCGCGCGGTGGTCATGATCTTTAAGGGCGTGGCGCGCATGGAAGAGCACAACGGGCACATGCTGCACTCTCAGAAGATCACGTTGCAAGCGCCCTCGGTGATCCGTCTGACTGAGTACCGGCACATTCCCTTCGAGCGGCGGTCGCTTTCGCGCAAGAACATCCTGCTCCGCGATCACTCATGCTGCCAGTATTGCGGCAAGCAGTTCGCTCCTTCCGAGCTGACTCTGGATCACGTGATTCCGCGTTCTCGCGGTGGCGAATCGGCCTGGGACAATCTGGTCGCTTGCTGCAAGCGCTGCAATCACCGAAAAGGCAATCGCACCCCGGAAGAGTCAGGGATGCATTTGCTGCGCCGGCCGCGAGGGTTTTCTCTTCATGTTAACCGGCAGATCATGCGCTATCTTGGTCGTGCTGACGAAACCTGGCGCAAGTATCTCTTCTACGAATCCGACGGCGGCAGCGATTTGTGCGTGCGCGCCTGACGCCGGCATGCAGAGAAAAGGAGAACCATCATGAAAGTCTTGCTGTTCGCGCTTGAGAGTCCGACGATCATAATTTTGGTCGTGGCCGCGATCTTTCTGCTGTTTGGTGGAACGAAACTGCCGCAACTGGCCCGGGCCTTGGGCCAAAGCAAGAAGGCTTTCAAGGAAGGTATAGACGAAGGAGAACGCGAAGACAAATCAAAGGCGGATTCGCGCGCAAAGCTGGAATCTGTCGACGACGAAGCCTTGTTTGAAGAGGCACGCCGCCGCGCACAGCAGATGCGCGCTGAAGAAAGTAAGAAGCTCGAGCGATAATGGTAAAGTGAATTAAGTAGAGCGCCCACGGCCCCGCCTGACAGTGATCACCGCACCCTGCCCTTTGTTCCGACTACCAGCGTGGCTTTCACTGTCAATGCAAACTCGCCACTGTGTCGTTCCTCATCAATGATGCGCACCAACTCTTGAACGACTCGTTCGCGCGCACTCTCAGGGACGGATTGAAGCCAGTTCTGCAACAGAAAGTCTGTAATTAGAGGCGAATTTAGAAACTGTTCGCCTGACTCATAATCGAATTCCTCAATCGCCGTCCAGGAAGCGACGCCTTGCAGTCCGGATTGCGCGGCCCAGCCTTCCACGTCTGAAACTGTCGGCAAATCAGTAATCAAGGTCTCTACATCGACACCATGATCCTCCAGTTGCGCGCCCAGCAGCGCTTCCCAGTAGATCGAAAAAAATTCGCCGAAACTGGAAAAGGTCGGTAGCCACCATGCCACGGTCGCTCCCGGCATCGCAACTCGAACCATCTCCGCGAGCATTGGCTTCAAGTCTGCCGGTCGAATCAGCGAGGCATTAGCTAACACCAAATCAAATTGGTCATGATTAAGAGACAGGGTGTCGAGCTTCTCGCGCTGAAACTCAGTTTGTTCGTGCAAAGCTGCCGCCTTCACACGAGCCAGCTCGAGACACTCGTCGTTTTCATCGACACATAGCAGCCTCAACTTGTCGCCGGCGCGCTCTTGCAGCGCCATCGCGTGCCCGCCGGTCCCCGCTGCGATGTAGAGCGCGCGACCTTCTTTGGGCAGCTTCACGTGCTCATCAACCAGTTCGGCGAAGCGTTCCCCCCAGTCGGTGGCGATGTAGAGGTCGTGGAGGAAGGCGAGTTCCTTGTCCGATTTAGTGCTGAGCATCAGGAAGCAATTCAGTAATCCTTACCAGTTTGAAGTTCTGAGAACGACCACTCAACCAACTCGCGAAGCGAGCGGTAGAGTAAAGCCCCGGGCGTAAGCCCGGGGTTACAAGAGAAGAAAAAATTACGTGAGCCCCGTGAGGGGCGACAGGAACCTCGGGTTGTCTGCGGGGCGAAGATCTCATTTCTGTCGCCCGCGCGGGCTCTTCTGTTCTTGTGATTGTCTGATCCCCGGGCTTACGCCCGGGGCTACTTTCTGCTGCGCCTCCGGCGCTGGCAACTCCCGACGTCCCTTGTCGCTACGTTCTGAACTCTGCCGTTCCTGGAAATACACTTTTCCCCTTAGTTTCTCCGGCAGACACGACATTTCTTCTTTGGCCTCCTGGTCGCTGTGGACGTAGCGATAATCTCTACCGTACCCCAGATGTTTCATCAGAGGTGTTACGGCGTTTCGCAGATGTAACGGCACCGGCGCGCGCGCGGTTTCAACTGCGTCGCTGTGCGCGGCTGAATAGGCGCGCAGCACCGCGTTCGATTTCGGCGCGCGGGCTAGATAGATCGTCGCTTGCGTCAGCGGAAATAGCGCTTCGGGTAAGCCAATCAATTTCGTGATTTCGGCGGCGGCGGCGGCCTGAACCATCGCCTGGGGATCGGCGAGGCCGATGTCTTCCGATGCCAGAATACAAAGTCGCCGCGCGATGAAGATTGGATCGGCGCCGCCTTCGATCATTCGTGCCAGCCAATAAAGCGCTGCGTTCACGTCTGAGTTTCGCAACGACTTAATCAGTGCCGAAGCGAGGTTGTAATGCTCTTCCCCTCCTTTGTCGTAGGCGAACTGGGCGCGACCCAGCGCCTCGATTAGGGTCTCAGCCGTGATTGGTCGGTTACCGCTCTCATCCGGTTTCGTTGATTCGACCGCAGCTTCGAGGGCTGCTAACGCCACACGCGCGTCGCCACCGGATGAATGCGCGAGCCGCTGGATCAATTGCTCGGAAATCTCAGCATTAAGATTCCCGAGTCCGCGTTCCTCATCGGCCAACCCCCGCCGCAAAATCGTTTCGACTTCATTGTCGCTGAGAGGATTAAGCACCAGCACGCGACAGCGCGAAAGCAGTGCACCAGTGACTTCGAATGAAGGGTTTTCAGTCGTCGCTCCAATCAGCGCGATGGTGCCGTTTTCAACCGCCGGGAGCAAAGCGTCTTGCTGCGCTTTATTGAAACGATGAATCTCGTCGATGAAAAGAATTGTACGGCGCGCGCGACGTCGATCGAGACGCGCTTCAGCGATTGCAGCGCGCAGGTCTTTTACGCCCGAGAAAACCGCCGACAAAGCGACAAAGCGGGCGTCAGTCTTTTCGGCCAGAAGCCGCGCCAGAGTCGTCTTACCGGTTCCCGGCGGGCCCCACAAGATCAATGAAGGAAGATTGCCACCACCTTCGATCAAACGACGCAGGACTCTACCCTCGCCCACCAAATGCTCTTGGCCGACAAAGTCGCTCAGAGTACGCGGCCGCACGCGGTCGGCGAGCGGCGCCGGTGTTGAAGAAGGCACATTTGCGCTGTCCAATTCCGACAGTTCAGGAAACAAGCTGGTCACACCGTGGTCTGGCATCGTTTGCGATCAGCCTATCACAACCACAAACCGCAGGCATCCCGCGATCATTGCACGCAGCTTTACTCGAAATCATGCGACGAAAAATTTGGCGGGAAGGAATCGATGGAGCATAATGCAACGAACTCAATTCCCGTTGTGGAGGCACCATAACATGCTAACGAAAGAAACCGCCTCGATTTCTCGACGCAGGTTTGCGCAGTTGCTTGGCGCGAGTGCGGCGTGCGCTGCAGCCAAGCCCGAACTCGCTCTCAGCCGGTCCTTGTTTGCGGGTCACACCGCGCGAACGGGTCTACGTTCGACGGCGAGCGTTGTACGTTTAAGCTCGAACGAGAATCCTTACGGGCCATCGGCGATGGCCGTGAAAGCAATGACCGATGCCTTCAGCCTCGCGTGGCGGTATCCGGATGAACACGCCGATCTCTTGATTGAAACGCTAGCGAAAATTAACGCCGTCAATCGTGATCAGGTCCTGCTCGGCGACGGCTCTGGAGAGATCCTCAAGGTTTGCGCGGCGGCATTTACCGGCCCAATCTCGACCGCGAAGAACGGACCGGTCGCGTTAGCACCGCCGACGCGAGGCGGTGCGTTACGCTCATTCACTCCGGGTCGCGGCAAAATGGTTGTTGCTGATCCAACATTCGAGGCGATTCTTAATCATGCCAGCGTCAATGGCGCGGAGGTCGTAAGAGTCCCACTCACGCGTAGTTTCAGTCATGACCTTCCGAACATGAAGGCAGCAGCGAATGAAGGTTTGATTTACATCTGCAACCCGAACAATCCGACAGCGAGCATCACCCCAAAGAATGAAGTGCGCCAGTTCATTGCAAAGAGTCCGCGCGAGACGATGATTCTCGTGGATGAAGCTTATTATCACTACGCCGACAGTTCGGACTATGAAACCGTCATCCCGCTGGTCAAGGATTATCAGAACTTGATCGTAGCGCGGACCTTCTCAAAGATTTACGGCATGGCCGGGCTGCGGTGCGGGTACTGTGTCGCTCAACGCGAAACGATTCAGCGAATGCGACCGCATCAAACATGGGACAGCGTTAACATCATGGCGCTGGCGGCGGCCATCGCAAGTTTGAGCGACCCTGACCAGGTAGCAAACGGTCGCCGGTTGAATGGCGAAACAAAAGCATTCCTGACCGGCGAGCTCGACGCGATGGGCTATCAGCACATTCCTTCCCAAGCTAACTTCATGATGATCGATATGAAACGTCCGGTGTTACCGCTGATCGCCGGATTAAGAGAGCGGGGCGTGCAAGTTGGCCGACTCTTTCCCGTACTGCCGAACCACATGCGTGTGACCGTTGGAAAGAAGAAGGAGATGGAGACTTTTCTTTCAGCTCTTCGCCAGGTCGTAGCGTGACCATGCCACCAAACAGCCGCAAGAGAGGCATCACCCACCACTGACAACTGACCACTGACCGAGTACCATGTCGAGCATGATCTCTGCCCAAACAGCACGACGGACTGTATGGCGGCCGTTGTGGCAACTGCCTCGCCGGCTTGACTTGATCCTCTCACTAACTAAGCGTGAGCTGGCCGCGCGATATAAGGGATCAGTGCTCGGCATTCTTTGGGCCATACTCACGCCAGTAGTAATGATCGCGATTTTCACGATTATCTTTGCCGGCATCTTCAAAGCAAGGTTCGGCGCCAGCAGCTCACAGTGGGACTATGCACTCTATCTTTTTTGCGGGTTGCTTCCGTGGAATGCATTTCAGGAATCCTTGCAACTGTCGGCGAACACGATCGTCTCTCATGCGAATCTGGTTAAGCGGGTGGTGTTTCCCCTGGAGACCTTGCCCGTGTCGCAATCGCTCGCTGCCGTCGCTAATCAGATGTTCGGCACAGCGGCGCTGCTGATTGCCATCGTCGTCGTCCGTCGCGAGTTACACGTCACCATTTTGCTTCTGCCGCTGCTTATCATCCCGCAATTGATCGCCACGTTAGGCGGCGCATGGCTGTTGGCTTCGCTCGGAGTTTTCGTGCGCGACATCGTGCAGGGTATCACGCTCTTCTTGACGGCCTGGCTTTATCTCACGCCGATTATTTACCCGGAATCCCTTGTCCCCGAGCGCTATCGCACAGCCATCCAACTTAATCCTTTCACTCCGCTGGTTCGAAATTTTCGCCGCGTCATCCTTGAAGGAACCCTGCCCGACTGGCCGGGCCTAGCGTATTTCACCGCTTTCGCCGTGGTCAGCTTTATCTTTGGCTATTGGTGGTTTGCGAGGACGCGAAAGAACTTCTCTGATGTCATCTAGTTAACGCCGGTAGTTAACGCCAGTTGCGGCTCTTGTTGGCGAGGGTTTCTCGCCGGAAAACATCGTTGACACTGGCTCTTCGGCCATGTTAGCGTAGAAGGGCCGTCTAGCTCCGAGACGGGTTCTTTACATTGAAGCTCGGGTCTCCTGCGAAGGCGTTTACCCGCTGCACACCGCGCCAGTCCTTTTTAGTTCCTGTCGGCATGAGTTCGAAAAATGGCTTTTGAGAAGGTAAAGACTCTGCGTGCGGCCGAGAAGTATCTCGAGCTGGGAAAGATCCCCGCCGCTATAAAAGAATACTGCGAGATCGTCGAGCATGAGCCTGATGACTTCACCACGCTCAATATGCTGGGCGACCTCTACGTTCGAGTTGGGAATTCATCCGCAGCCATTTCTTGTTTTCGTAGAATCGCTGAGCATTATCGGGAACAGGACTTTGCTCTCAAGGCGATCGCGATGTACAAGAAGATCGACCGCCTGCAACCTCGCAACACTGAAATTGCTATTAATCTCGCCGACCTGTATGCGCAGCAGCATCTGGTGGTCGAAGCGCGCGCTCATTACCTGGTAGTTGCCGAAGCTCATAATCGCGCGGGCGCGACCCAGGCTGGGCTCGAGGTCTTGCGGAAGATCGCCGATCTGGATCCGCAAAATACCGACATCAGAACCAAGCTCGCGCACGGGTATCTCAAGGAAGGAATGAATGCTGAGGCAGCGACCGCGTTTATAGAGGCTGGCCAGCACTTACTGGCGCGAGGTTCGTGCGATAGCGCTCTGGACGCGTTCGGCAAAGCTCTCGAAATTCATCCGGACGATTATCCGCCGCTAAAAGGTTTGTTGGCCACTCATATCGCCCGCGGCACAGCCGATGAAGCCGCCGAAGCGATTGAACGCGCATCCACAAGAAATCCCAACGACGTCGCTTTGCTTTCATTGT
>Ga0207684_10002287_pt1 | contig 19487 bp, 16 predicted proteins | sample KBSK5501metaG_FD_184342 | JGI IMG/M metagenome (GOLD analysis project Ga0207684, IMG submission 184342) | Corn, switchgrass and miscanthus rhizosphere microbial communities from Kellogg Biological Station, Michigan, USA - KBS K5-50-1 metaG... | ecosystem: Host-associated > Plants > Roots >...
CACCGCCCGGGCTGGACCGCTAGTACACTCGCTCGCGCGGGGCCGTAGCTCAGTTTGGATAGAGCGAAGGTTTCCTAAACCTTAGGTCGGCAGTTCGAGTCTGCCCGGCCCCACACGTCGGCCTCCCTTTGGTCGGCCTCCCGCGGCGCGAGGCTCCTCCTTCGATTACCTCGGGAGACTCCTCGCGCCTCGACCGGAGCGGGTCGCGGGTCGGAGAGATCCTGAGTCGCCTATCGCTTCGACGGTTTCGCCTTCTTGACCAGCGCAGCAGCCTTCTTTGCGTCGGCGGCGGACTCGAACCCAATGATCGCCGAATACCGTCGCCCGACCACCTGCGCCATCAGGAAGATCATGTTGATCCCGGCCTCCGCGACGCCTCGGGCGATCGCCCGGCCCAGGCCCGGCCGGTCATCGCCGTCGACGAGGAGCGCAGGAATCCCGGAGTCCGACAGACCGACGGAACGCGCGGCGGCCGTGACCTTCCGGCCACTGACGGGGTAGATCTCGACTGCCGCGCGATTCTCGGCGCCCGGCATCCGATACCCCATGACCACCTTCAGGTCTCCTCCAGCCTCGGCGATCGGTCCGAGCATCCCGGCGAGCGCGCCCGGCCGGTTCGCGACCTCGCTTCTCCACAGGGTGACTTGTTTGACACGGACTGCCATGTTCTTTCCTCCTCTCTTTTCTCAAATGGTGCGGGTGCAGGTCCGCGGGACCTGTCCCCGCGACCCCTCTAAATGCTGTCGGGCAGCTTGAGCGCTCGTTTCAACCTCCGGTCCAGGAACCGGTCCGACGCAAGCCTTTTCAACGGGACCAGGATCTTCGCCATCGGCGCCACCCGATAGCGCGTTTTCGGCCGTCTGGATTCGATCGCGCGCACGATGACGCCGGCAACGAGCTCGGGTTGCCGCGTGCCGCGCTGGAACTCCTTCTCGCTCGCGCGCTCGGCGTTCGCGTAGAAAGACGAGTAAGGTCCGTGGGCCTGGAGAATGCGCGCGGTGGCCTCGCGAGTCCGCGCCCCGAAGTGCGTCGCGATCGGGCCCGGTTCGATCACGACGACCCGGATCTTCCAAGGCGCCACTTCGACCCGCAGCGCGTCGGAAATCGCCTCGAGAGCGTGCTTCGAAGCGCAGTAGGGTCCGGCGAACGGGATCGTCACCTTGCCGGCGACCGAGGAGACGTTGACGATCGTTCCCTTCCGCGACTCGCGCATCGGGGGGAGCACGGCGTCGAGGAGCCGGATGGCGCCGAAGACGTTCACCTCGAACTGCGCGCGCCACTCCGGGAGCGTCACGTCCTCCACGGCGCCGTACTGGCCGTAACCGGCGTTGTTGACGAGCGCGTCGACCCGGCCGGCCGCGGCGAGTACGGTCGCGACGGCCGCTTCGACCGAGGTCCCGTCGGTCACGTCGAGCTCGAGAGTCTCGATCTTTCTCTCGGCCAGCTCCGCCAGGTCCGCCCGCCGCCGCGCCGAGGCAAAGACGCGATGCCCGCGCTCCGCCGCCGCGAGCGCCGTCGCCCTCCCGATGCCGCTCGAACAGCCCGTGACGAGGATCACCTGTCCCTTCATTCCCGTCGGATGTTACCCTTCGGTTGGCGCGTCGATGTCCTACGCGGAAAAGAACCTCGCCCCGGGTGAAACGATCGTGCACCGGGCCCGATATCACTGGATCTATTACCGCACCGCGCTCGCCCTCCTTCTCGTCGCCGCCGTCTTCGGCCTCTGGTGGTGGATCGCGGGGCACCGGCTCGGCTCGACAGGCGGCGCCGTGATCTTCGGATACGTCGCGCTCTTCTTTCTCGCGGCGGCGGTCGTGACGTTCTTCCTCCGTCGCGTTCGGGCGGCCGCGGACGAGTTCGTCGTGACCAACCGTCGCGTCATGCGAAAAGTCGGCCTCTTTGCCAGGGAGGCGGAGCAGGCGCCGATCGAGAAGATCCAGGACGTCACGCTCGACCAGGGGGTGATCGCGCGCCTGCTCGGATACGGAACCGTCGTGCTCGAGACGGCGTCGGAGACAGGGCGGATCGTCTTCCCCGAGATCTCCCGGCCCGAAACGTTTCGGAACGCGATCTGGGGACAGGCCGCCGGCCCAGCGGCCGCGACAACGGTCATTCCGCCTTCACCTCCGCCTCATGCGACTCCCTCGTCGGCGGAGCGCTTGAAGCAGCTGGAAGACCTGCGCACCCGCGGCCTGTTGTCGACTGAGGAGTACGCCCGGAAACGCGAGGAAATCCTGAGCTCTCTATGAAATCGGGGAAGCCGGCCGACGCAAGCGCCCGTAAACTCCGCTGTCGCCCGGTCGTCTATCGGGTGTGCCCGCTCTGGCCATGATCCCCCGAAAGACCGAACCCGGGGTCGACGAAGCGCTTCTCATCGAGGAGATCCGCGCCGGCAACACCGGGGGCTTCGAGTATTTCGTCCGCCAGTACCAGCGCCGGGTCACGCGGGTCGCCTACCGTCTCCTCCGCGACACGGGGGAAGCGGACTGCGCCGCGCAGGAGAGCTTTCTCCGCGCATGGCAGAACTTGAATGACTTCCGGGAAGGCTCGACCTTCGAGACCTGGCTCACTCGAATCTGCATCAACTGGTGCAAGGACCGGCTGAAGCGGCGGCGGCTCGTTCTCTATTTTCACCAGACGGCCGAGGACGGCGCGGACGAAAAGGGCCCGCGCGACACGGCTCCGCAGCCGGACCCTTCTCCCGAGCGCAGAGCGCACTCGCGGGAGATTCGGGAGCGGCTGCGCGAAGCGATCGAAACGCTGTCGCCGCGACAGAAGACGGTGTTCACCCTGAAACATTTCGAAGAGCTTTCGATCCCGGAGATCGCGGAGCTCACGGGGTTGGACAGCGGAACCGTCAAGTCCCATCTTTTCCGCGCGGCACACAAGATCCGGGAGTGCCTGCGCGATCTGCGAAAGAAGGTCTGAAATGCGAGAACGTTCCACGACCGCGGCCGAGCATCTGACCGACGAGGAGCTGTTTGCCCTGGCGGTTCCTCCCGCCGGAGTTCCCGAAGCACTGCCGCGCCACCTCTCCGAATGCCTGCGCTGCAGCCGGGCGCTCGCCGACTGGAAGGGCGCGGTGCGAGACCTCGGCGGGGAGGACGAAGAGGCTTTCGCGAGCCGATCCGCAGAAGAGTGGCGGGCCGTCGAGGACGCGACCCTCGCGGCGGTCGGCCGCCAGGGCGCGCCGGGGCGCGGGCGCGCGTTCAAGCTCTCGTGGGCGCTCCCCGCGGCGGCGGCGCTCCTGCTCGGCGCGCTCCTCGTGACCGGGCGAAACGGTTCCGCCCGGATCGTCAACGGCTCCGATGACACCGCGAGCTTCTCCGCGCAGGACCGCGCCGACGATGTTCTGCTGCGGGACGTCGATCGACTGGCGAGCGGCGACGAGACCTCGGGCGGATGGGGAGCGCTCGCTCCCGATCCTTCCGCCGTGGACTCCGCTTCCGCGCCGGAGGGTCGGTCGTGAAGCTTCTCGCCGGCGCTCTCCTCTTCGCTGCGCTCGCTCCCGCGTCGCTGGCGATTCCTCCGGAGCTCCCGGAAGGGAAGTGGTGGAAACGGCCCCGTCTCGCCGCGGAGATCAACCTGACGGACGATCAGGCGCGCGAGATCGAGAGCATCTTTTCGCGCGCGCGGCCGGAGCTGATCGACCGCAAGGCGGAGCTCGAGAAGAGACAGGGGGAGCTCCAGGACGCGCTGGTAGCGAGTGCCGATCGCCGAACGATCTCGACGAAAGTCGAAGCGGTCGAGAACGCGCGCGCCGGCCTCCAGAAGGCGCGGATCCTGATGGTGCTCGACATGAAACAGGTCCTGAAGCCCGGCCAGTGGGATCGGTTGGTCCGGATGCGGGAACAGCTCCGGGAGAGGCGGATGGACCGGCCGGAGCGCTTCCGCGAGAGGCGGATGGACCGGCCGGAACGCTTCCGCGAAAGGCGGATGGCCCCCCGGCCGTAAGACTAGAAATCCACTTTTGCGGCGAGGCCGCCGCGGATCGGCACGAGCGTAACGGTCGGGGAAGGCTTCAGGCCCTGCGCCCGGCGGTGGCGCGCGACGAGGAATCGCCCAACCGCCGTTCCCAGGATCGCTCCGGCCGCGACGTCGCTCGGAAAGTGCACGCGGTCGTTGACGCGGTCGAACGCAACGAGAGTCGCCGCGGTGTATGCGATCGTCGGAAGCACCCATCCCTTCGACCGCACCGCGATCACGGAAGCGACCGCGAACGCCTCGGTCGCGTGACCCGAAGGGAAGGAGCCGTTCGAGGAGCCGGGCCGGAAGACCGTCCTTCCGTTGGAGACCTGAGGACGCTCGCGGCCGATCGCCCGCTTCAGGATCCACTTGTCGAGGAGATTCGACAGGAAGCCGGCCTCGAGCGTTTCCCGTCCCGTCTCGCGCAGGTCCCAGCTCCGGAAGACGTAGCCCACGATCAAGAACGCCACGCCCGTGTTCACGCCGTACCCGCCGCCGAAGCTGGTGGTCGCGTCGGAAACGCGATTCGTGAACGTCGAGCGCCACTTCTGGAACTCGTGGTCGAGGTGCCTGTCCTCGAGCATCAGCCCGCCGATCACGATCGCGGCTCCACCGGCCCTCTCCCAGTCCGCCACGTTCCAGTGAAGCGGAGCGGTGACGAGAGCGAAGGAATCCGCGACGTAGCGTTTCGCCTCGATCTTCACGTCCTTCCAGAAGTCGGCGGGTTTCAGCGATGGGCGCTTCGGGGGAGGCTCCTTCGGCGGCGCCGGTTTCTGCGGCTCTTCGGTTACCTGCGGGGACGGCTGCGGCTCCGCGCTCTGGTCATCGGAGCCCGCGGCATCCATGTTCGCTTCGGCGGCGAGAAAGGAATCCGCGAAAGACACCATGAAGGCCGCCTCTTCGCGTTCCGTCGCGGAACGCGGCGAGACCATGGGGGAGGACGCGTCTACCGGCGACGTGGTGTCGTCGGCGAGGAGCGGGGAAGCCACGAGGCTGGCGATCAGCAGGACCGCTACGCTTTTCACGCGGCCTCTGTTATGCAAGTCTCCGGCCTCATGGAGCAGCGGAGGGTTACGATCCCGCCGTGGACGAGCGCACGCGGGACTCGATCGCCGACTACGTCAAGCCTCTCGCGGTCGGGCTCGACGGCGTCACCTACTACGGGGACGTCGAACGCGTCGTCGCCGCGTCGGAGCAGATCGCCGCGGGCCGCGAGGACGTCGACCCGGATGTTTTGTATCTCCTCGCCGTTTTCTCCGGCCAGGAAAAGTGGGTGTCACGGTTCGGACACAAGAGCCGGACGGAAATCTTCCTGGGCTCGCTCGGCATCGCGCCACGGGCGATCGCCGCGCTGTGGCGGTCGCTCGCCCGGTTCGAACGCGAGCCGCGCACTCCCGAGGAAGAGGTCGTCCACGACGCCGTGCGCCTGGAAGAGCTGGGGGCGTACGGCATCGCGAGACAGCTCCTCGAGGGATACCGGGAGCGCCTGGACTTTCTCGAGATCGCGGAATCGATCGAAGAGTCCGGACGGGCGCCGCTCACGACCGAGGCGGGACGCGCGCTCGCGGGGCCCCGGATCGAGGCGATGCGGGAGTTTGCGCGGCGACTTCGCGAGGAGTACGAAGAGTTCTCGCCTCAGACGATCGAGCGCCCGCCGTCCACCCGGAGGACCTGACCGGTCACGAACGCCGGACCGGCGCAGAGGAACACGACCGCCGCGCCGACGTCTTGCGGCGAACCGATCCTCTTCCCCGGAACCCGGCGGGCCAGCTGTTCGATCTCTTCGGCCGACGTCCCTCCGGGCGGAAGCACGGTACCGGGCGCGACCCCGTTGACCGAAATTTCGGGGCCGAGCTCGACCGCGAGCGCCCGCACGAGACCTTCCACCGCGGCCTTCGAAACGGAATGGGCCAGGTAGTTTCGCGCAGGACTCTCCGCGAGAAAATCGGAGATCAGGACGATCCGTCCGCGGCGCTCGCGCAGGACCGGAGCAGCCTGACGCGCCAGCAGGAAGCCGGCCCGCGCGTTGACGTCCATCGCCGAATCCCAGAGGTTCTCGTCGGTCTCTTCGATCGGCGCGCGGTGGAAGTTCGCGGCCGAATGGACCAGGAAGTCGAGCGATCCCAGGCCGGCGACCGCCTCGAGGACGACCCGCCGGCAGTCGTCCGGCCGGGCGAGGTCGCCTTCGATCACCTTCGCGCGCCGCCCCGACGCGCCAATCTCCTCCGCCGCGCTCTGAGCCTCGGATCGCGAGGACCGGTAATGGATCGCCACGTTGGCGCCGGCGGCCGCGAGCGCGAGCGAGATCGCCCGCCCGACGCGGACGCCGCCTCCCGTCACGAGGGCGATTTTTCCGGCGAGAGGGAGAGCCATTGTCCGCGCGGATCGTAACCTCTCGGCCGGTTGCGTCGTCCTCGCGAAAAGAGAATAGTGTGACCTTCACGAGGACTCGATGATCCCGCGCGCCCTCGGGCGGCTCGCCGCTCTCCTGTCTCTTCTCCTGCTCGCTCCGGCCGCCGGCGCGGCCACGGTGTCCGGACGTGTGCTCGATTCGGGCGGAAACCCGGTCCGCGGGGCGAAAGTGGTGTGGGTGGCGTATCGGACCGACGAGGAGACGCTCGTCGACGAGACGAAGGGATCGCCCCCGGTTCCGCTCGGGGAGACGGCGACCGATCCCGAAGGGCGATTCCGGGTGACCCTCGACAAGCCGGGCGTCGAGGTCGCGATCCGGCTGCTTCCCGGAGCGCTCGCCGGAGCCCTGCTCCCGGGTCCGTACGACTCTTCCGAGGACGTCGAAATCGATGACGTCGAGCTGCCGGAAGCGGAAAAGATCTCGGGCCGCGTGACCGACGAGGCCGGCAAGCCCGTGTCCGGCGCGAAGATCCGGGTCCGGTCGGGTTCCCTCTTCGAGGAGGAGGACGTCGTCTCCTACGCCGAGGCGACCACGGGAGCAGATGGCGCCTTCTCGATCGCGAATGCCCCGGGGAGATCCGGGAGCCTTTCCGTCCGGGCGCCGGGTTATGCACCGTCGTCGCTGTTCTCGATGCAGCGTACGGGCGTCGAGAGGGTCACGTTGAAAAAGGGCGGAACCGTCTCCGGGACGGTCCTCGATCCCGCGGGCAAGCCGGCGGAGGGAGTGATCGTCGTTACCGGGTCGCTCGCGGCGAAGACCGACGCGTCCGGAAACTATCGCCTGGCAGGCGTCCCGCGGGGCACCCGGACGGTCGAGGCGCTCGGGAAGGAAGATCTCGCCGCGCGAAACGACGCGGTCCGGCTGAAGACGGGGGAAAGCTCGGAAGTTTCGCTCCGCCTCGCCCGCTCCGCTTCGGTAACCGGCAGCGTGATCGACGAGAAGACCCGCCGGCCGCTGCCCGGCGTTCGCGTCTCCGCGTCGACGGGTGGCTTTTCTTTCCGCCCGGCCGAGACGACGTCGCGGCGGGCCCGCTCCGACGCGAAGGGAAAGTTCCGCATCGCGGGCCTCGCGACGCGGCGCTATTCCATCAAGGCTTCGAAAACGGATTACCTGCCGGCCACGATGCCCGGTATCGCCGCGGCGGTCTCCGCGCCCGGGACCGTTGCGATCGCCCTTCAGAAAGCGGCAGCCGTCTCCGGCCGCGTCACCGAGGAGAAGGGCGCGCCCGTCGCCGGAGCGCGCGTTCGCTTCGCGCACGATTCGAACGTCCGCGCGCTCCTGCGCGGCGGTCCCGCCGCGTTCCTCGGCCGGCCCGGGGTGATGACGGGAACCGACGGCGCATTCCGCCTGCGCGGCCTCGCGGCCGAGAGGAACCTGACGCTGGAGGCCACGAAGGCGGGCTACGTCATCGCGAAGCGGCATGGACTGACGCTGAAAGTCGGTGAAGTCGTCAAGGATGTCGCGCTCGTGCTCAAGCGCGGGCTCGAGGCGCGCGGCCGCGTCGTCGACGCGGCGGGCCAGCCGGTCCCCGGCGCGGAGGTCCGCCTCTCGCAGTTGGAACGCGGTGGCGCCCGCTTCGTCTTTCAGATGGCCGGCATGAACCGCGAGAAACCCGACGTCTCGACCGCCGCCGACGGCTCTTTCCGCGTCGTCGGGCTCGAGCCGGGCGAGTACACGCTCTCCGTCTCGAAGGACGGGTACGCGACGAAACGGGTCCCCTCGATGACTGTCCAGGCGCCGGGTCCCAGCGAGTGGCCGGCGGTCGTTCTGGCGGCCGGGGTTCCGATCGCCGGTCTCGTCCGCAACTCGAAGGGGGAATCGGTCGTGGGCGCCGAGGTCGTCGCGTTCGCCGAAGGCAGCCCACGCAACTCGACGACGGATCCGGAGGGACGCTTCCGCCTCGAAGGCTTCGGCCCGGACCGGGCGGTCATGGTGAGCGTGACCGCCGACGGCTACGCGTCTCTTCAGAAACGCCTCACTCCGTCTCCCGCCGAGGTCGTGCTCGTTCTGAAGACGAGCGGCGCGATTCGCGGCCGGGTCGAGGACGCGGGGACGAAACGGCCGGTCACGGATTTCACGGCGGCGTACACGGAGTCGCAGGGCGGATTCGCCGGCGGGATCCGGATGTTGATGGGGAGCGGCGAGAGCGAGAAGAGCTTCCAGACGCCGGACGGCTCGTTTGAGCTCGCCGACGTGGCTCCCGGCAAGTGGATCGTGCGAGCGACATCACCCGGTTACCGGCCCGCGGAGGTTTCCGGTATCGAAGTGGGAGAGGGAGAGACGAAAGAGGGCATCGTCGTTTCGCTCAAGAAGGGCGGCGTCGTCAGCGGGCGGGTGCTCGATCCGCGCCGTGGAGGAGGGGTCGCGAACGCTGCTGTCACGTGGTTCGAAGGATCCGATTCGTCTGGCATGGCCAGAACAGCGGCGATGATGGCGAAGATGGGCGGCGGGGACGCGGGCGTCACGACCGACGCCGACGGCCGCTTCCGGTTCGACGGCCTTCCCTCCGGAACGATCACGCTGTCGGCTGAGCATCCCGACTTCCTCGACGCATCGAAGCAGGTCGAGCTCGAGGACGAGGCGAACGTCGATCTGACGCTTTCGATCGGAGGCTCAATCGCCGGCGCCGTCCTCGGCAAAGACGGCCGAAGCGGAATCCCGGGAGCGTCGGTCCTGCTGCGCGAGCAGGGTTCCTCGAACTGGGGCGATGACTCGACGCGCGCGGATGCGAGCGGCAACTTCATTTTTGAACACCTCAAGGCCGGCCGCTACAGCGTATCGGCGCGATCCAACGCCGGAACGACCTCGTGGAAGGACGTGGTGCTCGCCGAGAGCCAGCGCCAGGACGGTGTGTTGCTGGAGATGACGGCCGGCGCGACCGTTTCCGGGACCGTGTCCGGCCTGCCGGCTGGCCGTGTCGGCAGCGTCCGGGTCTTCGCCTCGGGCAAGGACTATCAGGACAACACGTTGACCGGAGACGATGGCCGTTTCACGCTCCGGGACGTGCCGTCGGGCGTGCTCCGGTTGCAGGCGAGCACCGCGTTCCCTTCGATGCGCTCCACGAGCAAGAACCTGGACATTCCGGAGGGCGCCGCCGAAGTCCCCGTGGAGATCGTCTTCGAGGGGACGTCCCGGCTGGCTGGCCGCGTCACGCGCGGGGACAAGCCGATCTCGAGTGCTTGGGTCAGTGCCGCGCCCGACCCCGTGACCGGCGGGCACGCGTCCGACCAGACCGATGAGGACGGGCGCTACACGATCGAGGGCCTTGCCGACGGAAACTACCAGGTACAGCTCTCGTGGCAGGAGACCAGCTATCGCCGCACCTTCGCGGTGTCCGGCGACACGAACGGAGACATCGCGCTGCCGACACTCACGATCTCGGGCTTCGTGACCGACGCGGCCTCGAACGAGCCGCTCGAAGACGCGAGCATTCAGGCCGAGACCGGCCGAGAGAGGACGGGCGTTCCGGCGCGCTACGCGGCGACCGACTCCCGCGGTTTCTATTCGCTCGACGGGATGGACTCCGGCGACTACCGGGTCACCGCCCGGAAGGACGGCTACGAGCTCAAGACGCTGCCGGTGTCGGTCGCCTCTTCGTCGGCCGAGCTGAACGTCCCTCTGAAGCGCGGCGCCGGACTCGCGATCCGGGCTGCCGACGGGCTCACTGGGCTCCCGTTGAGGAACTTGACGGTCCTCGCCTTCGCGGGCTCCGGGAGTCTCGCCTTCACGGGGAACCTCGCGCTCGACGGCGAAGGAAAGGGTGAGGTCGCGTCTCTCGGACCGGGCAGCTATACGCTCTATCTCTTCTCGCCGGGATACGCCTCGCGCTCATATCCCGTGACGGTTCCCTCTCCGATGCTGTCGATCGCGATGACGCCCGGCGGACGGGTGGAAGTCCGGACCGACGGACCGTTCACGGGCCGCCTCGTGGATGCGGTGGGGGCGCCGTATCTCCTCTTCCCGGGACGGTTGGACGCGCGCGTCTCCGGCGCTCCGCCGGCGGTTTCCTGGGGGAACCTGGCTCCGGGATCGTATCGGCTGATCGTTTCGGGCTCGACGGGAGAGAGCTCGTATCCGTTCACGATTTCCGAGGGAGGAACCACGACCGTTCAGGTTCCCTAGACCCGGGATTGCGCGAAACGTCGCGGGTCCGCCATCAGCCGCGCGTTGTCGCCGAACGCGCGCCACTCCGCGGCGAACGCCCACACGTGGATGGCGAGCGCGGCGAGCGACGCGGAGAGGTGCGTCCAGGAAGGCAGTGCGCGCGTATGGACGGCGCCTCCCAGCACGAAGACCGCGATCGACGAGAGGAGCGCGAACGTCGCGGCCGGAGAAGTCCGCCTCTTCAGATCGCGCAGGGTCGCCAGGATCCGGCGCCGCTCGGTCTCCGGAAAGTCCGCGGTCTCGTCCTTGACGAGCTTCCCCGTGCCGATGAAGTAGAAGATCACCATCGACTGGGAGAAGAGAGAGAAAAGGACGGCCGGGATGGCATAACCGACGTGGCGCGCCATGAGCGCTTTCGCGATCGGACGCGCCGCCGCGAGACCGGACGCGACCGCGAACCCCTGAATCGACGTGACGAGAAGGCCGGCGATCGCGAGCAGCGTTCCGAGCAGAAGCGCGAGCGCCATGCTCGTCGGAGCATAGTCCGGTTCGGGACACCGGAGACGCGCCACGAGGCGCGTGGGAATAGAATCGCGCCGCCATCGGGAGGGCGAAGACATGACCGCCGAGATCCGCACCCTCTGCGACGTCTTTCTTGCCGCAGCGGCGTCGGGAAAGCCGGATCTCCTGACGTCGAAGGTCGGAGGGCGGTGGACGCCGATCTCCGCGGGTGACTTCGGCTACACCGTCCGCGCCCTCGCTCTCGGCCTGAACGCTCTCGGAGTCCAGCCGGGCGAGCGCGTCGCGATCGTCTCGGAGAACCGGCCGGAGTGGGCAATGGCCGATTACGCCATCCTCTGCTCGGGAGCGTGGACCGTCCCGATCTATCCGACGCTTCCGGCTTCGCAGATCGCGCCGCTGTTGAAGGACTCGGGCGCCAAAGCGGCGTTCGTCTCGAACCTCGAGCAGCTGGGCAAGATCCAGCAGATCAAGGCGCAGTGCCCGGCGCTCGATCACGTCATCCTCGTGGAAGGGAGTCCTCCCGGCGAGCCGGGTTACACGACGTTCCATGCCGCGGTGGACAAAGGCCGGCCGACTCTCGAGATGAGCCCCGGCGTCTTCGAGCAGCGCGCCGGGCGGGTGAAGCCGGAGGACGTCGCGACGATCATCTACACGTCGGGCACGACCGGGGATTCGAAGGGCGCGATGCTGACGCACGACAACCTCGTCTCGAACGTCAAATCGAGCCTCCAGGTCATGCCGATCACCGGCGACGCGGTGGGTCTCTCGTTTCTGCCGCTCTCCCACGTTTTCGAGCGGACGCTCGACTACGCCTATCTTTACCGGGGGGCCTCGATCGCCTACGCGGAATCTGTCGAGAAGCTGAAAGACAACTTCCTGGAGGTGGCGCCGCACTGCTTCGCCCTCGTGCCGCGCGTCTACGAAAAGGTTTACGCGCGCATCAAGGACCGCGTCGAGTCCGGAAGCGCGCTCAAGAGAAAGCTCTTCCACTGGGCCGTGCGCGTCGGAAAAGAAAGGCTGACCTACGAGGAGCGCGGGGAAACGGTGCCGACCTCGCTCGCCTGGAAGGCGAAGCTCGCGGACAAGCTGGTCTTCGCGAAGATCCGCGGCGTGCTGGGCTCGCGCTTCCGGTTCGCATTCTCCGGCGCGGCGCCCCTTTCCCGGGACCTCGCGGAGTTCTTTCTGGCGGCGGGGGTCACGATCTACGAGGGGTACGGCCTGACCGAGACCTCGCCGGTCATCGCCGTCAACGGCCCGGGCAGGTGGCGGCTGGGAACGGTCGGGCGGCCGATTCCGGGCGTCGAAGTCCGGATCGCCGCCGATGGGGAGATCCTGACTCGCGGTCCGCACGTGATGAAGGGTTACTTCAACAAGCCGGAGGCGACGGCAGAGGCGATCGATGCCGAACGCTGGTTCCACACGGGAGACATCGGACACTTGGACAGCGGCGGATTCCTCGTGATCACCGACCGCAAGAAGGACTTGATCGTCCTCGCCGGCGGTAAGAAGGCAGCCCCCCAACCCATCGAGAACGAGCTGAAGAAGTCCGCCTTCATCGAGCTGCCGATCGTGCTGGGCGACCGGCACAAGTTCCTGGCCGCGGTGATCGTCCCGAACTTCGATCGGCTGCGGGAGCACGTTACGTCGGCGGACTGGAAGGTCGACTGGGACCGTCTGGACGCGGACCCGCAGATCCGTCTCCTCTTCCAGCGCGAGATCGACGCCTACAACGTCGACAAGCCGCACCACGAGCAGATCCGCGCCTTCGCGATCCTCTCGACGGACCTGACCATCGAGGACGGATCGATTACGCCGACGCTCAAAGTCAAACGGCGCGTCCTCGAGAGCCGCTATCGCGATCTGATCGAATCGATGTACCGAGCCGCCGAGAGGGCGCATGTCGCGTGACGTGGTCATCGTCGAGGGTCTGCGGACCCCCTACGCGAGGGCCGGCACCCTCCTGAAGGACGTCCCCGCGCAGGAGCTCGCGCGGATCGTCATAACGGAGCTCCTCGCGCGAACCGGCTTCGAGGCGGCCGAGCTCGACCACGTGATCTTCGGCAACATCGCTCAGCCTCCCGACGCGGTCAACCTCTCGCGCGTGGCGGCGCTGCTGGCCGGGGTGCCGTTCCGGGTCCCGGCTTTCACCGTCAACCGGCTCTGCGGCTCGGGTCTCCAGTCGATCGTCGACGCGTGGTACCGGATCTCCTCCGGGGACGCCCACGCGATCGTCGCCGGCGGAGTCGAGTCGATGTCGAACATTCCCTTCCTCTACTCGCGCGAGAGCCAGGAGATCTTCACGGAAGTGTTCACGGCGAAAGATCTGGGCAAGCGCGTCTCGGCCGCAACCCGATTCCGCCCGAAGCACTTCAAGCCAGAGATTGGGTTACAGCAGGGGCTGACCGACGCGGTCTGCGGCTTGAGCATGGGCGAGACCGCCGAGGTCCTGGCGAAGGAGCACGGCATCTCGCGCGAGGAGCAGGACGTGTTCGCGCTGACCTCGCACCGGAGGGTGACGCTCGCTCGCGCGAAGCTCGCAGAGGAGATCGTCCCGGTCCCGGTGCCTCCGCGCTACGAGGCGATGGCGGTCGAGGACAACGGGGTGCGCGAGAACCAGTCTCTGGAAGCGCTCGCGAAATTGAAGCCGTACTTCGACCGGCGGTTCGGGACCGTCACTGCGGGCAACTCGTCCCAGATCACCGACGGCGGGGCGGCGACGCTCGTCATGAGCGCGAAGGCCGCGCACGCCCACGGGCTCCGCCCGCTCGGCAAGATCCGCGGTTTCGCGTTCGTCGGCGTCGAGCCGGAGCGCATGGGGCTCGGTCCCGCCGCGGCCACTCCGCTGGCCTTGAAGCGCGCCGGCGTCTCCTGGGAGGAGATCGGGCTCGTCGAGATCAACGAAGCGTTTGCCGCGCAATGTCTGGCCGTGGCGAAAGTCTTTCCCTCGGCCGAGTGGCACGAGCGGTACGGAACGGGAGGTCCGATCGGGGAGATCGACTGGGAGAAGACGAACGTCAACGGCGGGGCGATCGCGCTCGGGCACCCCGTCGGTTCATCCGCGAATCGGCTCGTCACGACGCTCTTGAAGGAAATGCGGCGGCGCGGCGTGCAGTTCGGGCTGGCGACCATGTGCATCGGCGGCGGTCAGGGTGGCGCCATCGTCGTCGAGGCCGCATGAGCGCCTTCCAGTTCGAAGTCGCGCCGGACGGCCTGGGGACGTTGACGTTCGACCTCCCGGGGGAGAAGGTCAACAAGTTCTCCCGGGAGGTCTTCGTCGAGCTGTCGGAGGTCCTGGTCCGGCTCTCGCAGGACCCGCGCGTCCGCGCGCTCCTCGTGCAGAGCGGAAAGAGGGACGTCTTCATCGCCGGTGCGGACCTGAAGGAGTTCACCACGATCGGCCCGGAGGAGATCTCGGCGGTGTCGGCCCGCGGGCAGGCGCTATTCGAACAGCTCGCCCGTCTACCGTTCCCGACGATCGCCGCGATCAACGGTGCCTGTCTGGGAGGGGGGACGGAGTTCGCGCTCGCCTGCGACTACCGCCTGATGTCGGACTCACCCGCCGCCCGGATCGGACTTCCGGAGGTCCGTCTCGGAATTTTCCCCGCGTGGGGAGGCTGCGTCCGCCTTCCCCGGCTCGTGGGGCTCTCGGCCGCGCTCGACCTGATCCTGACCGGAAGGCAACTCGACGCGCGGCGGGCGAAGCGCATCGGTCTCGTGGAGGAGGAGGTGCCCGCGGCGATCTTCGACGAGTACTTGCGACGCTTCGGGCGATCGAAGGTCGGCGGCCCGAAACGGACCTCGCGGCCCGATCGGCAGAGCCCGGCCGATCGCGTCCTCGAGGCGACGCCGCTCGGGCGACGTCTCATTTTCAAGAAGGCGAGGGAGAAGGTGCTCGCGGAAACGGGCGGCCACTACCCGGCTCCGCTCGAAGCGATCGCGGTCATCGAAGAGAGCTGGAGCAAGCCGATCGACGCCGCCCTGGAGGTCGAGAGCCGCCGGATCGCCAACGTCTTCGCAGGCCCGGTCCAGCGAAACCTCCTCGACGTCTTCTTTGCGACCGAGCAGGTCAAAAAGGAAACGGGAGTCGCCGACCCCGCGGTTCGTCCCGGAGAAGTCACGCGCCTGGGAGTTCTCGGCGCCGGCCGGATGGGGGGAGGGATCGCGCAGCTCGCTGCGGACCGGGGAATTCCGGCGCGTATGAAAGACGTCGAGCCGAAGGCGCTCGCGCACGGGTTCGCGGCCGCCGCGGAGATCTTCCGGGAGTCGGTGCGCCGGCGCCGGCTGACGGAACGGGAGATGGCGGCGCGCATGGCCCGGCTTTCCGGAACCCTCGATTACTCCGGTTTCGCAAAGTGCGAGGTCACCGTCGAGGCGGTCGTCGAAATGCTCGAAGTCAAACGGTCGGTCCTGGCCGAATGGGAAATGGTCGTTCCGGAAACCGCGATTTTCGCGTCGAACACTTCGACGATCCCGATCGCGCAGATCGCCGCGGCGGCCGCCCGTCCGGATCGGGTGGCGGGAATGCACTTCTTCAATCCCGTTCACCGCATGCCGTTGGTCGAGGTCATCCGGGGCGAGAAGTCCTCGGACGAGACGATCGCGACGATCTTCGCGCTCGCGAAGAAGCTCGGAAAGACTCCGATCGTCGTCAACGATCTGCCGGGCTTCCTCGTGAACCGGATCCTCGCGCCTTACCTCTCCGAAGCGGTTCGCCTCGTCCGGGAGGGATGCCGCATCGAGGACGTCGACCGGACGATGACCAACTTCGGAATGCCCCTCGGCCCGCTCGCGCTCTTGGACGACGTGGGCTTGGACATCGCGGTCAAAGCGGGCGAGGTCCTGCAGGCCGTCTTTCCCGGGCGGATCAAGCCGGGGGGGGACGAGGCGCTCGTCGCCGCCGGCCGCCTGGGGCGAAAGAGCGGCGCGGGCTTCTACGAGTACTCCGACGGAAAGCGCGGCCGCCCCTCGCCGGCCGCGTACGAGGCGTTGCGGGCGGAGCCGAAGGCAACTTCTCCGTTCCCGCAGGAGCAGATCGAAACGCGGCTCACGCTGCCGATGGTCAACGAGGCGGCGTTCTGTCTCGAGGACGAGGTCGTGGCGGGACCGGCGAAGCTCGATCTCGCGATGATCCTGGGGACGGGATTCCCGCCCTTCCACGGCGGCCTCCTGCGCTGGGCCGACTCGCTCGGCCTGCCGCGCGTGCGCTCGCTTCTCGAGGAGCTCACGGAGCGCTTCGGTCCGCGGTTCGAGCCGGCCCGCTCGATCCGACGGCTCGCCGACGCCCGGGGCACCTTCTACGCCGCGGCCGGCGCCGCCTCCGGCAGCGAGGCCGCCTCCTGAGCTCACCGCCCTCCGCGGATTCGATCTCGTCGCCGGTCAAAGCGCTCTTTGCGGGGGCGGTTCGCGAGGACCTTCTGTTTCCGTTCCCGGAGCCCTCCTCCGAGGAGCGGGAGACCGTCTCCGCGTTTCTGGGTTCGTTCAAGCGTTCGCGCGCGACCGGATCGACTCCGCGCCGTCGAGGCCCCGAGAAGGCGGCCGACGAGGTTCGCCTGGCGCGCTCGTTCGTCCTCTCCGCGAAGTACCGGGTGGTCGGGGAGCTCAAGGAGATGGAGAAGAACCGCGACCGCGACCCCGCGGCTGCCCGCGACGGCGAGCGGAGCGCGATCGCGGAGACCGCGTACTCGTCGCCCGGTTACCTGTTCGACTTCTGGGAGTGAGGTTTCCGGGGAGACGGTTCGGAACCCCCGATCCACTTCCGGGAAAGACGCCGCGGGCGATCGTTCGCGCGACGTAGCGGATCGCCCGGGAAACGGCGGTCTCGAGAGGGACACCGCGCGCGAGGTTCGCCGCGATCGCGGACGACAGGGTGCAGCCGGATCCGTGCGTCGCGGCCGTCACGATGCGCCGGTGGGCGAAGGTCCGGAACGTCTTTCCGTTCCAGAGCACGTCGCGGACCCGGTCGCCCGGCGCGTCCCCGCCCGTGACCAGGACGGCGCGGGCGCCGAGGTCCCCGATCCTCTGCGCCGCCCGGCGGACGTCTTGCTCCGTTCGGATCGCCATGCCCGAGATCGACGCCGCCTCGTCCCGGTTCGGGGTCACGACATCGCTCACGGGAAGCAGGTCCCGGCGAAGAGCGCGAAACCCGGCGGCGGAAAGGAGAGCAACGCCGCTCGACGAGACGAGCACCGGGTCGAGGACGACGTTCCTCGCGCGATGGCGGCGCAGGCCGGCCGCGACCGCGCGGACGGTCCGGGCGTTCCACAACATCCCGATCTTCACGGCGGCGGGAGTCAGGTCGGAGAAGACCGCGTCGATCTGTCGGGAGACGAACCGGGGAGAGAAGGGCTCGATCGCGACGACGCCCCGGGTGTTCTGCCCGGTCCCGGCGACGACCACCGTCGCGCCGTACACGGCGTGCGCCGCGAAGGTCAGCAGGTCCGCCTGGATCCCGGCGCCTCCTCCCGAATCGGATCCCGCGATCGAGACGACGGTGATCGGGCGGATGCGACGCGCCCTCGGCATCCCGCGAAGTTAGCAGACCCTCTGCCCGACGGGCCCCGGCTCGGGCAAACCGGGGTAGAATCCCGCGGCGGACATCGGGAGCTGCTTCGAATCTGTGCGGACCGTCGGATCTGGGAGGAAACTTGTCGTCAATCCTTTATCGCGATGGCGAGTGTATGAAAACGAGACTCTTGATCGGACTCCTGCTCTGCGGCGCGGCCTTCGCCGCCGATCCTGTCGCGGGGCAGACGCCGGGTCCGTTCGCGACCCGCCCGTGAGATCGGGAGACTTTCTCTGAACCTCCGGCCGAGAGAGATCGGCAGCGCCCACGCGGCGCTTCTGTCGGCCGTCGTCTTGATGGCGGGCGCGTTCGTCCTGTCTTCGGACAGCCCTTCCCGGTCGCGCGGCAAGCCTTCGAACAACCGCCAGGTCTTCTCGCGCCGGGGATCGCTCCGGACTCTCGCTCTGTCTACTTGCAACGACTTCGGGACTCTGACCTGCCCGGGGTCGAGCACGACCGGTGAGATCACTACGGACGACTGTCGGCTGGACGACGGCAGCTACGTGGACTTGATCCAGTTCCAGGGCACGGCCGGGCAAACCGTGACGATCGACATGACGGCGACAGCCTTCGACACTTATCTGTATCTGCTCGACCCGACCCCGGCGGTCGTGGCGAGCAACGACGACTTCGGGGGGACGACCAACTCCCGGATCACGTTCACGTTGACGACGTCGGGCACGTGGACGATCGGCGCGACGAGCCTCCTCGCCAACCAGCTGGGCGCGTACACCTTGACGATCCAGTGCACGGCGGGAACGGCGACGACTCCAACGCCGACGGTCGTGCCGCCCGCGCCGACGTTCACCCCGATTCCCGGCCCCTGCACGGCGAACGCGACGACTCTCTGCTTGAACAACGGCCGCTTCCGAGTGCAGGCGAACTATTCGACGCCGGCGGGCCAATCGGGTCCGGGGATGGCGGTGCGTGTGACGAGCGACACCGGTCTCTTCTGGTTCTTCAGCGCGAACAACATCGAGGTGATCATCAAGGTTCTCAATGCGTGTACGTTCGCCGGCGGTCCCCGCTACTGGGTGTTTGCCGGCGGGTTGACGAACGTCCACGTGGTCCTGACCGTGACGGACACTCAGACGGGAGCGGTCCGGACCTACACGAACCCGCAGAACACCGCGTTCGCGCCGATCCAGGACACGAACGCGTTCGCGACCTGCCCGTGAGCCCGGAGCGGGGAATGTGCCCCCGTCTGTCCGGTGTTGAACCGTTTCCTGGTTCCCGAGTTGCAAAACGCCACGATCTGGAGGTCTTGTGAACGGATTCCGGAAGCCTTCTCGAACCCTCGGTCTCGCTGTCGTGCTTCTCCTGGGGACGGCTCTCGGATGGGCCGCTCCGATCGTCGATCCGAGAGCGTTGCCCGCCGGTCTCACGCGAGTCAAAGGACTGACGAAGACTTCTCCCGCCGGAGCCCGTCCTTTTCAGTCCTTCGCATGCACGACGCAGGGGATCGATTGCAACACGACGGTCTCCGGCGCACTCACGACCGACGACTGCCAGGGCCCCGACCCCTCGAACCCGAGCGACACGAGCTACTACGATGCCTGGACGTTCCAGGCAACCGCGGGGCAGACGGTGCGGATCACGATGACGTCGACGGCTTTCGACACCTTTCTTTTTCTTTTCAACCCCAACGGAGACGTTGAGTACAACAACGACTACCAGGGAGGAGGCACCAACTCGCGAATTTCATTTCCCGTCACGGAGTCCGGGACGTACACGATCAAAGCGAACAGCTTCGCCTCAGGGGTCACCGGCCCTTATTCGCTCGAGCTCGTGTGCTCGCAACCCCAGCCATCGTCGGGCCTTGTGACTTTGCCGGCGGCGGCGTCGCTGCACGGAGCGCCACCGACCTTTTTCCATTCGGACGTGAGTGTTTTCAATCCTTCCGCCACGCAGCCGGCAACG
>Ga0207684_10002290_pt1 | contig 19477 bp, 16 predicted proteins | sample KBSK5501metaG_FD_184342 | JGI IMG/M metagenome (GOLD analysis project Ga0207684, IMG submission 184342) | Corn, switchgrass and miscanthus rhizosphere microbial communities from Kellogg Biological Station, Michigan, USA - KBS K5-50-1 metaG... | ecosystem: Host-associated > Plants > Roots >...
GGTCGAGGACGTCGCGCGCCAGATGAAGGATCTCGGCCTGCCGATGCGTTACCTGCACGAGATGGGCGAGCCGTTCCTCTACAAGAAGCTTCCGGAGGCGATCGATCTTTTTCCGGGCGTCTGCGTCTCGACGAACGCGACCCTGCTGACCGAAGAGTGGGCGAAGAAGATCCTTTCGAGCTCGCTCTCGAAGATCCGCCTTTGTATCGACACGCTGAAGCCCGACGTTTACCCGATCGTGCGCAAGGGCGGCAAGTTCGACGTCGTCGTCGAGAACATCCGCCGCTTCCTGGAGATGTCGAAGGGCAAGAAGATCGTCGTCGAAATCCAGCGGATGATCACCACCCAGACCCACGACGAATCGGTCCGGTCGTTCCGGGAGTTCTTCCGGCTCGACCGGTATCCGCAGGCGGTCGTCATCCAGAAGACGTGCGAGGGGCTGGACACATCCGAGGTCACCGAGCTCCACCAGGCGTACTACGGATGCTTCCAGGGAACGCCGTACCAGTGGTTCGTCATCCTCTGCAACGGCGACGTCACGCACTGCTGCTACGACTACGACGGTACCCAGAAGCTCGGCAACGTGAGAGAGAGCTCGATTCCGGAGATTGCGGCGTCGCCGTTCCTCGACGTGATCGAGGAAGGCTTTCGCACGCACGATTTCACCAAGCTCCCCCGCTGCGCGGAATGCTTCAAGAACCCCGCGGCGAAGCCGCCGCTGACCGATCGGATCTGGCGCTACGCCCAGATCTTCCCGTGGAAGGACCCGTTCCGCCGGCTGCTCAACCTGCCGGGCGGGGAGAACTGAACCGGAGAATTCCCGGCCGGGTCGCGACAATGTACGTATATGTACGATAGGATCGTACGTATGACTCGGAAGTTGACTCTGAGCGTGGACCCGGAGGTCATCCGAAGGGCCAAGCGCCTGGCAAAACAGCGAGGGACTTCCGTCTCCCGCATGGTCCAGACTTATCTGGACCTCGTCTCCCGCTCGCCGAAGGCGGCCGACGATCCGCCCGTGCTTCGACGGCTCCGTGGCTCACTGAAGGGCGGGAGCGTCAACGACTACCGGCGCTACCTTCGCGAAAAGTATCGGTGAAGAAGCTTCTGCTGGACATCAACGTCGTTCTCGACGTGCTTCTTGAGAGAAGGGGTCACTCGGAACCTGCCGCGGCGCTCTGGAGAGCAATCGAAGGCGGCACCGCCATCGGCTTCATCCCGGCGCATGGTCTGACGACGGCCTACTATCTGGCGCGACGAGAACGGGGACCTTCTTTCGCCCGTCGGGTCGTGGAGGAGCTGCTCTCGGTGTTTCGAGCCGCGCGCGTGGACGAGCAGGTCCTTCGACGGGCGCTCGCGCTCTCCTGGCCGGACTTCGAAGACGCCGTCTGCGCCGCGTCCGCAGTCGTCGCAGGGTGCGACGTGATCGCGACCCGCGACCCCGCCGGATTCCGGAACGCCCCTCTTCCGGTCCTCGACCCGGGCTCGGCGGTCGCGTGGCTCGCCGGCACAGGGTGAGCTTCGAGGCATCCGAGCGTCTGGTCGAGTCCGTACTTGCAGGCGTGATCCGTCGAATCTTCCTTCTCTGCTTTGTCGCGGCTCTCATGGCGGCGGTCGCCTCAGCGCACGAGCTCGGCACGCTCCGCACGTTCGTCACCTTCCACAGGGACGGGACGTTCGCCATCGAGCTGATTGTGGACCGGGAGCACCTCCCGCCCGGCTTCGGGGCGGCCGTCACCGGCCCGGCCCCGCGGATCGAAAGCCTGACGCCGGCGCTCGAGAGGAAGATCGGCGGGATCCTTTTCGAGGCCTGCCGCGGCGCGCGACCCGCCTTCGACGGCCGGCCGGCGGCGTATCGAATTTCGCTCGCGCGGGCGCCCGGAGAGACGGATGCCGCCGTCGCCGCTGCGGCGGAGCTCCGGCTGTTGCTCCAGGGCACGATCCCTCCCGGCGCGCGGACCTTCACGTGGTCGAACGCGGTCCCGCTCGGTACTTACATGCTGACGCTCGAGAGCGAGGGCCAGGAAAACGTGGAGCGCCAGTGGCTCGAGAACGGGAAGGCGAGCCCCCCTTTCGCGCTCGCGGCCTCCATCGTGCCGCCGACGCGGGCGCAAGTCATCCGGACCTACCTCGCCCTCGGCTACACCCACATCCTGCCGAAAGGGACGGACCACATCCTGTTCGTGATTGGGATCTTCCTGCTCTCGACCCGCTTGAAACCGGTGCTTCTCCAGGTGACCGCGTTCACGGTCGCGCACACGATCACGCTCGCGCTGACGATCTACGGGGTCGTCTCGCTCTCCCGCTCGATCGTGGAGCCGCTGATCGCGCTCTCGATCGTCTACGTCGCGATCGAGAACGTGACGACGTCGAAGCTGCACCCGTGGCGGATCGCGCTCGTCTTCGCGTTCGGTCTCCTGCACGGGATGGGTTTCGCGGGAGTCCTGACCCAGCTCGGTCTCCCCCGCTCGGAGTTCCTACCGGCGCTCATCTCGTTCAACGTCGGCGTGGAAGCGGGACAGCTGACCGTGATCGGGATCGCACTCGTCCTCTTCGGCCTCCCCTTCCGGGAGAAACCGTGGTACCGGTCGCGGATCGTCGTGCCCGCCTCGGTTGCGATTGCCGCTGTCGGCTTCTACTGGGCCGTCCAGCGGATCGTCGTCCACTGAAGCCGGCCGCGAGCCTTCACGGACAGGTCGCGAACGCCGCCGTGTCCTGGATCGGCTGGTACGCCGAGTTCAAGGGATTCACATAAGTCTTGAGCGACCCCCTCTGCGTGTCGACGACGCGGAGCGTGACTTCCACGTTGGTCAGCCCGGCGGAGAAGACCCAGTAGGAGTTGAACGGGTCGACGCAGGCGTTCAACACTTTGGTCAATAGTTCTATGTTGGAGGAGCTGAAGAACCAGAAGTAGCCCGAATCGGACGTCAGCGGGACGGCCTGGCCATGGCCGGTTCTCCCATCAGACGTCCTCCAGTCCGCCGTGACGCGGAAGCGGCTGGCATTCAGGCACAGCGTCGTCGTGTCCGGCTCGCAGGTCAGCGGGCCGAGCGACATACGACCGATCTTTCCCGCGTAAGACTCGGTGAACCAGATCGCTCCGTCCGGGCCCCAGGCGATGCCCCAGGGGGACGAGCGCGGCGTCGGGACCGGGAACTCCGTGATCGTTCCCGAGGTCGTGATGCGGCCGATCTTGTTCCCCAAAGACTCCGCGAAATAGAGGCTCCCGTCGAGGCCGGCGACGATGTCTTGCGGGGCACTACCTGGCGTGGGGATCGGAAACTCGGTGATTTCGCCCGAGGTCGTGATGCGGCCGATCTTGTTCCCCCTATATTCGGTGAACCAGAGCGCGCCGTCGGGACCCGCCGTGATGAAGACGGGTTCGGAAACGGGTGTCGGGATCGGGAACTCGGTGATCGCGCCCGAGGTCGTGATCCGTCCGATCTTGTTGGTGGCCCTGTCGGTGAACCAGATCCTGCCATCCGGGCCCGAGGCGATGCCGGGGGCCGAGCCCGGGATTGGGAACTCGGTGATCGCTCCCGACGTGGTGATGCGTCCGATCTTCCCGGTCTTTTGCTCCGCAAACCAGAGAGCACCATCAGGGCCAGCCGCGATGCCCAGAGGCCTGCTGTCCACGCTCGGGATCGGGAACTCGGTAATGGAGCCGGACGTCGAGACCCGGCCGATGCGGTTGGCGAAATCGTTAGTCTCGGTGAACCAGAGGTTGCCGTCGGGGCCAGTCGTAATCTTGCTCGGGTCCGCGGGAGCGGTCGGGATGGCGAACTGCGTGATCGCTCCCTCCGGCGTGATCCGGCCGATTTTGGGGCCGGCGCCGCTCATGGCGAACCAGAGGTTCCCGTCGGGGCCCGCGGTGATCCCCCAGGGGTAAACCTCGAATGGAAGGCCGACCGGAAACTCGGTGAACGTCTGCCCCGCGGCAAGCGGGGCGCCAAGAAGAACGAGCAGAAGCGAGAGAGCGCAGGGAAACTTCATGGGACCTCCTTACTTCAGCTGCGTCACCATCAGCCGGAGGGGCACGCAGAAGACACCTTTGCTCGTGCCTCCGCTACCGACCCCCTGGATCAGCTCCGCGTTAGGTGAAGTGAGGTCCGTCGTCAGGTCGTAGACGGTCCGGTCCGAGTATTCCTTGCGCGTGAGATAGATCCCGCTCTGCCAGACGAGGTTGTATCCGATGTCCCCGCGCCCGAAGCTGCCGTCGTGATTCGAATCGACCAAGAAGAAGAAATAGACGCTGTCAGCCTTGGGGTAGTCCGGCGCGAGCGAGGGTTTGCCGACGACACCGGTCTGTGCCGCCTGAAGGTCGGGAATCTTTAATTGGATCGTATTGAGGCTGCTCGAGTCCTGGCATCGGTTGATCGGCCCGGCCAGGAGGGCGATCGCCGCGTTGGGCAGGAGCGCATTCAACTGACGGCCGGCCGAGCAGAGGGGCTTGATCCTCAAGTCGATTCCGTTGCTGGTGCTCGCCCATTCGACCACCTCTGCCGGCAGATACGTCCCTTTGCCGTCCTGATAGATCCCGGTGACCTCCGTGAGTCCCGAACATTGAGACGTGCTCGGGGCGAGCCAGAGATCCGCGGTCGGCAACTTCGGGGGTCCCGGTTTGCCCGCGAAACTGCTCGTGATGCCGAGACACGAAACGAAGACACCAATTGCGAGGAGCCGAAGAGCCTTGAACATTGGGGTTCCTTTCTGATCCTCTTCTCTGCCAGCTAAGTGATTGAGTCAAGAAGGCAAGAGAGGTCACGGGGAAATGGCCTCTCTTGGCACCTGGCGGAGCGCGTTGGAAGCCGAAGGGATAGGATGGAATGGGCCTTCAGTCCACGAAATGAGCAGTTACTCCAGCGAGCCTCCCCCCGGAGGCGACGAGCCGGCTTCGAACGGCCGGCTGGATTCCTGGAAAGAAATCGCCGCGTATCTGCGCCGCAGCGTACGCAGCGCCAAGCGGTGGGAAAAAGAGGAAGAGCTGCCCGTCCACCGGCACCACCACGACAAGCGCGACACGGTCTATGCCTACCGCTCCGAGCTCGACGGCTGGTGGGAGAACCGGGGAGTGGGACTCAGCGATCAAAACGGCGCTGAAAAAATCGCCCCCGTCTCAGAGGGACCCGCTAAGGAAGTCTCACCTCCTCTGAAGACGTCCCGGACGGCGGCACTTCTTGCCGTGGGCCTGTTCGTTGTGCTTCTGATCGCGGCGGCCTGGATATCGAAACGCGATTCGCGGATCGTATCGGAGCGCCAGCTCCCCTTCCAGGCTCGGAGCTGGGTCCTCGTCGCGGACTTCGACAACCGAACCGGCGAAAAACTCTTCGACGGGACGCTGGAATACGCCCTCGCGCGGGAGCTCTCCGACTCCCGCCACGTCAATGTCGTTCCTCGCGAGCGAATCGGAGACGCGTTGCGGCTGATGAGGAAGCCGCCCGACACCCGTGTCGATGCCGCAGTGGGGCGCGAGGTCTGCTTGCGGGACGGCCAGATTCGGGCTCTTTTGATCGGCCGCGTCGAGAAGTTCAGCACGAAGTATCTCTTGAATGTCGACATTGTCGAGCCGAAGCAAGGCACCAGAGTCAACAGCTTCACCGAAGAGAGCGCCGGAAAGGAAGGTTCGCTGACCGCCGTGCGGCGGATCTCGGATCGAGTTCGGGAAGCGCTGGGCGAGAAGCTGCCTTCCGAATCGGGCGAGACACCGCTCGTCAAGGTCACCACGTCCAAGTTGCGAGCGCTCCAGCTCTTCTCGCGGGCAGATTCGCTGATGGCGGGAGGCGGCAGCCAGGCGGCCGCCGAGGAGCTCCTGAGGCAGGCCGTAACCGAAGATCCCAATTTCGCCTCGGCCTACATCCACCTGGCATACGCGATCTGCAACCAGAAGCGGCCCGTGGAGGAGTATCGGTCTTACCTAGACACGGCCCTTCGGCTGGCCGAAACGACAACGGAACGAGAGCAGTTCTTCATTCGGGCGAGCTATTACGACCTTCTCAGCCAGCCGGAGAAGGCAATCGTCGCGTATGAGGCCTTGCTCAGCCTCTACCCCGACGACTTCTGGGGCGCCGGAAACCTGGCGGGTCTCTATAGATCGAAGGATAGGTTGACGGACGCCGTGGAGCTGGAGGTTCGACGGGCGGACTTGCGCCCGTGGGATTTCCACGCGAACTGCGCTGCGGCCTCCGATCTGGCCCCGCTGGATCGCGTCCGGTCCCGGCTCTACGTCCAGCGGGCGCGGGCACTGCTCTCCCCCGCTGTCATGGAGGATTCCGATGTCGAGTGGCTGGAGCTTTTCCCGGCCGCGGAAGCCTGGCTCGATGGGAACCTGACAGGGGCGCTCCGGGTAGCGGATGGCTTGGCCGCGAGGATCGACTCTTTGAACAGTAACGCCCGAACGGGCTTTGCCGTGGGAACGGCCATCTTCTATCTGACGTTGGGGCGGCTCGAGGCAGCGGCACAGTGTTACCAGAAGATTCCGGACCCGCTTCTTCGTCAGGAGCAGCTTGCCCGGGTGGCGCTTTTCAGAAACGATCGCCGCGCGATGAAGCAGCATCTGGTGGCTTCGGAGGGGTCAACCTATCTGAGTACCAACACCGTGATTCTCCTGGCTCGGGTGGGTCTTCTGCCGCGGGCAGCTTCGCTCCTCACCAAAATCGAAACACCGCAGTTGTCCATCTCCGACCCGGGTTTTCTGCAGATTCCGCGAGGAGAGCTTGCCCTCGCGCGAGGCAAGGTGGACAGCGGAATCGCCGAGCTCGAAGAGGGGACACGGCGCGTCGGAGTGCTAGGTGGCTGGGCCTTTCTCGGATCGGAATCGCTCGCCGCGGCCTTGAAAGAGAAGGGAAATCTGGCGCGGGCCGTCCAGGTGCTGGAACGGGCCTCCGAAAAGCGCTCCGCGGCTGCCTTCGAAGGCGGCGGCGCTTTCTGGTTGAGGAGCCAGTTCCAGCTCGCGCGGCTCTATCGTGAGGTCGGCCGGGCCGAAGACGCCCGGAGAATCGAAGGAGAGCTTCTGAACCTTCTGGCCCTCGCGGACGCCGACCATCCGATGCTCGTCGAGCTCAAACGCCTGCGTTCCTCGTCTTGATCCTGTTTCCGGAGCGATTGCTGCGCGGACCACCCTCCGCCCGTTAGCATCCCGCGAAAGACTCATGTCTCGCGCTCCATCTCGACTCCAAACTTTCATCGGCAGCCTGGAGGCGTTCTACGGGCCTCTCGCCAAGCCAGCGGTGACCGACCCGCTCGAAATGATCCTCTGGGAGAACATCGCCTACCTCGCCGACGACGCGCGCCGCGCGCAAGCGTGGAAGACCTTTCGCAAGCGCATTGGGACGACTCCCGAAGAGATCCTGGCGGCGCCGCGCGCGGAGCTGATGACGATCGCCCGGGCGGGGATCCTCGCCGCCGATCGCCTCGAGAAGATCCGCGAGATCGCAGAGATCGCGCTCCACGAGTTCGGCGGAGACCTCAACAAGGCCCTCGACGACGCGCCGAAGGGGGCGAAGAAGGCCCTCAAGAAGTTTCCTTCGATCGGCGATCCCGGCGCCGAGAAGATCCTGCTCTTCTCACGCCGGGAGCCCCTCCTCGCTCTCGACTCGAATGGCCTGCGCGTGCTGCTCCGTCTCGGATACGGGAAAGAAGACAAGAACTACTCGACGTCGTACCGGTCCGCTCAGGAGGCAACCCGCGGAGTGGAAGAGGGATTTCGACTGGCTCATCGCGGCGCATCAGCTCCTGCGGCGGCACGGGCAGGAGCTGTGCAAGCGCACTCGGCCACGCTGTGAGGCGTGCCCTTTCCGTGGGGAGTGCGCATACTACCGATCGCTGATGCGGACGTGACCAACCGGCCCCTCCGACGCGGGAGTCAGAACGGGTCGTGGACCCGCAATCCGGGAAACGCCACGAAATCGCGATCGTGCGTCCAGACCTCGGTCGCCCCGTTGTCGAAAGCGATCAGGCCGATCTGCAAGTCGAAGATTCGCACACCGCGGACGTTCAGATCGGATGCGAGCTGAATGCAACGAGGCCAGAACGGCTCGCGCGGCATCCACACCGTTCCCGGTCCCTCGATCAGGATCGAGTGGAGGAAGTCGCCTGCCTGCTTCGACGTGGAGGGACCACCGGCAGCCGCGGGATGAGTGACGTTCATCCAGAATTCGGCGACGGTCGGGAGGGCGACACCCCAGCCCCTCGGGTCCTCGGACGCTCGGTCGATCGCGCGCCGGGCAGACATGTGTTCCGACACGCCCGATCGATGCGCGTAGACCAGTAGATTCGTATCGAGAGCGATCACCTGTGGGTGCGAAACCATTCCCACATGCGCTCACGGCTGGAAATGTCGAGACCGGGCGGCAACCCACCCTTGGCCGTGACCCACCGAATCTTTCGTTTCGCTCGAAGCGGCGGTCGATCCGAGCGAAGAGCCGAAGAAAGAAGCGACTCCCACATCTCCTTCAGCGTCGTGCCCTCGGCCGCCGCCTTCTTCTTCCACTCGCGAAGAAGGTTGTCCGGAAGATCGACCGTCGTCTTCATATGGGAAACCATATTACCATATTTATGGTAACGCCGATCGACGGCGGGATCAGGGCGCCAGCACCGTCTCGTAATGCTGCGACCGCGCGTCGAACCGCGTGAGAAGCCGCCGCGCCTTTTCGGGCACGACCGCCGCCTCGTAGTCCTCTCCAGCGAACTCGCGCACCGCGTCGAGCGTGTCGAACCAGAGGATCGTGACGAACTCGACGCCTTCGCGGACGTCGCGGCGGAGGAGGTGCGCGCCCTGCAGGCCGCGGATGCTCCGATTCGCGATGCCCGGCAGGATCTCGGACCGGAGGAGCGCTTCGTACGCCGCCGCGTTTTCGCGCGTCGTCCACCCGTGCCAGACCCGGCTGATCACGCGCTCTTACGCGACCGCGCGGCGGCCTTCGTCTTGCGAGCCGGCGGTTTCGTCTTCTTCTCCTTCTCCGGCGTCTCCAGGAAGACTTCCTTCATCGGCGGGATACGGCCTGGCGGACCTTCGAACCCGCAGCCGGCGCGGTCGCAGGCGAGGACCGACCCGCCCTTACGCTCGCGCAGCAGCAGGTACGGGTTGCCGCACTTCGGGCAGGCCTGCGAGATCGGCCGCGCGTTCAGGGAGAAGTCGCACGCGGGATAGTTCACGCATCCGTAGAACGGCCGGAACCGGCCGCGCCGCTCGACGATCGCGCCGCCGTCTTTCGGGCACTTCACTCCCGTGTCGCGGACGGGCTTCGGCGGCTTGTACTTGCACGCCGGATAGTTCGAGCAGGAGACGTACGCTCCATAGCGGCCGTGCCGGAGCACGAGCGGGCTGCCGCACCGCGGGCAGGCCTCTCCCGTCGGCTCGTCCGGCCGCGCCTCCGCTTTTCCCCGCTCCATCACGACGTTGACGATGTTGCGGCAGCGCGGATACGCCGTGCATCCGAGGAACGCCTTGCCGGCCCGGCTCTGGCGCAGTTTCATCGGCGACCCGCACTCCTCGCACGTCGTCGCCTCGATCTCGGCGCTGTCGATCGCGTCCTCGTCCGGGTCCGGGATGTGCACCGTGAACGTGCACGCGGGATATCCGCTGCACGCGATGAAGAGTCCGTTCTTCCCCATCCGGAGCTTCAGCTTCTTGCCGCACTGCGGACATTTTTCCGAGAGATCGGCGGCAATCGGCAGGAAGTGGAGCAGCTCGCGCGCCTGCGCGAGCGGGATCCCGGCTTTGCCGGATACCATCGCGCGGAGCGCGCGGTCCCGGTCGCGCGTGAACTTCTGGTCGAATTCGGCGAGCGCATTCTGCCAGGTGATCTTTCCTTCCTCGACCTCGTCCAAGCGCTCCTCCATCCGCGCCGTGTACCCGGTTTCGAAGAAATCGTCGAAGTACGGGATCAGGAGCTCGAGCACCGTCCGACCCAGAGCCGTCGGGATGAATCGCCGGTCCTTCTTCCGGACGTATTCGCGATCCTCGAGCTTCCGGAGGATCTCTACGTAGGTCGAAGGCCGGCCGATGCCGTTCTCTTCGAGGAACTTCACGAGCGAGGCTTCGTTGTACCGCGGCGGAGGTTGCGTTTCCTTGCGCTCCGGTTTGATGGCGACGAGCTTCAACGTTTCGCCGGCCGATAGCGGGGGCAGCTTGGCGCCGTCCTTGTCCGCGTCCTCGTCCTCTTCCGCGGAGACTCCGTAGACCGCGAGGTACCCCGGCGTCTTCAGCGTCGATCCGGACGCGCGGTAGAGCGCCCGGCCCGCCTCGATCTCCGCGCTGACCGTGTCGTAAACCGCCGGAGCCATCTGCGAGGCGACGAACCGCTCCCAGATCAAGCGGTAGAGCTTCGCTTCGTCGGAGGACAGGTGGCGCGCGACCTCGTCCGGAGGAAGCGCGAGGTCGGTCGGCCGGATCGCCTCGTGGGCGTCCTGCGTGTCGCGCTTCCCGCGGAAGACGCGGGGCGAGTCGGGCAGCACGTCGGGTCCCGGACCGTATCGGGAGGCGATGTGCTCGCGCAGGGCGGCCAATGCGTCGTTGGAGACCCGCGTCGAGTCGGTGCGCATGTAGGTGATGAGACCGACGGTGCCGCGACCCGGGATCTCGCGCCCTTCGTAAAGGCGCTGCGCGATCTGCATCGTGCGCCGCACGGCGTATCCGAGGCGGCGCGCGGCGGCCTGCTGGAGCTGTGAAGTGATGAAAGGCGGCGGCGGGTTCTTGCGCCGTTCGGACGTGTCGACTTTGGCGACGCGCCAGACCGCGCTCTCCGCCTCCTCGCGAACGCGCGCCGCGGCCGTTTCGGAATCGAGGCGCGGATCGGTCCCGTCGAACTTGAGCTTCTGTCCCTCGAAGGAAACGAGCTTCGCGGTGAACGGCGGAGGCGCCCCGGCCTCGAGGTCGGCGTCGACCGTCCAGTATTCGACCGGGACGAACGCCTCGATCTCGCTCTCGCGCTCGCAGATGATCCGCAGGGCGACCGTCTGGACCCGGCCGGCCGAGAGGCCGCGCCAGATCTTCTTCCAGAGGAGGTCGGATACCTCGTAGCCCACGAGGCGGTCGATGATCCGCCGCGCCTGCTGCGCGTCGACGAGCCGCGTATCGATGTCGCCGGCGTTCTCCATCGCCGCCAGGACGGCCTTCCTGGTGATCTCGTTGAACCGGACCCGCTGGAAACGCTTCCCCTTCATCGAAGAGGTGAGCGCCTCCTTGAGGTGCCACGAAATGGCCTCGCCTTCCCGGTCCGGATCGGCTGCGAGGTAGACGGCGTCGGCCTTCGAGGCGGCGCGCTTCAGCTCCTGGAGGGTCTTTTCCTTGCCGTGGAGAACCTCGTACGTCGGCTCGTAGGAATTCTCGCGGTCGACGCCCAACCCCTTCTTCGGAAGGTCGCGGACGTGTCCGTAGGAGGCGAGCACACGGAAGTCCTTGCCCAGGAATTTCTCGAGGGTTCGCGCCTTCGCGGGCGATTCGACGATGACGAGGTTGTTCATCGAGAGCGTGGGACGCTGCCACATTCGGGTTGCCGAGCGCAAACCGGGAGGTCCCGCACTCCTGAGAACAAGGAGCTATTCCCGAACGACGTTAGCCGTTCGGGCTCTGCAGTTAGCGTCTTCGCCGATCACCCTCTCACAGCTCCGTAGCGTCCGACATCGCAGACGGCCAGGCCCGCGCCTTCGAGCTCGAAGAGCCCGGCGAGGACAGTCGCCGCGGGAAGGTCGAGCGACTGAGCGAGCTCCTCCGCCGAAAGAGACTCTTCGCGGCGAAGGGCCTCGTAGAGGCGGGTCGCCTCGGGGGAGAGATCCGCCGGGATCTTCGTCCGGCCCGACGCGTGGCCGGCGGGCGTGCCCACGGACGGAAAGAGCTCGGCGAGCACGTCCTCCGCGCCGCGGCACAGGATGGCGCCGTCGCGCAGCAGCTCGTGCGCGCCCATCGAGGTCTCCGAGAAGACGCTGCCGGGCACCGCGAAGACGTCGCGCCCGAAGTCGGCAGCGAGGCGCGCTGTGATGAGAGATCCGCTCCGCCGCGAAGCCTCGACCACGACGACGCCGGCCGCGAGCCCGGCGATGATGCGGTTGCGGATCGGGAAGTTCTGGGGGCGCGGCTCGGCGCCCGGAGGAAACTCCGAGACGAGGAGATCGGTTGCCGCCATCGCTTCCTTGAGGCGCGCGTGCTCCGGCGGATAGTTCGCGTCGAGGCCGCATCCCAGGACGGCGATGGTGCCTCCCGGCCCTTCCCGCGCGGCTTCGTGAGCCGCGGCGTCGACGCCGCGGGCGAAGCCTGAGACGACCGTGACCCCCGCCTGCGAGAGCTCGCGAGCCAGCCGCGCGGCGACGTCCCGTCCGTACCGGGTCGCGTTGCGGGAGCCCACGACGGCGACGGCCGGAAGCTTCAACCTCTCGAGCCGGCCGAGCGCAAAGAGCAGAAACGGCGGGTCCGCGATCTCGGCGAGCGACGCCGGGTACTCCGGGTCGAAGGCCGTGACGACCCGGAATCCCGAGGCCTCGACCGACGCCGTCCATCGCTCGGCGGCGGCGTCCTCCGGCCCCGCGAGGACGGCGCGGGCCCGTGCCCCGGAGCCCAGGCGTTGCGCAAGCTCCCCTTCCGGTGTCGAAAGAATCGCTTCGAGCCCGCCCCGCTCGCGCAGGACCGGCCAGATCCTCTGGGGGGTCAAATCGCGGGACCGGGCCCAGGAAATCGCCGTCCGCCGTGCGAAGTGCATCTGAAACATATTTTTCCCCAATGCGAAGGGTCTCTCGAGAGCGCGAGAGTCTTCATGTTTTCTTGAGGAATCGACGAGAAGGTCCGGATTGGACCACCCGCACAACGTCGAAATTCCGGGGGCGCGAATCGTCTTTCCTATAATAGCCGCCCCATCGGGGGATCGAGGATGCGAGTTTGAAGAACGGTGCGCTGGTTCTCGGGGTCGCTCTCATGGCGGCGGGGTGCTCCTCGTACGCCCGCACCGAGAAGGCGCAGACCCAGATCTCCTTCGGAAGCTCGGTCGCCCGACGGGGACTCTGGCGCGAAGCGGCCTTCCGGTTCCAGGAGGCCATCGAGAGGGAGCCGAACAACGCCCGGGCACACAACAACCTCGCGGTCGCGCTCGAGGCGGAAGGCGAGTTCGCTCGAGCGCTCGCGGAGTACAAGCGCGCCCTCGAGCTCGACCCGAACGATACGTACATCCGGCGCAACTACGCGCGGTTCGCCGAGTTCTACACGTCCTACACGCGGACCACGGGAAAGGCGACCGGTGGCTCGTAACACGAAACTCGGGGCGAGGGGTGTCGGTCGCGTGGTCGCGTTGATTCTCGTCTCCATGCTCTCCGCTCTCTCCGCGTCCGCCGGCGTGGCGCAGGTCAAGCTGAAGCTGCCGTTGAAGCCGCGGCTGCCGCTGCGCGGCAACGAGAGAATCGCGCTCGCCCCGTTCGTGATCGCGACCGAGGCGGAGAAGGCGCGCGACAAGCGACTCCAGAACGTGGATCTCCAGGCGGAGTTCCAGCGCTTTCTGAAGAAGCAGATCGAGAAGAAGACGAAGCTCGAGATCGTCCCGGTCCCGCCCGAGGTGAAGCTCCCGACCCAGAACTTGACCGAGCTCGGGCGCTCGACCGAGTTCTGGCGCGCGCTCGGCGGCCAGACCGGCGCGGAGATCATCGTTTCCGGGAGCCTGGAGTTCCGCGTTGAGGATCGCTCCGGCTACAAGACCGAGGAATACGTCTCCCCGATCGACAGCCGGACCTATTACCGGCAGGTTTACGTCGAGCAGACCGGGTTCCTTTTCGACATCGTGTTCATGGTCTTCGACGGCCACTCGGGCGAGAAGATCCTCCAGGACGAGTTCAAGGACTTCCGCCAGACCGGCGGCCGCCGCGCCGACGAGCTGCAGGGCCTCTTCGAGAACCTTTTCTCGCTCGAGAACCAGATCCTGAACCTCTTCGTCGCTCGCGACCGGGAAGCCGAGCGGTACATCTTCACCGACTGAGCCGGACCGGCCGAGGCACCGACCATCCGATATCCCGTATACAGCAGCGAGCGCCTCCTTCACCGTCATCCCGAGCGCCCGGGGCGCGAGGGATCTGCTCGCGGAGCCTGCCCTGAGCGGAGCGAAGGGGGGGGTTCCGCGGGATGACACTGAGGAGGGCTTGCCACATGAAGAAGATCGCGATCGCGCTCACCCTCGTCTTCTGCGCCGCCGTTCCGGCCTCCGCGCAGTTCGGGAAGAACAAGATCGCCTACGACCGCTTCGACTGGAAGATCTATCGCTCGACCCACTTCGCCGTCTACTTCTACGAGTCGGAGCGGCCGGCGCTCGCCAAGGTCACGTCCTACGCCGAGAGCTCGTACGACGACATTTCGCGCGCTCTCAACTTCCAGATTCCGAAGCCGATCAACCTGATCTACTACGCCACCCACTCCGATTTCGAGCAGACGAACACCCTCCTCAACTTCATTCCGGAAGGGGTCGGGGCTTTCTCGCTGCCGTCGCGCAACCGGATGGTGCTTCCCATCGACCTCCCCGACGAGAAGCTGCAACAGCTCATCGGCCACGAGCTCACCCACGTGTTCCAGTTCGAGATCCTTTTCGGAGGCAACTACATCCGGGCCGCCACGACGAATGCGCCGCAGTGGTTCATGGAGGGAATGGCCTCCTACTTCGGCAACGACGAAGACAACAAGGACCGGATGGTGCTCCGCGACGCGGTCCTCGCCGACCAGGTCCCGCAGATCGCCCAGAGCGGCAACGTCGCCGGCTTCTTCGCGTACCGGTTCGGTCATTCGGTCTTCGATTTCATCGAGGCGGAGTGGGGCAAAGACGCGGTCCGCGACTTCGTCTTCGAGTTCCGAAACCAGATCGGCGGCAACGTCGAGAAGGTGATCAAGCGCTCCTTCAACGTTTCGGCCGAGGACTTCGACATCAAGTTCCGCCGCTACCTGCGACAGCGGTACTTGAAGATCCTGACCGAGAAGGGCGAACCGATCGACTTCGGCGAGCGCTTCAAGCTCGTGGAGGAGCCTTCGGCGGATCTCTCCCCGCGGGCATATCCCTCCGGGGACTTCATCGCCGCGATGTCGACCCTGAAGAACGACGCCGACGTCGTGGTGCTGTCGACGACCGACCGCAAGCTCTATCGCAACCTGACGAAGGGCTATACAACCAAGTACGAATACATCGTCAGCCAGTGGTTGACGACGGGGCCGCTCGCGGGGGGCGACGTCGCGGTCTCGCCCGACGGCAACACGGTGGCGGTCTTCGCGCGGCGCGAGCGCGGCCGCGAGTTGCTGCTCCTGAACGCGCTGGATGGCGGGATCCGGGAGCGCGTCGATATGCCCGGGCTCGACCAGCAGCTCAACCCGGCTTTCTCTCCGGACAACAGCACGGTCGTTTTCCGTGCGTTGAAGGGAGGGCGTGCGGACATCTGGGCCTACTCGCTCTCCGCGAAGACGCTCACGAACCTGACCGACGACGCGGCGTTCGATTTCGCGCCGGTGTATTCCCCGGACGGAAAGTGGATCTATTACTCCTCCGTGCGCGGCACGAAGGCGAAGATCTTCCGCTTCGATCCCTCCGCGCCCGGTTCGAGGCAGCAGATCACCTACGGCGACTGGAACGACGAGGACGTGTCGGTGACCCCCGACAGCAAGAGAATCTTCTTCACGTCCGATCGGGACGGCGGCATCTACAACATTTACTCGATCAACCTGGAAAACGGCGAGACGAACCTTCACACCAACGTGGTCGCCGGCGCCTTCTCTCCCACCGTCTTCATCGGGAAGGACAACACGGAGAAGCTGGTCTTCTCCGCGTACTACAAGCGGCGGTTCACGCTCTACATCGCGGACTCGAAAAAGTCGGTCCGCCGGCTGCCGGAGCTCGCGCCGGCGGTCTCCCCCGCAGGTCCCGAATCCGAGGTGCCCTTCCAGCCCGCGATCGAGGTTGCGGTCGATCCGGAGAAGATCAAGCCGCGGGCGAGCCGCAAGCTCCAGCTCGAGGACGCGCAGGTCGTCGCGGGCGTCAACACGGACCAGACGTTCGTGTCCAACACCGTCCTCATTTTCGGCGACAACCTGGGCGACCGCCGGCTGATCGCGCAGTTCCAGTCCCTCGCTTCGTTCACCAACTTCAACTTCATCTACTTCAACCTCACGCACCGCCTGCAGAAGGGGTTCTCCCTTTTCGACGACCGGACCTTTTTTCTCGGCATCGATCAGACGACCGGGAGCTTCAGGCGCAGCCGCCGGATCTACCGGCAGACCGGAGCGCTGGCGCTCGCGAGCTATCCGCTCAACCGCTACTACCGGATCGATGGACAGCTCGGTTTCATTTCGCGATCCTTCGATTTCCCGTTCGTGATCACGAACAGGGACGGAACGCAGGCGTTCCTGGTCGAGAACCGGCAGGACAACTTTCCCACTGCCGGGATCTCGTTCGTCGGAGACACCGTCCTCTACCAGGAGTGGGGTCCCCTGACCGGCCGGCGATTCGCGCTCTCCTACTCCTACTCTCCCGACCTGAAGAAGGACACGAACAGTTCGGTTCCGGGCCAGCACAATTCCGCGACGCTCTCCTCGGACGTTACGGTCGACATCCGGCAGTACATCCGGATCACCGCCCGCTCGCTCATCGCCCTCCGATTTTTCGGCGCGCACTCGACCGGCAATTTCCCGAACATCTACTACTTCGGCGGCCTGGATACGCTGCGCGGCCTCGACTTCCGCGAGCAGATCGGGAACACCGTCGCCTATGCGAATTTCGAGTATCGCTTTCCCCTGATCGACGTGCTGGCGCTTCCGTTCGGCGCGTTCCGCGACATCCGCGGACAGATCTTCATGGACGTCGGCGGCGCGGCGCTGAAGGACCAGAAGTTCGTTTTCTGGGACTCACGCGACAGACGCCTGATCAACGGGAGAGCTTCGTACGGGATGGGGTTCCAGCTCTCGCTTCTCGGTCTCGACCTCCACTGGGACTTCGCGAAGCTGTGGGATTTCAAGAAGACCCTCTCCGGGCTGAAGACGTCCTTCTACATCGGGGCACAGTTCTGATGGGGACAGATTTATTTAGCCGCGGACCAGGGATCCATTAAGGATGGGGCAGACTAAAAAATAAAATCTGTCCCCGGGCCTCAACGGACCCCGCGGCTCCGTGGCGTAGAATCCGTCTCCGATTGCCCCCGCGCAGCTCATTGGCGATCCGGGTGCTCGGCACCTACGGCGGCTCCGCGCCCGGATACCGGATGACCACGTTCCTGATCGACGGCGAGACTGCTCTGGACGCGGGCGCTCTGACCGAGTCGCTCCCGCTCGCCGCGCAGCGCCGCATCCGGCGGGTCGCCTTGACACATGCGCACTTCGACCACTTCGCCTCGCTTCCCTTTCTCGTGGCGAACCTCGCCGGACGCGAGTCCGCGCCGCTCGAAGTCGCCGCGCCGGCGCCGGTCCTCGCGTCGATCCGCCGGCACGTCTTCAACGACTCGACCTGGCCGGACTTCACGCACCTTCCGTCGGCGTCGCGTCCCGCGCTCAAGTTTCGAACGATCGCGGAAGGGCGCCCGTACCGCGCGGGCGCCGTGACCCTGACGCCCGTGTCCGTCAACCACCTGATCCCCGGATACGGCTACATCGTTTCGAAGCCCGGCCGCTCGGTCGTCTTTTCGGGCGACACCGGGCCGACGGAGCGGCTCTGGAAGGCCGTCTCGCGAGTGCGGAACCTGAAGGCGGTCTTCCTCGAAGTGTCCTTCTCCGACGATCAGCAGGACCTCGCGCGGGACTCGAAGCACATGACGCCGCGGCTGGTGGCGCGAGAGCTCGCGAAGATGCCGGCGAAAGTGCCCGTGTACCTGTACCACATGAAGCCGCCGTCGCTCGCGCGCATCCGCCGCGAGATCGCCGCGCTCGGCGAGCCGCGGCTGAAGCTGCTGGAGTCGGAGCGCAGTTTCCGGTTCTGAAGCGCGGCCTGTCCCCGTGGATTTAGCGGTGGCGGGTGCAGGTCCGTGGGACCTGTCCCCGCGACACTCTTATATCCGCCGCGACCAGGCGAGGAGATCCACCGCGAGCGTCCCGGCCATCCGTCCCCGTGCGGAGTCGTTCTTCAGGAGATCCTCGCGGGCGCCGGAGAGAACCGATTCCCGAACGAGCCACGTTTCGCCCTCATGCACGTCGACTCGCAACGAAAGCGAGCCCATGCGGCCATCTCCATACCGCCGTTTGACCTCGAGGGCCCGCCGGCCGGGATCGGGCGTAACTTCTTCCTCGAAACCTGTCTCCGCCATTCCCGGCGGTGAGAGCCGGAAGCGCCAGCCCTCCCCCGTCACGTCGGCGACGCCTTCCATCAGCCGCCGGTATCCCTCCGGGCTGGCGATCGGCGCAAACGCCTCCTCGGGACCGGCGTCCACGGAGAGATACGCCGCGATGCGCGCGTCGGCGATCTCGGACGCCGGGTCGCCCGCGATCGAGAACGCGCGGCTCAAGACTTCCATCTCGATGCCGAACAGCTCCGCGAGCTTCGAAGGGCGGTCGTCGGAAACCGGGATTCGCGTCCGCGTGTGCAGGTCGTCCACCCGGACCTCGCCGCGCGTGAACGTCACGATCCGCGCGGCGTCGCGCCGCTGGAGCGACACGTTTCGAAGGAACTTCGAGTCCGGCCGGAAAGTGCGCCGCCAGTGGCCGGAGAACTCCTCATCGGAGACGGAATCGCGGAAGATCTCCAGCCGGCGCGGCCCCTCCGGAACGCCCGAAGAGAACCGCACGAGCGTCCCCCGCTCGCTTTCGGCGGCCGACAGCCCGATGACTTCCGTCTCGACCTCTCCCCCGCCGGCCGGCACGAGCGCGGGCAGCGGAAACCCGACGTCGGCGATCCACTCCTTCGCTCCGATCGAGACGAGGAGCGCGGCGTGGTCGAAGTCCTTCTCGACCCGCCCGAGCGCTTTTCGCGTCGCGAAACCGAGCTGGCAGGCGAGCGCGTCGAAAGCGGCGACGCGGGCGTAGCAGGTCCCGCCGGTTCCATTTTCGAGAAAGTCGCGCCAGAAGACGTCCGGCGTCCGGGGCTTTGCCGCCGGATCCGCGACGTCCGCGTTCCGCAGGATCTTCGACGCGGTCTCGAACGGGACGCGCGCGAGGAACCGGCGGAACAGCGTTTCCAGGAACGCGTGGGACGGCTCATCGGCGGACAGCTCGAGCGCGTCGAGCACGTCCTCGAGCGGGAGGGTCACGCCTTCTTCGTCAGGCGGGCGACGAGCGCTTCGATCCGACGCCGCGCTTCGTCGGAGAACCAGAAGTCGAGAAACGGATCTTCTGCTCCCGCCCGGTCGAAACGCGCGAGCCTCTCCGCCCTCGCCCGCCGCTTGATCTCGGCGTAGGCGAAGCGCGAGCGCCAGGCCAGCTGGCGCGCGCGATCGAGGGCGGCATCGAGGAGGTCCGCGGCCGGGACGATGCGGTCGAGGAGCCCCGCCTCGAGAGCCCGCTCGCCGGGGACGTTGTCGCCGGCGGCCGCGAGTCGCTCGGCTCCGCGGT
>Ga0207684_10002291_pt1 | contig 19467 bp, 17 predicted proteins | sample KBSK5501metaG_FD_184342 | JGI IMG/M metagenome (GOLD analysis project Ga0207684, IMG submission 184342) | Corn, switchgrass and miscanthus rhizosphere microbial communities from Kellogg Biological Station, Michigan, USA - KBS K5-50-1 metaG... | ecosystem: Host-associated > Plants > Roots >...
GGCCAGCTGGCCGGGAATCATTTCGCCACGATCTACGAGGGCAGCGAACGGTTGAAGGAGCTCGGCGAGCTCGTGCTGTGGAAGGGCGCGCAGGAGATCACCTTCACCGAATCTCCGTGACGCTGCCCCGCATCGTCATCGAGCGGTGCCACTACCTCGCCGAGTGCACCGAGGAGCCCGGCGCGATCACGCGGCCATTCGCCTCCGACGCGATGCGATGCGCACACGTGCTGGTGGGTGACTGGATGCGCGAGGCGGGAATGACCGTGCGGCGGGACAACGTCGGCAACCTGCGCGGCAGGTACGAAGGAACCAGCGACGCGACGCTCCTCCTCGGATCGCATCTGGACTCCGTGCGAGACGCCGGGAAATATGACGGACCGCTGGGGGTGATCGTGGCGATCGCCGCAGTGCAACGCCTGCATGACGCGAACAGACGGCTTCCCTATGGAATCGAGGTGCTGGCGTTCGCGGACGAGGAAGGCCTTCGCTACGGATCAACCTACCTGGGCAGTCGCGCCGTCGCCGGTAGGTTCGAATACAACGACCTCGCCCGAACCGACTCCGCGGGAGTCACCATGGCCCACGCAATCCACGCTTTTGGCGGCGATCCGGAGCGCATCGTCGACGACCGGTGGCAAGGGGGCGAGCTCCTCGGCTACTGCGAGGTGCATATCGAGCAGGGGCCGGTGCTCGAGGCGCTCGACCTGCCGGTGGGAGTCGTCTCGGCGATCGCCGGCCAGAGTCGCTATCGCTTGATTTTCAAAGGCGAAAGCGGCCACGCGGGCACGGTGCCGATGGATCGCCGCCGCGATGCGCTCACGGCCGCATCCGAGTTCGTCCTGGCAGTCGAAGCAGAGGCGCACGCGCGAGACGGGCTGGTGGCCACGGTGGGCCGGCTCGAAGTCCAGCCCGGCGCCGGCAACGTGATCCCCGGGCGTGTGGAGCTCAGCCTGGATGTGCGTCACGCGGAGACCGGGGACAAGACCCGCGTCGAAGCCGGCCGCGCCATGCTCGACCGCGCGACCGCCATCGCCGCACGCCGGAAGGTCTCCGTGGAGGTGCGGCCGGTGGCCGACAACGCCTCCGTCGCCTGCTCCGCACGGTTGACCGCACTGCTCGCTCGAGCGGTGGGCGGTGACGTGGTTCAGCTGACCAGCGGCGCGGGGCACGACGCCGTCGCGATGTCGTCGCTGACCGATGTCGGGATGCTGTTTGTGCGCTGCAAAGGCGGCGTCAGCCACAACCCTGCCGAATCGGTGACCACCGAAGACGTCGCCGTCGCCATAGACGTGCTCGGCCGCTTTCTCGAGCTGCTTGCCGAAGCGTGATCATCCGCGGTGGCACGGTGGTGACTGCGGGCGGGGTCGAGAAGTCCGACATCGCCATCGCCGGCGACCAGATCACGGCAGTGGGCCCCAACCTGGCTGATGACGATGTGGAGGTCGACGCATCAGGCTTCCACGTCTTCCCAGGTGGCATCGACTCACACGTCCACTTCAACGAGCCCGGCAGGACCGAGTGGGAGGACGTCGCGCACGGCTCCGCGGCGCTGGCCGCGGGGGGCTATACGGCCTTCATCGACATGCCGCTCAACAGCCTCCCGGTGACGACGAGCGTCGATGCGTTCGACCTCAAGCTCGAAGCGATGAAGCGCTCGTCGATGGTCGACTTCGGGCTGTGGGGTGGGCTTGTGCCCGGCAACCTCCTCCAGCTCGAGGGGTTGGTCGACCGCGGCGTGATGGGATTCAAAGCGTTCATGTGCCCGAGCGGGATCGACGAGTTCCCCGCCTGCGACAAGCAAACGTTGCGCGAAGGCATGACGCGAATCGCCGAGCTCGGGTCAATCCTCCTCGTGCACGCGGAGGATCCTTCAGAGCTGCGCGAGCCGAGAGGCCCCACCGCGCGCGATTTCACATCCTCTCGACCGGCCCGGGCCGAGCTCGCCGCGATCACGGTGGCCATAGAGACCGCCGGCGCCACCGGCTGCCCCGTCCACATCGTGCACGTCAGCACCGCCCAGGGCGCGGAGCTGATCAATGCGGCGAAGCGCCTGGGCGCCGACGTGAGCGGCGAGACCTGCCCCCACTACCTCCTCTACACGGATGCGGACATGGCGCGGATTGGCGGAATCGCCAAATGCGCGCCGCCGTTTCGGACACCGGTCGATCGCGAGAACCTGTGGCGCATGCCGATCGTCGTCTCGGACCACTCGCCGAGCACGCTCGAGCTCAAGCAGGGTGACGACTTCCGCCAGATGTGGGGTGGCATCTCGGGCTGCCAGTCGACGCGGCAGCTGTTGTTGGCGGATGGACGGCTCGACGTGCAGACGATCGCCGCGGTCACTTCCACGAACATCGCGAAACGGTTTGGCATAACGCGCAAAGGCGACATCGCTCCAGGCTTCGATGCCGACCTGTGGATCGTCGATCTCGACGGGGAGGACGTGGTCCGAAGCCAGGACCTGCTCTACCGCAATCCCTTCAGCGCCCACGAGGGGCAGAGGATCCGAGGCCGGACGATCAAGACGCTCGTGCGCGGCGAAGAGCCCCGACACGGCCGGTTCATCCGGCCAGGCGCGCGCTCGTAGCCGCGATCTCTCGCGCGATCTGGTCCTCGTCGGCCGTGAGCAGTCGCCCGTCGCGCACAACCGCCCGCCCGTTCACAACCACGGTCTGAGCCCGGGACGGCGGCGCCAGCGCGAGCGCCGCTACGCGGTCCTCGATCCCCGCGTGCGCCAGGTCGTCGACGCGGAAGCAGGCGATGTCGGCGCACTTGCCCGGTTCGAGGCTCCCGCAGTCGTCGCGGCCGAGGCAATCAGCTCCCCCTCGAGTCGCCAGCCGCCAAGCTGTACGTGCATCCAGCGCCTGCGGCGAAGTGTTCCGCACGCGAGCCAGCAGGAGGGCTTGATGGGCCTCCACGGCCAGGTTCGCGTCCTCGTTGCTGGCCGAGCCGTCGACGCCGAGCCCCACGCGAGCGCCGGCTCGGACCAGGTCTTCCACCCTGCACGCGCCCGCGCCCAGCCGCATGTTGCTGGTCGGGCAGTGGGCGATCCCGGTCTTGACCTCGGCGATGCGATCGACCTCGACATCGTTGAGATGGATGCCGTGCGCGTACCAGACATCGTCGCCGGTCCAAGCGAGGTATTCCATGAGCTCCACCGGTCGACGGCCGAACTTCTCGATGCAGAACCGCTCCTCATCGAGCGTTTCAGCGACGTGCGTATGCAGCCGCACGCTGTGCTTGCGCGCCAGCGCCGCCGAATCGCGCATGAGCTCGGGCGTCACCGAGAACGGAGAGCACGGCGCGACCACGACCCGGCACATCGCCCCCGGCTTGGGATCGTGATACCGCCCGATCATCTCCTCGGTGTGCGCGAGGATCGCGTCCTCGTCCTCGACCACGCTGTCGGGAGGCAGGCCGCCCTTCGACTCGCCAAGCGACATGGAGCCGCGACAGGGGTGGAAGCGCAGGCCGAGCTCGCGCGCGACATCGATCAGCGCTTCGAAGATGCCCGGACGCCCGTGCGGAAAGACGTAGTGATGGTCGGTCGAGAGCGTGCAGCCGCAAAGCAGCAGGCGGGCCATCGCCGCCCGCGCCGCCACGCGCACTGTTTCCGCGTCCATGCGGGCCCACACTGGGTACAGGGCGCGCAGCCACTGGAACAGCGTGCCGTCCGGAACGTAGCCGCGCGTCGCCCACTGGTACATGTGGTCGTGCGCGTTCACGAGGCCCGGCATCGCGACGCAGTTGGGCTCATCGATAAATTGGTCGACCTCGTCGGCACGCGGGGGCGGGCCCGAACCGACCTCCGCGATCATGCCGTCGCGCGACAACACCCATCCGTTTTCGATCTCCTGGCTGCCGGTGAAGAGCAACCCCGCGCGGAGCAGGAGCGTCAAAGCGTCAAAGCGTCAGGTCGTGCGGGTGGACGGGCACGCGCGAGAGGGCGCGGCCGCTGGCGGAGCGGATGGCCGCCACGATCGCCGGGCCGGACGAGATGGTGGGTGGCTCGCCCACACCCTTCAAGCCGTAGGGCGAGTTGGGGTCGCCCAGCTCGAGGATGTCCATGCGCACGGGCGGCATGTCAAGGGTCGTCGGCAGCAGGTAGTCGGTGAAGGACGGGTTGCGAATCACGCCGCCTGAAACCTGGATCTCCTCCATGACCGCAAGCCCCAATCCCTGCGCGGCACCCCCTTCCAGCTGACCCTGCACCGCCTGTGGGTTGATCGCCTTGCCGACGTCCTGCGCGGTTGCGAGCTCGACGACCTTGACCAGCCCCAGCTCGGTGTCGACGTCGACGACCGCGCGGTGCGCGGCAAACGCGTACTGCATGTGCGCGTTGGCCTGGCCGGTCTCGGGGTCGAGGCGGGAGGTGCGTCGCGGCCGGAATTCGCGGGTCTCCTCTATCACCTCTTCCCCCAGAAGCGTCGCCAGCGTGATCACGACGGCGCCGCTCCCAGAGACGATGGCGTCACCCTCGAGCCGCCAAGCGCCCGAACCGCCCGCGGCGCCGCGACCGAGCTCTGCCAGCTCGGATTCGGCGAGGGCGAGCACGCGCTCGCGGACCGCTTCGCACGCAGCCTTGACGGCTCCTCCGGTGATGTAAGTCTGCCGAGAGGCCGAAGATGATCCCGACGAGCCGACCTGCGTGTCCGCGTCGAGCACGACGACGTCGTGGACGCCGAGCTCTGTGCCGGCGATCTGGGCCTGCACCGTGACGAGGCCCTGGCCCACCTCGGCACCGGCGGTGTGCACCTCCACGCGTGGCCTGCCGCCGACCACGGAAAGCCTCACTCTTGCCGTCGAGTAATCGTTGAAGCCCTCCGAGTACCCGACGTTCTTGAATCCGACCGCGTAGCCGACACCGCGACGCACGGACTCGCCGTGGGTGGTGTTGGACAGTCCGCCCGGCATCAGGGTCAGGTCGAGCTGGTCTGTCGGGACGGCCGGCGGGAGCGGCATCGCGACGATGCGGCGCAGGAGGTCGGCCACCGGCACGGGGCCGTCCACCTCCTGCCCGGTGACAAGGCTGCTGCCGGTCTTCATCGCGTTACGGATCCGCAGCTCGACCGGATCCATCCCGAGCGCGGCCGCCAGCTTGTCCATCTGGGCCTCGTGCGCGTAGCAGTTCTGCACCGATCCGAAACCGCGCATGGCGCCGCATGGAGGGTTGTTCGTGTAGACGACCCAGCCATCGATGGTGGCGTTGGGACATTCGTAGGGCCCGGCAGCGAAGCAGCACGCGTTGGAGATGACGGCGGTGGAGCTGGAGGCGTAGGCGCCACCATCGAGCAGGATCCGCGCCTTGACGTACACCAGCTTGCCGTCACGCGTGGCGCCGTGCTCGTAGCGCATCCGAGCCGGATGCCTGTGCACATGGCCGACGAACGACTCCGCGCGCGAGTACGACATCTTCACCGGCCGCCTTGTCCGCAGCGCCAGCATGCACGCGTGCGCCTGCATCGAAAGATCTTCACGCGCCCCAAACGCGCCCCCGATGCCGGCCATGGTGAGCCGGACCTTCTCGGCCGGCAGCTCAAGGCACTCCGCCAGCTGGTCGCGGTCGACATGCAGCCACTGGGTCGCGATGTACAGGTCCACCCCACCTTCGCGGTCGGGGATCGCGAGGCCGGACTCGGGACCGAGCGGCGCCTGGTCCTGCATGCCGACCTCGTACTCCCCCGTGACGACGACATCCGCATGCGGGTCCTGGTCGCCCCGCCGGATCTTGACCTGGCGGGTGATGTTCCCGTCCGGGTGCAACCGAGGCGCGGCATCGGTGAGCGCAGCCTCGGGATCCGTCAGCGGCTCGAGCGCCTCGTACTGGACGCGAACCGCGTGCGCCGCCCGCCTCGCCTGCTCAGGGTGGTCCGCGGCGACCAGCGCGACAGCCTCGCCCCAGTACCGAACCACGTCGGCGGCGAGGACCGGCTGGTCGGGGATCTCGAGGCCGTAGGCGTTGCGTCCGGGAACGTCCTCATGAGTGAGCACGGCCTGCACGCCGGCCATCGAGCGCGCCTCGCCGGCGTCGATCGAGACGATGCGGGCGTATGGGTGCGGGCTGCGCACGGTCGTGCCCCAGAGCATGCCTTCCACGTGGAGGTCGGACGAGTACGGGAAATCGCCCTGGGTCTTGAGGGCGGCGTCGGGGCGCCGCACCGCCTCTCCAATTCGACCGCTCACCACGGCCGGCGGCGCCAGCCGGGGCTCTGCCGTCATTTCGCGCCCGCCATCCTGCCCGCGGCGAGGTGCACCGCGTCGATGATCTTGGCGTAGCCGGTGCAGCGGCAGATGTTCCCGGCCAGCGCTTCTCGGATCTGCACGGTGGTCGGCTCTGGGGTGCGGCGCAGCAGGTCGTGTGTGGCGACGATGAGCCCCGGCGTGCAGAAGCCGCACTGCACGGCGCCCGCCTCGACGAACGCCTCCTGGACAGGATGCAGGGTGGAGCCCGAGCCGATCCCCTCGACGGTGACGATGTCGCGACCGTCGGCCTGCCCCGCCAGCACGAGGCACGCGCAGACCAGCGACCCATCGACGTAAACCGAGCAGGACCCGCACTCGCCTTGCTCGCATGCGTTCTTCGAGCCGGGCAGCCCCATTCGCTCGCGGAGCACGTACAGCAGGCTCTCTCCCGGCCACACGTCGTCGGCGACGAGGACACGTCGATTGACCGTGCAGGTGACCCTCACGCCGCCGACTTTCTCCGGTATTCGTCCCACGACCACGCGAACGTCCGGCGAGCGAGCACGGCGAGCGCGTGCCGGCGGTATGCGGCTGTGCCTCGCACGTCGTCGATGGGTCGCGCAGCCGCGGCGACGAGCTCGCCAAATCGGGCCAGCGCGCTGGGCTGCACATCCCGTGCCGTCTCCCACAAGCCGGCCTCATCCAGCACGCCTTCCATGAAGGATTCCGCATCTCCGGCTGTGACCGGGGTCGGTGCGGCCGACCCGATCCCTGTGCCGACCTGGCGGCGCTCCTCATCGAGCGCGATCGCGAACGAGCACACGGCGATCACCATCGCGTTCCGCGTTCCGACCTTCGAGAACTGCTGCGGCCCCCTGCCCGGTTCGACGAGGAAGGCCGCGATCAGCTCGTCCTTCCGCATTGCGTTTCGCTTGGGCCCGGTGTAGAACTCACGCGCCGGGAGGCGCCTGCTGCCGGCCGTCGACGCCAGCTCGATCAGCGCTTCCGAGGCGAGCAGCGGAGGATGCGCATCCCCGGCCGGCGACGCCGACCCAAGGTTGCCGCCCACGGTGCCGCGGTTCCGGATCTGGGGTGAGCCCACCGTCCGCGATGCCATGGCCAGGCCGGGCAACCTGTCGCCGAGCTCTTCGATGATGCGGGTGTACGTCACCCCGGCCCCGATGCGAAGGTGTGCGCCGTCCATACCCCACTCGTTGAGGTCGGCGATCCTTGTGAGATCGATGATGGTCGCCGGCCGCTGGCGGTCGAAGTTGATCTCGACCATGACGTCGGTGCCGCCGGCGATGGGAAGAGCCTCAGGGTGAGCCGACTTCATCGCCAGGGCTTCAGACCAGGACGCCGGCTGCAGAAACTCCATCCCCGCTACCAGGCGAGGCCCGGCTCCGGAGCGTCGTCTCGCATCACCGTCCCTTCGATCAGCCCATATGGGCGATCCGCCGCGTAGAAGACCTCGCTGTCGTTCTCCAGGCCGAAGGGGGATAGGTCGACGACGAAGTGATGCTTGTTGGGCAGCGCGAGGCGGATCTCCGCGATCTCGGGTCGCGCCTTGAGCGCCGCCTCACCCATCGCGAACAGCGTCTGCTGCAGAGCCAGGCTGTGCTTGAGCGCGAACGCCTCGATCAAGGCCGAGCGCGTTTGTGCGAAAGCGGCGCCCCAGTCGACTTTCGGCAGCGCGTACCGCCAGCGCGCAACGACCGCTGTCGCGAGCACGCGGTCTCGTGTCTCCTCGAGCGTCGTGTAGCGATCTCGCGGGTAGCCCCAGAACTCAGACCCGGTCGACTTGAGCAGGACGAGATCGCTGAGCCCGGACACAACCCACGCATCGTCTCCGGTGCACGTCACGGTGACCAGCCGCTTTTCGGAGCTGCCGCGCATGAAGGCGTGAGGGTGAGGCTGTCCGGCGGCGTTGATCCGCGCCCACGGGTATTCGTCGATCGTCACCCGGGCACGGCGCACGGCGACAAAGTCGTCGACGAAGTGGCGGGCGAGGCGCAGGCCGAAGTCTTCGATCTCTCCCACGGGCGCTTCTTTCGCATACGCAAACACAGTGTTCTTCTGCGTGTCGGTCGGCACCACGTTGCTGTTGTCGCCCTCGACGTGGCTGGCATCGAAGTCGCCTGCGAGGGCGATGCTGACGTTGATGTCCTTGATGTCGTGAGTCTCGCCCACCCTGGTCACGCGGACGAGGTGCGTCTCGGCCTTGCCGTACTGGTTGTCGCCGAGGACGATGGTCATGACTACTGACCCTTATACGTCGAGTAGCCGAATGGGCTCAGGAGCAAAGGCACGTGGAGGTGCGTGTCGCCCTTCGCGGTTGCGAAAACGACCGAGACCTCCGGGTAGAAGGCCTCGCCTCCGGACGTCTTGAAGTAGGCGCCCGTCGCAAACTCCAACCGGTATTCGCCCACCTCCAGCGCTGTGCTCGACAGCTCCTTCACGCGGCCTTCCCTGTCGGTGACGGCGCGGCCGACGACCGACCACTCGCCGCCTGGCTTGCGACGGCTGAGGGTCACCGCGAGACCGGCTGCCGGGCGCCCCCGCGCGACATCGAGGACATGGGTGGACACGCTCACTCGGCCAGCATCCGCTCCAGCCGAAGCCTTGTGATCTTGCGGTGCTCGCCGGCCGCCACCCCGATCTCCGTCGCGGCGTCGTTGCTCATGCGCTGCCGCAGCGCGGAGAGGAGCTCGTCGGCGGAGCGTCCCGATGCCGAGATGAGAAACACATGGCCGAAGCGTGCCTCATAGCGCCGGTTCTCTTCGGCAAGCGCATCCATCGTCGCCCGCCGGGCGGCATGAACACCGCTCTGCTCTCGCTCGGATGAATCTGGGGCGTGGCCGCCCTTCTCACCGATCCTGGGGTGGGCTGCAAAGGCCGCCAGCCAATCCGCGGTCGCGAGTCGGGACCATGCCGCCTCGCATGCGTCCCAGAGGCTCGCGAAGTCGGCATATGGGCGTCCCCCTGCCACTCGCTCAGCCCACGAACGCGAAGCGAAGCATGGGTACAGCTTGCGGACAGCCTCTTCGGTGGGCATCTCATTGAAGCGAGCGATCACTCAAGACCCAGCGGCACCAGCTGGAACCTGGTCACATCGACCAGACCGCGGTCGGTGATCTTGAGCTCAGGGATTACAGACAGGGCGAGAAAGCTGACAGTCATGAACGGCGCTGTCATTGATACGCCCATTCCCACCAGCCGGCGCTCCATCGATCGCAGCCGCTCGTGCACGTCGGCGAGCGGTTGATCGCTCATCAGGCCCGCGACCGGCAGAGGCAGCTCCTCGATGACCCGACCGCCGTCCGCGATGACGATTCCGCCTCCGATCTCCGCGAGCCGGCACGCGCAAGCGGCCATGTCGGCGTCGTCCACCCCGAGCACGACCACGTTGTGAGCGTCGTGCGCGACCGTGGATGCGAAGGCGCCGTGCTTCAACCCGACGTTGGTGGCGAAGCCGAGCCCGACGCGTCCGCTGGCGTGGTGGCGCTCGAGCACCGCGATCTTGACCAGGTCGCGGGCTGGGTCGGCGACGATCTCACCGTCCCGGACTTTTGGCTCAGCAATCTCGGTCCCGGTCAGCAACTGGCCCGGAATGACGCTGATGACTCGGACGCGCTTCGGCCCGCTCGCGATCGAGAATGACGACGCGGCCACAGGAGCAAGGTTGACGGTCTGCCGCACCCATTCCGGCACATCGACCTTGGCGAACCGCGGGGGAACGCCCCGCTTGAGCACGAGGCGAGGCTTGAAGGAGACGAGGTCGTCGAGGACGAGGATGTCCGCCTGGTAGCCGGGAGCGATGCCGCCGAGGTGCCAGAGCCGGTGGTAGCCGGCGGGATTGATCGTGGCCATGACGATGGCGTCTTCCGGGCTGACACCCTCCGCCACCGCGACCCGAACCATCTGGTTGATATGGCCCTCCTCGACTATGAAGCTGGGTTCGCGATCGTCCGTGCAGAACATGCAGCGCTCGGTGCCGTACTGCTTGACGAGAGGGAGCAGGTCGCGCAGGTTGCGCGCGATCGAAGCCTCTCGGAGCATCACCCACATGCCCAGGCGCCGTTTCTCCAGCGCCTCTTCATAGGTTGTCGCCTCATGGTCCGAGCGGATGCCCGCGGCGATGTATGCATTGAGGGCGGGACCGCGCACGCCGGGTGCATGCCCATCAACGTGGTCGGTGAGGCCGGTCGTGAGCTTGGCCACCTCCGCCTCGTCGCCGGCGATCACTCCTGGGAAGTTCATCATCTCGGCCACGCCGATCGTCCGGTGGCGGCGAAGCAGGCTCTCGATGTCTCCGGTGGTGAATGGCCGCCGGGGCGACTCGAAACGTGAGGCGGGGACGCAAGAAGACGCCATGACGTAAACGTCGAGGGGAAGCTCCGTGCAGGAGTCGAGGAGCCAGTGGATGCCGTCGGTGCCGAGCACGTTGGCGATCTCGTGCGGGTCGGCCACGACGGCAGTCGTCCCGTGAGGCACGACGGCCCGGGCAAACTCGTCGACGGTCAGCTTTGACGACTCGATATGCATGTGCGCGTCGATGAAGCCGGGCACGAGGTAGGAGCCGGAGACGTCCATGCGCTCGCGGCCCTGGTAGCTTCCGAGCCCTACGACGTGGCCGTCCTTGATGGCGACGTCGACCTCGAGCCATTCTTTGGTGAACACCGAGAGCACCTTTCCGCCGCCCAGCACGAGGTCGGCCGGCTCATCCCCCCGCGCGACTGCCATCCAATGCGCGTCGATGAGGGTCAAGGATAGCGCGAGCGCGGCGGGTGGCCAGCGTGGAGCCGACGATGACGAGGACGAAGCCCAAGCCCATGCCCGCCGTGAAGCGCTCATGCAGCGCCAGGATTCCGGCCACCGCGGCCACCGCTGGGTTGATGTACGTGATCACGGTTGCCCGCACGGGGCCGATCTCGGCGATCAGGGCGAAGAAGAGGAGGAACGCGAGGGCCGTGCAGACGAGCGCGAGAACGCCGACCGAGACGAGGACGCCTATGGTCGGCACGGTGTGCGGCCACTGCAGAGCCGCGACCGGCGAATATGCGACCGCGCAGATCGCCAGCGACGCGGCGATCACGCTGACCGACGGCAGCCCCACCAGGTGGCGAGCCAGGATTGCCGGCCCGACCGCGTAACCGATCGCGACCACCGCCATCTCCACGAGGGCCGGCCAGCCGGTGGCGTGAAGATCGAAGCCGACGATCGCAGCCACGCCGGCGACCCCGAGCAGCAGCCCAGCCAGGTTGACGGGCCCGATTCGCTCACGGTTGCCGAAGATCGGCGCGACCACGACGCCGACGAGCGGCACGGCTGAGATCAGAAGGCCGGCAAGCGAGCTGGAGATGTGCTGCTCGGCGGTCGAGAGCGCGAGCCAGGGGATGCCGATCTCTATCGCAGCGAAGATGATGAGAGGACGCCACTTGCCGATGAGATCGCGCACGCCGCCCCGCCGAACCGCGATCGGCAGCAGCACGAGGGCCGCGACCCCTGTGCGCAGGAACACGAGCGTCGCCGGGGTCAGCTCGCCTACCGCGATGCGGATGAACAGGTAAGGAATGCCCCAGATGAAGCACATGGCCGCGAAAAGCAGCACGCCGCGGCGAGTCATCCCGCTCGAACCTTAATGAAGACTCGCCCTATTCCGCGACGGTGGCGATGTAACGTGAGCAAGAGGAGGTGTTCATGAGCACACCAAAACCCGAAGCCAAGACGGCATGGACGCAATTCGAGGCGGATATGAAGGCTCTGCGCGATGGGTTGCGGCGCCACTACGAACCGGCCCCGTCGGGAAGTCCCGATCTTCAATCGGCGCTCAACAAGCTGGGACAGGCCGCAGACGAGGTCTTCGAGTCACTCGGGCGCGCCACACGCGACCCCGAGGTCCGTGACGGGACGCGCAAGGCGGCGCGGTCGTTCGGCTCGGCGCTCGCCGAGACATTCCGGGACGTCGCCGACGAAGTTGCTGCTGCGATGCGGAAGAAGAACTGAGGAGGCTCTAGCTGTGCTGAAGAAGATCTTGCTCGGCGAGTCGGACATTCCGGAGCGCTGGTACAACATCCTGCCGGACCTCCCGGCGCCGCCTTTCCCGTACTTGCATCCGGTCACGCTGCAGCCGATGGGCCCGGCCGACCTGGCCCCCATCTTCCCGCAGGCCATCATCGCCCAGGAAGTGTCCGCGGAGCCCTGGATCGAGATCCCCGAGGAGGTGCGCGATGTCTACAAGATCTGGCGGCCGAGCCCGCTGTACCGGGCCGAGCGCCTGGAGAAGGCTCTCGACACTCCTGCGCACATCTACTTCAAATACGAAGGTGTCTCACCTGCGGGGTCGCACAAGCCGAACACGGCAGTGCCGCAGGCTTATTACAACTCGAAGGAGGGCGTAAAGCGCCTGACCACCGAAACCGGGGCCGGCCAGTGGGGATCGGCGCTGGCCTTCGCCGGGGCGCTTTTCGGCCTGGAAGTCACGGTGTACATGGTCAAGGTCTCGTACGAGCAGAAGCCGTACCGCCGGGCAATGATGGAGACGTGGGGCGCGACGGTTTTCGCATCCCCCACCAACCTAACCAACGCCGGGCGCGGAATCCTGGCCGATGATCCGGATTCGCCGGGCAGCCTCGGCATCGCGATCTCAGAAGCCGTCGAAGACGCGGCCACACACGACGACGCGAGGTATTCGCTCGGGTCGGTGGTCAACCACGTCCTGCTGCATCAAACCGTCATCGGCCTCGAGGCGAAGAAGCAGATGGAGATGGCGGGCGAGTATCCAGACGTGGTCATCGCCTGTGTCGGCGGTGGCTCCAACTTCGCCGGGCTCACCTACCCGTTCATCGGCGACAAGCTCAAGGGCCGCCAGCCCAAGACGCGGTTCATCGCCGCCGAACCTGCCGCTTGTCCGACGCTGACGCGTGGGGTTTACGCATACGACTTCGGCGATGCGGTCGGCATGGGCCCAGTCGTGAAGATGTTCACGCTTGGCCACAGCTTCGTGCCCGATCGAATCCATTCCGGCGGCCTCCGCTACCACGGCGACGCGCCGTCCCTGTGCCTGCTGGTCGACAAGGGCCTGGTCGAGGCTCGGGCTTACAGGCAGAACGAGTGCTTCGCCGAAGCGGTCCGCTTTGCGCGATCCGAGGGCTTCCTGCCCGCGCCGGAATCCGCGCACGCGCTTCGGGCGGTGGCCGAAGAAGCGGCCGCGGCTCGGGAGGCCGGAACCCCGCGGACGATTCTCTTCGGACTATCCGGGCACGGCCATTTCGACATGTCCGCGTATGACGCCTACTTCGCCGGCAAGCTCGAGGACATCGAGCTGTCGCAGGCGAGAATCGACGCCGCCATCGAGGAGCTGCCAAGAGTCCCAGTCATGCCCTGACCGCTATGCCATGTGATAGATGACGCGCGCGCGCAACCGGCGTGTGCAAACATTTGTTCCGTGGAGCTCGGCCTGAACAAAGCCGCCCCGGCGACCCTGGTGGTCGACTTGAACTGCGCCTTTGCCTCCATCGAGCAGCAGCACGACCCCACGCTGCGCGGCCGGCCCCTGGCGATCGCGGCCTACGCCACCGACGCCGCCACGATCGTTTCGGCTTCGCGGGAGGCGCGCGACCTCGGCATCAAGACCGGGATGAAGGTGTTTGAGGCGAAGGCGATCTTTCCCGCGATCGCGATCAAGGAGCCCAACCCGCCCCGTTACCGCACGGTGTCCGACCAGCTCGTCGAGGTCATGAGGCGGCACAGCCCCGACGTGCTGCGGATGTCGATCGATGAAGCGTCTCTCAACCTGGCCGGGACGCCTGACCTCACACGCCTTGGCCCTGAGGGCGTCGGCCGTACGATCAAGGCGGCCCTGCGCCGCGAGGCCGGCGAGTGCATCACCTGCTCGGTCGGCATCTCCACCTCCATCTGGATGGCGAAGCAGGCTTCGAACCTGAACAAGCGCGACGGCCTGGAGCGGATCGACCACACGAATCTTGTCGCCGTCTTCGCGCGCCTGCGCCTCACCGACCTGTCGGGCATCGCCGAGGCGAGCGCGCGCCGGCTGCTGCGGGCCGGGATCCACACGCCGCTGGAATTCTTGAGGGCAAACGCCGACCGGCTGCGCCTGGCGGGCATGCAGCCTGCGGTCGCGGACATGTGGCTGCGCCGGCTCCGGGGTTTCGAGGTCGGCGCGTTTGAGGGTCCGGCGCGCAAGAGCTACAGCCACTCCCATGTGCTCGCGCGATCGACCAGCTCGCAGCCCGATCTCGAGGAGCTGTTGATGCGCCTGTCGGAGATGGTTGGGCGCCGCCTTCGTGCCGCCGGCCGGCGCGGGAGAGTCATTTCGGTCAGCGTCGTCTACCGGCCAGACACCGATCGCTTCTCGCGACAATCGACGCTCGGCACACCGATCGCAACCGGCGAGGAGATCTACCGCGCCGCTCTCGCTCTACTGGCGGGCCGCGACACCCGGCGCGCGGTCGGCACTCTTGGGGTCGGCCTGGCGGGATTGACGGATCCGAACGACGACCAGCTCGACTTGTTCACCTCGGTGGCCCGGCCGCGACCGGAACGGCTGGAGGCGGCGATGGACGCGATCCGCGATCGATTCGGCGAGGACGCTGTGCAGCGGGCGCGCCTCCTCGGGCGAGCGCCGGTGGTGCGAGACCGGATCGCGTTTGGGAACACCGGCCACCCCGAGGACGCTTAGGGCCCGAATACCTTCAGACCGCGCGGGCGCGCCTGGCGTTCGTCGAATGCTTGGTCAGCGCCAGCTTCGCGGCTTCCTTCCAGTGTTTGCTGGCAGCCCGAGTGTCGCCGCGCGCTTCCAGAACGTCAGCGTATGAGGCATGACTCTCGGCCAACCGATCTAAGAGGCCTTCTCGTTGAAACAGGCGCATGGCGAAGCCGAACTCTTTATCGGCCACTTCGCGGTGGCCGGAGCGCTCGTGCAGTAGAGCCAAAAGCTGGTGGCCCGCACCGAGGGCGAGGCGCTCATCGAGCTGCTTCGCCAACTCGATCGCCTCATGGACGACCGCAATGCCTTCCTCGTACCTCCTCGTGTTGAGCTGAAGCTCGCCGAGACTGAGGAGCACATGGCTCTTGGCTCGCTCGGTCCCAGCCTCCTCGAGGTGTGCCAGAGCACTCCGAAAGACGTCCTCAGCTCGCGAAGCCTGTCCTTCTTGCATCAAGAGGAGTCCGAGCTCGTTCTCTCCACGCGCCATCAGCGCTTTGTCGTCCTCCAGCGCATACAGCGCGAGCGCCTTGTGCGTGAACTCGATGGCTCGGCCGACGTCGCCTCGCTCTTGGTAAGCGATGCTCAGCCCGTGGTACGTCCTGCCCAGTCGGGGTAGGTCTCGCACCGCCCCGGCAGTTTGAAGTGCTTCCTCGTAGTAGGCGATGGCTCGGTCGAACGTGTGGTTCTTGACGTGGATGGTGGCGATGTGCTCCAGAATCCTCGCCTCCGTCCCGGGGAGGCGGGGTTTGGTGGCCCGGCACAGCCTCAAAGCTCCTTCAGCCACACCGAGCGCCCGGCTGTCCTCTTTCAGGTAGAGCGCGCACGCCTCCCAGTCGGCGCATTCAACTCCAAGCCAGGGATCGGGCTCGGCCTCGAGCAGCATTTGAGCGCGGCGCAGGTGTCCAAGCGCCTCGTCCGGTCGCGAGGAGCGCACGAGGGCCTGGCCGACGTACTGATGGACGTAGGCCTCCGCCTTCAGAAGCATCGGCCGCTCCAGCATCTGAAGGCCGAGGGCCGTGGCCTCGTCAAACCGTTGCTGCAGGCACAGCGCCTGCAACTTCCCTACGTCGGCGTCAGCCGAGACTGGGGAAGCTGAAGGAAGGTCCTCGCGAGCCACTCGCAGGAAGGAGTCGACCGGCCTGCCGGTGCGGCTCGCAAAGATCTCCAGGGTGTGCATGGACGGGCGTGCTTTTCCGGTTTCGATCAGTGAAACGGCCTGCCGCGTCAGATCGGACCCGGCCAGCTCGGCCATCGTGAGACCGGCCTCGAGCCTTGCCCTGCGAACGTAGGCGGGATCGACTTCGACCCCGGGGAGGCGCTTGCGTGGCGTGGTGTGACGATTTGTGATGGCGGCGAGTTTTATATCACGCCAGCCGGGTGGACGCTATGTCAAGTGATGCCACGCAAGCTTCCCGACTTGACTAAATGCCAGGCCCCGTGCTGTCCGCCAGGACAGTGACCGCCGACAGCACCAACATGGCGAAAGTCAATAGGGACGACAGGACGAACTTGCGCATGGCAGCGCCTCCAAGAACGGGCCGGACAGGGCCGGCCGTTGGACGCGATATAACAGCCACGCGGACGAACGGTCAAGCCACTTCTTCAAGCACGCCGATTCACCTTGACTTAACAGGTCACTTGACAACACTTGTCAAACCAAGTATCAACACGCTTACAAGGCTGTGCGGTCAGCCTAAGTCGTCCGCTCAGGAGGATTGGGAGGGGCACCATGGCAACGGCGGCCAGCTATCGGCTTCGTGCTTTCAGGCTTGTTCTGGCGGTTGCTATTTGCGTGGCTCCGACCCTCGCCAACGCTCCCACCGCGTTGGCGTTGCCCGCCGGAAGCCAGAACGTCGCATACGTCTACGACTTCGGCTTCGGGTCCCCCGGGGGTTTTGTCTGTTTCGCCGATGCCGGCGGTACCGGCATCAACGACAAGAATCAGCCCGGCTGTGGCGGCAGCATCTTCAGAGATGCGGTGACGGGCGGTGTCATCGGGGCAGGTAACACTGGCACCTACGAGGGAGTTCACTTCACCAACGTCCTGGTGAGCGCGGTGGATGCCAATCCGGCGACCGCCTTCAACGGCTTCGACAGCGTGATGCTCTACATGGTGTGCGACATCCATTCGCACCCGAACCTGATCACGGCGTTGAACAGCTTCCTGAATGCAGGCGGCAAGGTGATGATATTCGACAGTGACCGCTGTGCGGCATCGGCCGGCGGCCCGGCCGACTACACAGGGTTTCTGTTTCCGTTCTCGACCAACAGCCCGGGACCAACGGGTCAGCCGGCGGGTAAGTACACATCGATCGATGCCAGCTCGCTGACTACAGGCCTCCCCCTGTACACGGATGTTGGACAACAGGACGCGATGGCCGACGCCAACATCTTCACCACCTTCAGCGGTTCTTGGTGCAAGTCCATCACGGGCACGAACCTGAAGGGCGCCAACGGGTTCGTCGAGGCGTACGCCACGACCGTTGGCGGGGGTCTCGCCATCTATGAAGGCGAGGACTACTGGTTCACCTTCAACGACATCTCTGGCGTCGTCAACCCCCACTACGCGCAGGTTTTCGACCTGGTCCTGCATCAGAAGTGGAATCCAGACGGGCTCCCATGCGCGCACCCCGCTTCCGGGATCAAGTTGACGCCCTTGACCTCGACGCATTTCGTCGGCGAGTCGCAGGTGCTGACAGCAAACGTGTTCGACGTCAACAACAACCCGAAGCCCGGCGTCAGCGTCAGTCTGAACATCACCAGTGGTCCCGACACGGGTCAGCTCTTCGCACCCCTGGCCACTGACGCGAGCGGCAATGCGAGCTTCACACTGACCAACACGGGCGGCGCAGGCACCGACTCGGCGGTGGCGAGCTTTGTGGACATCAATGGGATGACTCATCAGAGCAACGTCGCGAAAGTCATCTTCAACCCTCGGCCGACCGCCCTGAACGTCAGTCCCGCGACGTCCGACTTCCACGACCCGGGGACCGTCTCGGCAGTCCTGTTCGATGCTTTGACGGCAACTCCGATCGCGGCGGAACCGATCATGTTCACGATGGGCGCTGAAACTTGCACTGGAACCACAGACCTTGCCGGCATGGCCAGCTGCCCGATAACTCCAAGCGAGGCGGCTGCGACATACGTCCTCAACGCCAGCTTTGCGGGCGATCTCAACCATGTGGCGAGCACGGGCTCGAACAACTTCGTGGTCACCCTCGAAGAGACCACGCTCACCTACACAGGGCCGATCATCATTCCGAACGGATCCGCTGCCACGCTGTCCGCCCTCCTTCAGGAGGATGGCGTCACCCCGATCGGCGGTAGCCGGTCGGTAACTCTCACGCTCGGCAGCGATGGCACGGCTCAGAGCTGCCTCGGACACACCGCCGCAAACGGCTCTGCCAGCTGTGTCATCCCCGTCGTCAACCAGCCTCTCGGCCCGGGGACGGTGTCGGCGGTCTTTGCCGGCGACGCGTTCTACCTCCCGTCGTCAGACAGCCGGGCCACCCTCCAGTTTGGATTCCTCGCCAGCGGTTCGTTCGTCATTGGGGATGGCAACGCGGCCGTTGGCAGCGACGTCACCTTCTGGGGTGCCCAGTGGGCGAAGCACAACAGCTTGAGCGGCGGCGCGGCGCCCAGGAGTTTCAAGGGCTTCGCCGACACTACGAGCAACCCGCCGGCCTGTCTCGCCGGCTGGAGCACCGACCCGGGCAATAGCTCGGACCCGCCCGACACGGTGCCGCAATTCATGGCGGTCATCGTGTCCAGCTCGATCGATAAAGCGGGCAGCACGATCTCGGGCGACACGGTGCACATCGTCGTCGTCCAGACCAACCCCGGATACGCCGGCAATCCTGGCCACGCGGGCACGGGGACGGTCGTGGCCGTCATCTGCTGAGTCCGTCTTCCCAACGTGGAGGGGGGCGGTGCGGGCCGCCTCCCTCTCACACCTCCCGATCAGCCGCTCCCTGAACCTGGTCGTCGGGTTCGGTGACCACGACTCGTACTCGTTGGACCGCGTTGTTCTCGACCCCTTCGCGGTTCCAGTTCTCCGCGGTGGGCTGGACGTTGCCGGCGCCATCGGTCGCGCGCACGCACAGCTCATAGTCGCCCGCCTTGGTCGCATCCCATGCGTAGGTCCATGGGCGCCAGGCGAAAGGCGAGATCGGATCGCCGAGCTCGGCGGCGGCCCATGACCGCCCGCTGTCGGCACTGACCTCGACTTTTGTGATCGGCGCGCATCCGGACCAGGCCCTGCCGGTCAGGACCTGGCGTGACGGGGCCAGAAAGCGGACGCGAGACATGAAATCCGGAATTCCGGGAGGCACCATCAGCGCTCGAGGAAGGATGCGCGTGACGGGAACGCCCGAGTCGTCGTCTCCAAGGCGGTAGTGGTAGGCGCTCGCCTGCTGGTAGCCGTCGAAACCGCCGGCCACGACTGTGATCCCGCGCAGCCATTTGACGTGAGCCATGCCGTACCAGCCTGGGACGATGAGCCGAAGCGGAAAACCATGCTGGGGAGGCAGCGGTTGCCCGTTGATCGCGTACGC
>Ga0207684_10002292_pt1 | contig 19463 bp, 16 predicted proteins | sample KBSK5501metaG_FD_184342 | JGI IMG/M metagenome (GOLD analysis project Ga0207684, IMG submission 184342) | Corn, switchgrass and miscanthus rhizosphere microbial communities from Kellogg Biological Station, Michigan, USA - KBS K5-50-1 metaG... | ecosystem: Host-associated > Plants > Roots >...
GACTTTGAAGCCCGCCTCGGCGAGCCGAAGCCCGACGACCCCGCCGGACGCGCCGGCACCGATGATCAGGACGTCTGCGGGATCGGTGGCCACGGACGACTCCTTCCGTTTGCCGGTGGCGCGGAGGGGACCCTCAGGTGACCCGGGGAGCATAGCAGCAAACGTTTGCTGCGCGTATCCTTGGCCGCCCGTCGGGGCGAGCCTGTCGCGGCACGGTGACCCCCGACGTGAGTCTGCCCGGACTCGGCGCCGCACCCTGCCTCGGGCGCCACACGCCCGAACGGACGGATGAATCGTTCGCCCGCACCCGATTCGTGCATCGGGCGCCCGAGAGCAGGGCTGAGCGGTTCTCGCCCAGGCGTTCCTCCGCTCGTTCGGTCACCGGGCGCCCGAACGTCAGCGGCTCGCGACCCGGTCCAGCAGCCCGACCTCGGCGAGGACATCCGCGAGGTGCGCCCGCTCGGCATCGCCGATCGGCATCAGCGGCCGGCGGACGTGGGCGTTCTCGAGCACGCCGAGGATCCGCAGGCATTCCTTGAGGCGGACCCGGTAGTCCCCGACCGGTGCCGCGAACACGACGTCCGCGAGACGCTGAACCCGCCGACCCAGCTCCCGCGCCTCGTCGATCCGGCCGTCCCGCCAGGCGCGGATCATGTCGACCTGCTCGCGGGTCATCACCGCGCCGAACCCGATGAGCGCCCCCGTCGCGCCGAGGATGAACGACTCGAGGATGAAGTTGTCGTTGCCGGTCAGCATCGTGATCGGGCGGGGCAGGTCGGCGATGAGATTGACGGTGTCGACGAACCGGCGCGCGTCGAACGACGCCTCCTTGATCGCGATCACACCCTCGACCGAGGCCATCGCCCGCAGGGTGTCCGGCTCGAAATTCAGCCCCGCGAGCGCGGGCTGGAGCTGGAAGAGGATCAGCGGCAGCCCGACCTCGGCGATCGCCTCGTGGTACTTCACCGGGACGCGGACGTCGAGCGGCTCGCTGAGGTAGGCCGGGATCGGGAACACGAGGAGTGCGTCGGCTCCGGCATCGCGGAAGTCGCGCGCCTGACGGACCGCGGCGTCGGTCGAGGGCCCGGCCAACCCCGCGACGATCGGTAGCTCCGTCACGTCGCGAACGGTCCGGAGCACACGGATCTTCTCGTCGTGCGTGAGGTGCGGTCCCTCACCCGTATCGACGTTGATCGCCAGCGCGACCGGGCCCTGGTCGACGACCCAACGGATGTACGTGCGGAGGGCGGGCTCGTCGATCTGGCCGTCCTCGGTCATCGGCAGGACCGTCGCCGGGATCAGGCCGTCGAGGTTCAGGTCCATCGTTCCTCCTGCCGGTCGTCCGCGGACTCTCGTCGCGTCGGCTGGTGCTATTCTCGATAATCGATCATACGCCGTGGTGCCATCCCCGCGGCGGCGGCCGTCCGCCCCACCTCGAGGAGCCTGATGAGCCAGCTCGACATCTTCGCGCTCGACGGCAAGGTCGCCCTCGTCGCGGGCGGTGGCGGCTCGATCGGCGCGACCCTCGGCGAGGCGTTTGCGGGCGCCGGCGCCAGGGTCGTGGTCGCCGGCAGAACCCAGGAGACCCTGGACGACGCGGTGCGGCGGATCGAGGCCGCCGGCTCGGAGGGACTCGCGGTCCCGGCCGACATGACGAGCGAAGCCCACGCGGAGCGCGTCGTCGCGGCAACCGTCGAGCGCTTCGGTCACGTCGACATCGTCGTCAACGCCGTCGGCGGCGGCGCCGGTCAGGCCCTCCACCCCGCGGAGGGGTACCCGCGCGACGCCTGGGACTGGATCATGGAGCTGAACCTCCGGAGCACCCTCGTCGCGACGCAGCCGGCTGTCCGCTGGATGATCGAGCAGGGCCGTCCCGGCGCCGTGCTCAACCTGTCGTCGGTGCGAGCGAACCTCGGGATCAACGCCGGCTACTCGGCGTACGTCGCGGCCAAGGGCGCGATCTCTGCCCTGACCCGACAGTGGGCGACCGAGTGGGCGAAGCACGGAATCCGGGCCAACGCGATCATGCCGACGTTCGTCGACACGCCCCAGGTCGCCTCGCTCCTCGCCGATCCCGCGTTCAAGCAGGGCATCGTCAACCGGATCCCGCTCGGGCGGATCGGCGAGCTGCGCGACCTCGTCGGGCCGGCGATCTTCCTCTGCTCGGACGCCGCCTCCTTCGTGACCGGCCAGGTCCTCGGGATCGACGGCGGCCTGACGGCTACCCAGTAGGAGCTCAACCGTGACCGATCAGGCAACCTCGATGATGGAGCGCGTCACCCCGAACGTCTTCACGACGACGAAGCTTCGCGGCTGCAATCCGAGCTTCATCGTGACCTCGGCCGGCGTGGTCGTGATCGACACGCCGCAGCTCCCGACGAGAGCCGTGGCGATGCGGGCCGAAGCAGAGTCGCACGGCCGGATCCGCTACCTGATCAACACCGAGAATCACGTCGACCACATCTTTGGCAACTGGTGGTTCCGCGGCGCTGGCGAGATCGTCAACCACCAGGCGCTGTGGGACATCTTCATGGACCCGAAAGCAGCGCTTGACCCGTTCGCCTACGCCCTCGAGGCGATCCCGACCGACGACCCGGAGGCTGCGCCCCTCATCCCCGATCGCGACGTCTACTACGCGAACCTGCCGCGCGGCACGGTGGTGTTCAGCGGCGACCTGACCCTGAAGGTCGGCGACCACACGATTCGCTGCTTGTGGACGCCCGGCCACACACCCGGCCAGCTCGCCGTCCACGTTCCGGAGGAGCGGGTCGTCTTCACGGGCGACACGATCTTCAGCGGCGTCCAGACGTGGCTGATGACGTCGAACGTCGACCAGTGGCTCGAGGCGCTCGAGCGGATCCGGGCGCTGCCGGACGTCGACTATGTCGTTCCGGGCCACGGCCCGGTCGTGGATCTCACGTACGTCGAGACGCAGCGCGCTGTGCTGATGACCTGGAAGGCCGCCGTCGCAGACGCGGTCGCGAGGGGCTTGTCACGCGAGGAGACGATCGAGAAGGTCCGCTTCGACCACAAGTTCGGCCCGGTCGACGTCGGGCAGGGCTACATGATGGATCACATCCAGAACAACAACGCCGGCTCGCTCTGGGACAAGCTCACCGCGACGGGCTACGCAAAGGGCCGCTGACGTCGGGCGAGCGCGTCGTCGTTGTGGGTGGTCGCCGCGGGAGGTCGCGCGGAGCGGTCGCTGCAGGCCAGCCGGAGCCATGTTCCGATAACCGAATTCCACCCGGTCGTTAGCCGGAACGAATCTGTCTACCGCTCGTCTGGCGATCGCTTGTCAGGAACTCGGGCGGGCTCCACGCTCCACCGGCGTCCGATCCCGCCCTTCGCGCTGTCTCGCGACCGCCTGGGATTCGTTTGACAGAATCCCCGGCGGCGCCGGATCGATCAGACGGTCGTGGTATCCGCGGGTTGGGCGTTCTGGTGGGCGCGCGTGTGCCAGCTCTCGAGCATCCACTCGATCTTCGGCGGCAACCGGAACGTGCCGCCTTCGCCGGCCGCCGCCTCGCCCGCGCCAAAGCGCGAGAAGTGACCGTGTCGATGGGAGTCCGCGCCGGACGCGTCCCACCCGGAAGCCCACATCGCCCGGCGATGGCGCATTCCCTTGGCGATGATCACGGCGGCTGGGATCAGGAGCAGCAGCCCGCGGTTGGGGCCTCTGCCATTCCGTTGCTTGCTCATCTCGACTCCGATGCGTTGCGTTCGCGGCTGGAGCAGGTGCTCGTCCGCGGTCACCATCACTGTCGCGGCGAGTTGTGAAGGAGTCATGGAGGCGCGGTGGCGGGTCAGCGGAGATGTTCGGTCTGACCGAGTGTGAGCCACGCCATCGGCGATCATTGCCAGGGCGTCGGCAGGTGCGTCATCGGCTCGTGATCCGGGCGAACGTCCGGCTGGAGTGATGCATCAGCCGCCGCGACGTAGCGCGGCTCCAGGCCGAGCTCCTTCAGGACGATGTTCCGGCCCTGGGCGATCCCGGCCGCCTTGTAGTACGCAACCGTGCGGTTGAAGCCCTGCCGGCCGAACCCGCAGTCGCTCGACAGGATCAGCTTGTCGGCCGGGATCACCTCGAGCGCGCGCCGGGCGCGGCCCGCCACGACGGGTGCCAGATCGGCCTGGAGCTGGCGGTGGCTGACGACCCCGACGGCGAGCTTCTTCGCCAGGTTGGTTGCGTACGGCTTGAAGAGGTCGATCTGGGCGAGCTCGTTCTCGGTCGCCTCGATCGTCCAGACATCGCCCTTCAAGCGGTTCAGGTAGATGTCGATCGAGTTCTCGTAGGACTCCCCGCTGTAGACCTTCTGCATGTTCGGGTTGCCCCAGCACGTGTGGATCCATAGCTCGACGTCGTCGAGGCCGTCGACCTCGTGGTTGAACGCCTCGACCATGAAGTCGAGGAGCTCCGTCTGCTCCGGATGGAAGCAGGCGGTGAAGTGGATCGTGGGCTCCTCGATCTGGATGACCTTCGCGCCGGCGGCCGCGAGCTGGCGCAGCTCACGGTTCATCGCGGTCGCCATGTCCCAGATCAGCTGCTTCTTGTCGTCGCGGTCGTACTCGGACGTGTGGCTGTCGAGGAAGATCGCGAGTACCTGCGCCGAGCACGTCCCGAACTTGACCGGCTTGCCGGAAGCGGCGCGGGCCTGGGCGATCCGCCACAGCTTGGCGTACTCGAGCGGGTTCTTCGGATCGTGCTCGACCTTCCCGACGACGCGCGGCCAGCGCCACGTCGTCTCGATCTCGTTCATCAGCGTTCCGGGCAGGAAGTCGAGCAACCCGTCCCGTGAGGCCTCGTACTGGAGCTCCTCGTGCTCGAGGCCCTTCCAGCGCTGGAGCGGGTAGTGATGCCAGGAGCGCCCGGCGAAGTCCTCGTCGAGGTGGTAGTCGCCGTTCGTGAGGATGTCGAGCCCGGCCCGCTCCTGGTCCGCGATCACGGTCGAATGGGCGTCGAGGAACTGCTCGCGGAAGCGGACGTCGAGGAGGGCGGTGTCGAGCGGCCGGCCCCAGAGGCCCTGGTCGTACCAACGCGGGCGCGGCCACGAGCCGGTGACGGTCGCGGGAAGCATCAGATCCTTCGTGGCCGTGAGCATCGGGCGTGCGCCTCCTCGTCGTCGTCGGGGTCCAGCGTCGATCGTACGTTGTCGGCGCCCGCTCGCCGCGCCCAGCGGGTACGAGGCGAATGCCTGCCGATATCAGCCCCAGTGATGCGGCCCGGGTTGCGAGGGCCCGAACGCCTCTCGACAAACCAGGTCAGGCTCGACTCGATGCGCACCGAGCGTGATCACGCTCGCCCGATCCCGTTCGGGTCGGTGCTTGGGCGCTGGCAAACAGTCTGGCTGATATCGAGAGGGTCCAGCGCCGCCGGTGAGCCGGCGCTGCGCGAAGGTGGACTCGGCGGCAGTGCAGGTCCATGATCCGGCCAGGCCGAGCGCACGAGCTCCCGCGTCTGACACCAGGCGGGCGATGGCGCGCGGACCGCGAGAGGGACCCTGATGGCTACCGCGCCGCAGCAGGTGCTGCCCACCGAGCCGGCTCCGACGGCGCGACCGGGCGACGAGGCGCCCCGACATCCGGTGCCGGTCGGTATCGACGCCCCGATCCTCGAGGTCATGGCTTCGATGCGCGCGATGCGTCGGCTCCGACCCGATCCGGTGCCCGAGGAGCTGCTCGACCAGCTCGTCGAAGCCGCCAGCTGGGCGCCGACCGCGAACTACCTCCAGCGCTACTCCTTCGTGGTCGTCACGGATCGCGATCAGATGGCGCGGCTGGCGGGGATCTGGCAGGCGGTCGTGCGCTTCTACCAGGAGACCTTCCTCAGCGTCGACCGAACCGACGTTGATCCCGACGCCTACCGCAGGACACGCGAGGCGATCGACTACCAGGCCGAGCATTTCGCCGAGACACCGGCGCTGATCGTCGCGTGCTACGACTTCGGGTCGTATCCGAGCGCCGTGCGCGCCCGGATGCTGCGGGCGCTGGGTGCGTTCCGACGGTTCGGGGCGCGTCGGACCCTCGCGATGCTCCGGAACACGCCGACCGTCACGGGCCGATCCGAGGCGGCCTCGATCTACCCGGCGATCGAGAACCTGCTCCTGACCGCCCGGGCTCTCGGGCTGGCGGCGAACATCACCACCTGGCACCTGATGGCCGAGGGCGAGATCAAGAAGGTGCTCGGGATCCCGCGTGGCGTCCATACCTACGCGCTGATCCCGGTGGGCTGGCCGATGGGAACCTTCGGACCGGTGCGCCGGCCTGCCGTCGAGTCGATGATCCATCGCGACCGCTGGTGATCGCCGGGTCGCTACGCGCGGCCCGCTTCGACCTATGACGCGCGCGTCCGGCCGGCGAGGTGGATCAGATCCTCGTGGAGCTCGAACCAGGCGCCGTGGAAGCTGTCGACCCTGGGGGACGCCACGAACCGGTGGTCGCCGTCGCGGGCGCGTCGGAGCGCGCGGGCGAGGCGAGGGCGGTACGGGGCCAGGCGCAGGCTCACGTTCGCGATCGGCTCGAGCCAGCGGTCTGCGTCGGCGCCGATCGCGGCCAGCCGCTCCAGGACGGCGGCGTCGTAGGCGGCGTCAGCGTGGTCGTTGACGACCGGCTCGCCGTCCGTCGCGCGGAGCTGCCACGCGGTGACGGCGTCCTTCATCCGGCGGTCGAGCTCGAGGAACGCGTCCAGGGCGGCGTTGGCGGCTTCCGTGCCCCAGGCGGCGCGGTCTGAGCCGAGCAGCTCCTCGGCGCGAGACGTGCCCGCGTCCGCCAGGCGGTACGCACCGGCGACCGATGCCGCCAGCCCGTCGACGAGGAGCTGGTCGAGCAGAGGCTGCGTGTCCTCGACCGTCGACAGGAGCGCGTCCGCGAGGCTCGCGACCGTGGCGAAGCCCTTCGTCGAGAGGCGCCTGATCGCGTCGTCGAGGGTGGCAGGGCGGGAGGCGTCCGGCCCACCATCGGCCGGTCCGCCCTCGGCCGGCCCGATCTGGATGCCGAGCTCCCGGGCCCAGAAGAGCAGCGTTCGAGCCTGCGGCACGACCTCGCTCTGGCCAGGGATCGTCCCGGCGAACACCTCGCCCGACGACCCGTCGATCGAGATCGTCTCGCCCTCGCGGAGCGCGTGATCGGCGATCCGGACGACACCCTCAGCGATCTCGACCGCGCTGGCTCCGACGACTGCGGGGATTCCCCAGCCGCGCGCCACGACCGCGGCGTGACTCGCCAGTCCGCCGCGCGCCGTCAGGATCCCGGTAGCGCGCGCCATCCCGTGGACGTCGTCGGGCGAGGTCTCGGCGCGGACGAGGATCACGGCGGTGCCGGCCTCGGCGACGCGGGCGGCCGCCTCGGGCGTCGTTGCGATCACGCCACTCGCCACGCCCGGCGATGCGCCGAGCCCGGTCGTGAGGGGCACGAGGTCGCCGCTCCGGCCGGTCGAGATCTTCGGCGGATCGACGAGGAGCGACGCGACGCGCTCGACCGCCTCGGGGCGCGACAGCGGGAACGCCGGGTCCTCGGCCATGTCGACCGCCATCCGGAGCGCCGCCTGCGGGCTGCGCTTCCCGACCCGAACCTGGAGCATCCACAGCCGGTCGCGCTCGATCGTGAACTCGATGTCACACAGGTCCGCGTAGTGGCGCTCGAGCCGATCGGCGGCGTCGCGGAGCGCCCGAGCGGCCGCCGGCAGGCGCTCGTCGAGGGCGCCGATGGGCTCGGTCGCCTGCGTGCCGGCGACGACGTCCTCGCCTTGCGCGTCGAACAGCACGTCGCCGTAGAGGCCGGGCGCGCCGGTCGCGGGGTTCCGCGTGAACACGACCCCCGTCGCCGAGTCCGCGCCGAGGTTCCCGAACACCATCGCCTGGATCGTGACCGCGGTCCCGAGATCGTCCGGGATGCCCTCCCTGGCCCGATACGCCTTCGCCCGGTCGCTGTTCCACGACCGAAACACCGCCTCGATGGCCAGGCGAAGTTGCCGCCAAGGATCATCGGGCGGCTCGGTGCCCACGATGTCGCGGAACATCGTCCGGAGGCGCGACCGGCAGTCGGCGACGAACGCCGCGTCCCCGGCGGCGGCCGCGAGCCCGGCCCCGGTCGCGTCGTTCAGCCCCAGGTTGAGGATCGTGTCCATCATCCCGGGCATCGAGACCGGCGCGCCGGACCGGACGCTGACGAGCAGCGGGTCGGCGGGGTCGCCGAACCGCCGCCCCACGGCCGTCTCGACGGCGCCCATCCGGGCGCGGATCTCGTCGTCGAGGCTGGCGGGCCAGCCGCCGGCCAGGAATGACCGGCAGGTCTCGGTCGTGATCACGAAGCCCGGCGGCACCGACAGCCCGAGCTCGCGCGCCATCACGCCGAGGTTCGCCGCCTTGCCGCCGACGATCGACGTCGTCTCGTCCAGAGTCTCGGCCACCGGCTCGTCGAGGGCGAACGTCGACGTCATTGCGATGCGGCCTCGGCTTCGGCCTCGCGCAGCGCCCGCCAGACGCGTTCCGGCGTGAGCGGCAGATCCCGGATCGAGACGCCGGTCGCGTCGCGCACGGCCGCCGCCACCGCCGGCGCGACGGACAGCAGCGCGCCCTCGCTCATCCCCTTCGCGCCGTACGGCCCGGGCCCGTCGCCGTTCTCGACGATCGCGCTCTCGATCGAGGCTGGCAGGTCCATCGACGTCGGGATCCGGTAGTCGATCGCGCCGAGGTTCCGGATCCGTCCGGTCTCGTCGAGGATGTAGTGCTCCATGAGAGTATGGCCGAGGCCCATGACGGCGGCGCCCTCGTCCTGGCCGCGGACCTGCATCGGGTTCAGCGCCCGGCCCACGTCAGACACGGTGACGTGGCGATGGATCGTGATGTCGCCGGTCTCGCGGTCGACCTCGAGCTCGACCGCGGTGCAGTTGAACTCATAGAACGCGGCAGTCCCGCCGAGCGGGTGCTCGGGCTCCGCCTCCTTGCGCATCTCCCCGAGCCCGATGATCTCGCCACCGAGCCGGCCGAGGCCACGGACGAGGACGTCGCGCAGCGGCCACACGCGGCCGTCGATCCGGACCTCGCCCTTGTCGACCACGACGTCGGATTCGTCCACGCTCTCGAGGCGAGCCGCCATCGACCTGACCTTCGCCTGGACGTCGCGGCAGGCGTTGAGGACCGCGTTCCCCATGAGCACGGACGAGCGCGACGCCGAGGTCTGCTGGTCGTACGGCACGACCGCGGTGTCGCCCATGACGACGGTCACCCAGTCGAGCGCTGCGCCGAGCTCCTGGGCTGCGATCTGGGCGAAGATCGTCCGCGCGCCCTGGCCCATGTCGGAGGTCCCCGCCGAGACAACGACGCTGCCGTCGGCGAGGAGCCGGACGGTCGAGTAGGAGAGGCCGGTCGTCGGGCCGGACTTCAGCCCGGCGGCGATCCCGCGGCCGCGACCGGCCGGCACCGAGCTCCCCCAGTCGATGAGCGCCGCGGCGCGCTCGATCGTCTCGGCCCATTGCCCGTCGGCGCGGGTGTCGCCGGGCAGGAAGTCGTCGCCGCGGGCGGCGATGTTGCGCAGCCGGAGCTGGACCGGATCGATCCCGAGGACGCGCGCCGCCTCGTCCATGTTCGACTCGATCGCCCAGATCTGCTGCGGGTTGCCGAAGCCGCGGAACGCCGTCGACGGCACGGTGTGCGAGAGGACGCTCCGGGCGAGGATCCGGACGGCCGGCGTGTTGTACGGCCCGCCCGCGGTATAGCTGCCCTTGCCAACCGTCCGATCGGCGATGTCGGCGTACGCGCCGATCAGGTAGTTCGCCTCGACGTCGCGGAAGACGAGCGTGCCGTCGCGCCGGAGCCCCGTCCGGACGTGGACCTCGCACGCGCCGCGGCGGACGGCCTGGAACGTCTCCTCGAGGGTGAGAACGAGCCGGCACGGGCGGCCGGCTCGCAGGGCCATGAAGGCCACGAGCGGCTCGTACTTCGCGTGCTGCTTGCCGCCGAAGCCGCCGCCGGGATCGGGCGCGAACACGCGCACCTTCGCGAGCGGGAGCTTCACCAGGCCGGCGATCACGCGCTGGAGCCAGCTCGGGTGCTGGATCGAGCTCCAGATCGCGATCCCGTCGCCGTCGGGCGCGGCGATGAACGCGTGCGGCTCGATGGCGAACTGGGTCACCATCGGGAACGCGTACGTGCCCTCGACGACGACCTCGGCGTCCCCTCCCGCGGCGTCGACATTGCCCCAGCCGTAGTGGTGCTCGCGAAGCACATTCGTGCGAGCGAGCGGGTCGCCGGGACGGAGCGACGGATCCTGGACGAGCGGCGCGTCCGGCGCGAGCGCCGCGGCAATCGTGAAGACCGCCGGAAGCTCCTCGAACTCGACGCCGACGAGGCGAGCGGCCTCCTCCGCGGCATCGACGGTGTCGGCGGCGACCGCCGCGACCGGCTCGCCGTGGTAGTGGGTCTCGCCGACGGCGAGGACGGGCCGGTCCTGCCATTGCGGTCCGAACCGCGGCATCGGGTCGGGCAGGTCGGCGGCGGTGATCACGAGCCGGACGCCCGGCACGGTCAGCGCGGCGGACGCGTCGATCCCGACGATCCGCGCACGGGCCACGTCAATGGCGACGAGCTTCACGTGGAGCGCGTCCTCGAGCCGGATGTCGGCGACGTAGGCCTGCCGGCCGGTCACCCGGCCGATCCCGCCGACGCGGGGCGGCGAGCCGCCAACGGGACCGTTCTCGCTCACGCGGGCGCCTCGGCCCGAGCGGCGAGCTCGACCGCCTCGAAGATCTGCTCGTAGCCGGCACAGCGGCAGAGGTTGCCGGCAAGCCCCTCCTCGATCTCGGCCCGCGTCGGGTGCGGCGTCGTCGCGAGCAGAGCCTCGGCCGAGATCAGCTGGCCCGGGATGCAGAACCCGCACTGTGCGGCGCCGGTGTCGAGGAACGCCAGCTGCAGGCGCGCGAGCCGGTCGCCGTCGGCCAGCCCCTCGACGGTCGTCACCGACGCGCCGTCCGCCTCGACCGCCAACATCAGGCATGAGTCCACGCTCTGCCCGTCGACGAGGACCGTGCAGGCGCCGCACTCCCCGACGAGACAGCACTCCTTCGTCCCGGTCAGGCCGAGGTCGTCACGGACGGCTTCGAGGAGCGTGTGATGGACGGCGACCTCGACGAACCGCGATCGCCCGTTGACCGTCAGCTCGATCCGCCGGGTCCGGGCGGTCATGGCGGCCCCGTCAGGCGACCCATCGCCGCCCGGACCGCTCGCAGGCCGAGGACGTGGAGCATCGCGACGCGGTAGTCGGGCGAGGCGCGCATCGAGCGCGGCGACGGCGATGCGCCCGTGAACAGCTCCGCGAGCAGCGCCGCCTTCGCGTCGTCCGGCACGGCCGGATCCGCAAGGAGTCCGGAGTCGTCGCCGACGAGCACCGGTCGCGGGCCCAGGCTCCCGTATGCGATCCGCGTGCTCCCGTCCGCGCGCACGACGCACGCCACCGTCACGGCCGCGAGGTCGTGGCCGCGCCGGCGCGTGCGCCGGAGGTGGACGGACGAGCGCGCGACATCGGGCTGCGGCAGCTCGATCGCCGTCACCAGCTCGCCCTGGGTTAGCGTCGTCACGCCGGATCGGACGAGGAGGTCGTTGACACGGATCCGCCGCTCGCCGGCCGGGCCGGCCGCGACGACGACGGCGTCGAACGCGAGCAGCGCTGGCACCGTGTCGGCCGCCGGCGAGGCGTTGCAGGTGTTCCCCGCGAGCGTCGCCCGGTTCCGGATCTGGACCGCTCCGACGACCGCAGCCGCCTCGGCGAGCGCGGTGAAGTCGCGCCGGATCCGCTCGTCGGCGCCGATGGCGGTCATCGTCGCCCTGGCGCCGATGGTCAGCCCGGCGCCGGTCTGGCGGATCCCGTCGTCGAGCTCCCTGATCCGCTTCACGTCGACGACGACCCGCGGCCGGATCGTCCCGTCGCGGAGCCGGATGATGAGATCGGTCCCGCCGGCCAGGAGCCGTGCCTCCGGCCCGTGCTCGGTCAACAGGCCGACCGCCTCCGCAAGGCTCTCGGGACGCTCGTAGGCGAACGCCCGCATCAGCCGGCCTGGAGCACCCGATCCACTTCGTCGAGCAGGACCTGCGGCGTCGCTGCCCGGATGAAGTAGTACGGCCGGTCCGAGAACCGCGCGACGAAGCCGGCGCGCGACGCCCGTCGCGCGTCCGTGTCGACGACCGGCATCGGGAAGCCCGGCGCGAGCAGCTCGTTCGTCAGGAAGTAGTTCTGGACCGAGTGGAACGTCTGGAACTGGCGCTCGAACGGGATCATCTCCGCGCACGACGCGTCGAAGTTGCCGTCGATCGCGGGCACGACGACGACGTCGATTCGGGTTGGCTCGGCGTGGATCTCCCAGGTCGGCAGCCGGTCGAAGAACTTCTCGACGCCGCGCTCCGGCGCGGCCTTGTCGGCCCGCTCGGTGCCCTCGGTTCGCTTCTTCAGGAACGGCGACTTGGAGCCCATGACCGCCACGCCGTCCTCGTCGATCACCGTCGTCTCGGTCGAGACGAGCGTCGCGCCGCGTCGGCAGGCCTCGATCTGGCCCATCGACTTGCCGTGATTCGACTCACCGCCCAGGAACAGGATCGTCCGGTCACGGTAGCGGACGGCCGAGGCGTGGAACGGATGCAGGCCCAGTGGTTCCATCCGGAGCGCGAGCATCGTGACGACCACCTTCTGGATCGGCCCGGCGGGCCAGGGGCCGGTGAACGTCATCGCGTCACCATCGAAGGCGATCCCCTTCTCGGCCTCCTGGTGCCAGACGATGTCGGGCTCGGCGAGCGTGACCACGGGCGAGACGCGAACGTCGGCGAGCCGATAGTTCAGGAAGCTCATGTCGTCGAGGACGTGGTCCATCGGTTGCGAGCCGTGGACGTCGATCCGGAGCCGGGCCGGGCCGGCCGACATCTCCTCGGAGAGCTGGAGCGGGGCGCTCATCCGGGTTCTTCCTGGCCGGCGAGGCGGCTCGCCATGTTGTCGCTCACGTCCGCGAAATGGCGCTCGAGGGCCGCGACGACCGCCTCCACGTCACCAGCCCGGAGCGCGTCGAGGATCGGGGTATGGAGATCGGCCGACCACTGCGCGTCCGCGCCCGGCACCACGAGGGTGATGTAGGTCCGCAGGAACGGCTCGAGCGATCGCCAGACCTTGAGCAGCGTTCCATTGTCGGCGAGCTCGACGATCAGGCCGTGGAACCGGGCATCGGCCGCGGCGACCGCGTGAGTGTCGTCGACGCGCGCGGCCACCTGCATCGCCTCGACCGCGGCGGCGAGCCGATCGACGTCGGCGCCGGTCAGGCGTGGCACCGCGAGGCGGGCGGCGAGGGTCTCCAGGGCCGAGCGGACCGCGTACGCCTCGAGCAGCTCGCGCGACGTCGGCCGGCGAACGCGGGCGCCGCGGAACGGGGTGATCTCGACGACGCCGAGCGCCTCCAGCCCGCGAAGGGCTTCACGCACCGGCGCCTGGCTCGTACCGAGCTCCCGGGCGACCTGCGTCTCGACGATCCGAGCATCCGGCGGGTAGCGGCCACTCAGGATCCCGTCGAGCAGCCGCTCCCGGACCTGATCCGCGAGGACGCTCCGGGCGAGGACGGCCTCGGGCGCGACCGCGGCGCTCAGGAGCCGATCCCCGAGACCGCTGCCGCGGCGTCGACGGAAGCCCCGCCGTCGGCCGCCAGGATGTCGACGGTGCCTGCCGTCCCATCGACCCGGATCCGGTCGCCGGTCCGGATCCGCTTCGTCGCGACGGAGGTTCCGACCACTGCGGGGATCCCGAACTCGCGCGACAGCACCGCCGGATGGGAGGTCGTCCCGCCCGTGTCGGTGACGAGGCCCGCGATCTTCGTGAACAGGACGACCCACGCCGGGTTCGTCATCTGGCACACGAGGATGTCGCCGTCGGACACGTCGTCGAACTCGTCGACGGTCATCACGACCCGGGCGATGCCCTCGACCTGGCCGGGCGAGGCAGCGATCCCGGTGACAGGTCCCTCGGCCTCCGGCCGACCCTGGTGGAAGCGCTCCGGGTAACCCCAGTTCACGAGGTAGGGGAAGGCGAGCTGCGTTGGCGTCGCGGTCCCGATCCAGTTCGGCGGGTGGAGCTGTTTCGACGCCTCGCGCTCGGCGCGGCGCTCCGTCACGAGTCGGCGGGCTTCGACGGCCGGCGCGTCGCCGATCAGCATCCGGAGCTCGTTGTAGCGGAGGAAGATCACGTCGTCGGGCTGCTCGATCCGGCCCGCCTCGACGAGCTTCCGGCCGATCGCGAGCAGGACGAGCCGGACGTGGGCGTTCGCACCCTGGTCGATGTAGAAGTGATGGTCGGGCGTGAGCGGCGCCATCCGGAGGTTCGTCTCGTTCGCGGCCCGCATCTCGGCACGCGCCTCATCATCCAGCCCGTCGAGGATCTCGCGCGACGCCGCCTCGATGTCCTTGCGCATGACCTCGATCGCCGCGGGGTAGTCGTAGTCGGTGTCGAGATAGCCCTTGATCAGGTCGAGGACGGGTTCCAGCTGCTCGCGGACCGTCGGAAAGATGAACTCGTGGCTCCAGACGGCGTGCCAGCCGAACTCACGCTGGTACGGCTCCAGGCGTTCGGCGAGGAAGCGCCGGCCGCGTTCGGAGCCCCGCAGTGCACTGGCGATGGCCTCCGCATCGGGCGCCCCGAACGCCGTCCGAAGCTCGGCGTCGTCGCGGACCTCGTTCTTCATGCGCCAGAGCGCCTCGATCGAGTCCCAGTTCCGGTCGGACGCCGAGTTCTGGAGCCGCCCCAGGAGCTCCTCGTCGACCGCGCCCCGCGTCTTCTCCATCACGGCGCGGAGCTTGAGCGTCGCCGACAGCTGGGCGAAGTTCAGCATCCAATGGATCTTCCAGTGCCGGTCGTGGATGTCGATCGCGTCCTCGAGCAGGGTCGCGGCTTCCGGCAGCGACATCGAATCGACGCCGTCGAGCCGCTCCTCGAGGTAGGCGAAGTTCCGCTGCATCTCGGGGACGAGCCGATCCCGCCACCAGTTGGCGAAGTGCTGGCCGTAGACGGGCAGGACCGTGTCGAGGTACTTGCCCATCTGCTCGGCGAACGCGCGGTCCCGTGGGACGCGCGCCTGGTAGCGCGAGCTGTACTCGGTGCCCTCGATCCGGACGTCCGGATCGGCCGGGATGGCGGTGGTGTAGACGTAGCCGTTGACGTTCTTCGCCAGCCAGTCGACAGCGAACGGCGTCCCGAACCGCCGGAACATGTGGTCGCAGCTCAGCCACCACCCGCCGATGTCGAAGAACATCGGGCTGACCGGATGCGGGATATGGAGGTCGTCGTAGACCCAGAAGAAGTCCTTCTCGGTCGCGGAATCCCAGGTCACCGGGAACGAGGAGTCGCCGAGGAACTGGTCGAGGATCTCCTCTGTCGCTGCCACGGGCGGCTCCTCCACGAGCGTGGACATCAGCGCTGGACCGCGGGGCTTCGGGCCCGTGCCATCGATCATCGATCATTGTAGCGCGCGATCGGGCCGGCGCCCCGGCCGCACGCCGGTTGGAACCGGGCCATTCGGACCGGCGATCGGGGGCCGATCAGCGGAGAGGAAGGGTGACCCTCCCGGACCAAGTGGCTACTTGCCTCACCCTGGCGACGCGCCTACGGTGAGTCGACCGTGCGCCCGGACCCCGATGCCCACATGACCGATCCTCGAGGTCGGCCGGCGAGCCTGCGCCGCTCTGTCGCCCTGATCGTGGGCGTCGCCGTGCTCGCCTGCCAGCTGGCGACGGCGCCGGCGATCGCCGCCCAGACCTGGACGAAGAACCTCTACACGCCGCAGGCATTCCTCTACCAGGACCCGTACGCCACCGCGTGTACGGCCGCCGCGACGATGATCATGCTCAACACGATCGCCTACCGCCAGGCCGGTGGCGAGGCCTTCCGGTGGACTCCCTATCGCGTGAAGAACAACACGCGGAACCGGGCCGACTATCGCGACATGACCTCGATCCTGTGGTTCGAGCGAGGCCACGACACGCTCTCCGCGTACGGAGCCGGCTCTGACGGCCACGGCTGGCGCAACGCCCTGAACTCCTACGGCTGGGGCGGCGCTGCGATGACGAACCCGGCTGTCAGCGTCTATGACGATCTCGAGTACACGACCTACGACGCGGCCGTCCATGCCGCGGTCGTGGCGATCGCCCGGTACGACATGCCCGTCGGGATCCTCGCCTGGGGCGGTCGCCACGCGCAGGTGATGACGGGGTACGTCGTCGATGGCGAGGACCCGGCGATTTCGGATGCGTTCACGGTTCAGTACGTGTACCTGTCCGACCCGCTGTATTCGGACCACTTCGTCAACGCGAAGGTGTCGAACACGTTGTTCAAGTGGGGCACATGGCGCATCCGATTCCAGTCGTACCGCGAGACCGACAGCCCCTACGACGACATCTACACGCCGGGCTGGCGTCGCAGCGCGGTCACGCCGAGCCGCGGCCCGTCCGAGTGGTACGCGCGCTGGGTGATCGTGGCGCCGATCAGGGCCGTGGTCCCGGCGTCGCCCGATCCCAGCCCGTCCCCGACAACCTCGCCGACACCCGAGCCGACACCGGACCCGTCGCCCACGCCGGGACAGTCGGACGCACCGCCTGTCGAGCCTTCGGCGGCCCCGGTCAACTCGCCGGCCGGATCGATCGGGCCAGCCGCGTCGGGAGGGCCGTCAACCGCCCCCTGATCGGTGTCGCGGCCCGGAGCGGGCCGGCGCGATCGCGGTCAGGCCTTGGCGTTGGCCGCCGCGAGCGCCGTGCGCGCCTTCTCCCAGTCGGCCCGGAACTGGACGATTCCGGTGGTCGTAAGCGGGTGATGAACCATCTGCTGGAGGACCTTGAACGGCAACGTCGCGACGTGGGCGCCGGCGAGCGCCGCCTGGGTCATGTGGAGCGGGTTCCGGATCGACGCCGCAAGGACCTCGGTCTCGATCTCGTGGATGGTGACGATGTCGACGAGCTCGCGAATGACGATCATCCCGTCCTGATTGATGTCGTCGAGCCTCCCGACGAACGGCGACAGGAGCGAGGCGCCGGCCTTGGCCGCGAGGAGCCCCTGGTTGGCGGTGAAGATCAAGGTGCAGTTCGTCTTGATCCCCTCGTCGGCGAAGGTCGAGATCGCCTCGAGGCCCTCCTCGCTCATCGGGACCTTGACGACGATGTTCGGGGCGAGCTTGGCGAACGCCCGGCCCTCGCGGAGCATCCCCTCGACGTCCTCGGCGACGACCTCGGCGGAGACCGGTCCCGAGGTGATCGTGCAGATCTCCTTGAGAACCTCCTCGTATGTCGAGCCGCTCGTCTTGGCGAAGAGCGTCGGGTTCGTCGTGACGCCGTCAAGGACGCCCCAGCGGGCGACGATGCGGATCTCATTGATGTCGGCGGTGTCGAGGAAGATCTTCATCGGGCGCTCCCTGGCAGTCGAGGCGAAACGTGCCCTGAGTCTACGCCCGAACCGGCATGAGGCCGGGCAGGATCATCCGGCCGCCGGGGTCGCAGGTCGGCGATCGAGCACGAAGCTGGTGGCGGTGAGGACGATCCCGACGACGACCACGGCCAGCACCACCAGGAAGAACGGGTCTCTCGTCTGGGCATAGAGCCCGATGAGCGTCGCGCTGATGAGCAACCGGATCAGGACCGTCGTCGGATAGAGCATCTGAAGTCGATATCGAATGATCTGGACGACCAGGATGCCGAGGCCGATCAGGAGAACCCCGACGAGCCGGAACGGCGCGTAGTCGTAGGTCCGATTGGAGAGCAGGAGCTTCGTGGCGAACTCGGGCACGAGCAGGAGGAGCGCGCCGGCAGGGATCAGGTACCCGGCCAGGTAGTACAGGCTCAGGTTGGTCCGATGCATGCTGCCCCTCTCGCTGGTCAGGCGCGCCGCGACCCGGAGCTCAGCTCGTCGCTCGCTCGGTGACCTCGACGCGCTCGGCCTCCGCGTCGGACGCCACGGCCTGCGGGCTGAACGGCTCGTCGGCAGGCTTCGCCGGCCGCGCCGTGAGGATCGGCTCGCGGCCGTCGCGAACGGCGAGCGAGGCCGCCACGAACCCGTCGAACAGTGGGTGTGGGCGCTCGGGCCGGCTCTTGAACTCCGGATGGAACTGCGAAGCGACGAACCACGGGTGGTCCTTGAGCTCGACGATCTCGACGAGCCGGCCGTCCGGACTCTGACCGCTGAGCAGCAGCCCGGCCGATTCGAGGGTCTGGCGATAGCGGTTGTTCACCTCGAACCGGTGACGGTGGCGCTCGTAGATGACCTCCTGGCCGTAGACCGCGGCGGCCTTCGAACCGGCGGTCAAGCGGGCGGGATAGAGCCCCAGGCGCATCGTCCCGCCCTTGTCCTCCATGTCGCGCTGGTCCGGCATGAAGTCGATCACGGGGTTCTCGGTGAACATGTCGAACTCGGTCGAGTTGACGTCCTTCGTGCCGATCACCGCGCGGGCGAACTCGATGACCGCGCACTGGAGACCGAGGCACAGCCCCAGGTACGGGACTCGGTGGTCGCGGGCGAAATGGGCGGCGAGGACCTTGCCTTCGATCCCGCGATGGCCGAAGCCGCCCGGGACGAGGATGCCGGCGGCGCCGTCGAGCCGCTCGTGGAGGTTGTCGTGGGTCAGCGCCTCCGAGTCGACCCAGCGGATCTTCGCGTCGAGGCCGTGAGCCCACGCCGCGTGGCGGAGCGCCTCGGTCACGCTGAGGTAGGCGTCGGGCAGCTCGATGTACTTGCCGACCAGGGCGATCTCGAGCGTCGGCTTCGGCGCCTTGATGCGCTCGACGAGGGCGCGCCACGAGGCGAGATCGGGTTTCTTGTCCGGGTCGCCCAGCCCGAGATCGCGCACGAGGAGCCGGCCGAGGCCGGCCTCCTCGAACATCAGCGGCACTTCGTAGATCGTGTCGGCCGTCTCGGCCGGAATGACCGCGTCGGTGGCGACGTCCGTGAAGAGGGCGATCTTCTCGCGGATCTCGTCGGGCACCGGGTGGTCCGATCGAAGGACGATCACGTCGGGCTGGATGCCGATCCCGCGGAGCTCCTTGACCGAGTGCTGGGTCGGCTTCGTCTTGAGCTCGCCGGTCGCGGCGAGGGCGGGAAGCAGGGTCACGTGGATGTAGAGGACGTTGGCTCGGCCGACGTCCTTGCGCATCTGGCGGATCGCCTCGAGGAACGGCAGGCTCTCGATGTCGCCGACCGTCCCACCAACCTCGACGATCACGACGTCCGGGTCGCCGTCGCGGGCCACCCGCCCGATTCGTTCCTTGATCTCGTTGGTGATGTGGGGGATGACCTGGACCGTCCCGCCGAGGTAGTCGCCGCGGCGCTCCTTGGCGATCACGGCCTGGTAGATCCGGCCCGTCGTCACATTGGAGAGCTGGGTCAGGTTCTCATCGATGAACCGCTCGTAGTGACCCAGGTCGAGGTCCGTTTCGGCGCCGTCGTCGGTGACGAAGACTTCGCCA
>Ga0207684_10002293_pt1 | contig 19463 bp, 18 predicted proteins | sample KBSK5501metaG_FD_184342 | JGI IMG/M metagenome (GOLD analysis project Ga0207684, IMG submission 184342) | Corn, switchgrass and miscanthus rhizosphere microbial communities from Kellogg Biological Station, Michigan, USA - KBS K5-50-1 metaG... | ecosystem: Host-associated > Plants > Roots >...
CCGGCCGCGCTCGTCCAGCAGCTGGCCGAGGCGCTGTCCGGCATCGCGCTGGCCCAGCTGATCCGCCCCGGCTGCCCCGTGATCTTCGGCTCGTTCCTGTCCAACATCGACATGCAGTCCGGCTCGCCCAGCTTCGGCACTCCCGAATCCGCCATCGGCCTGCTCTGCACTGGCCAGCTGGCGCGGCATTTCGGCCTGCCCTTCCGCACCGGCGGCGGCCTGAACTCCAGCCAGACTGCTGACGCGCAGGCCGCCTACGAAGCCCTGATGACACTGCTGCCCACGTTCCTGGCCGGCACCAACTTCGTGATGCACGCGGCCGGGTGGCTGGAGGGCGGCCTGGTGAGCTGCTACGAGAAGTTCATCATCGACGTGGAACTGCTCCGGATGCTCCGGGTCGAGTTCACGCCGCTGGAGATCGACGAGGCCTCGCTCGCCTTCGGTGCCCACGAGGAGGTCGGCCACGGCGGCCACTTCCTTGGCGCCCAGCACACGATGGAACGCTTCCGCGAGTGCTTCTACCGGCCGCTGCTGTCCTCCACCTCGAACTACGAGCGCTGGCTGCGGATGGGCGGCAAGGACGCCGCGGCCCGGGCGGGCGAGATCTATGCCAAGAAGCTTGAGGAGTACGAGCAGCCCCCGCTCGACGACACGATCCGCGCTGAACTCGAGGATTACGTGACCCGCCGCCGCGCCGAGCTAGGCGACTAGGGCCCTTAGTCCCCGCGTCCACCTGTGTGACTGCGCCAGGTGCGCCGCCTGGGCGAGATACCAGGCGGACAGATGCGCTGACAGTTGCACTGAGGCTTGCGAGATACGTCAGCTGACCGATGTCTCGCCGGGGTGGACAGGCAATTCTCTTAGATGGCACGCCGGTCCCCAGACAGGCCGCTAACCGCGTGCAGGGGTCAGCGGCCTGGTCGGCCCCCCCTGCCTGGGGACCGGCTGCCCTACATGCTCCGCGCTTGTTGTCGTTGCTTGAACGCGTTTCCCGCCTGCCGCAGTCGCACCGAAGCTGCCGTAGTCCCCCGTACAGACGAACCCCGTGCAGACGAACCCGGTGCAGACGAAGCCATACGGGATGCCGCGATGTGGCCTCTCTCCCCGTTCGCGCTGGGGACGCTTCTTCCGCATAGGTAAATGAAGGATCTGTTATGACACATCCGTTTGCTGGCATACCCGCCGCCGGTGTGGCCGTGGCGGCATCCTTACTCATCGCTGGCTGCATGAACGGGGCCCGGGCCGGGGCAGCGGCACCGGTTCATCCCGAGAAGCCAGACCTGACGGTCGCGGCTGTCCCCTCGCTCGACTCGGCGGGCTTGTACATCGCTGAGCAGCGCGGCCTGTTCGCCGCCGAGGGCCTGCATGTGACGATCGTGTCGGAGCGCAGCAGTTCCACGGCGCTGACCGGGCAACTGGCGGGCAAGTACGACGTCACCGTCGGCGGCTACGTCTCCTACATCCTGGCCGAGGCGCTGCATCACGCCAGGCTGGAAATTCTCGCCGCCGCATCCGTGTTGCGGCCGGACAGCCAGGAGGTGGTGGTCCCGGCGGGGTCCCCGATCCATGCCACTTCCCAGCTCGAGGGCAAGTCGATCGCCGTCAACGTCTTGAACAACATCGGCATGTTGCTGGTCAGCTCGGCTCTGGAGGACAACGGAGTACAGTCGTCCCACGTGCATTATGTTGCTATTCCATTCCCGCAGATGGCGGCCGCCCTCCAAGCGCACAAAGTGGATGCCGCATATATGCCTGAGCCGTTCATGACCAGAGCAGAAATGGCCATCGGCGCCCAGCCAGTCATGGATACTGATCAGGGCGCCACTGCTAGCTTTCCGATCAGTGGGTTCGTCGCGACCCAGGCGTGGGCGCACAAGTACCCCAAGACGGCCGCCGCCTTCCGCCGCGCCATCGTGGCGGCGCAGGCGATCGCCCGGACCAGCCTGGCCGCGGTGCAGAAGGCCATGAGGGGCTTCGCGGGCATATCAACCATGGCCGCGGCGCTGATGACGCCGCCCCGGTATCCGCTGTCGGCAGACCCGGTCCCGATCCAGCGTGTCGCCGACCTGATGCTCAAATTCGGGCTGTTCCAGGTGGCGTTCGATATCAGGCCGATGCTCCGCTGACCGCAGCCGCGATGTCGCTGTGGTCCCGCGCTCTCGCGGCTGAGGTGAGCCGAACCCGGCCCGCCCACGAAGAACCTGCATCCCAGGGCATATCTCACCGCCATGATCGCGGTCGATTGGTGGCCGCTGGCGATCTGTGATCCACCGCGATCATGGAATGGCCGACCGCGCCAGGAGCCTCCGCAGAAAAAACCCGAAAAGTTGTTGGCTGTCCGGGGGTCCGGGACTCCTACCTGTGTCACGACGGCCACCGGCACACCTCGCAGACAACGACCGGGGGCCGCGGGAGGGATCGGCAATGAACAGGCTCGCCCGGACATCAGGGATCGCGGTCAGCGCGCTGACCGCAGCGACCGCGACCGTCTTGCTGCTGGTGCCAGGTCACGCCCGGCTTGAATTTCCCAGCAACACCAATGGAACGGCCGACGGCGTGGCCACCTCGCCCGTCCTGGGACCCGAGGGGGGCGGGTCCCAGGGCGGGTCAGCTGCGGGCCGGCCCGTGCACGGGCTGACGGTGAACGGCAGCGCCAGCCCGTCCGGGCTGTCCGGCACCGGGGATGGGCCGGGTGGCACGGGGTCCAGGGGCGGTTATCACGCGCTCACAGCGGGGTCGCTCAGGCCGGCGCTTCCCCGGCTCTCCCGGCAGTTGCCCGTGGTCACCGCGGTGCCTGGCCCCGCTGGCACCATCGGCGATCCCGGCGCGCGCTGCCTGCGGGGGTACGTGTGGCGGCAGGCGTACGCGGGTGATTACGTGTGCGTCACTCCGGCTACCCGCACCCAGGCCGCCATCGACAACGCGGCGGCGGCCGGCCGGATCGCCGGCGGGGGCGGTGCTTTCGGCGCGTACACCTGTCAGCCGAGCTATGTGTGGCGCCAGGTGGTCCCGGCCGACTACGTCTGTGTCACCCCGGGTACCCGCGCCCAGGCTGTCGCCGACAACGCCCAGGCCAACAACCGTGTCGCGCTGCTGAGCCTGTGGCTCAGTGACTGGACGCCACCGGCCCAGCCGCCGCAGGAGACGTGCTCAGGAGAGGTCTGCACAACCATCGAGGGCGGGTCGGACGGCCCGAAGTTCCAGATCAACGGAGATCACTTCAACTTCGGCCCGGTTCTGCTCCAGATCCGCCGCAATGACGGGACCGTGCTCTGGTCCACCACGGTTACCGCCACCTCCTACCCGGGTTTTGCCGGGGGCGCCCTGTATGCGCGAACACCTGTTGGCGATTGCTCCGGCGTTCCCGGAGCCGTCAAGAACGACTACGTCATCGCCTATGACACGGTCGCCCGCCACTGGTCGAACGCGATCCAGCTCGACTCTGGCTGCGGGTCATGACTATCCCGAAACGGGGGACGGCACCGGCGGCGCCTGGCGCCGTCGGTGCCGCCTATACAACCGCGAACCGAACAGAAGCCCGTCACCGGACACACTCTCCTGGAGGACACGATGCAGTCGTTTACCCGTCGCCTGCGCGGGCGGCCGGGCACCCCTATCGCCGTCGGATCCGGCCTGCTCACGGTGCACGCCGACGACGCGAACCGGTCCGCCGCGATCCCGGCGCACCGGGCGAGCAACGTATCGGCTAGCCGCTATGCGGGCCCGTTCCACCAGGTCACCTCCGGTGTCGACATGTTGGTGACCGCGAACCAGGTCTTCGAGCCTTGATCGGGCCGGGAGGCACGAGTGCCACATCTGGCCGGATTGTTGCGCCGTCCTCTGTCCTAAAACACCCCGGAAGCCCTACCGTATGCGCATGTATGACCGCGAGATTGTGGCCGCCATCGTCGAAGGCGACCCGGCCGGCCTTGCGGCGGCTTACGACCAGTACGCCCGGGGGCTGCACGCGTACTGCCGGTCCATGCTCAATGAGCCCGCCGACGCGGCGGACGCTGTGCAGGATACCTTCGTCATCGCCTCAGCCAAGATGGGGGGGCTGCGCGAGCCCGAGCGACTGCGGGCCTGGCTGTATGCGGTGGCCCGCAACGAATGCCACCGCCGGCTGCGGGCCAAGACCTCGTCCGCGCCGCTCGATGAGGCGGCCGAGATGATGGACTACACGGAGGATGTCGGCGTCGACGCCGAGCGGGCCGAACTCCGCGCCCTCGTGTGGGCCGCGCTCTCCGGGCTGAACTCCGGCGAGCGAGAGATCATCGAGCTGAACTTGCGCCATGAACTCGACGGCGCCGACCTCGCTGACGCCCTCGGCGTGCCGCGTAACCAGGCGCACGCGCTGGCCTCGCGGGCCCGTTCCCAGTTCGAGACGTCATTGGGCGTTTTGCTGGTCGCCCGCTCCGGGCGCGAGTTCTGCTTGGATCTCGCCAACATCCTGGAGGGCTGGGACGGCGAGCTGACGGTCCTGATACGCAAGCGGGTCAACCGGCACATCGACCGTTGCGAGGTCTGCGGCGAGCGTAAGCGCCGTGAGCTCAGCCCCGCGATGCTGCTCAGCCTGCTTCCGGTGGCCATGCTCCCGGCCGGCCTGCGGGACCAGATCTTCCGCCTCGTCGCCGATGTCTCGCCGGGCGCGGCGACCTACCGCGCCCGGGTAGCGCACCGGGCGGAGCCGTTCAGCGCCAACGGCTTCCCGCAGTCGGTCAGCCCGCCATCAGCGGCACGCTGGCAGGGCAACTACGCGCTGGCCGCTGTGGCCGTGGTCGCGGCCCTGGCCCTGCTCGGCGGCGGGGGTGTGCTCTTCACTAACTTCGTCACGCGGGGCGGGTCGCCGGCCGCGGCCGGGACGCCCGCTCAGCCCGGATCGACGAGCTCCAGCGAATCTGGCGCGCTGGTCGTCACCCCTTCAGCATCTCCCCTGACGACATCACACGCGCCGTCGCCCACTCCGACACCTGGCCTCCCGGCGCCGCTCCTGACGGCACCGATCCCGGCCGTGCAGCCCCCGCCCCCGGCCCCCATCGTGCGCCCGTCCCCACCTCGCTCGACCAGGCCCGCGCCACCCCCGCCGACAACGGCGCCCCCGACAACCTCGCCCCCAACGACCCCGCCAGCCCAGGGCACGCTGACATCGTCCGCGACGCAGGTAGTGCTATCGCCAGTTGTGGGCACGGCGAGTCAACAGTGGGTTGGGACGTTCCAGTTGACCGCCACGGGCGGCCCGGTTAACACGTACAGCGTCTCGGTCCCCGGCACCTTGGCTAAAGACGTGACGGTCACTTTGTCGACCACGGCGCCGCTTGCCGTCAACCAGAAGGTCACAGTGACGGTCACCGCGGACGCCGCTGGCCTCGTTGGGGCGCTCACGGTGAACCCAGGCAATATCCCCATCTCCATCGCATATCAGGCACCCACGTAGCGGTGCAGGAACCCCTGATCGCTGGGCCAGGCCCGGCCCGGCCTCGGCCTCGGCCGTGTACCCCAGCCGGGCCGGTTAAGCCGCCAACCGCGCCGCCGTGGCGGCGCTCGGCCCATGGTTGACGGATCGATAAACCAATTGCGCCACGCAATTGATCGAACCTCGTTCTAGCGATTGATGGAAACCTGTTCTAGCGTGAACGCACACAAACTGCCGGCTTATTTCGCAGTCCCCCTGTCGTAAAACCCTGTAATCGTCCTACCGTAGGCCCATGCGCGACCACGAGATCGTGGCCGCGATCGTGAAAGGCGATCCGGCCGGCCTGGCCGCGGCGTACGACCAGTATGCCCAGGGCCTGTACGACTACTGCCGTTCCCTGCTCAGCGAGCCTGCTGATGCGGCGGACGCTGTCCAGGACACCTTCATCGTCGCCTCCGCCAAGATGTCCGGGCTGCGCGAACCCGACCGCCTCCGGGCGTGGCTGTACGCGGTGGCCCGCAACGAGTGCCATCGCCGGCTTCGCGCCCGTGCCCATGTCTCGTCGGCGCCGCTCGACGAGGAGGCCGAGACAGCCAGCGATGCGGAGGATCCTGGGGCCGACGCCGAGCACGCGGAACTCCGCAACCTGGTGCGGGCCGCGCTCGCCGGGCTGAATCCCGGCGAGCGCGAGATCATCGGGCTGAACCTGCGCTACGGGCTGGTTGGCGCTGATCTCGCGGACGCCCTCGGCGTGTCCCGCAACCAGGCGCACGCACTGGCTTCGCGGGCCCGTTCGCAGTTCGAGACGTCGCTCGGGGTGCTGCTGGTGGCCCGCACAGGTCGCGAGTTCTGCCCAGATCTGGCTGGCCTCCTGGAGGGCTGGGACGGGCAGCTGACCGTGCTGCTGCGCAAGCGGGTCAACCGGCACATCGAGCGCTGTGAAGTGTGCGGCGCCCGCAAGCGCCGTGAGCTCAGCCCGGCGATGCTGCTCGGCCTGCTGCCCGTGGCCCTGCTTCCGGCGGGTCTCCGGGAACAGGCCGCCCACCTCGTCGCCGACGTCACGCAAGGCTCGCTCGCCTACCGCGCGAGAGTCGTGCACCGCGCCGGAACCTTCACCAATTCAGGGTTCCCACCGCAGGTCAGCCCGCCGCCGGTCGGCCGTCCGCTGATCAGGTCGGCCCGCGTGCGGGGCCGGGCCGGGCGGGCGGCCGCAGGCGTGGCGGCGGCTGGCATCCTGATCGGCGGCGCCGTGCTTGTGCTACCGCATCACCACCACCGGTCACCGGCCGCGGCAGGTCCGCAGCCTGGGTCGTCCGCTCCGGTCACGCAGCCCTCCGGTTCGCCATCCGGGCCTGCGTCCGGCCGGTCACGTGGGGGCTCATCAGGGTCGTCACGAGGGGGATCGGGCTCGGCGCCGGAGGCGCAGCCCGGGCTCGCCGCCGCGCGCGCCAATCTGGCCGGGGTGGGAGCGGGAGCAGGGGCGGGAACCGGAACAACGACCGGAACCGGGGGAGGGACCGGAACCGGGGGAGGGACCGGAAGCGGCACCGGGGGAGGCCAGACGCCAGCCCCGATCGTCTCCGTCTCGGCGTCCGCCGCGCCACCGACCCTGCCGCCCGCGCCGGGCACGCTGCTGTGTTCGCCGACACTGATCCATGTGGGCCTGGCGATCACGCTGACCGCCCAGGGCGGCCCGGTCAACTACAGCATCAGCGTCCCCGTGCTCCTCACGGTGAGTTCAGCCTCCGGCTCGCTGAAGGCCGGGCAGAGCGTGAACGTGACGGTGAACCTCGCCCCGGGCCACCTGCTGACCACCAACGTGACCCTGACCGTCTATCCCGGCCCGACCACGGTAATCGTTGTTCCGCTGGGGCTCTGATCCGCAGCAGGAGGGCTGGGACCACGGCCACTACTGGCCCGCCTCCGCGCGTAGCTGAGCGGCGGCGGCGGTCATCGCGGCGAGCTTGCCGAAGGCCACCTCGCGCGGCAGGTATTTCATCCCGCAGTCCGGCGCGAGCACCAGGCGTTCCGGCGGCACGTACGGCAGGGCCCGCCGGACCCTCGCTATCACCTGATCGGGGGTCTCCACCGTCAGGTCGTCCAGGTCGAGCACGCCGAGGATAATGGACTTGCCGGCCAGCGCGGCCAGCACGCTGCAGTCAAGGCCGGACTGGGCGGTCTCGATCGATATCAGATCACAGCTGCACCCGGCCAATTCGGGCAGGAACGAGTAGCCGTCCGGGCGGTCGTGGATGATCGCCGCGTAGCCGAAGCACAGATGCACCGCGGTTGTCCCGGTCACCCCGTCCAGCGCCCGGTTGATGACGGCCACGCCGTAACGCCGTGCCTCGTCCGGCCGCGCCTGGAGGTAGGGCTCGTCGAGTTGCACGATGTCCGCCCCGGCCGCGAAGAGATCCCGGACTTCCTCGTTAACAGCCTCCGCATAGCCGAACGCAAGTTCTTCAGTACTCCCGTAGAACTCGTTCTGCGCCTGCTGGGCCATCGTGAACGGCCCCGGCACAGTGATCTTGATGGTCCGGCTGGTGTTGGCGCGCAGGAAGGCCACATCCGCCACTTCGACCGGGTGGCGCCGCCGGATCGGCCCGGTTACCCGTGGCACCGGGTTCGGGTGGCCGCTGCGGTCAAGCGCCATGCCCGGGTTGTCGATGTCGACGCCGTCCAGGGCGGTCGCGAACCGGTTGGAGTAGCTTTCCCGGCGGATCTCGCCGTCGGTCACGATGTCCAGGCCGGCCAGTTCTTGAGCCCGGATGGCGAGTACGGTCGCGTCCGCCTGCGCCTCGTCCAGGTGATCGGGCGGGACCCGCCACAGTTCGGCGGCCCGGACGCGCGGCGGGAAACGGTGCCGCAGCCGCCCGCGGTCGATCAGCCAGTCCGGCTGTGGATAGCTGCCAACTAGTGAGGTAGGGAAGAGCATGCAGAAACGATGCCAGACCGGCGGCTTCGGCGCAGCCCCCTGGCGGCCACGGGAATGCGCCGTCATGCCACCGCTGGCCTGCTTATGACCTGGGTGCTGACGTGTCGCCTGGTCACGCTCAGCGGGCCGAGTCCGGACAATGCCCGCGTGACCTCGGCGGCCAGCCGGGGGCTGGCCGAGGTCGACTCGGCCAGCCCGATCGCGGACGTGCCCGCCAGCCACGAAGGGAGGATCTCGGTGACGTCCGCGATGACGTGTGCCTTGGCGTGGCAGGACCGGGCGAGGCCGGTCAGGTACCGGGTGTCCGCGTCGTCCTCGGTGCCGAGCACCAGGACCACGTCGCAGGAGGCGGCGACGGTGCGGATGGTTTCCGCCCGGTCGGAAGGGGCGTAACAGAAGGTGTCGGGGTCCGGGCCGCGGGCGGCCGGGAACCGGGACCGCAGCGCCGCGGCCACCGCCGTAGTGTCCTCGACGGGAATGCCAGGCAGCGGCAGGTAGGAGACGCGCCGGGGATCGGCGACGCTGACTGCCCCCGCGCTGGCCGGGCTACCCGCGACGATCGAGCGGCCGGGTGCCTGGCCGAGGATTCCCGGCGCCACCGGATGGCCGGCCGGGCCGATGAGCACGACCTGGTCGCCACGGTCGGCGAACCGCCTCACTTCCGCCTGCGCGGCCTCGACCAGCGGGCAGGTCGCATCGATGACGTCCAGTGTGCGCGCGGTGGCCTGGTCCAGCAGGTCCGGCGCGGCACCGTGCGCGGGGATCAGCACCGTTGCTTCGTTAGGTATCTCATGGAGGGAGGTGGCGAATACGGCGCCCTCCTTCTCAAGCTCGGCGCGCACCTGAGGGCTCACGGCGAGGTGCCCGTAGACGTACACCGCCGGAGTGGCGGCGAGCGCCTGCCGGGCCTGGCGCAGCGCCTGCCTCGCGCCGGGGCACCACGGGCTCACCGCGTCCATCAGGCGGCGGGTACCGACGACCGCCGACCATTCCTCGACGGCGGCGCGGGCCGCGGCGAGCGCGACGCCGTTCACGCCGCTGGCCCCGGCGCCGATGGCCGTGCCGGTGCCGTCCCGCCGCACAGCCGAGGTGACGAAGAGGGTGGCTCCGGCGTCTGACGGCGACGCGTCGCCGCACCGGGGCACCGGGGCGTAGCTGACCCGGATGCCCCTGCGCCGCAGCGTCCCGCCGACCAGTGGCGCGGCCGGGCAGGGCAGCAGGCGGCCCGAGGGATCCCCGATCTCGGTCGCCACCAGCACTTCGCCCGGCGCCACGGTGGTCCCCGGAGCCAGGCATTCACGCGCGATCGATCGGCTCATGGCCTTATATCCCCCCGTGCCGATCCCGGGTTCTCCCGGGTGCCCCAGTCCCGTTATCCCCGGTAACCGGGCCGCGATTCAGTCTGATGATCACGGTTCAGGAACACGTGGACACTGAGCCCGGACGGCCGCCGTGCCGGTCCCCGCCCCCGCCTGGTCCGGCCGGTTAACGGTTTGGTTATTCCTAGTGGATTAACAGGGATATATCAGGGCATCCTGTCCCTGCGGCAGCGGCGCCCCGCTGCGCGTACCCGCAGGTGTCGAACCTCTCGAGGAGGACTGGCGCGATGACCGTGACTGACGAGCTGCTGGCCAACAACGAACGCTACGCCGCGACCTTCAAGGGCCCGCTGCCGCTCCCCCCGGCCAAGGGCGTGGCCGTGGTCGCGTGCATGGACGCCAGGCTCCACGTCCACACCATCCTCGGCCTCGCCGAAGGCGACGCCCACGTCATCCGCAACGCGGGCGGCGTGATCACCGATGACGAGATCCGCTCGCTCACCATCAGCCAGCGCCTGCTCGGGACGCGTGAGATCATCCTCATCCACCACACCGACTGCGGGATGCTCACGTTCACCGACGACGACTTCAAGGCGAGCATCCAGAAGGAGACCGGTATCAAGCCCGAGTGGGCGGCTGAGGCCTTCCCGGACGTCGATGAGGACGTGCGCCAGTCGATGGCACGGATCAAGGTGAGCCCGTTCATCCCGCACAAGGACGCGGTCCGCGGCTTCGTCTTCGACGTGGCCACCGGGAAGCTCCGCGAAGTGGCCTAACGGGTCGCCTGCGCGACCGGGATCGCGACCCGATCTCCCGGGACCCTCTGTTTCATGATCGTGGTTGATTGGTGGCCACCGGCGACCAGTGATCCACCGCGATCATGAAGATGTGCCGGCCAAACACGCCCGTTAGTCGCCGTGTCTTGCTTGCCGGTTACCTGTCGCGGCCGCCGCGCTACTCACACCGGTCCTCTCCAGGTCGACTGGATCACTGGACGACTCGGCATGTCTGAACCCTTTGCGTCCCGCGGCTGGCCAGAATCGGGGCATGCTGCGAATGGGAACAGTGGTCTTGGGTGTCGGTGAGATGCGCCGGGCCCGCGAATTCTGGCAGCGGGCGCTCGGCTACCTGCCGCGAGATGGCGAGCCCGGGCCCGAGGACGGCTTCATCGTCTTGGTGCCGCCCGATGGCCACGGCCCCGCGCTGGCCCTGGGTATAAGCGAGTCCCCGGTGCAAGAGCACCCACGAGTCCACCTGGACCTCTACACCGACACCGCAGCTGAGCAGGCCGCCGAGGTGGCCAGGCTGGTTTCGCTCGGTGCCGCGCCGGTGGAGTGGGATCTGTACCCGGAGTCGCCCGACTTCATCGTGCTCGCCGATACCGAGGGCAACCGGTTCTGCGTCATCAACAAAGGCCACTACCAGGAAGCCGCTGCCGGCTGAGCCCGGCCTTGACCCGGTCCAGTTCTACGGAACGTCACCCGGGGAGCGGGCGACGAACACGTATTCCCGGCTGTCGTCGGCAAACGGTTCGCGGGCGAAGCCGGCGTAGAGCGCCTCCAACTCGAGGCCGGCGATGTCGAGGAGGCCGAGCCACTCGTTCTTTGTTGCCCACCACAGGGAACTCGTCGCGCCGTCGTCGCGGGTCATTCATAAAACTAACGAACTCCCATTACAGGAGACCTTGGCGCATGAAAGCCGTTACAGGCCGTGCGTACCGGCCTTCACACTCCGGAGGAAGATGCGCCAGTCGTCCGGGGTGAACGTGAGCTTCGGCCCTTCCGGGTCCTTGGAGTCGCGGACGGCCACGATGGTGCCCAGGTCGGCCACCTCAACGCAACTGCCGTTGCCACCGCTCGCGGTGCTCTTTCGCCAGACGGCGCGAGACAGGTCGGTGTCCGGTGTCCCGCGCTCCTCTCTCCTGTTGGTCACGCTAACTCCTCTGTCGCGGCTCCCAGCATATCCCTTGTAGCCTGCGGACTGAGGGCAGTAGCACGGAGGTAGTCGAACACCTGTACGTAGCGGGTGATGTCCGCGGGCTCCTCCAGGAACAGGGCACTAGCCATGTTCTCCAGGTAGACCACGTCTGGGTCGATGGGCTCGGGGAAGCCGAGGATCTCGAAAGATCCGATCATGGCACTGTGCGCGCCAGCGGCGTAGGGCAGGACCTGGATGACGACATTGGGGAGACCGGCGACCTCGGCGAGGAAGCGAAGCTGGTCGGCTGTCACTTCTCGGCTGCCGACGACCTGACGAATGACGCCTTCGCCCAGGATTGCCCAAAGCTGGAGCGTGCGATCTTCAGTGACACGCCGTTGACGCTGGTGACGGACGGCGACACGGCGGTCGATGTCGGCGGCTGTGTCGTGGGGCCGGAAGGCCTGGATGACGACGCGCGCGTAGCCCTCGGTCTGGAGCAGGCCGGGGACGAGGACCTGTTGATAGGTGCGGACGGACGTGGCGTCTGACTCCAGGCCGATGAAGTGGGCGTACTCGCTGGGCAGCACGTCGCCGTAGGAGTGCCACCACCCCTTCTGCCTGGACTCCCGGGCGAGCTGGACGAGGGCGTCACGCTGGGCTTCGTCGGTCAGGCCGTAGATGTCGAGCAGGTCGCGCACGTCGCGGAGGTTGAGCCGGGTCCACTGGCCGGTCTCGATGCGGGTGACCTTGGTGGGATGCCAGTCGAGCCGGGCGGCCACATCGTCGCGGGTCAGCCCCGACTCGGCCCGCAGACGGCGCAGTTCGGCGGTCAGGCGTTTGTGGCGGACGGTGGGACTGCGGTACGGGCGGGTAGGCATTCCCGATCCTTCCGGATACATGCACTGTGCAAGTCACACGGTGTAAGTTGCCTAGGTGTGAGTTCGTGGCCTGGCAGGAAGCATAGCGGCGTGGGACGGGTGGGGTGATCCGGATGGCACGGAAGACGTCAGCTCTCGGAGCTCCCACTGCCTCGACCGAGCGTGCCTCGGCCACGGTCCAACCGGACATGTTTCCGGCCGCGAGGCTCTCGATGCTCAACACCGCCCGCCAGGAACTGGACCGGCATCGAGCCCAGGGCGGGCTGTGCGCCGTTTGCCGACGCGGCTTCCCCTGCGAGCGGGCGGTACTGGCGGCGTTCGCGCTGAAGGCGGTGTAGCCGGTGCAGCCCGGGACGGGCACGCAGAGATCAGGGCCGCGGGCGGGATGCGACCGGCCGAGATGGCCACATAGACGCAGGACCGGCGTCGTTCGAGGCGGACGCTCCTCTGTCGCACGAAGGGAGTCCGTCGAGCACAGCTCCGGCGTCGGTCCTGCTTATACGTATCACGACTGGTGGCCGTCGCCCATGAGCGGCGGGACCGGCACTGTACGAGGACCGGCCGCATACGGTCCTTGCGAGAGCCACTCCGGTGCCGGTCCCGCCTTCCAGCACACGAGAGCGGGATAGGTGCAATGGCTACGAGGGCGGCAGTGTCTTGGCCTTTGTCGAGCGGCTTGGTGCTAGGCGCTTTGCCGACCGCAGCCTCGTGCGGGCGGCTCCATGCCAAGAACGTGGTGTGGGAGTGGGGACTAGGGCGTCTCGGCTACACGGTTGAACTGCTCGTGAGTGAGCTGCTGACCAACGCCGTCCAGGCCTCGTCGTCACCTGATGGAGCTGGCGTCGTCGTCCTGCGACTGCTGGCCAACCGGGAGCGGCTGCTCATCGAGGTCTGGGATCACAACCCGGACGATCCGCAACCACGTCAAGCCGATGCTGAATCGGAAAGCGGCAGAGGGTTCAGCGTCATCGAGGCCTTAAGCAGTCGTTGGGGATTCAGGCGGCTCAGCTACAGCGTCAAGGTGGTCTGGTGCGAGCTGCTGATCAGCGACTGAGAGCTACCGGCACTGGAGGACCACCATGAGCCACACCCGTCAGGGAGCCACTGGTGATGCGGCACTCGTCCAGAGCGCGCCAGCTGCTTGTGCAGACTGCGGAGCTTCCTGAAGGTGAGCGCGAACTTCTGGCTGTGCTGGGCGAGTACCGTCGGGCACTGCACGCGTTGGTGGTCGGTAACGGCAGGGTCGCGAGCCAGAACGCAGGTCCCCAGCCGAGGTGAATCGTGATGGCCGATATGCGGTATGGCCCAGCGCCGGCTCAGCGGCAACGGAGACGCGGGCGGGAGGCATGCGGTGCCCACGTGGGGGGATCGCCTGAGGATCCCCCCACGTGAGGCACTCAGTGACCGGCGAGAGCGGGTACCACAGTGGCGGCGTTCGGTGTGCCTAGGCCGGTAACCGGATCCCAGCCGGTGGTCGCGTGGTAACCGGGGATGGCCGGGTCAGCCTGGTTGTTCCCGGTGGTCACGTCGTAGAAGTACGTGCCGTAGTTCGGCCCGGAGGCCAGCGCGTACAGGCTCGGGTTGATCGGGCCCAGGCCGTGTCCGGCGATCTGGTCGGCGATCGCGATGAGCCCAGCCCACTGCGGCGAGGACGCTGACGTCCCACCGACCACATACCAGCCTGAACTGCACGGGTCGCCGCTTGGGCAGATCAGGCCGCTGCCCGCGTCTCCGGGAGCGGTGTCGTAGACCAGCACCCCGGTGCGTGAACTCGCGTTGTACGCGACGTCGGGGACGCCGCGCATGGCCCCGATCGTTGTCGAGCTGGCCGGGAGCGTGTCCTGGTAGGAGGGCCGGGCGAACACGTGGCTGAAGCCGCCGCCGGAGCCGATCCAGCCGACCTCACGGACACCGGGGTTGGACTGGCAGTTCACCGGTGGGTCCGCGGAGTCGATGCCGGTTCCCGTGGTGGGGTTGGTGCACAGGTAGGTGCCGCCGGTCCCGGTGACGAGCGGATCCGAGGCGGGCCACTCGACAGACGGGAACGGGATCGTCGATGGATTCTTCACCGGCGTCAGGTACGAGTTGGCGGTGCCGCCGTCCCCGGAACTGCCCAGCACCGTGACCCCGTTGCTCGCTGCGGAGATGAACGCGTGCCGCAAGTTCAGCAGCGATTGCACGCTCGGGAAGGTCTCCTCGGCGGCGGCGAAGCTTTGCGAGATGACCGTCGCCTCATGGTGGTCCACGATGAACTGCTCGGCATCCATCATCGGCGGGAAGCCCTGGACGCCCAGCGTCTCGGCGGGATTCGTGGTCACGTTGAGGATGTTGGCCTCGGGGGCGATGCTGTGCGCCCACTCGACATCCAGGCTGGTCTCAAGGGCCCAGATGTTGCGGGTCTGCAGACCGGCACCCTGGCTGTTCGGCGGCGGGGCCTTCACCTGGGTCTTGCCGTTCCAGTAAACATGCTGGAACGCAGGCATCCCGGGCGCGCAGGTCACTCCTGGTTCCCCGCACATGCGGGGCAGGCCCATCTGGGTGTCGAAGTTTCCCAGGTCGGATGCGATGTTGGGGTTACCGAAGGAGTCGATGATGGCGATGGTCATGCCCTGCCCCTTGTTTCCGGCCGCGTACAGCGGAGGCAGGTTGTAGGAGTTCTGCATCGACGTCGAGGTGAAGCAGCGGCGGCCGACCGAGAAACAGTTCGTCTCGCTCGGCGGTGTCGTGCTCCCGCTGAGGAACTGGTAGTCCGCAATGGCAGGCACCGGAGACGGCAGGCCGCCGGCCGCCACCACGGCGCTGCCCGCAGGCCCCAGGCCCAGCGCTGCCGCAACAGCTGCCGCAAGGGTCACAGCCGGGCGAGCCATCTGATGCAGGTGCAGGTGGAACACGCTGTCCTCCGTCCGCGCTGATGGCGAGAAATTGCCTCCCCTGGAGGAAACGCCGGGCATCCCGGGCCCGTTACACCCGCTGACGCACTGCCCAGGGACCGGGCCGACGCCCGGGCATCAGGGTCGGCGAGCCGATCTCAAAGCCAGGGAAGGTCATTGTGAATCGGCGCGAACACGCTATTTGGCGAAGGACCAGAAACTCCCCGCACGGCGACAGTGGGCGTGACCAGGGGCGCCCTGGGCCCGTGCAGGCGGAGGTGGCGGGAAGAGTCAGGCGTCGGGGGAGTCGGTGCGGCCCTGCTGCTCGGCGAGGAACTGCTCGAACTGGGCGCCGAGTTCGTCGGCGGTCGGCATCCGGTCCTCGTCATCGGCCAGCAGGCCGTCGCGGCCCGCGCCCTCGGCATAGGCGTCGTACTGGCGTTCCAGCGCCTGGACGACCTCGGTGATCTCCTCGGAGCCCTCGACCTGCCGCCTGATCTCCTCGTCGGTCTGCTCCGCGGCCTCGCGCAGGGCCTCGTCGGGCAGTTGCAGCCCGGTTGCCCTGGTCACCGAGTCGAGCAGGGTCACGGCCGCGGCCGGGTAGGCCGCCTGCGCCAGGTAGTGCGGGACGTGCACCGCGAAACCGACCGCGGGGCGGTCCTCCTCGCCCAGCCGGAACTCGAGCAGGGCGGCCGCGCTCCCCGGAACCTGGAGCCGGTCCACCAGCGGCGGGTAGCCGTCCGTCAGCCCGGACCTGGTCCCGTGGGCGGTAACGCCGAGTGGCCTGGTGTGCGGGGCGCCCATCGGGATGCCGTGGAATCCAACCGTGAGCCCGGTCCCCATCTGCCCCGCCAGGTCGCGCACGCCGGCCGCGAAGCTCTCCCATTCGTGGTCGGGCTCAGGCCCGTTCAGCAGCAGGAACGGCGTGCCGATCGCGTCCCGCACCAGGTGCATCGCCAGTTCCGGAACGTCGTAGTGCTCCCAGTGATCCCTGGAGAAGGTCATCGGCGGCCGGCGGGACCGGTAGTCGATCAGGCGGTCCACATCGAACCTGGCCACCTCTTCATGCTCCAGCGTGCCCAGCAGGTGCGCGGTCAGGAGCTTGCCCGCCGCGCCCGCGTCGATGAAGCCGTCCAGGTAGTACAGCAGGGCCGCTCCATCAAGTTTCGGCGCCTCGGGGCTGACCTCGTAGAGGTCTCCCGGGTCTCGCACTATGATCACAGCCCTTCCGAGGTGTCCACCCGCTGTTTACTGACACCAACCATTACAGACACCAACCATCAACGGCCGACCATCCATCCCCGTGTGGCCAGATCGTTTGTGCGACACGGTACCGGTGCGGGCGCGTTTTACTCCACTTCGGCCGACCCCGTGAGCCGGAGCCTGCGCTGTGCGCGCTGGTAGAACGTGGTGCGGCCGAGCCGGACCACGTTCGCGGCCCCGGGCAGCAGGGTGAGGTCGATCGTGTCGCCGGGGCTCATGTGCCCGACCACGATGCCATCGGCTTCCACCGCCAGTTCGCTGCTGCGCTGCAGGACGCTGAGCGCCAGCTTCTCGCCGCTGGACAGGAACAGGGACCGGTTGAAGGCCGAGTGCGGGGCTACCGGGGTGACGAGCAGGCCCTCGGCCATGGGGGAGACGATGGGGCCGCCGGCGGAAAAGCTGTACGCGGTCGACCCGGTGGGGGTGGCCACGATCACGGCGTCGGCCGAGTAGCGGACGAACGGATTCCCTTCCACCCACAGTTCGACAGCGGCGCTCGTGCCCTTGCCGGGGATCCGGGCCAGGTCGATGTCGTTGAAGGCCATGGTGTGCTGGCCCGAGAACGCCGCCGAGACCCCGGTGCGCGGCTCGGTCGTGAACTGGTGCTGGTCGATGGCGGACAGCGCCTCGGGCAGTTCCGGCACGTCCACTTCGGCCAGGAAGCCGAGCCGGCCGAGGTTCACGCCGAGCACCGGCGTACCGGTGCCGAAGGCGAGGCGCATCGTACGGAGCATGGTGCCGTCCCCGCCCAGGCTGACCAGGAGGTCGGCGCGCTCGGCCATGGCCTGTGGGGTACACGTGGTGACATCGCCGGTGATCCGCCCGGTCTCGCCGTCCAGCCCCAGCACAGTCACGTTGCGAACCCGCGCCCAGTCGGTGATCGTATCCATCGCCGGGGTGCTGTCCCGCCCGGGATGCAGCACCAGGCCCACCACGCTGACCATGCCCACTGGCCCCGCCTCCTTACGATGCTATGAACGCCCGCGCCCGGGCCGCCCTGACCGCGTCCGATAGCGTCTCGATGTCGTAGGCGCCGTAGTGCCGCCGCCCGTTGATGAAGAAGGTCGGGGTGCCCGACACCGTGCTCAGGTCGGCGGAGTCGACGTCCTCCGCGACCCGGGGCGCCCCGGCATGCTTCCTGAGGTCCTCCGCGAACTTGTCGGCATTGAGGCCCAGTTCGCGCGCGTAGCCGACCAGGTCCTGCGGCTTGAGCGCGTCCTGATGCAGGAAGAGCGCGTCATGCATGTCCCAGAACTTTCCCTGTTTCGCTGCGGCCTCGGTGGCCTCGGCGGCCAGCTGGGCGCGCGGGTGCACGTCGGTGAGCGGAAGATGCCGCCACACGTACCGCACATCACCGAAGTCCGCGAGCAACTCGCGGACAACGGGTTCCGCCTGGCCGCAATAAGGACATTCAAAATCACCATACTCAACGACAGTTACTGGCGACTCCCTCCGGCCGCGCAGGTGGTCGCGTTCGGGATCGACCGGCACGGCGAGGTCCGTGATGACCTCGGCGGTGCCGAGCAGCGCCCGCAGCTTCAACGGCTTGGGCAGCATCTCGGTGACCCGGAAGACGAGCCACGTGAGGCCGGACGCGCAGAGCGCCGCGGACAGGACGCCGAGCTTGGCCTCCTGAAGTTGCTCGCCGCCGAAGGCCAGCGAGGCGATGAGCAGCGACACGGTGAAGCCGATCCCGGCGATCGCGCCGGCGCCGGTGACCGAGGCCCAGCCGACCGGCGGCACGAGCCGGCCGCGGCTTATCCGGGTGACCAGCCACGAGGTGCCGGCGATGCCGAGGGGCTTGCCGACGACATAACCGAGCAGGATGCCGAGCGTAATAGGCGACGTATACGCCTTGGCCAGGAAACTCAGGCTGATCGTGATGCCTGCGTTGGAGAGGGCGAACAAGGGCACGATGACGTAGCTCGTCCACGGGTGCAGGAGCTGCTGCAGCCGCTCGTTGGGGGACAGCGCCGAGGACAGCCCGGCGCTGGCCGACCGGGCAAGTTCGGGTGTCGGCTGCTCGCGGAACAGCCGGAACAGGTCCGTGGCCCGTTCCAGATCAGCCCGCGGGGCGGGGTAGGCGCAGGTCATCAGGCCGAGCGCCAAGCCGGTCACGACCGGGTCGATCCCGGACTTGAACAGCGCGATCCATGCCGCCACCCCGAGCAGCGCGTAGAGGAGGCCGTTGCGGACTCCGACGCGCCCGAGCACGTAGGACGCGCCGAGGATCGCCAGCCCGGCGAGGAGTGCGGGGACGGCTATGTTCCGGCTGTAGGCGAACGTGATGATCCCGAGGGCGACCAGGTCATCGACGACGGCGAAGGTGAGCAGGTAGGCACGGAGCCGGTCCGGGAAGCGCGGGCCGACCAGGGCCAGCATGCCCAGCGCGAACGCGGTGTCGGTGGACATGGCCGCGCCCCAGCCGTGCGCCGAGGGGCGCCCCGCGTTGAAGATCAGGTAGATGCCGATCGGGACGATCATCCCGCCCACGCCGGCCAGCAGCGGCAGCGTTACCCGCCGCCGGTCGCGCAGTTCGCCCATGTCGAACTCGCGGCGCGCTTCGAGCCCGACCACCATGAAGAAGAACGTCATCAGCCCGGAATTGACCCAGCCGCGCAGGTCCTGCGCCATGCCCGCACCGCCGAGATGGACCGAGAGCTGCGTCCCCCACAGCGCCGCATACGACGAGGAGTCGATGTTCACCCAGGCCAGCGCGATGACGGCGGCGGTGAGCAGCACCGCGGCGCTGCCGGTCTCGGTGCGCAGGAACTGCCGCAGCGGGGTCTCCAGGTTCCGGGCCCAGGCGGTGCGCCCGGAAAAGGGTGAGGTGGATCCGGATTCAGCCATCCCCGGATTCTCCCT
>Ga0207684_10002294_pt1 | contig 19456 bp, 14 predicted proteins | sample KBSK5501metaG_FD_184342 | JGI IMG/M metagenome (GOLD analysis project Ga0207684, IMG submission 184342) | Corn, switchgrass and miscanthus rhizosphere microbial communities from Kellogg Biological Station, Michigan, USA - KBS K5-50-1 metaG... | ecosystem: Host-associated > Plants > Roots >...
AGGTCAGCTCACCTACGCACGGTCCGGCTTTCAGAAAGTGATCGACCTCGGCGAATGGTGGAAACGTGCAACAGGATTGCCGCTGCCGCTTGGCGGCAATGTTTTGCGCAAGGACATTCCGAAGGCGGCGCAACACGATCTGCTCGAGATTGTCCGCGAAAGCATCGAGTTCGCTCTGGCGCATCAGGACGAGGCAGTACACCATTCGCTTCCTTATGCGCGCGATATGGACGCGAAGCTCGCCGGGAAATTCATTGGGATGTATGTGAACGAATTTGCTCGCGATTACGGCGAGATTGGACGCGCAGCCATCCGGCGATTCCTGGGCGAAGCGCGCGATAAAGGCTACATCGACGCTCCTATCAAAGTGGAGTTCGTCGAATAAATCACTGCTGCTTCTTTGGTTTCTGAATTTTCTCTGTCTGCTTCACGACAAACGATTTTACGCGAGCGAACTCTTTCTGGAATCCGTTCGCAAAATCGTGTGGCCCATACTCGAACAGTACGACAAAGCAGAAAGCCAGAACGATAAACAGGGCGAACCAAAAAATTCCGCGCAATAACGCCATGATTGACAGAGTAACTTGCTCGAGGGACACGGTCAACGCTGCCTCTCTACCGAGCAAGTTCCAGATTGAACTGGGATCGAAGCCGCAATCTTCGTCAACTCCAGCCTTGCACAGCTTCGGCTTGGTGATTCGCCCTCTCCGCCCTCTCATCCTTGCGGGCTTCCCGTCCACTCACGCCGGTTCCGCGACTGCGTGTTTTTGCCGCCACCAGGATCGGCAAAGTACGAATTGAACGGGAGACCGAAACTGCCATGCTTTTGGTGCCATGCGCGTGCCGCTGCTTGATCTTAACGAACAATATCGCACTCTAGCCGAGCCAATCCATGAGGCGATTCATGCCGTTCTGGCAAGGCACCGTTTCATTCTCGGGCCGCAAGTGAAGGCGTTTGAGAAAGCGATCTGCGCCTATTGCAAGGCACCCCATGCGATCGGAGTTTCATCCGGGACAGACGCTCTCCTGGCTGTTCTGATGGCGTTTGGAGTCGGGCCCGGCGATGCCGTCATCACGACGCCTTACACATTTTTTGCTACGGCCGGATGCATCGCGCGCGCCGGCGCGAGACCACTCTTTGTGGATATCGATCCGATCACTTACAACATCTGCCCGTCCGCAATTCAGCAGTGCTTCGAAAAAAATTGCCAGCGCGATTCGAACGGTGAATGGAAAACCAGGAGCGGAGAAAGAGTCCGCGCCATTGTTCCGGTCCATTTGTTCGGTTTGTGCTGCGAGATGGACGCGATCCACGAGGTTTCGGAACACTACCGGCTCGACGTAATTGAAGATGCGGCGCAGGCAATTGGCGCGGAGTATCCGTTTGGCGAAAGAGCCGCGAAAGCAGGGACGATGGGCGAAGCGGGTTGCTTTAGCTTTTATCCCTCGAAAAACCTTGGGGCGGCTGGTGATGCGGGGATGATCATTTGCCGCGACGAAAAGCTGGCAAGTGAACTGCGCATTTTCAGAGAACACGGCATGGAACCCCGTTATTATCATCGCGTCATCGGCGGGAATTTTCGCCTGGACGAAATCCAGGCGGCAATTCTTGCCGTAAAGCTTCCGTACTTGGAACGCTGGTCAGCGGCGCGGCGCGCCGCAGCGGATTTTTACCGCGCAGAATTGGCACGCGCCGGCTTGGCGGAAAAGATCACGTCGCCTGCCGAACCGTATCGTGGCCGCGGCTTAACGAATCACCATATTTATCACCAATACGTCGTTCGCGCGCCAATGCGCGATGATTTGCGCGAGCATCTTGCTAAACGCGAGATCGAGACGGCGATCTATTATCCGCTTGGCTTGCACGAGCAAAAATGTTTTGCCTATCTCGGTTACAAGAAAGGTGATTTCCCGCAGGCCGAGCGCGCCGCGCGCGAGGCGCTTGCTCTACCAATTTATCCGGAGATTTCGCGCGAAGCGCAGCGATATGTAATCGGGGCGCTTTCCGAATTCTTCAACTGAAGGCCAGCCGCTTTATTCGCGAAGCGCGAGCCATCAAATCCGCAAAGAGCACAGATGGCGTCGCCCATCCGCAAAGGCGGACTCGCCACCCAGAACAACGCGACGGCAACAGGGAATACCGATGGCCAAACGACTTGCGAGGTGCACGCCGCGAGCCTATATCAACGCTCGCGCGGACGGGTAGGTACCGAAGTGGCCAAACGGGGCAGACTGTAAATCTGCTGGCTTTACGCCTTCGCTGGTTCGAATCCAGCCCTGCCCAATTCCGTGCCGATCGGCTGCGCCGAATTTTAATGGCCTCTCCGCTGGCCACCTTCGCGGCGGCCGTAGCCCCCGCCCCCGCCATAGCCTCCGCCGCCATAACCGCGCCCTCCGCCACCGGGCGGCCGTGCCTCTCGCGGACGGGCTTCGTTGACGGTCAACGCTCGACCTTCAACGGTTTGGCCGTTGAATTTGGAAATGGCGTTTTGCGCGTCCTGCTCTGAGCCCATTGTGACAAAAGCAAAGCCGCGCGACTTGCCGGTGAATCTATCTTGCATGAGAGTAACTTCTTGCACGGCGCCAGCCTGTGAAAAAAGCTCCTGCAGTTCGTTTTCCGTCGTGTTGAAGGAAAGATTGCCTACGTATAATTTCGTTCCCATTGAGTTTATTCTGGAAAACGCAGCTAGGTCACTGTTCCCGCTTATCGGATTTCAAATCGCCACTGAATAAACTCAACTGACAATCCACCAACTCCCAAGCTTCCGTTTTCCCGTTTCGTCTCACTACTAAAGTGCTTCTTTTAAGAAGGCAATAGAAATCGCGATCAATTTTTCTTTTTCAAAATGGCCAGATCTGGTAGCGGGAACGGGAAAAGGCTCACTGCGCGCGTCGCGGTGGTGGGTGCAGGCGTAGTCAGCCCGCTGGGATTCGGCTTGAGTGAAACGTTCGACTCGCTGCGTGAGGCGCGCGATTGCGTTACCCGGGTGGGCCGGTTTTCGGTAGCTGGATGCCGATGTAAAACTGCGGGTCAAGTGCCCGATGAACGCCTGCTTAGCAAGAGGCATGAGGGAGGCCGCGCCAGACGTCTGCATCGCGCCTCGCACATGATGATTCAGGCACTGGGAGAAGCGTTGGAGCAAGAGCCTCAATTCAAACCGGAATTGGCGGTAATTGGAACAACAAGCGGCGGGATGTCGTATGGCGAAGATTATTACCGATCGCTAGATCGACATGGCAGCTTGCGACATGCGCCGACCTGGATCGCGAATTATCCTGCGCAAAAACCGGTGATTGATGCGCTCGATGCGTTCGAAATTTCTGCGCCATGCCAGGTGGTTGCAAATGCCTGCGCCTCCGGCACGAACGCGATCGGGCATGCGTTTGAGTGTGTGCGATCCGGTCGATATCAACGTGTGTTGACTGGCGGGTATGATGCACTTTCGGAACTGGTTTTCGTCGGGTTTGATTCGCTTCAGGCTTCGACGCCGGAAAAATGCCGTCCATTCGATCAACATCGCACCGGCATGGTTCTCGGGGAAGGGGCAGCGATTCTGGCATTGGAGAATCTGGATCTCGCTCTAAAGCGCGGCGCGCACGTCCTCGCAGAAATAACCGGTTACGGCATGTCCACGGACAATTTTCATCTCACGCAGCCCGACCCGTCGGGAGTGGGCCCGCGGCGGGCGATGGAGCGAGCGCTCGAGAGCGCGCGCTCGACAGCGAATATGGTCGATTACATCAATGCGCACGGAACCGCTACGCCCTTTAATGACGCAGCGGAAGGCAAAGCAATCGGCGAGTTATTTGATCGCGTGCCGGTAAGCTCGACCAAGAGCATGATGGGTCATTCGTTAGGCGCGGCCGGCGCGGTCGAAGCCGTTATCTGTCTGTTGGCTCTTCAGTATCAATTTCTTCCCCCTAACATCAATTTTTGCGCTCCGGATGAAGATGTCGATCTAAACATTGTAGCGAATGAAGCGCGCCCCATGGCTCTGCGCACCGTACTCTCGAATTCGTTCGGATTTGGTGGGACCAATGCCTCGATTGTGATGCAAAAGTTCGAGGCATGAGGCTGGCCATCGCCGGCATGGGGTGGATTACACCCTTTGGGAACGGCGTTGATCCGGTCTGGAAACGTTTGCTCCGGGGTGACGAAGCGCAGGCGGAAGAAATTACCGAACAATTCGGGGATCAATCGTACACCGTTTTTCGAGTACCCGAATCCGCGCTGGCCTGTATACCACCCCACCCGCGTCTCCGCCGCGCCAGTCTGATTTCGCGGTTCGCTGCAGCCGCGGGTTTGGAGGCGTTGGAGGCTGCAGGAGTAAAGCCCGATTCGCAAAGTGCGGAACGAACTGCTCTCGTCTTCGCAATCTCAAATGGCGGGGTGATTTATACGAAGCGTTTTTATCGCGACATCGTCGGGGCAGGTGCGCAATCGGCCAGTCCGCTCTTGTTTCCTGAAACTGTGTTCAACGCGCCGGCCAGCCATCTGGCGGCGATTCTTGGTATCACGGGTGCCACTTACACTCTGGTGAGCGATAGCGCGGCGGGTCTCCTGGCAATAAAAATGGCCGAGGACCTGATGACAAATGAAGCGCTTGATTATTGCCTGGTTGTTGGCGCGGAAGAAGCCGATTGGTTGTTATGCGACGCTTATCGGCGATGGCGGCTGCTTCGTTTGGCGCCTCCGATAGAGCCATTCGCTCAAATCGGCCGAGGCATGATCTTAAGCGAAGGAGCCGGCGCAGTTTTGCTCGCGCGAGATGGCCCGGTGGTAATCGAATGCACCCATCCCGGCGGATATTACCGGAAACGGACGCAGGCAGAGGAAATATTGAAGCGAGTCCTCGGCGATCTCAGCAAAACGGAAATCGATTTTGTCATCTCGAGCGCAAACGGCACCTTTATCGATCAGGCGGAGTGCAGGGCGTTAATGCGGATTACTCCAGATGCGTTTGTCTACACGGTCAAACCAGCGCTTGGCGAAAGTGTTGGCGCCGCAGGACTGTGGCAGGTCATCATAGGAGCGCAGGCTTTGCGGTATAGCGAACTTCCGCCCCTGCTTCACGCGGGACCCACAATTCCGCTGCGGATTTCGGCTTCACGCATACCAATGGCAAGTGCGCGTCACACAATCGTTTTGAGCTGTGGAGTCAATCAGCAAGTGGCTGGTTTGCGACTCGGAAAGAATTCGTGAGCCATGATCATTTCGGGTTGTCGATCGATCATTTTCGATCCAATTCTTCAAGACGTCAGATCTCGGATCCCCGGCACAGAGCGCTTTTGACTTTGCAGGAAGCGCTTGCTGCGGTACCTTCGGCACCGCCATGCGAAAGCCGGCTTTATTGCTCGTCACTCTTCTTGCGGGCGCCGGCTTGGGAAGAGGGGAAATCAAGACTCTCCAGAATGCGCCGATTGAAATCACCTCCACCGGGGAGACGACATACGAAAACGGACTGGCAACAGCGCGGGACAACGTCGCCATTCATGTGGGCGACACGGATATTTATGCCGATTACGCCCAATACAATTCAAGCACACATGAGGTCGATCTGAGAGGCCACGTACGGATCTACCATGATAAACCAACAGCGGCGAACCCCAATCAGCACCCCAATAAGTTCAATGCTGAAGCGCCCGGCAACGAAAGTTCGTTCTACGTTGGCGATAGCGGCATTTATAACATCGACACGAAGCAGGTTCGCGCGACAAACATGCGAACAGAGTCCCAGCCTTATTTCTTCAGCGGGCAAAATGTTACGGAAATCTCCGAGAACGCTTACGTGATACAGAACGGAACCTTTACGACGCATGATGCGCCAAACCCCAATTTCCATCTTCAGGCTCGGAGGATTCGTGTCTACGAGCACGATCGGGTGATTTTTTTGTACGTCACATTATACATCGGAAAGGTGCCTGTTTTTTGGTGGCCTTACATGTACCAATCGCTCAATGACGCGTTCAGTTTTACGGTTTCACCAGCGTTTTTGAGCTCATGGGGGCCATCGCTTCTTACTCAGGTCACCTTCCCGATCACAGACAATATTAAAGGGCGGATTCGGCTCGATTATATGGGACGACGCGGTCCGGCGATTGGATTTGAGCCCACTATAGAATATGGAAAGGACAATGATAGCTTAGCCAGGATCAAATCGTATTATCTACAGGACCAAAACCCGTCCATAAATCGTACCGGTTTACCGCGCGGCCCGGTTCCCACCGGGCGATACCGGCTCAGCTTGGAAGATCGGACGAACTTTACCGACGATATATACGGTATCGCCAATCTTACCAAACTGAGCGATGCGTTCGTTATGCAGGACTTCTTCCTGCAGGAATTTCGAATCGATCCTGTTCCGGACAACGTCGTCGCCGTGACAAAAAAAGATCCATTTTACACCCTCACAGGGATCGCGCGTTTCCAGGCGAACGATTTCTTCACCACAACAGAACGTTCGCCGGAGGTGGTATTGGACGTTAAGCGTCACGCACTTTTCGGGGGACCCATTTTTTATGAAGGCGAAACTGGCTTTGCGAATTTGCGGCTACAATTCCCCGAGGGCTCAGGTTTCAAGAATTATGGCACGGACCGTTTCGACACGTTCCATCAACTGACTTTCCCAAACACATATTTTGGATGGCTCTCAATCGTACCGCGAGTTGGGTATCGCGGCACTTATTACGGCAAGACTTGGGATCTCGGATCAACAATATTTGTGCCGCCATCAGATCCGCTGGTGCCCGACTTTATTCTTCCGCCGCCCACAAATGCCAACCCAATCAAGTTCGATGGAGACACTTTTCGAAGCGTCTTCGATACGGGAGCGGAAGCTTCGTTTAAAATTTCCCGCAAATGGGAGGACGTCCAGAGCCGCGCCTTGGGATTAGACGGATTGATGCACGTGATCCAACCGTTTACCGACTTCTCCTACGTGAAGGAAGACGGACCTAATCCTCTCTCCATTTTGCAGTTCGATCGGTTTGAACCGTCTACGCAACTGCGGGCAATCGACTTCCCTCAGTTCACTCAAATCGATTCGATTGATAGTTGGACAGTCTGGCGGCTCGGAGTTCGTAATCGCCTGGAAACGCGGCGCGACGATACAACGATAACCTGGTTTGAGCTCGACAGCTTCCTCGACGTGAACTTCGACAATCCATACGATCGCGCCGACTATTCGAACTTTTTTAATAATATCCGCTTTACGCCACTGCCTTGGATGTCGTTTTCGGTCAACTCGCAAGTGCCGGCTTTTGCCAAGGGGTTTACAGAAGTCAATACGATCGCGACGGTCCAACCGACCAGCAATGTGCAATTGAATTTCGGGCACCGCTATTTGCACGACAATCCCTTCTTCGACAATAGCAGCCTGTTTGTCGTCGGCGGATATTGTCGCATCAACGACAACTGGGGGGTCGGAGTCCAGGAACAATATGAAGCGGCGACCAGTACTCTGGAGGAGCAGCGCTATTCTGTTTACCGCGATCTGTCGAACTGGGTCGCCTCGTTCGGGGGAGTGATACGCGACAATGCAGGCGTGAAAGAATACGGCTTCCTATTTACCGTAACACTTAAAGCCTTCCCGAAAATTGGATTCGATTTGAGCTTCGATCCCACGTCTCAGTGACAATAAACGAAAGTGTGCAAACAATGCTAAGCTCATTGAGTTTGTTTCGCCACTTGTGCCGCGACTGAGTCGCGCGCGCTTTCTTCGCCTATGGATCTTGCAATTATCGGTTCCGGATACGTTGGTCTCGTGACCGGCGCATGCTTCGCCGATGTGGGGCACGATGTCATCTGCGTCGATAACGACGTGCAAAAGATCAAGCTACTACAAGACGGCAAAGTGCCGATCTACGAGCCCGGCCTGGAAGAGGTGATTCATCGCAATGTCTCAGCGCATCGATTGCGTTTTAGCAGCAGCATTGCGGAAGGCGTGGATAAATCGCAAATCGTTTTTATCGCCGTTCCCACCCCCCAGCAGCCAAATGGAGATGTCGATCTAAGCTTTATCGAGAAAGTCGCCCGCGAGATCGCGGCAGTGTTATCCGATTATCGAGTAATTGTTGACAAGAGCACCGTGCCTGTGAAGACAGGCGAAAAAGTCGCCGAATCCATCAAACGCTATAATCGGCACGGCGCCAAGTTTGACGTAGTCAGCAATCCCGAGTTTTTGCGAGAGGGCTGCGCCGTGAGCGATTTGATGCATCCGGACCGCATTGTGATCGGCGCGCAAAGCGAGCATGCCATCGATCTCATGAAGAAAGTTTACGAGCCTTTCATGGCGCCGATTCTCGTGACCGACATCAACAGCGCGGAGCTGATCAAACACGCCGCCAATTCATTTCTTGCGCTGAAAATTTCCTATATCAATGCCATCTCAGCGATTTGTGAGGCAAGCGGCGCCGATGTCGAGAAAGTCGCCGATGGGATTGGGATGGATCATCGCATTGGCCGCGATTTTCTCGATGCTGGGATTGGCTATGGCGGTTCCTGTTTTCCCAAAGACATTGCCGCGTTCATCACAATCAGCGATCGACTAGGGGTGCCGTTCGAGTTGCTGAAGGAGGTGCAGCGAATAAACCAGGCGCAAAAAGAACGTTTCCTTAAAGCCATTCGCGACACGCTCTGGGTTTTGCGAGAAAAGAAGATCGCTGTATGGGGACTCACCTTCAAACCGGACACGGATGACGTGCGTTTATCTGTCGCCATCGATCTGGTGGCCGATCTTTTGCGCGAGGGCGCACGCGTCGCCGCTTACGATCCAAAAGGAATGGCAAAGGCGCGCGAAATCAAAGCCATCGCAGAGGCGAAACTCGCAATGTCGGCGCTTGAAGCGGTGGGTGGCGCTGAAGCGTTGATCATTGCGACGGAGTGGAGCGAATTCGCCAATGTCGATCTTGCCGTGGTGAAAGAAAAAATGGCGACACCGATCGTGTTTGACGGACGCAATCTGTTCGATCCCGAAACGATGGGCCAGCTCGGGTTTCACTATCATTCCATTGGCCGCACGAGCGTGAAACCGCAGTAACTGAGCGGGCATTATGGCGCAGCTCTCTGCTCGCCGAGTGGCACTCACAGGGTTACGAAGATGGCGCATGGAGGCGCGCTTCGCCGATGCGATTATTTCGAACCTCCTTGCCGAAACGAAACTCAGCATACCGGACCGCGGTTTTGTGCTCGAACTGTTTTACGGTGTGCTGCGCAATTTAACGTTGCTTGATTTTTGGATCGGCTGCCTGCGCGCTTCTCAGGTCGATGTCGATCTTCGCGACCTTCTGCGACTTGGCTTGTATCAACTTTTCCTGCTGAAAACAGCCGAGCATGCAGCAGTCTACGAAACCGTGGAGCTCGCGTCGAAGAGACAGCGACCGACAATCAACGGCATGCTCCGCACCGCCGGACGGCGGCGAAACGAACTGCTCAGCCGGGCCGGCGCACAGCCGTTGTTCGTTGGAACCTCACATCCACAATTTTTAATCAGGCGCTGGAAAGAGAATTTCGGCGCCGAAGCTGCGGAAGCATTGTGCGAGTGGGACAATGAACCGCCGCCGGTTTATGGCCGCATCAATCGGCTAAAAATCGATCGGGAAAAGTTCCTGTCGCTTTATCCGGAGTCCGAACCGCTCGAGCGCAGACCGGATTTTGTAGAGTTTCAGTCAGTGCCGACGAGAGCGCTAGCCCTGGGCCATTGCTACATTCAAGATCCGAGCACCCTGATCGCCTGCGAGCTTCTCGACCCAAAGCCCGCAGAAAAGGTGCTCGATGCCTGCGCCGCGCCCGGTGGAAAGACCGCTTACGTCGCGCAGCTCATGAAAAACCGGGGAACAATCGTGGCATGCGATCGCGATGCCGCGCGGCTTCCGGTCTTGAAAGCCAACATCGCGCGCCTCGGTATCGGCATTGTCCATAGCTTTCGTCACGACTGGACGCGCGGACGCGTCTCGAAAGAAATCGCTTCGGTCGCGCCATTCGATCGAATCCTGGTGGATGCGCCGTGCACCAACACAGGCGTGATGAGACGCCGCGTAGATGTGCGATGGCGATTGCGTCCCGAAGATTTGATCCGAATGCCTGACGAGCAATTTGAGATTACGCGCACTGCAACCAGGTTGCTGAAACCGGGTGGCGTTCTTGTTTACAGCACATGCAGTATCGAGCCGGAGGAAAATGGGCAGCTCGTTGAGCGATTGCTAAACCATTTTCCGCAGATGCGACTTGGGGACGAGACGTCCAGCCTGCCATTCCGCGATCATTTTGACGGCGCTTTTGCCGCGTGCCTGATCAACACCGCCTGACTGCATCGCTGGGTAAAGAAGCCGAGTTGCATCTCGCGCAGCCAATGGAATCATAAGCGTCTTATGCACGATATTCGCTTTGATAATCTCGCCAAACTTCTCGTGGAATATTCGATCCGACTCGGACGAAACGAAACCGTGCTGATCGAGGCATTCGACATTCCTGACGAAATGACCATCGCCCTCATTCAAGCGGCGCGGAAGGCAGGCGGTGTCCCTTTCGCGCAGATTTATCATACGCGAGTCAATCGCGCGCTTGCGTTCGAAGCATCCGATCGACAGTTAAATCTTTTGGCAAGCCACGAACTGGCACGAATGAAAAAAATGGGCGCATATATCGCCGTGCGTGGCAGCAACAACATCACGGAATTATCCGACGTGCCTGCGGAGAAAATGAAATTGCTGACCAAGAAAATGCGCCCGGTGCAGGACCAGCGAGTAAAAAAGACGAAATGGGTCGTCCTACGCTGGCCTACACCGTCAATGGCACAGCTTGCCGGAATGAGCACGGAGGCCTTTGAAGACTTTTATTTCGAGGTCTGCACACTGGATTACCGCAAACTGCAGCCCGGCATGAAGGCGCTCAAACGGTTGATGGAAAAGACAGATCGCGTGGAAATCAAAGGCCCTGGGACCGATCTCCGTTTCAGCACTAAGGCAATTCCGGCCGTGATCTGCGGTGGCGATCGCAATATCCCCGATGGTGAAGTTTTCAGCTGCCCGGTGAAAGATTCTGTGGAGGGCCATGTGACGTTCAACGCCCCGAGTATTTATCAGGGGATCGGTTTCGATGGCATCCGTCTCGAGTTCAAAAACGGAAAGATCATTGACGCGACAAGCAACGAGACGAAAAAGCTGAACAAGATTCTCGACTCGGACCCAGGCGCCCGCTACATCGGCGAATTTTCGCTAGGATTTAATCCTCGCGTCCTGCAACCGATGCGGGACATATTATTCGACGAAAAAATCGCCGGCTCGTTTCATCTTACTCCGGGCCAAGCTTACGAAGAAGCGGATAACGGGAATCGGAGCCAGGTCCACTGGGACATGGTAAGCATCCAGCGCCCAGAATACGGTGGCGGCGAGATCTATTTCGACGGTAAGCTGATCCGGCGCGATGGAGAATTTCTGCCGAAGCAGCTGCACTCGCTAAACCGGAGCCGAACGCGCTGACGGCTGTTGAGCGAATGCCCTGCAATGACAGGCACAAGAACCCGGTTGTGCGGTCCCGGGAAATCTCGCGTCATGCCCGTTTCGGACCCTAACTGACCAGATTCAGCTGCATCACGCTGATGTCGCCGCTTTCAATGAGCTGCAAGTCGGCGATTTCAAACATGGATGTCCCCTCGCCTGCGCCCGGGCTGGCACCAGGCAGCTGCACCAAAACCTGCTTGGAATTCGAATTCATCACAACGTAGGCAATCTCGAGCGACGGGGAAAACTCGATCGCGCTAATTTGGCACGGCACTGTCACGAAGACAGCGGCTTGCCCTTGCTGCGACGGCGTGAGTTGGACCGGCGTCGCCTCAAAATTAGGAACGAGTTGCAATCCCGCCACCGCAAACGAAGGCGAACCGACTGTAGTTGGCTTCTGCTGAGACGGAGTCATTCGGATGTTACCGAGCACGCCACCGACAGGCTGAATCTTTGCAATCTCGAAATTTACTTGAAAATTCATCGCCGACTGCAGGTGCTGGGACGAAGGCAAACGCATCGTGACGATCTTGGATGTGGGCCGGACTTGTAAAAACGCCCATCTTGAAGGTCGGCGTCAACTGCATAGCGGCGGTCTCGAAGGAGAAGGTGAGCTGCACCGCGCTGATGGAAAATATCGAGGCAAGTGGTGCCATAAACAGCGCAACGAATTGGCCGCGCCGGTCTGTAGATCCCGCTAGCTACGTCCGGTCCGGACCGTGGCCGAGCAGATTTAGCTGCATCATACTGATATCGCCGCTCTCACTCATCTGTAAATTTACAATTTCGAACATCGGCGCTCCCTCGCTTGGGCTCGGACCGGTGCCAGGCAATTGCACGAAAACCTGCTTGGAATTCGAATTCAAGACAACGGAGGCAATCTCGAGCGACGGCGAAAACTCGAGCGTTGTAATTTCGAACGGGACCGTCACAAAGACAGCGGCTTGCCCTTGCTGCGACGGCGTGAGTTGGACCGGCGTCGCCTCAAAGTTAGGAACGAGTTGCAATCCCGCCACCGCAAACGAAGGCGAACCGACTGTAGTTGGCTTCTGCTGAGACGGAGTCATTCGGATGTTGCCGAGCGCGTCACCCACAGGCTGAATCTTTGCAATTTCGAAATTTACTTGAAAGTTCATCGCCGACTCCAAGTGCTGGGACGAAGGCAAACGCATCGTGACGATCTTGGATGTGGGCCGGACTTGTAAAACGCCCATCTTGAAGGTCGGCGTCAACTGCATAGCGGCGATCTCGAAGGAGAAGGTAAGCTGCACGGAGGACCGCATAGTACCAGCAGGCTGTGGGGTTACGGCGGTCGGTGGCGGTTTGTTTACTGGAGCGGTTGGGATTTGAGTGGTTTCAGGCATGGTTACAGGTGTGGTTGTTGGCGGAAATACTGGCTCAGTGGAAACGGCGTTGGGAAAATCAAATGCTGATTCGGCCACCGTTTCGGCTACGGGCGATTGAGCTTCAGCGATGGCGGCTTCGTACGGCGCAGGTTGCTCTTGTTGGATCGGTTCAGCTTCAAATTCTGTTTGTGGCTCTGCCACGGCCGGCAGCACGACTTCCTCTGCGCCTTGGGGGATTTCACTCGGCTCTTCCGCCGTTATCGCAGATGTTGGGCTTAATTCACTGGCCGCCGAGATCTCAGCCATTTCAGGCGCCTGGGGGATGACCGCCGGCGACGTCTCTGCTGTCTGTTCGACAACTGGCCCAACTGACTCGAAGAGTGACTCCGCAGGAGGCGGCGATTCGCGACTTGGCTCTGCTGTGTGACGAGGGGCGGCTTGCAATGGTTTGGCGCCCATATTTGCCAACCGATCAAAAGTACCGCTCGATTTTGCCGTAGGCAAAGCACCGCGCCGCAATGAAGGCTTGGATGCAGCTAGTCGCAATGAAACCTGGCGGGGTCCACCAAAAAAGCCGTTACCCACCCCCACCGCAAGCCCCTTTTCGGCCGCCGCCATTCGGGGTTTAAAGATGCGCGAGCTGGCGATAGACCTGATCTGCAAGAAACTCGGGACGCTGAATGTGTGGCGGCGAAACTCAGGAACGATCACCCAAGCCAAGAGAAAGACACCGGCTAATAGCAATCCACCAACAAGCCACGTTTGCCGGCTCACCGACGTGACAACGCCTGGCTGCGAGATTCCAGTTGGACTCAGTTTCGTCGCGGACGTCGCAGCAGCAGCCGCGCCGGACGGTTTTGTTTCGCCGGCCGCCGCCTGCTGATTTTCCACGACGGGAGCCGACGAAGCGATTGCCGGTTGAGCAGGCGAAGCTGCTACACCTGCTGATTCTACGCTGGATCCCGGTGCCGAAACTGCAGGAGGCGCTTCCACTGGTTGAGTGCTCGTTGCCGCCCCAACAGGCTCGCTTGGCGCAGAAACGGGAGGTTGTTCAACTGCTCCCTCGCTTGTGGTTTCCGTCGCAGCAGGCGAATTCGCCGGAGCCGAAGAAGCCAGTAATTCGCCCTTCGATCCTTCTGCTTGTTTGCTTGCAGCAACAACGCTGTCAGGAATAGGGCTCGGCTCAACTGCGGGACTACTCTCTGTCTGCGACGCAACGACACTGCCTGTGTCGAATGCGGGGGCAGGCGCCGCCGCAACTGCTGGAGGTTGCATCCAGCCAACGTCATAAAAGGCGTCGGCAAAAACATTATTGAGCGCCGGCGAATAAATCTTTTGTGCTGAGGCAGTCCAGTCGGCGGCTTTCCCCGAATTGTCATGTTTATATTCCCATGCCGCCTGGGCATAATAGAGAGCTGGCGTATCTCCGGTAAACTGGAACTGCTCCATCATCGCCTGTGCTCGACTTTCCTTCCCTTCGAGCAAAAGCGTCATGAAAATTTTGAATTTGATGAGCTCTGAGGCTTGATTCTTATCGCCACCGGGGGTTTGCTTAAACAGCGCCTCGAAACGTTCCCGCGCCTTCTCGTAATCCTTCTTCTTAAATGGGATTTGCGCGAGATTGTATTGCGCCTCGCGCAATTTCGGATCCAGCTTGGCTGCCTTTCTTAAGGTGACTTCAGCCTGGTCAAATTCCTTCTGCCCCATCAAAATCTCGCCACGCAAATTGAGCGTTGCAGGCTGGTTCGGCTCCGCCTGATCGGCCTCATCGACCAACTTCCGGGCCGTTGCGAAATCGCGCTGTCGCAGAGCCTGCTGCGCTTGCTCAAATTTCGAACGTGCGACAGCCTTTGCCTTCTCCAAGCGTTCGGCAGCCGTCATTATCGGCAAGGAGGCGCGTGCCTGGCCAGCCGGTTTTTGCAGCCACCCTGCTTCGTACAATGATTCGGCGAAAAGCTTATTCAGTTGCGGTGAAAAATTCTTCTCTGCCACCGCTATCCAATCTTTCCCTTCTTTTTCATTCTTGTGTTGGAGCGCGACGGCCGCCTTTACGTAGTCAACGGCTGGCGTAACGGGCGAAAGCTCCAGCTTGGCCAGAATGGAATCGACCATGTTCTCTTTTCCTTCGAGCAGATAAGTCAAAAGAATTTTATATTGAATAAGCTGCTTCGCTTCGCTTGCCAGATCGGATCCGCTGCTCGAAAGGAGCTGCTCAAAACGCTTCCGCGCCTCCGCCCAATCCTTTTTTAGAAATGGAATTTCCGCCAGGTTGAAGCGCGCATTCCAAAACTTCGGATCGATCCGGGCCGCTTCGAGCAACGCTGCTTCCGCTTTGTCGTAAATGCCCTGCCTCATCAGAATGACGCCGCGCAGATTTTGCGACGCGGCGAGATCCGGTTGACGGGAATCGATCGCGTCGAGTTCCTTTAACGCCTGCGAAAAGTCGTTCGCATCGAACGCACGGAATGCTTTGCTGTACATTTCCTCCAGTTCCGATTTCGTCGGCGCGACCGCCGCAACCGAGCTGAGCGCCAGCATTGCAAGAGCGGCGATTTTCCAGATTCTCATGAAGTAACGACTGAAGCTTTGTTCATTCCCTATTACAAGTCGAAATTACATTGGAAGAGGTAATTTTCAGCCCGATTCGGAAAAATGGGCTGAAACCGATGCTGCTCTCAGGCTCGCTCCTGGGATCTTCAATTTAGATTCGCTGCGATACGCAGTCCTTCCAAAGTCAGGTGTGGCCGAACCGCGTCGATCTCCGGCAACTGCGCGGCGATAAGTCGCGCGTAGCCGCCTGTGGCAACGATATAGACTTTCTTGCGTGGAAACTGCTCCGCTCTGATCCGCGCAAGGATTTCCCGGACCAGCCCACGATAACCAAATACGGCGCCAGATAACATCGCCTCGATTGTCGATTTACCGATTGCCCGTCGCGGCTCTTTCAAGGAGAGCTTTGGCAGGAGCGCCGTTCGTTGATAAAGAAAATTCGTCATCGCTTCAAGCCCCGGTGCGATCACTCCACCGATGTACGTGCGGCAAGCGGAAACAATGTCAAAAGTCACCGCGGTGCCGAAATCCACCACGATCGCAGGATATCCGTAAAGCGCCGTCACGGCGGCGGCGTTTGCCAATCGGTCTGCTCCGATTGACTTCGGTTTGGGATAATCGATGCCAACTCCAAGCTTCAGCCGCGGATTCAGCCAAAGCACTTTTGTTTTCTCCGCCGCCTGTTGGACCAGGCGATTTTTCTTCGGGACAACCGAAGAAACAACAAACATGTCGATCTTATGTTTCTCCCGCGCCCGACGAACCCACGCGCTAGTGAGTCTGCCAGTCGCGATCCGCCTCGGCCGCTCAATTCGCGTGCGCGTAGCGAACGCCAGTTTTGTGAATGAGTTGCTAATGTCAATCAACAGGTATCTGGACGCGCGAGACACGAGAAACAATGCAGACACCGAACGCCGCACCCCGTCAAGCACGAGCGCCTCGCCGACGTCCTTTTGGAGAGGAAGTTGACATGCCTTCGCCTCGCCACGGCGCAGCAGGCAGCTTCCCATGCAGTTTAATCACGCTAGTGTGAGGCCCGTCTTCGCGACTCGGGTGACCATTGGGCCATGCAGCCTTGCGGGAGTCTGCGCCGCTGCGTAGCCTTTGTCAGTGAGAAAATTGGTGCATCGCCCGCGCCGTTTGCGGCGTTCCCCTGCTTTGCGAAACCTCGTTCGCGAGACACAACTGAACGTCCACGATTTTGTTCTGCCGCTCTTTGTAAGCGAAAAATTGGAGCAGCGCCGCCCGATTGCGAGCATGCCAGGCGTCTTTCAGCTTTCTGTGAAGGAAATTGTCGAGGAAGCGCAGCGTCTTCAGGATATCGGACTGCAAGTCGCCCTGCTCTTCGGGATTCCGGGGAAAAAAGACGAACAAGCCAGCGGCGCTTATGCGGAAAACGGAATTGTTCAAAAAGCGCTGCGCGCCATCAAATCAAAATGTCCGGACCTCGTGACCATCACCGACGTCTGCCTGTGCGAATACATGAGCCACGGCCACTGCGGTGTTACGCGCATTGATGGGGACCATTTCCATGTTCTCAACGACGAGACAATCGAACTCCTGGTCAAAACTGCACTCTCACACGCTGCAGCGGGAGCGGACATGGTGGCGCCAAGTGACATGATGGACGGTCGCATCGGCGCGATTCGCGAGGCCCTCGACGCCGGCGGCTTCGATCAAACCGGGATCATGAGTTACGCCGCCAAATTTGCGTCAGTTTTTTATGGTCCCTTTCGCGAAGCCGCCGAGAGTCCGCCGCAGTTTGGCGATCGTCGTTCTTACCAAATGGACTACGCGAACGCGGATGAAGCCTTGCGTGAGGTGGCCCTGGATATCGATGAAGGGGCCGACATCGTGATGGTAAAACCAGCTATGCCGTACCTCGACATTCTCTGGCGGGTCCACGAACGCTTTGGCAAACCGACCGCTGTTTATCATGTCAGCGGCGAGTATGCGATGGTCAAAGCGGCTGCCGAAAAGGGAATCGTAGAGGAACCCGCGGCTGTTCTTGAAATCATGACTGCGCTCAAACGCGCCGGAGCAGACATCATTATCACCTATTGGGCACGCGAGCTTGCGAAATGGCTGCGGGAATAAACAGCCGCGGCGGCGAAACCGCGAGGCATGCCCGGCTGCCCCGAAGGTCTTCGAAATGACATTCGACAGCGTAGCCGCCCAGCATTATCGGTTTTTCTAACTGATCGGCGCTTTCTACGAAATCGGCACAAGCAAATTATGCCCGGTCATCTCTTTGGGCTGCGGCAGACCGAGGAGAAACAAGAGCGTGGGCGCGACATCGGCCAGAATTCCGTCTTTGCAGCGAAATTGTGCCGCGTCCTTCGCCACATAAACGAAACGCACAAGGTTGGTGGTGTGCGCCGTATTTGGCGATCCGTCTGGATTGCGCATCTGCTCGCAATTTCCGTGGTCGGCCGTGACGATGCACTTGCCATCAAGATCGAGAAGTTTTGAAATGATGCGCGCGACGCATTCGTCTACGGTCTCAACTGCTTTAATGCCCGCGTCGAGGACGCCGGTATGCCCGACCATGTCCGGATTGGCAAAGTTAAGAATAATCAGGTCGTAATTTGCCATTCGTGCGAGCACTTCGTCGGTCACTTCGCGCGCGCTCATTTCCGGTTGAAGGTCGTAGGTCGCAACTTTCGGCGATGGAACGATCTTTCGGTCCTCGCCGGGAAACGCGCGCTCAATTCCACCGTTAAAAAAGTACGTCACATGCGCATATTTTTCAGTCTCGGCGATGCGCAATTGTGACTTGCCCGCCGCGCTCACCGCTTCGCCCAAAATGTGCTCGATCTCAGCAGGCGCAAAAACGAATGGTGAAGAATAAGTCACATCGTATTGCGTGAGCGTGACAAAATGGACCTGCGGCCATACTTCGCGATCAAAGCCGTCGAAGTCCTTTAGCAAAAAGGCCTGAGATAATTGTCTCGCGCGATCAGCCCGGAAATTGAAAAATAAAACAGAGTCGCCATCCCGCACGCGCTGCTCATTTGCATGGGAAAAAATCAGCGGCGGCATGAATTCGTCGGTCTTGCCAAGTGAGTATTGTCGCTCCACCGCTGCGGAGGGGGATGACTCGCAGATTTCGCCGCGCCCGAAAACGATTGCGTCCCAGGCCTTTTTCGTGCGATCCCAGCGGCGATCGCGATCCATCGCAAAGTAACGTCCTACGACGGTGACGATCTGGCCGCCGCTCTTCTGGAGCTCTTTCTCGCAAGTCTTCAAACAAGCAGCGCCGCCGGTCGGCGAGGTATCGCGCCCATCGGTGAAAGCGTGGACGAAGATTTGTATGACGCCCGCTTCCCGGGCTGCATTCGCAAGCGCGATCATGTGTGTGTAGTGGCTGTGAACACCACCGTCGGAGACCAATCCCAGCAGATGAAGACGATGACCTCGGGCGCCGGCGAAGGTTTCCTGCAGTAATCGGTTGCGCGTCAGTTCGCCCTCCGCGATCGCCTTGTTAATTCGCGTCAGGTCCTGATAAACAATTCTGCCGGCTCCCAGGTTAAGGTGGCCAACTTCCGAGTTGCCAATTTGTCCATTAGGCAAACCGACATCGGCTCCACTGGCGCTTAACTTAGCACCTGGATAATCTCGATAGAGTTTGTTATGAAACGGCGTCCGCGCGAGCAATGTGGCATCTCCGTTTTCTTCACGTTTCTCCCGGCCGCCGGGATTGATGCCCCAGCCGTCGCGAATAATAAGCATAACCGGGCCAGCCATACGCGGGGAAACTTTGCCGACGATTACGAAGATCGACAAGCCGGTTCTTTCTAGACGCTTCGCTCTGCGGGGCGCGGCCTAGACATGCCTGAGACGCGCGCGTCGCGCCGCTCAGAGGTGGGCGACTACAGCGTTTGATCAACATTCATTGATATTTGCGACGCTCACAGAGCGCCGCTACAGGAAAGGGAAATGAAACTGCGCAACCAATTGCTGGCGCTTTTCTGTCTGCTCGCCTTTGCCGGGCTCGGTGTCCTTTATTTTCAACACTGGGTCATTCGGAAACCTTTCGGAATTATTTTGTTTATTGGAGA
>Ga0207684_10002295_pt1 | contig 19451 bp, 20 predicted proteins | sample KBSK5501metaG_FD_184342 | JGI IMG/M metagenome (GOLD analysis project Ga0207684, IMG submission 184342) | Corn, switchgrass and miscanthus rhizosphere microbial communities from Kellogg Biological Station, Michigan, USA - KBS K5-50-1 metaG... | ecosystem: Host-associated > Plants > Roots >...
CCAACAAATCTCTGGAGTACACGACGAAGATCCTGAAAGGCCTCGGCGCTCACCATTTTGCCTACATCGTCGGCGGCGACGACGGGTACGGACTGAAACCAGATCCCCGTATGCTTGTCAAAATTGTAGAAGAGCTGAAAGTGGCCAAGGATCGCGCCGTGCTGATCGGCGACAGCACCAACGATATCACGGGAGGGCATAACGCCGGCATTCGCGTGTGCGCGGTAGGGTACGGCATGGGCAACCGCGAGAAGATGGCCGCCTGCAAACCGGACTGGTTCATCGAGAAGCCGGAAGAGCTGATGGGGTTGTTCAAATGAACACAGAGGTCAATGGCCGCTTCCCCGCAACTCTAAGAGTTTTCTTGGGCTTCATACTCCTTCTTTCCCTCTTGTCCGGCCTCGCCGACGCCGCCTCTCTCGAAGAGCGGGTGATCGAACATCACCTCCAAAATGGCCTGACGCTGCTCGTGATGGAACGGCATCACGCGCCGATCGTCGCCGTCAACCTGACATATAAGGTAGGTAGTGCCAACGAGCACAGCGGCATCACGGGGGTAGCGCATCTGTACGAGCATATGGCGTTTAAAGGCACGCGCACTATCGGCGTGACGGACGCGGAAAAGGAACGGCCGCTGCTGGAGGAGATGGATCGCCTTTCGGAAGCCCTTGCAGTCGAGATCGCCAAAGGCGAAGCGACGGACAAGGCCCGGCTGGCAAGCCTCAAAACGCAGTTAATTCAAGTGGACGAGCAAGCCCAGCGCTACGTGGTGCCCAGCGAGTTGGCAGCTCTCTATCAACGCAACGGTGGGGTGGGTCTGAATGCGACGACCGGCAAGGATCTCACCCGTTACTTTTTAAGCTTGCCGTCCAACCGGCTTCCCTTGTGGGCGGTCATTGAATCCAATCGCATGAACGACATCGTGCTGCGCGAGTTCTATAAGGAGAAGCAGGTCGTGCTGGAAGAGCGCCGCATGCGCACCGACAATTCTCCGAGCGGGAAACTCTACGAGGCATTTACCAGCGCCGCGTACATGGCGCATCCCTATGGGCTTCCGGTGATCGGATGGCCGTCTGACCTCCAGGCATTGACACGTGGCGAGACTCAGGCTTTTTTCCAAACGTATTACGGGCCGGCCAATGCCGTTATCGCCATCGTCGGGGACGTCGTTCCGAAAGATGTAATCGCCCTTATTGACGAGACCTTCGGGCGCATTCCAGCCCGGAACCCCAGCCCGGGGGTCCAGACCAGGGAGCCGTCTTCAGCGGGCGAGCGGCGCGTGGAAGTCGAATACGACGCCGAGTCCGCGCTCCTGATCGGATTTCACAAGCCCCCGGTCGGCCATCCGGACGATGACGTATTTGACGCGATTGAAGCCCTGTTGTCCGATGGTCGAACTTCCCGGCTTTATCGCCGGCTTATCGATGAGCGCCAGCTTGCTGCCGGGATTTCCTCTTTTTCCGACTTCCCGGGATCGCGCTATCCCAACCTGTTCGTCGTCAGCGGCATGCCGCGGGCGCCCCACACGACGGCCGAACTGGAGCAGGCGGTGTACGAAGAGCTGGATCGGCTCAAGAAGGAACCGGTCGGCCCTCGAGAGCTGGAAAAGATCTTAAACCAGTTGGATGCGGGTGAGATCCGATCGCTCCGTTCCAACAGCGGCATGGCCTCGCGGCTGGCCTACTACCAGGCAATTACGGGAGACTGGCGGGAGATTGTACGGAAACGCAACCGCGTCGCCAAAGTGACGCCGGACGATATCCGACGGGTTGCCACGACCTATTTTGTAAAGAGCAATCGCGTGGTCGCCACATTGGTGAAACCGGCTCCCGCTCCACCTGAAGCCATACCAACGACCTTACCTTCACCAGCCTCTTCTCAAGATGTAAAACCATGAGACGGCGACAGCTACATCCTGTTTTCGCTCTTCTCGCATTGATCCCGCTCCTGGCCACGCCTGCTGCATTGGCCGCAAATGCTCTCGACTCGCGCGATCCCCGGTCAATGACTTTCGAACCCGTGAAGATCCCCACACCGAATGCCGAGCGCGTCGTCCTGGACAACGGGATTGTCGTGTATCTCCTGCCCGATGTTGAACTGCCGCTCGTGACCGTCTCCGCGATGATCCGGACCGGATCGATTTATGAGCCCCCGGAAAAGATTGGCCTGGCCGAGCTCACCGGTATTGTTATGCGGACCGGGGGCACAGATCGGATGAGCGCGGATCAGGTCGACGAGACGTTGGAGTATCTCGCGGCAAATGTGTCGATCGGCATCGGTCTCGAAAGCGGCGGCGCGATGCTCGACATCCTGAAGAAGGATTTCCCCAAAGGTCTCTCGATCTTTGCTGATCTCCTGCGCCACCCTGCCTTTGAAGCCGGCAAAGTAGAGCTAGCGAAGCGCCAGGCTCTGGAGGGGATCCGGCGGCGAAACGACAACCCCGCAGGTATTACCGGGCGGGAGTTCCGAAAGCTGCTGTATGGACCTGACCATCCATTTGGCCGAGAGAGTACGACCGCGACGGTTTCCCGAATCACCCGGGATGACCTGGTGGCCTTTCACCATACGTACCTGACACCGGGAGGGCTCATGCTCGCGGTCAGCGGCGATTTTGACAAACTGGAAATGCTGGCCGCGCTCCGGTCAGCCTTTGGGGACTGGCCCGCAAAATCGGTCAGCTTGCCGGTAATTCCCCCGCCCACGCCCGCCATCTCGAATGCAGGCAGATCGGTATTCATCGTACCTCGCAGTTTGACGCAGACACATCTGCGGATCGGACAGTTATCGGTTCGTGAAAATGATCCCGACTATTTCGCCTTGGCCTTGCTGGACGATATTCTTGGAGGCAACTCGTTCACGTCGAGGCTGTTCCGCGATGTCAGGAACCGCCAAGGCCTGGCCTATTCCGTTGGAAGCACGATCCGGCCGGGGCACCTCGTCCCCGGCGCCCTTGTCCTCCATGCGCTGACAAAAGCGCCGACCACGTATCAGGCATTGAGCAGCATGCTGGAACAGTACGATCGGCTGCGGGGAGAGCTGGTTTCAGACCTCGAGCTGCAGCAGGCCAAGGACGCTTTTCTGAATTCGTTCGTCTTCTCGTTTGCGGACGCCGGCCAAATCGTGAACCGGCTGATGGAATTGGAATACTACGGCCTGCCTCCCGACTTTCTACAGCAATTTCGCGACGGAGTCGTGCGGCTCACCAAGGAAGATCTGCTTCGCGTAGCACAGAAGCATCTAAATCCCAGCCGTCTGATCATTCTCGCGGTCGGCAAGGAGGAGGACTTCGAAAAGCCACTGACCGCCTTCGGCAAAGTGACAGTCCTATCACTTAAGCCCGGCGGGTGAAAAAGGGGACACTCTGCTTTTTTAGGATGAAGGCGCATGGTCGGCATGCTGATGGTCCGTGAAAAAAGCAGAGTGTCCCCTTTTTATCAGAATCCTACTCGAACTCCGTCGGCAAGATCTGGTACAGGAGCTCCAGGTCAAACTCCGAGATCAGGTCATTCGCGGTCTCCCGTCCCAGATCGCTTCGAACCTCGTTGATCACGAGATCAATCGCCGGCGCCGCGTGAGCGCCATAGTGGTCGATCGCGCTCTGGATCCGTTCCTTCGCGTCATTGATTGTCATACGTTTCCCTGAGCCAACCGTTTCAGATTAGCTATATCGTCTGTATGCTGTGATAAGCCATATCGTGCATCCAACAGCACGACTCTCTCGAGGCAGCGGATTGCCGATTCTTTATTGACTGACTTTACGTAGAGATCAGCTAAGAGTCGCAGCACCGCGGCTTCTGCTGGTTCGTTTCCCAATTTGATGAAATGCTCGGAGGCATTGTTGAGGCACTTCTCAGCCTGCCCTCTCTTGCCGGCCTGGAGGAATGTCTTCCCCAGCTGACTATAGGTGACGGCCAAGCCCTCCTCATCTCCTACCGCGCGATGCAGTTCCAACGCCTTCGTGAAATTGACAATAGCCAGGTCCGTGTTGCCCGCTGCGGCCTCGTGAAGTGCCAGGGTGGAATAGAGGATGCCGAGCGCGCGCCGGTCCTGCAGAAGTTCGAGAATGTCCAGCGCCTCGAGATAATAGGCTTTCGCGCGGTCGGGGCGGCCCGCCTCTGCCTGCAGATTCCCAAGATTCACGAGCGTCTGGCCGATTGCGGTCTTGTCCTGTTGCCCTCGTTGAATGTCCAGAATTTCCCGATAGCACTGCTCCGCCTCCTGATAATCGCCCAGCATCGCGCAGACGTTCCCGAGATTCCCCAAGGTATCGGAGAGCGCCCGCGGAGAATCGTCGTGGCGGTCATCCTTCAAGGCCTGCTCATAACACAGACGCGCCTGCGCAAGGTCACCTCGATGCAGGAAAATCCGCCCTCTCTGCTTGTCGGCTTCGGCCATGCCCGTAGCACCTGAACGGTTTAAACGATACCGGCCTGCTCCCATTACGTCAATGTCCAGATTGATCGAATCAGGACGCTTGCCTATGATAGTGGCATGCTTGAAGACGATTTCTGTGACATTATCAAAAAAGCGCGGACCGGTCTCGGCTTAAAAGTCGAAGATGTTGCCATGCAGGCAAGACTCGAGGCATCCGCGCTCCGTGAGCTCGAAGCCGGGCGGCGCTCGCCGGAGCGCTCGGAGGTGCGCGCCATTGCCTCCGCGCTTGGCCTAGACGGCGCGAAACTGGCGTCCATTGCTTGCGATGCCTGGACACCTGCTGCGATCGAGCACGTCAGTAAACATACCGTGACGACCATAGACGGAGATATCGGCGGGTATGCCGTCAAAGGCTACATCGTTGGCGATACGGAAAGTGGCGAAGCCGCCATCATCGACACCGGCTATAACCCCGAGGCGATGCTCATGGCTCTGGAGCGAGAGGGTTTGCGTCTCAAGGCCGTGTGCCTCACCCATGGCCATCACGATCATGCCGGGGGGCTGGATCAGATTCTTTCACGACTTCCGGTGCCCGTCTACATAGGCGAAGAAGACTGGGGGATGCTGCAGTGGAAGCCCTCTGGCTCGTTACGCAGATTTGTGCAGGATGGTGAAGGCGTGGACCTCGGTAAGCTCCATCTGAGGTTTTTGGCGACCCCCGGTCACACCCCCGGCGGCGTGTGCTATCGGGCGCCTGAATGTGTCTTCGTCGGCGACACCTTGTTCGCCGGCAGCATTGGGCGCGCGAACCCCGCGTCGCTCTATCCGACCCATCTGCAGAGCGTTCGACAAAAGCTCCTGACGCTTCCCGACGATCTCGCCCTGTTCCCTGGCCATGGCCCGGCGACGACAGTCGCGCAGGAGAAGGCTCATAATCCCTTCGGGTAGGCTACGCAAAGCCCGCAGCGGGTCCTGTCGCCGAACAGCCCAGACGTGCTCGCGCTCCGCGAAGCGCAAGCAAGTCGCGCTGCGCTCCGCCTGGGCGCCCGTTCGTCGCCACCCGTTGAGTTTTGCTCCGCTGGTTGTAAGAAAAGCTAAAAGGGGACATTCCGATTTTTCTGAACGCGATTTTTCTGAACGGATTTCAGAACAAAAATCGGAGTGTCCCCTTTTAGCTTACATCTTTCGTATTGTCAGGAATTCCCTGACATCTCTATGCCAACTGTTAGGCTTCTCCCGGATGTAGGAAAAATAGGCACTAGGGTGATGCATCCAAAGTACTAAACACTATTCCTAAACTTTTAGTCAGATTTGTAAACTTTATTACGGAGATATTGACGTTTATCTTTTGTGCCCCTGCTGGGGTCAGGGGTGACGGAAAACTTTACACTCCCCACAGCTCTTAATTTCCTCACGGTAAATTTATCTGAATATTCAAATAATTCGAGCATGGCACGCGTTATGCCACCCATAAGGGTAGGTACATGTCTTTTGAGGTAGCGTACCTATGGAGATATGCAGTGGGTGTCGGAGTCACTTCCTAATTTTTAAAAATTCGCGATTGCCAGGAAACCCTAACACCGAGAAGTGACGAAACTCAAAACAGATAAGAGGATGATATTTATGATGAAGAGAATAGAGCTAAGAATCATCGGCTTATTCTTTGTCGGAGTGACGATTGGGAGCGGCAACGTCGCATGGTCCACCCCGATAGACGTCGGTATCGACGAATTCCACACATTGCCGGGAACGTTCGCGACTCTCCCACCAGAAGCTGGGGGAGCAATACTCAACTTGAGGAGCCGACCGATCAGTTGTAACGGTTGTGACACTGATACGATCGTTCGTCGGCTCGACCCTCTTCCCGGTCTTAATGTCGGTGGGGCAGGGACTACTCGTATCCAAATCACTGCTCTTTCATTAGAGAGTGTCTCGCCAGTAGGTATCGGCGGAAGTTTCTTCGATGTCTTTGTGACTCTAGATCCAGCAGTCACACAACGAATAGGGGCCATGACGATTTCTCAGACAACCTCGGATGGTGGCACATTTAATGCCAACCTTCCAGTTGATGCCCGTCTGTTCTTTACCCAGGTAGGAAACCCCTCAAACATGTTCAATCTGCCGTTCCCTCACATCGAGTTTACGAGCGAGACTGGAACCTGGTCCTTTACGCCTCTGCCCTTTTATCCCGTTGGGATCGGGGGAGGCTTCAATCCAACGAGCCCTAGTTTGCGTGAATGTACGACGCCTGGCTGCATAAACGCGGCCGTTGTGCATATCGTGCGCCCGGAAATGGTCCCCGAGCCCAGCACCCTGCTGCTTCTAGGCTCTGGACTGGCCGGCATCGCGGCGTTTGGGAGAAAGAGGCTCGCAAAGAAAGGATAGGTACCTGTCTTTTGAGGTAGCCCCACAATGAAGGCACGCACTTAAATGAAAATCCTAGCTCGCTTAGTGCTAATGCTCGTTGCGCTTGCATTCGGCATGCTTGAGCCGGTGGACTCCAGTGTGAACACAGCTAATTGGGGGATAGTGGCGGAGGACAGCGATGCCGATGTGAATGAAACCGAGTGCGATTTCTTTCCTCACGATGACGCCGCCCTCTTCTCGGCACGCCGCAAGGCGGCGAGCATCCTGACTCTTGCGCAAGTGACAGCACAGCTAAAACGTCGATTGGCCGGTCTGTTCCACTGCCTGCCGCGTGTTTGAAAATAAAGGCTGGAAGGAAATGACCTTTGGTGTCAGCAAGGGTCCCCTTACGAGGAGAAAGAAAGAGGGATTTGCCTGATAGACATGGCGTCGTTCTTATGATTATAGGAACGAACCTGGGTCAGTCCCAAAAAGGAGTGGTATGAACATGAACACCCTATTGTTTTGTACCTCTATTTGTTCTAGGACCGGTCCTGTTGTCGGCAGATTCGTGAACCGGGCACGGAAAACGATTGCGGCCACGGTCTGGTGTGTTCCGCCGCTGGCCGTAACGCTGTTATCGTCGTCCATAGCATGGAGCGCGTTTATCTCTTCCGACGATCTGTTCCTTGCTCCTTCTCAAATCCCTACAGCTATCTATGACCCCATCAACGTCTCCCCGGGAGGGACGGCGACCTTCTCCGCTTCGCAAGTTCCTGGCGCAACCCAGTTGCTGGATTTGCACATCCTGCCAGTCCTCAATCCGGACCCCTTCACCCCTGGAGGCGATTACACGGCGAGCGATCTCGCAGGCATCAATGTAGGCAATTTCGGCACCTTCTATGCCTTTCAGCCCAATGTTGATTATTTTGCGACCACCATCGCGGGGAACTCCTCGAACGTGACCTTCGAGCCGAGCGGTTCTTATTATGTGGAACTGCACACGACCAACGGAACCTCTGAAACGAACACTTTTTTCCGCGTCCAGGCTAGCGACTTTCTGGGCGAAGATCCCGCTGCCGGCGTCAAGGACGCGACCGGCGCGGACCGCAAACTCACCTTGCCGGCTGCTGATCTCACCATCATCAGCGATGGCGATCCGAATGATAATGGGTTTCTGACAAACGCCAAGAAGCAGTTCCCGGATGCGGTCAAGGCCAAGACTGTCCAGGAAGTTGTGGATGCTATCAAGAAGTATTTCAACGATCACGGCATGAAGAAGTTCGAGGTCATGATTATCGGGCACGGGAGAAGTGGGAGTATCAAGATCGGCACGGAGCGCATCAACAACGCCTCAGATGGCACTGTCAAGCCCGCGGACTTCCAGAAATCCATCGACTCCTTCGTCAGTTCGGTTCACTTGTTAAGTTGCAATACCGCCTCGGATCCCGCGGGTGTCCAGTTTCTGAAGGACATCGTGTCCTCGGTCCCAATCGTCACAGCGTACAATTCCTACGTCACGGCGGCGGATACCTATTTCGACATCGGTGCCACAGGCAAGTTAATCAAGGGTGCCGACGTCATTCCGGAGCCCTCTACCTTGCTGCTCATCGGTACGGGCCTCATTGCGCTGGCCTTCGTCAGAAGGAAGCTTGTCGCCTCGCCCTTGTCTAATTGATTGCAGAAAAGAAAGAACAAAAACTGGGACAGATTGAGCTACCCCAGGTTTTACAGACATCTCGAAAAGGGACTATAACGAATCCCGGAGGTGTCCGATGGGAAAGCGACTGGGCGTGCGATGCAATCACCAGGCGGTCCGTGTCGCCCGACACGGCCGTGGCAGCGAAAAGAGCGTCGCTGAGGACGACGATGCACCACTTACCCGACCTCAGATGCGGGAGTTGGATCGCCTCGCGAAAGATTCGCGCGATCGGACTCGATATCTGCTGATCAGCTCCTTCAGCCCAAGGCTCGCTTTGTACTACAATGTCTCGGAGGATACATACGGCATGAACGAGCCAATCCACGCTACGCTCTTCAAGAGACGCGCGACCGCGCTCGCTGTCAAGCGCCTGCTCGGTAGTGGTGAGAAGATCGTGCCGTGTCGGGTCGATCAGCGCGGGCGGCTTGTCCTGGATTCAGCGGCGGTGCAAACCAGAAAGCGGCGGCGAGAGAGAAATTAAGCGGACCTGCGCGAAACACCCGCGAAGAAATTTGCGGAGCTTGTCAGAACGAGATTCTTCGCTTTCGCTCAGAATGACACGGTTACGTGCCGGCGATGACGCTGGCCATCGCTTCGTGGATCAGGCTGTTCGTCGCCAAGGTCTGAGAACCATGAACCGAGAAGGGATGACCGAGGAAATCCGTGACCTTGCCTCCCGCTTCGGTCACCATCAAGCTTCCCGCCGCCACATCCCATGGCCTCAGATCCAATTCCCAAAAGCCATCAATGCGCCCGGCCGCCACATAGCACAGATCAAGCGCGGCGGAACCGGTGCGGCGTACGCCTTGTGATTCCAAAGCAAAACGCGAGAAGTACGGAAGGTTTTCTTTGCGGCCGGCATGATCATATGGGAAGCCCGTCACCAACAACGCTTTGTGGAGGTCCGCCACCTTGGAGACGCGGATGCGCTCTCCATTTAAGAAGGCGCCCTGCCCCGTTTCGGCCTCAAACAACTCCCGGCGCAGGGGATCGTACACGACGCCCAGGATCATGTGGCCATCGGCCTCAAGCCCGATCGAGACGCAGAACACCGGGAAGCCGTGCGCGAAATTGGTGGTCCCGTCCAGCGGATCGACATACCACCGGTACGGCGAATCCTTTCGTGATGCTTCGCCGCCCTCCTCGGCGAGGATCCGATGCTTCGGAAAAGCCGCGCCTATCACCTCGACAATGGCCGCTTCGGAACGCCGGTCCACTTCTGTAACGAGATTCGTGAGCGTTCCCTCCTTGTAATAAACCTGAAAGTCCGTGCGGTAGGCATCGGCAATGATTTTGCCGGCTTGCTGCGCGGCCGCCGCGGCGACCTTTCGATGGTGCTGCATGGGCTCTCCAGCTTGCATGACTGTGCACTATATCACGGCTGGATATCGTCGCTGCTGCTTTGCAATCGAAGCCCTTACCCTGAATAGTATCCTTTACTTTTACCGACGATATGCTTCGTGCTACATTCACTGGCCATGCGTATCCTGATGCTGTTTGCCATAGCTGCCGTGATCGGTGGCGCTATCGCTTTGGCAGACCCTTATGGGCCGCCCCATGCTGTCACCGATATGGCGCCGTTTTGCGCGAGTTGCCACGCTTCCACGGGCGTGGAGCAATTGCCGGATCTGCGGCCTGAGATTGCCAAAGCTGAAACGATCGAAGAGAAGCATTTGAAATTCATCGAGACGGACGCGGCTTACAAAGACCTGATAGCCACCGAACGACAGAGCCTCATTAACGCTATCAAGTGGATCGATGCACATGCGACGGTGAGTATTACCGGCCCGGTGCGAGCCAAACGCAATAACCGGATTGAAGTGACGGTGGTTACCAAAGGTGGCGCCGGGCCTGTCATCGGCCTTTCATTGGTGGACAGTCTGGTGCGGTTTCAAGCCCGTCCCATCAGTTCAAGCGGCTTTAAAGTTCTTGGCCCCCCTATGGTCGTCGGGCCTGATCACAAAGCGCAAGCCGATTGGATTGACCGGAGAGTGCGAGGTTCCGAACTGAGCCTCAGCACAATCATGATCACAGGGATCCATGGCGATGCGGAAACGCAACAGCTCAGTGAGACTCGCACCACCTGGAACCTGCGGACGCCGGCAGAACCGGGAGTTTACCGCATTGCTGTGGCGTTCTATTATGGAACGGAAAAGGCCCATCCGTTAGGAACGGTGATTCGAAACGGCCGGCCTGAACCGAGAGGCGGCCTGAACGGGCCAAGCGGCAGGATCATGTTTTCCAGTCTCTTGTCGATCACCGTGATTTAATAATTAAAACGCGGCTTGCCCAAGGGCTCCTCTACCGTTCGCCCTGAGCTTGTCGAAGGGCTCTTAATGGCGGTGGTTCGACGGGCTCACCACGAACGATTGGCAGATAAATGCTATGCGATTACGTCCGGACAGTCTGCCCTATCGGAAACCAGAATTGGGCAAGCATTATTGGATCACGGACAACATCCTGCCCAATCCGCTAGACGTGACCGAGCGGTGCTTCAACAAATCTTCCTGGACCTTGGGATCGCCGCTTCGGCATGAGGCCTGGCCTGGTGTCCGGGCGGGCGAAGCCCTCCTGCCTGATGAGCTTGCCGCCCTGGAAGACTCGGTCAAAACACAGATCGGGGTGAAGGCCCTGCGCTCTCAGCAGGACCCGGTCGGCGCCATCTCGGGACACAATCATGTCCAGATCGTCGCAGGTGACGCCGTGGCTCGCCCCCACGTGGATTCCAGCAAGCTCTGCGATTACGCCGGTGTTCTCTATCTTCATCCCTATCCGCCCACCAAACACGCCGGCACTTCGTTCTTTAGACTGAAATTTCCGGACGGCACCCTTGGCGGAAACGTCTGTCCGCCGCCCTACGAAAGTCTCAGTCAGGTGCCGGGGCTGGAAAAGGGCTCTGATTTGACGATGTGGGAAGAGGACATCGAGGTGCCGAATGTCTTCAATCGGCTGTTGGTATACAAGTCGGATATCGTTCACTCGGCCACATCCTATTTCGGGTGGCATCACGAGCTGGGATCGCAACGGATTGCGGTCGTGTTCTTCTGGAAGACAGTGCCGAGGTAGAGGCGCCCTTCCGGGGATTCTTCCGGAAAGGCCGATCAGAGGCACGCTTCCTTGCCGGCATGTCCTATCACATGATTACCAGCTAACCCTGCTTGCGCTTTTCTCAAATTGTCGTTGGCTTTTTCATAAAAAGTGGGGTGCGCCGTTATGGCCTTTTCGAAGCAACTTGCCGCTCTTTTGAAGTCCCGTGCCTCCAGGTGCGCGACGCCAAGATTGTTATAGGCGGCCGCCGATGTCCCCGCTTGTTCGAAAGCATCGAAGGCCTCCTGAAAATGCCCCAACTTGGTGTGAGCCAAAGCAAGATTGATGTAAACCTTCGGCTCCTTCGGGCCCTGCAATGCCTGTATGAACTCCGGCAGCGCCTGCTCATATTGACCATTGAGATAGTAGGCCATCCCAAGATTGTTGTGCAGTGCCGTTTCCTGTGGCTTCTCAACAAGCGCCGCCTGGAATTCTTTGACAGCTTCGGGGTAACGGCCTTGTTGATCATGCAAAATCCCTAGAAAGTTGTGAGCGCGCCAGAGAAGAGGATCTAACGCCAGGGCTTGCAGAAAATTGTCCTCCGCCTCCTTGAGATCGCCACTGTAGAAGAACGACTCTCCCATCCCTACACGCGCAGCCGCATACTTTGCATCTTGGTTCAAGATTTCCTTAAATTCCTGTCTTGCGTCTTGCCAATACCCCTTTAGCAAAAACAGGTGGCCAACCTTGTAGCGGACGCGTAATCTGCTCGGATCCATCCGTAAGGAACGGTCATATTGCACGAAGGCCATCGGAATATTACCCTGGCGGGTGTAGCTGTCTCCTAGGCGCTCGTATTCCTCGGCAGACAATTCCGGCGGCTGCTGAACCGTTTGTTCATCAAGCGCGATGCCTGCCTTCTGCCGCTCCAAAAGCTGTTTGTAATTTGCAGGGGTGAGGGTCGGCGGCTTGTTTGAAGCGCATCCCAGCACTCCATTTATGGTTAATGCGACAATGCCGAGGATCATTGAGAGGCGACAAGTTTCTGCGATAGCATTTTTCAAGTGCATCATGTTCTCCCTATTCGCCCAATTACCGGAAACGACGCGAGTACCAATTGACGCTAATTATTCCCTAACGCGGGCAGCAACACCCGCATAAGAGTAATAACAGCGGGCCCCATGAGGATGACAAAAAAGCTAGGAAAAATACAGAAAATCAGCGGAAAAAGCAGCTTGATCGGAAGCTTATTCGCAAGCTCTTCCGCTCGGAACTGCCGCGTCTTACGCATGTGGTCCGAGTACACACGCAATGCATCGCCAACGCTGGTGCCGAACCGATCGGTTTGGATGAGTACTCCCATCAAACTTTTCACATCATCGACCCCTGTCCGAACCCCCAAATTTCGCAGGGCTTGCTGTCGAGGCAAGCCCGTCCGCAGTTCGAAGGACAGCACGTGCAACTCGTCGCTTAGATGTTTGTGCGCGAGTTTTATTTCTTCCCCTACACGCTGAATCGCCGGCCCAAGTCCCAAACCCGATTCCAGGCAGACAACGATCAAATCAAGGGCGTCGGGGAATCCCTCCGAGATTCGCCGCTTCCGTTCTCTTATGCGAAGGTGCAGCCAGAGTTGCGGCGCATAGTATCCAACCATGGCCAGAGTGACGTAGAGAAGGACCGACGCGGCTGGAGTCCAGAGCCGCACAGAATCCGGGCGGAACAGCAGCATGCAGAGCGGGAGGGCCAGCGCTAGGACAAATTTCGTCCCGGCCAAAATCATCACGGCCTTAGGATTCCGGTAGCCGGCTGTAACCAGCTGCCGAAGGTTGGGTAACCTTGCATCATGTTGAGTGGATGTAATAGTCCCGCATCTCGTCATAACACCTGAAATAAAGGTTTTAATGGGATCCGCCGTGTCTCCCAGCCGTTCGAGCAAGTTCCTCGACTGTTTTCCTTCCAGTCGCTCGGTCCAGAGCCGTCTGAATTGGAGAAGATGAAGATATGAGGCCAGGCCTAGCAGCAGCACCATCGTGAGGAGAAAGACCAGGATGCTTATGAGTACAGGAGCTTCCATATTTCCCTTTACTTTCAGACTCGGAAGGCGACCATTTTTCTCATAATCACTATGCCGAGAACCAGCAGGAGGGCGCCCACCATCACCATCATCCGTCCTAAAGGATCTGTAGCCAGAAGGCTAAGGTAGTCCGGAGCCTGAAAATAAATCGCAACGCCGGTGACAAACGGCAAGGCTTGCAATACTAAGGCAGACATCCGGCCTTGCGCGGAAAGGGAACGTACGCGGCTCTGCAACTCAAACCGGTTACGAATCAGCCGACTGAGGGAGTCGAGGATCTCTACTAGGTTCCCGCCTGTTTCCCGCTGCACAATAATGGATGTCACAAAGAATTTCAGGTCCTGGGAATGGATGCGGTCGGAGAGATTTTTAAATGCTTCGGGCAGATCCATTCCGAAGTTCACTTCCTCGACGACCTTATCGAATTCCCTGCCAATCGGGTCAGGAAACTCTTCACTCACCATTTTCATGCCGACCAAAAACCCATGTCCCGCCCGCATCGCCCGGGCCATCAGATCCAAGGCCTGCGGGAACTGCCGCTCAAACTGTGCTATGCGCTGATTTCTTCGCCAATAGAGATAGAAGAACGGGGTACACGCGACAATGAGACCGATTCCTAATCGGGCGAGGATATGGGTCCTGCCTATAGTGGCTATAGAAAAGGCGGTCGTTCCCAGGAGCGCGGCAAGGGCTAGGTAGACGCCGACCGGGGTGCGGACGTCCGCTTGTTCCATCAACCGACGCAATGGTGAGACCCACAACATCCGGGCAAGCAGCTTATTCAGCCACGGCAGTTCGCTCAAAATCTGCGTCCGCATGAGCTTTACGCTTTTGAGGTCCGACTGTCTGGTCGACACCGTCCGAAGACGCCGTTTAACACGCCGGACTTCGGGATTTAAAAGCAGATCGTAGACTGCAGAGGCCCCATGAACGAACAGGGCGATGCTCAGAAAGATTCCCATGGCCATCAGAAAGGTCATGTGGTCGTGAAACAGCATCAGACCTCGTGGACGTGGAATGGATCAAAGAGGTTCGGACTCAGCTGAATGCCTAAGGCTTTAAAGCCGTCAACAAAGCGGGGCCGAACACCCGTTGCCTTAAACCGTCCATGCACACACCCGTGCTCATCGATACCTGTCTGCTCGAAGCAAAAGATCTCTTGCAGGGTAATCACCTCTTGTTCCATACCGACGATTTCTTGGAGGCTGACAATCTTTCTGTTGCCGTCCGATAGCCTTGCCACCTGAATGATGATGTTCAACGCCGAGGAGATGTAATGCCGCAGCGCTTTCGTAGGCAAATTTAGACCGGTCATCGCGACCATCGTCTCGACGCGGGACAAGGCATCCCGAGCAGCACTCGCATGAATAGTAGTCAGCGAGCCGTCATGCCCGGTGTTCATCGCTTGGAGCATGTCCAATGCTTCGGCGCCACGGACTTCTCCCAGGATAATCCGGTCGGGACGCATTCGCAGGCTGTTTCGCAGAAGTTCCCTTTGTGTGATCTCTCCTTTGCCTTCGATGTTGGGCGGCCGGGTTTCGAGTCGAACTACATGGTCTTGACGAAGCTGAAGTTCGGCAGAATCTTCGATAGTGATGACGCGTTCCGAAGATGGAATAAATTCAGACAGCACATTCAATAGCGTGGTCTTTCCGGAACCTGTCCCTCCCGATATCAGCACATTGCGTCGCGACAGCACGATTCCGCGGAGCAATTCCCCGATTTCCGGCGTGACCGACTTTCGTTTTTCCAGATCCTTGAGATGGAGGAGGTCACGGCTGAACCGACGGATAGAGAGGATAGGACCGTCAATCGCGAGGGGTGGAATGATGGCATTGACCCGAGATCCATCGGGAAGCCGGGCATCGACCATTGGGGAGGATTCATCGATTCGACGACCTACCGCCGAGACGATCTTGTCGATGATCTTCCGCAGGTGCGTATCGTTCCTAAATTGTTTCGACGTAAGTTCAAGTTTGCCCGCGCGCTCGATATAGATCTGCTTCGCGGTGTTGACGAGCACGTCTGAAATCGTGGGATCCTGAAGAAGTGATTCCAGAGGACCGTATCCCAGCACCTCATGCTGCACCTCTTGGACCAATTGCTCGCGTTCCCGGGTGTTTAATAGCGCGGATTCCTGCGCCAGCACCTGCTCAATTAATGCCGTTAATTCGCCTTTGAGGCGCTCGGGGTCCAGAGTAGCTACAACCGACATATCCATCAACTCGATAACCCGAGTATGAATCCGCTCCTTCAGGTCAAAATACTGTGGCGAACCGCTGGCGCAGCTTTCGGTCTTGAGCCCTCCGTCGTGTCTATGGGGCTCCTGATGTTTTTTCCACATCATAGGACTGCCACCGCATCAGCGGCCTTTTTCGACCACATGCCTTTCAGCGACCTGAAATAGCCGGCGGTTGCCGAGGTTTTATCCTTTGACGACCGCTCGCTCAATGATGCCGCAAGGCGCTGGTAGCTTTTCGTCAAGTCTGAATTAGGAGCGAGGCGGCTAACGGGTTGACCGTTGTTGATAGCGCTACTTGCCAAATCATAGTTATTGGGAATAAAGGCAAACAGCTTGTGTTGCAGGGAGGTTTCGGTGTTCTTTAAAAGCGTCTTGACCTTCGCGTCGTAGCGATTCATCACCACTTTCAGCTGTTGGGAGGGTTGCCCCATGCCTTGGAACAGATCGAGAAGACGCTTCGTGCTGCGAACTACCGGCACGTGGAAGGTGGACACCACTATGATGGATGATGACAGCTTGAGCACTGTCCGAGTGCTGTCGTCCAGCAACGCTCCGCAGTCTACTACCACATAATCAAACATGCTCCGCAGCAGTGTAAGGGTATGCTCCACACAGCGAGGGCTGAGGGTCTCATCTGTCCGATCGTCATACCCGGAAGGCAACAGATACAGTCCGGATTCATGCTTCGACAGCAGGTTCATCACAAACAGCTTGTCGACGCGCTCATAATCGTCGGCGATTTCCTTCAGGCTATGAGTCGGCTCAATGTCAAGAAACAATGGAAGATCGCTGCTATGGATGTCCAAATCTACGAGCACGACCGATTTGGAATTTTCTACGTGGAGTAGGCTGCACCCCAAGTTAACGGTGAGGCTGCTCGCGCCGAGACCACCTTTGGCTGCGATGACCCCGATAATTTCCCCTTTTGGCTTCTCGGCTTCCGGGTGGGATTCCACGACCCGCTCCTTCAGCCGGCGTAACGCCTGCTCGGCCTCGTCCTGAGTAAATGGCACTGGGAGGAATTCTTTGACACCCGCCCGCAGGGCGTCGAGAAGAACCTGCCTGTCCGCCCGGGAAGTGGTGAGGAGGATTTGTGTCTGCGGCGATGATTTCTGCAGGCCGCGAATTTGCGTAAAGGTCACGATGGGATCGGTTTCATCGAGCTCAATGATCAAGACATCGGGGTGTCCGGTGCTTTGGGCGGGTCTCGCAGTGAGTTCAGGATGCCTTGCCAAAAGCTCCACAAATGATCTCCTCAGCATTTCGGAGTGGAGTCGTAAATCGATCAGGACCCGACCTTTCATGCCTGTCTCCTTATTGCACCAATCCGGGCAAAGTGCCTACCGTCCCGAATGCGGCGCCCCCGCCGCGACCCGTCTCTAACAACTGGCATTGCACCGTTCCTTGGATCAACTGACCCGCAGGAGGCGCCAGGACATTGGTGATGACGACTGTGGCAAATCCGACAATCGTGATCGCGCCGCTTGGATTTGAACAATCCGTGCTGCTGTACACCGCCACAAAGGTTTTCCACTCGAATACTCCCGTGTTGGGATTGACAGCTCCCTTATCCAAGAAGAGTTGCCTGAGATCCGGTAACGCAGACGCGACATTCCCACCGATAAAGTTAAGTTGCGTTTGACCCGCCGTCACTCCAGGCGTCTGGAATGTCCCGGCATCCAAGCCGTTGAGGATGCTCCTTAACCCACTAGCATTTGCCGGCGATGCTTCAAAAGTATTCCATCCCGCGCAGCCGACCGCGCTATTTGTGGGATAAAATTGAATGTTATTGTTACAGCTGTTGGCCTGAAACCATTGTTGGGAAATCCCCACGGGAAGGTCTAACTCTCCGGGAAGCGTGGTGCTGATCGGCGTCAGCGCGGCGGTCGCCTGAGCCGAAATGTTCATGACAGTGAAGCCCATAACCCCAGCTAAAAAGGTCGTAATGGGTCCGTTCGCCGTACCGTCGCGCCGGGATTTTACCCGCACGGCATCGGGATGCGTGGCCGTCACGGTCAAACTTTTGGTAGCCATGTTCCACTGACCGATGCTAACATCCGCACTGTTGATCGTAATGGACGCACTCCCCGCTCGGTTAGCACTTCCAACAGCATTGACCGCGTTGATAATAGCGGTCCGATCAGCCCCTGACATAACGTAAGTTTGCTGTTGGCTGTAAGGAAGCGCCTCATAGATGACTCCGAGTTGTCTGGTCCCCGCCAGGGCAGCGCCGTCGGCAATGTTATGCAGTTCATTTCTGGCTACGAAAGCAAAGCCGAGATCGACCACCAGAGCCGAAAACGACATCAGCATCAAAAGGCCTACGGCTGAAAAGACCAGGACACTTCCCGTTTTTGACATGATTCGATGGCGTGTCCAATATGAGCTCTTCGTCATCATTCATGCCTCATTATGGTTTGTGCCCTTAGAGTTTTCGTGGCAGGCAGTCCAGGCACCAGTCCGCTGAGAATGGAAAAGCTCGTATTGAACGTGACGGTAACAGTGACATTAGTCCCAAAAGCTCCACCTGCGCCCGTAGCGGTCACTGTGGCCAGGGCGGCATTCCAGCCGGCATTCGTAAGATAGTTCGTGACGACGCTCTGAATTTGAGCGGTTGTGACAGGCGGCGTGGAGAGGACAATGCCGGCCCGCGCCCCTTCGCGACTGGCATTGGTGAGGACCTCCTGTCGATACAAAGCGATCCCGAACTCTGCAATGCCAAACACGAGCAACAAAAGCAGAGTTAAAACGAGCGCCATTTCGACCGTTGCAGAACCACATTGCTGTTTATATCGCGACATGGAAAGTTCCACTTTAACGACCGCCGCCTACTTTCGTCGTGACTATGACGCCACCGGTCCCGCCGCCTTCCGCTTTTCCAAAGCTCTTTCGGTATTCGTCTATGACCATTCCGGCGGCAACGCCGTCAAGTCCTGTGACGGCTCTAAGGTTGCGGGCCGCATCCGCATCATACATTTGATTCTCTATTGCGAGTCGCAACGACGCACCTGTATCCTCTCCGAGGGTGACGGGATGGGTACACCCTGCAAGAGCCAGAAGCGTCAAGGCGCCTAAAGTCAATTGGATCGTTTTCATCATGGCTCCTTCCTGCCTTATCGTGTGAGATGACCCGATTCGCCTTCCAGCCCGCCTTCGGTTTTTAAAGACTTTATTGGAGAAAGCATTTGTGGACCTGGCGATGAACCCTCCGTTTGACCCATGAGATAGAACTCAAGATCATTCGGTTCAATGAACTGCCCCGTCGGCAATGTTTGCTTGGCGAGATCCAGGGGCTTTACGAGATGCGGCGTCACTATGATGATGAGTTCGGTCTCATTTTTCTGGAAGCTTGAGCTTCGGAAGAGAGCGCCCAGGATTGGGATGTCCCCTAGGACGGGGAACTTCGAGATCTGCTCTCGCACCGTATCTCGCAGAAGCCCCGCAATGGCAAAGCTCTGACCGTCGGCGAGTTCAATCGTCGTCGAAGCGCGTCGGGTGGTAATCGAGGGAATCAGAAATCCCTGGATTGAGATGGCATTGGCAAAATCGAGGTCCGAGACCTCCGGAAGCGCTACGACGGCAAGGTGCCCTGCGCGGTCGTCGACCTCGACGACTTCGCCGCGATGCTCCTGACGGTCCGGATCAACCGAGCCAAGGGGACCCACGTCGCGATCCGGATGAGCGAG